>Ga0307510_10003450_pt1 | contig 18436 bp, 22 predicted proteins | sample 12_EM_MG_FD_207224 | JGI IMG/M metagenome (GOLD analysis project Ga0307510, IMG submission 207224) | Populus trichocarpa ectomycorrhiza microbial communities from riparian zone in the Pacific Northwest, United States - 12_EM | ecosystem: Host-associated > Plants > Roots > Unclassified | place...
ATTTACAGAAATTACCACTCCGCAATACCATTGATAAAACTTTAAACGGACCCATTAAGCAAGCTATTAATTATTTCAAAATAGCACATGTAATTCATATACTAACAAAATACATATACTAAAAAAATAATAAAATTGACATTTAATTAAATGTTAAAATTTAAAAAGATAGAATTACTTACAAAAATTGATAAAATCCGTCGGTAAATCAGAACACGGATGTTGTGACCACAAAACTTCAAGAAATATAACTTGTTGTGCTGAGATGAGGGAGATTTTTGTTTGGGGGGGCGGGGGGGGGGGGCTGGTTGTTTGCAGATGGGGAGAGTTGGGATTATGAAGAAGAAGGAGAGTTGTCGGCAGAGAGGACATATTAACTTTTTCCGACGGTTTCACCGACGGAAACTTCGTCGGTGATTCTGACGGAAAAATCGACACGTCACCCTACGGATCTGGCATTTCGAATCCCTCGGTGATTCCGTTGGCATTTTAAACGGCAAACCAGTCACGTCACTCTGCGGGCTGTCTTTTTGAATCCGTCGGTAAAAATAACCCCGCCAAAACCTCCACGTCAGCGACCCGCCTTTTTTTAAATTCGAAAACTGTTACGTCGGTAACTACCGATGGAAAATGTTCGTCGGTAGTTGCCGACTGAATTACGGACGGAACAATTTTTGTCGGTAAGTTCGACCTCAAATTATCGACAGAAATACTTCGTCGGTAAATCCGTTGCTATTTAGCGAATTTTTGGTAGTGTTTGTCATGACCCAGTCTCGTTTGGTGACCCATAATTGGAGTTATATAACTCCAAATTGAGTAAGACCAATTTTCTTAGTTAGTAAACATCCAAAGCTACAATTCCTATGAAAGAATCTGATCTTAATTCCCTCATCCTCCTACTCGAATTCTCTCTAAAAGTCAGGAGACGAACTTGTCCAGATTTGTCAACCTTTCCATTTACACACAACATCCACAATTCAACTTTTCCTCTTTTATCTCAACCCCTAGCCATATCACATACCATATAAGGATGTCAAAAATATCTTTTAAGAGTCAATTTACTCTATTTATTTCAATATTTCCTCTTAATGTCAAAATATGATATTTTATTGGTTTTATTAACTTTTCGAACAATATTCTTCTAAACACAATCCTTGCTATTTCAACATGTATTTTTCTTCATTTCAACACAATTAAACACATGTCATCAAGCTAAATATGTCAAATTAAACATCCTCCCCCTTTTATGCATAATTGGCTGAAAGCATGGCCTTAAGGACCAAGAGTTCCCTCATTCCTTTCATGCTAATTTCATTCAATTCACACATATTCACATACAAAACAACATATAATAATAAACTCAATAAGAAAAACCACAATTTTCCCCTTTCCCTATTTGCTCTACATATGGTCGGCCACCCCTAACTCAATTACCCATGCATTTTCTTTTATGAATCATCATGATTTCATGCCCCCAATCACATATAACACATGAATTAACTTATTTTTAACAATTTATATATTTTTCCCAATTCAAATCTAAGAACCCTAATCAAAATTCAACACTAAGGCATCAATTCGTAATCAAATTCGAAACAACTTATAGAACCATGTTTAGAACTCCTTACCTGGTAAAAATAAAGGTTTCGATCCTCAACCAGTCGAAAATTTTCGGCTCCCCCTTTTCTATTGACAGCCGACCCTCCCTTCTCTCTTGACCTTCAAAATTTCTTGTTAATCCCTTGCCACAAGTGTTTATTCTACCTATAAACTCGTAATCTTGGATGGGTTCTTGGGATTTTTGGTTTTTCTCTCTTGATTTGGCAAGGATAAAATAAAAAACTCCCTCCCTTTCTTTTAAATTGCTACTACTGGTTTTGGATGGGTATGGGAGAAGGGTATTTATACCCTATAATTTCTCTTATCTGCACTTAGGCTCCATTTTCTTTAAATGTATTATTTTTGCCCCCGCATCATTTCTTTTTATAATGAAGCTATACCTCTTTACATTTCTTATAATTTCACCCCTCAACTCTTTACTTTAGTTCATTTTCTTTAATTTAGTCCAACCCTCAATATTTCCGAGTTAAATTTATAATATCTCGAAATATTTTGTCTAGAAATTCATATCCGAAAATTTCCAAATTCCTGTTTTATTTAAATCTGCACATGAATTTCTTCACTTTTATTTTCTATTTATTTAGTTTGCAATTTACGCAAACATTTATTTCTCAGGGTTTACATATAAGGTTCAGGAGTATCCACCTAGTGTTATGGTCACTAGAAAACCTAATAGTCTGTGAGAGTCCAGGTAAGGGACTAGTAGTACAAGAGAAAGACGCATCACCCCAAGTGCATCTTACCTAAGGTAAGTTGCATTGTTGTTTGATTGTTTTTCCAGGTCGTGTTTTTATCTGTTGGTCTTTTTCTAATGTCTAAGGCAGATCTCTCTTTGTGAGGAAGTCTCTACCTTACCAAGTTTAATCATAACTGTTCTAAAGTCTAAATTTTAGCATTGCATTTATTTTACACTTTGTTTCTTTAATACATGAGGGTATACTTTATAGTGTAATTTTATACCTCCAAATATTAAAGTCTACAGCTAAATTCTAACACTCCAAATATTAATGAAACAAAATAATTGTTGAAGGATTTTTTATATTTTGGTCAAACCCTAACAAATAATCATAAACTTGTTACGATATCCATTTTGCATCTTTTTTTAAATATGATAAAAATGATTTGCATGTATGCATGAAAAACTATTAGGATTTGGTTGTATGCACGAAAACCAAACATTTTTTCTTGAAATGAAAGTTTGTTTATAAATTTTCATATTTTTTTTAAGTTTCGGAGAAAATCGGGTATTTTTTATCTTATAGTGTAAGTCTATAGCTCGATATTATGCAAAATTATTGGAAAAACATGCAAGGAACCCATAAATATTTTTAAAATGACTTTCAAAAAATTTGAAAATTATTATTAAATATATGATGTTGGACTCGACCTGACCATCTAGGCTGGACCTGGCTTGGCCATTTGGGTTGGGCTAAAAGGGGTCCAACTTGACTCAGTTGGGTTGGGTCGACTAGCTACCCAAAACCTTCTCCCTATTTTCTTTTAATATTAGGCTGGGCCTGGAGCCCAATCTCTATTCGATTAGGTTGGGCCAGCAAAAGGCCCAACCTTTTTTTTTTTAATGTTGCTGGCATAACCTCTCTTTTTTTTATGTTAGGTTAGACCTGACCCAATCATCTAGGTTGGGCTGAAACGGATCCAGCCCAAGCCCACATGGTCACTAGCCCAACCCAGCAATCATGTTAATTATTTTAGCCACTACATGCAGAATGAATTCTATATGCAACGGTCACATAGGGAAGAAGAAGATAAGGATACATGGGTTGGGGGTGTTGCTGGTTGTACACGGTGGTGGAGATGGTTGGTGGTCGTTCAGGGAGGTTCGACATTGTCGCACCCGACATCATAATGACTTTAATGTTTTAAAGGAAAATGAACATATATCTGACATCTTGTTATTAGAGGGGAAAATGTCTGGCGCCACCTAGTATTATGGTCACTAGGAACTCAATCACTTCGATCCTTGTCTTTGTAGGATCATGATTTTATATAAAGATAACATTTGCTCCGTGTTTGGTGGGATTAGAATACCAACAATCCTGCCATTGTTGGACTGTTGGTGACGGGTTATCCGAGAGGGAGGGGGAGAGGGAGGGTGGACTATTGGTGACGGGTTATCCGAGAGGGAGGGGGAGAGGGAGGGGGGTGCAAAGTGAGCTGAACCAATTTGGGATTTGTGGTAGATCATTTGGTCTACATTTTGGCTTGGATTTAATGGGGAATTGGGGTCTGGCCGATGCCATTTTTGGCAATTTTTCTCATGCAAATGTTTCTCTATTTCAAAGGAAGGGGAAAATGAGTAGTTGATTGAACAATGTCGTTTTAGGTTGAGATGATCATTTTTCAATTTGGCCCCTGAAGTTCTGACATCTTATAATCAAGTCTTTATTTTTGATTTTTTTTTAATCTCACCCCTGGATCAAATGCAATTGGACATCTAGATTTCTATGTCAATTACAAAATAGTCCTTGGTTTCAAATTTAATGAATTCAGTCTTTAATTGACTCAAACTTTTAATTCTTTTAAAATTACCCTTGGTAATATCAATTAATAATATCATCTCTTATTCACTCTAGTCCCTGAAATTTAATTTCTTGCAATTTTGACCCAAATTGACCCTGGACTTTGATATTTCTCCAATTAAGCCCCTAATTGCATTTATTAACCTAATTCAAGGTTAATTAAGTCCCTAAACTTATCAATTCTTCCTATTTTTGACCAAATTAACTTCTAACTTTATAATTTCATCTTTATTATTTTTTATATTATTATTTTGTTGGAAATTTAAAATTGGGTTATGACAATTGCCCCTTCTTTATAATATTTATGACGCAAAGACATTGGAAAATTTCATTTTCTTTTGGCCTATATAGGTCTTTTCCAAAATATTTACAATTTTACCTAGCTTAGCTTTTTTGGTGCCCATCACGATCCATTTACTTGCTGGAAATTCTCTGTCTTGTTGATCATTTTGAGAGGATCATTCATTACTCTTTTTTTTTTACTAACAACCTTTAGTGTTACTAGTTATCTTGAAATGATCAAACTACCTTTTGTAAACAAAAATGCCCCCTTATCTCGTTGTAGGAAATGTTCCTTCCTTTTTTTATCGTTACCCTAAAGAGATCAAATCTCCTTCTAAGCATAATATTGCCCTCTTATACTGGCCATTACCCCTAAGTGTGCTCTGTCAGCGACTCAGATAAATAATGGTTTTGAGTAACCCTTCTCTCATTTCTCGTTTTTTTAGTTTCAGTGAAGGAATCTTTATCCGGAATGACTTTTGAAATCTTGACCTTGCATTTTGAAAATAAAAATTGTTTTAATGTAAGTTTAAAACATTTTGCTTTTGAAATCTTGCAACTTCCTGGTACTTTTTTAGAAAGGGGATGATCTGTTCTTGTGTCGGCGATATTGCAATTGGTGAAGGTATATGATTAGGTTACCTTCTGCTTTTTATGGGTTTCAAAACGAAAGGCTCAAGTAAAAGCTCGAGATTTTGTTTAAGAAACATTTGTCCCTTTTTGAACACATATTTTATTAGCATGAATAATAATAAGTAGCTTGTTCCCGATATCATGCCTCTTATGAAAATGTATTTTTGTATTTTGAGAGCATTGTTTATTGTTCTAGGTTGCTTGCTTATTTAATTAGAAAGGACTGTTAAAGGCCTGTAATGTAGGCTGTGGTTCTTGGTTATGAAAGAAAAGGATTCATAAAACTCAAAAAGTGTTTCAAGGTTTCAAAGACTTAGGATTACTATCATAAGTTTGACTCTTTCGGTTTTTAAATTTTTCTTTTGTTGTTTTTCTATGATTTGCCTTTTTTTTTCATTATTTTAGTTGGGCATCTTCATTCTGTTTTGGCTATCACCTTTTTTTTTTATTTGAGTATGCCCCCTAACATTTGAATCTCTTGGGCTTTCTTACCTTTTGGCTTTCTCACAGCTTTTTCATCAATTATTGATCATTGAGATGTCACTTGCCCCTAGTGTAGGGTGTGATCCTGATCAGGGTTTTTTTGTGAAAAAAAGTTTATTCATGCTAAAAAAGGGACACCACAAGGGATAAGTGCATTTTAGAATGTGAAAGGGATAACAAAGATGATCTTTCCTCATTTCAAGCGCAAGTAATTAAAATCAATAAACTTTAACCTCATTAAGTGTTATGGTTTGGATTTTGCAAAAAGATGCACTTCATGAGTCTATAAATAACAAATCCACTACGTACCATTATACATACATTTAAAACACCTGGCTTAAGAATCATGGTGTGATGGTGACAATTCATTTTTTCTATTCATATTTTCTAGTTTAGAATTTAGTCACGTTGATGAAGAAGTTGCTTGATTCATTTGTCATTCTATAAATAGAAAGTCAAAATGTTGTTTTTAAGTAAACATCAAACTATTTCTGAAATAAAAAAGCAAGTTCAATTTTTCAAAATTCCACTAGAGGAAAAGATTATGGTAAAAGAAGTGAATTGAATTTATGAGATCATGCGAGGCTTCAAAGATGTATTTGTGGGTTCTTTGGTATCAACAAACATTCATGAGAGAAATGGAATATATGCAAAGAGAATTTCTTGGCCAAAACTTCATTTTATTGATTTGATTTGATGAGAAATGAAAGATCATCATGGATAGTATTTCTTTATAGAATCAGAGTTCATAGGCCTAATCAAATCTTCTCCATCCATTCCTGTCAGTGTCAATGCTCATCTTAAGAATGCCATCTTCACTAGATAGGGACCTTCATAATTGGGCACCCATTTACTACAGTCTTTGCCAGTTAGTGGTATATTTTTTCTTAACATGAGATCTCCTTCCTTAAACTCTCTCAGTTGAACTTTTTTGTCATACATTTTAGCCATCCTTCTTTGGTATATCTGGTGATGACAAATTACAGCTAATCTATTCTCACTAATCATGTTTAGTTGCTCATATTGTATTTTAGCCCATTTGGCCTCCTCAAGCTTAGATTCCATAAGGACCTTTAGAGAGGGAATCTCCACTTCCAACGACATCACTACCTCCATCCTGTAAACTAGTGAGTAAGGTATAGCTCCAATTAATGTCCTTACTGTTATTTGATATGCATAAAGAGCACAAGAAAGCCATTCATGCCAATCTTTGTAGGTAACCACCATTTTCTAGACAATCTTTTTTATGTTTTTATTAACAGCTTAAATGGCGTCGTTCATCTTTGGTCTGTAGGGGGATGAATTAGAATGCTTGATTTTCCACTTAACACATAATTCTACGATCATCTTCCCATTAAAGTTCTGGGCATTATTGGTTACCAGGTAAACGATTTGCGTGGGATAAGGTGGACCCTATAAGAGAAATGCACGGCTTTTCAGGTAAATCATACCTAGAAATTAGGTCTCTCTCAATAAATCGTTTGACCACCTTCTGAGTCATATGGGCATATAAGGTGCATTGATTTTGTCACTATACACATGACATTTATGATATTTTCGGACAAATTGTATGCAATCTTTCTCTATAGTCATCAAAAAATACCCATTTGTTTGCATTTGCCTAGTCATCATGTGCCCATTTGTATATGTGGTGCAGATCCCTCCATTTATCTTATCGAAATCTTCCGCCAGTTTGGAGAGATATTCTTGGTATGGTCTCAGTTTCTCATCTTTGATTTTCCATTCACCTTTTACCTGGTAGATTATCAATATTGAGTCCCCAAATACTTCTAACTTCCTTATCTTCATCTCCAATGCATCTTCCAATTCGTGAATACAAGCCTCATACTCATTCATATTGTTTGTGCAATTAAATTGTAGCTTGATTGAAATAAGATATTGCTTTCCCTCGGGGGATGTAATATCCCAATTTTTTCAAAGCCAAAATTGATGGTAATTTTATTTTTTTTATAAGCTATTACATTCTCGATGCTTCTCATAATAGCATTCTGGAAATTAGTAGATAGGCTCCATTCATTAGTATAGTACAATACACATATGATTGTGTAAATCAACATCTCCATAAAAGTACTCAATACACATACCCACAACATTATATTTACATATCCATAAGTTTACATTATATCATAATATTTACATATTGCAATCATTACAAGTTTATACAAAAGTGTCGAACGACAATTACATAATAAATACATTCGTTCATACAAAATACATAATAACTTAAACATGTGAATACATATTTCTTTTCAAAATATATGGACCCGTGGAATGGGATTCCTTATGCACCTTGTTAGTGTGACGTCCCTGCTACAATACAAAATAAATACAAGAATTAAAAATAATTAAAAACGTGACAATAGATAACTAAAAGAACATTATCGTTACTTTCCGTTTATAGCCTAAATGAATATGATCCTTTCATTACTCCTTCCATATATAATACAACCATTATTATTTCATCAACTATCGAAACTAATTATAATATTCAAACTTGGTCATCTATCTCGGATGCCATTAACCGAAGCTAATCATCGAACTCAACCCGGCTATCACTTTAAGATGTCATTAGCCGAAGCTAATCATAATGCTAATCTCGGCCATCCTTCTAGGATGAAATTAGCCGAAACTAATCATAATACTCATTCAAATATTCCATGAACAGTTTAGTATTCATTACAACACAATAATAAATCTTTCGTAATGAATTCACTTAGGAGAATTAACATTATGCTAGAAAGGGGTGGAAACCACCTACTTGTTCCTTCGTGTCCTCATCCGGTCGAAGGTTCAATCCCGATCATACCCCCTGACACATCAAATGATCACGAATCAGCATATTCGCATCTAGAAATCACATAAGCCATCATCATACATATTCCAAGAATACACATGTTCACATTCAAGTGTTCCACACATCATACAATCATATAATGAAAGTCATCATATCAAGACGCTTCTCTTTATTTTAAACGTGGGTCACCCACATATGTCCTAGTGTTTAGTTCTTGAGTTTTGTAGTGAATTAGGTCAGACTGATGATGAAATCGTCACAAGAATTAAATCATTTCTGATATAGAATTCATCAACGAAACTAAGCCGCTGCTATTGCAAAAAGTCGTCAATGAAAACTAGATTGCTGGCAACACATAAATCATCAGCAAAAATTGGGTCGCTGTGACACACAGAGATCGTCAACGAAATAAGTTTACGGTTGACGCGTGGAACTCAGAATTTGTCAGTGACAACTAGGACACTGGTGAAATAGAAATTATCAACGAAACAAGTTTACGGCTGATGCGTGGAACTCAAAATTTGTCAGTGACAACTAGGACTCTGGTGAAATAGAAATTGTCAGCGAAACAAGTTTACGGCTGACGCGTGGAATTCATAATTCATCTGCGACAACTAGGTCACTAGTGACACATAAATCGTCATCAAAATAGGTTCATGGCTAACGCGTGGAACTCAGAATTCGTCAGCAACAATTGGGTCACTAGTGACACAAAATCATAAGCAAAACTGGTTCATAGATGACGCACGAAAGTAAGAATTCATCAGCGATAACTTGGTCACTGGTGATATAGAATCATTAGCGAAATAGGTTTACAACTAATGTATGGAACTCGAAATTCATCAACGACAACTGGGTCGCTGGTGGCACATAAATCATCAGCGAAACTAGTTCACGGCTGACGCATGGAACTCAGAATTCATCAGCGAATAATTTACAGTTGACTCAGAAATCATTGATGAAATCTGAATCATTGCCGACCTAGAAATCATCAACACAATCAAGTTCTACAGCTGACGCATGGAATCATCAGCGCATACAATCTACTATTGACTCAGAAATTGTTGATGAAAACTGAGTCACTGCTGACCCAGAAATCATCAATAAAATCTATATCGCTGCCGATTCAGAAATTGTCAGCGATGATTGAGTCATTTTTGGTTTTATTCTTTCCCTCGACAAAGTGTAAGGTTTACGCTAGGCTTTCCCCCTTTATAACACACCCCAAACGAATTTGAACATATACTGTAACCAATCACATTCAAATTTATCATAAGGCTATCAAACAATACCATCATTTCAAGGTCGAAACCTAATGTTGCCATAATCTTGCATTCTATGTTTTTAATTTTATCATGCCAAATCATCAACATAATTTAATATTCAATTCACATCATACAAGAGTTGCATTTCTAACCTATATCTTGTTTCTCTAAGGGTGCTCATCTTACAAGGCTCCCTCCATGTTCACCTTCTTGGCCGAACATGGTAGCCCATTCCTTTCAAGTTTTCACATGTATTTTATCACTTCTAATATAATTATATTCCCAATAACAAGTCATACTTATACATTCAATCATGTGATATAATTATACAATTTGATCCATCACATAAATAAAAATCAAGGCATTAACATGGTATGATTTCCGTTTCAGCTCTAGCATGCCTCTAAGGGCTTAACAACATCACAATTATGAACATACAATCATTTCATCTCATTTTCACATAATTTCTTCAATCATATATGTAAAAATCAGACATTAACATACATATGAATTCTGTTTTGGTTCAAACATGTTCTATTTCATCACCTCAATTTGCATTTTGTCCAATCCCCTTCAATCTGGCTGACCCTTCCTCTAGGTTTGTGTATTCAAAATTATTCATTTCTTTTGTTAAAGATTCTGGAGTTATGTCCCCCATTCAGCCTTATTCTCATTAATCTTTCTATCTAGTCCTCTTTAGTAATTGGTGTAAGAACCCTAAGTCATTCAAATGAGGTTTCCTTCTCCCTTTCGTCCTAAAGTCTCAATGAAACAAATAAGAAGGTGATGTTTTTCTTAGCTTACAATTTTAAGTAGTCTTAGGAAAAGTTTTAGAAGTTTCTTCTTCCTCTTTACTTTCGGTTTCTTCTTGCTTTTTTCTGTCTATTCCAGCCGGCCTTCTAGGCTCCTTCTTCTTCCATGTTTTTGGTTTTCTCTCTTTTTTCTAACTCACCTCTTACTCAACACTCAAGGAAGTTGGCAAGCAAGCTAGTTGGGTTCAGTTTTCTCCTTGGAAAGAAGTGTGTGCTACAGTAATGGCTGTTGCTGATTCAGGGGGAGAGGAAGAGTCATCTTTCCCCCCCTTTATATTTATATCAATCATAAATGTAATGGAGTGTTTGGGGGGCTGGTTTACCTTGTTCTTATTCCTCTTTTGGTTAATCTAGAATCGGTTTCCCCCTTCCCAAATCCTCCCTAGAATAGGCCGGTTTGTTCCTTTTAATTCTTGTTTAGCATAGGCCGGCCTTTTACCTAAAATTTTATCAGGTTTTACAAGGGAAATTATTACAGCACGAGCTCCATCACCAGACACATTTACTATACCGTCAAAGCATATGGTCCATTATTCACTTTCTTGTTCTTTTTTCTACCATTAATACATCTTCATTAGAGAAGTCAAAGTTTAATGGCTCATAATCCTTAATGGTGTTATCGGTTAAATGATTCGTAATTGCACTTTTTTTCACATATTTTCTTGTCATGTAGATGATATCATATTCACCTAACAAGATTTTCCATCTGGCTATTCTACTTGACGTGTAAGGCTTTTCAAAGATATATTTCAGAGGATTCATCTTTGAAATTAACCAAGTGGTGTAGTACAAAATGTATTGTCGAAGCCTCTTTGCACTAAATACCAAACTATAACACAACTTATCTATCATGTTGTAGCGAGATTCACACTCAGTGAATTTCTTACTAAGGTAATAGATTGCTTTCTCCTTTCTTCCAGACTTATCATGTTGTCCAAGCACACAACCCATGGCTTATTTATTCACTATTAAATACAAAATGAGAGGTTTTCCAGATACAGGTAGTACCAATAGAGGTGGCTTGTGCAAATATTGTTTAATCTTATCAAAAGTTTCTTGACAATCTTCATCCTATACCTCATGATTCTTCTTTCAAAGTATTCAGAAGATTGGTTCATAAGTGTCTGTAAGTTGTGAAATGAATTGAGCAATATAGTTTAAGCATCCCGAAAAGCTTCAAACTTTTTTTTCAATCTTAAGAGCTGGAATAACTTGTATGGCGTCCCCAAGGGGCGTAACGTGATGGCAAAGGGCTTGAGATCTACACAGCAGGTCTTGAGTTCGAGTCAGGGCGTGCACCTCTTGTAAGAGCCTGGGACAACCGAGGTTTTACTCACTCACCTGGGCCCACAAAGTGCGCTTTCCGGGGGGTGGGGTTTCCTCGAATCTAAAAAAAAAACTTGTATGGCCTTCACTTTATCAGGGTCTACTTCTATGCCATTATTACTTACCACAAACCCTAATAATTTCCCAGATTTCACTCCAAATGTGCACTTTCAGGGTTCAACTTCAACTAATATGTCCTCAACCTTTCAAAAACTTTCTTCAGAGCCAGGATATGACTCTTTTCTTTTTTGGATTTAGCGATCATATCATCTATATACACCTCAATTTCTTTATGCATCATGTCATGGAAAAGTTTCACCATCGCTCTTTGATAAGTTGCTCCAGCATTCTTTAACTCGAATGACATCACTTTATAACAGAAAGTTCCCTAGGGAGTGATAAACGTAGTCTTCTCCTTATCCTACTCTTCCATTTTAATCTTATTATACCTAGAGAAACCATCTATGAAAGAGTAGGTAGAACTCTTAGTAGCATTATCCACAAGTACATCTATATAGGATAAATGAAAGTCATCTTTCGGTCTTGCCTTATTCAAATCTCTAAAGTCCACACATACCCTAATCTTATAGTCTTTTTTAGGTACTGCTACAATGTTAGACACCTATTGAGGGTAGTTAACTACTTCAAGGAATTGTTTCCTTACTTCTTCTTTAACCTGGATCAATATATCAAGGCTTGTCCTCCTTAACTTTTGTTTGATCGGAATACAACCTTCCATCAAGGGTAACTTATGTACCATAATTTCAGTATGCAAACTAGACATGTTAGCATATGACCAGGCAAAAACATTAGCATATTCCTGTAAAATTAGCATCTTGATTTTCAATTCTCTTTTATCCTGCTTAGTACTTACATTTATCAATTCTACTCTTCTTTTGCAGGCTCCCATGTGTACTCAAATTATTCCACCAATTTTGTAAACTATTTGATGTATTCATTATCACATCATTTCGTATCCATTGCAATTATGGTTTTCTAAAAGTTAGGTCAATTATTCTCAATGCAGTGGGTTTGTGAGTTTATCGACGATCTGCTTTCAGATTTCCTGAAAGTAGAAAGTGTTTTGGTTATGAGTGTATAATTCGAGGAAAATAAATAGGCAAAGATAAAAAGGCACAATTGAAAGAAACATGCATGATCTTATTAAAATTTGAAAGGATAAAAGGGCTCAACAACAAAACCTTATTGCCAATATATTGAGCCATTATTATTAGCAAGGTACAATTATTCAAAAAATAAAAACACATAGATAAAGTATATCATTACTTTTTGAAATCAATGGGACTTCCTAAATCTCCTAACTGTTCAACTCTTCCCCATCAACCAACTTTCTCACAAATTCAGATAAGCCATCTTCTAAAGTGCTAATGGTTAGTTGAGGTAATAGTTCATGAAGGTTCTCTCCACCTTCTAAGCCTACTTTATGGTCTTCTTCACTAAAGCTTTCAAGATAGTTGATAGTAGCATCATTGAATTCCTTTCTTAGCCTTTTCATTTCACCCTTAGCGCTTATCATATGTGCAAGTCATGTAACTATTACGTGAATAGGTGAGATCTTCATCTAGTCTTCATTGGGCTCCCTCCCTTCAATCCAGGCTACTTTCTTTTCTTTTCTAGCCTTAGCTACTCTTTTGAATCTGCCTTTCCTGGCTTAAAACCTAAGTCAAACCTCTGATCAGCAAACTTCATTTTTATCACATTAATCCTCTCGTGCATTCCAGTGGTTGGATCATATTAGAATAGCAATCCATGTTTCACAAAGTATTTAGCAACCATTTTTACTGCCTCATAAATCTTCAATTTCCTTCATACTGTATTTTCAAGTACCCATTTGGCATTTACAACCTTAAATGCATGCAGATTTCCGTCCTTACTTTCCTCAACTTCTATATAAAGGATTGACACATTTCTCACCATAGACAATGCCTCCTCAACTTTTATTGTTATCAAATTCCCGTTGATGATAAACTTGACCCACTAATGCAAAGAAGATGTGACAGCTTGAGCTATATATATTCAAGGCCTTCTTAACAACATGTTATATGAGGGATGAATATCCATCACCTACAATGTCACTTGGAATGGTTGAGGGCCAATAATCAGTTCAACATCAATATTCCTAATAATTGGCCTTGGTGACCCATCATATGCTCCGACAGTCATATGAGCAGAACCATTATCTATGAGCACCTTAACAATCACGCAATCCTTGCATTTTACTATGATATACAATGGTTTGTTATTTCCGATCCCTTCAGAATGAAGATCATCATCAGTAAAGTATAGGTAGTTGGTGGCTTAAATCCTTCTTACCAAATATTCTATGGAATTTTGTGTGATGTCTTAAGTAACATACACCTCATTAAAAACCTTCTGCAGAGCGTTCCTATGCAATTCTAAACTTAGAACTAATGACAATAAAGAAATCCCAGCGGGTCTCTTTTTCAATTAATCCACCACGTTATATTCACTATGCTTTATTAACTTCAAAAACTCATTAGCCTCTTCATCGCTTATTGGCTTTTTAACCTCATCCATCTTTGCCAACTCCATCACATTCTTTTCTTTGGCTTTTCTATGATCCTCCAGCTCTTCAGGAGTAAAGCATCTCCCACTCCAAGTTAGCCCTCCTGTTTCAGCATGAAAAATAGGGGTAGGACTTGTGCTGTGAAAGGAATACTTATAATTATGAAGTAGGGCATTATAGCTTCGCTAGCTGTATTTGCAAGCTTGGTCAGAATCATTTTTAGAGGTCTCCCCTCAGTTTATTGATACCTATAAACTTTAACCTTCTTATTAAAACCAGTCACCATCCTTACTAAGTCATTTACCTTTAGACCAACTAATCTCAAAACTCCTAATGGTATTATGCCTTCCACCTTAAAATGAAACTCTTCACAAGAGTTAATATCATGTCCATAATACTAGTGATATTTATAGCATTCATTTAGCTTTGCATTTTGCATGGTACTTTGAGATATCCAACTTATTTCAACATCACATATAACCTTTCCATTGTTACCCTTAAAATTATTTCATCTTCCCTTCCTATCTCCAAGGCATTAACCCCTCCACTTCCAAAATCATGGCTTGGTAGTGGGTTTGAATTCATATTCAGGAATTCATCAAAGGTAATCCACTTAGCCTTGGTGAGTTGGAGAATTTTTCTCTTGAATGCAACACAACCATCAATGTTATGACCGATGATACTAGCATGATATTCATATTTTTTATCAGGTTTGTACCAATGAGGGAATGATAGTTGTAAAGGTGTTAAAGGAACAGGCGCAACCTAGCCAATACTGAGCAACCTTTGGTACATTTCACTAAGAGGTATGGGTAGTGGTGGAAGTTGTTCTTAGTTTCCTGGGAAATTGTTTCATGGGTGAGAGGTATTCTTTGTCTAGTTATTTGTTAGGTTTATTTGAGTGTTTGTTTGGCTTTCAGGAAAAGACAGTGTAAAATTTATATTGAATATGGCAGGAGTAGTGCAAATGTTTTGAAGCCATAGTTATCTTGGTAAGTTTTCTTCTTCCCTTTACCTTCTATTTTGACATTATGAATTTCAGTTTCTTTTCTTTGTCCAAAAAAACTCGTTTTCTCATTGGGGTCTGCAATCTTACCCATCTGAATGGCTTGTTTGATTTTTTTAACTATAACAACTAGGTCAGAAAAATATTATGCAGAGCTTCCAACCAAGTATTCAAAGTACAGGGCCTTAAAAGTGTTGGAAAATATACCAATTATCTCTTTTTCCAACAATGGAGGGTAACATGTGCAACTGATTCACATCACCTTTGGGCGTATTCCCTTATGGACTTTTTGTTGCTCTTCTCCATTGCTTGTAAGCTTGATTTATCTGGGGCCACGTCCAATTTGAACTTATATTAGCTAATACAGGCATCAACCAAGTCCTTCCATCATTTTACCTTGGTATTGTCCAATCGTATATGCCAAGTGAGAGCAGCATCACTCGAATTGTCTTGAAAAAAGTGAATCAATAACTTCTCATCATGAACCACCTTAGCCATTTTATTGCAATGTGCTCTAAGATAGGTTATTGGGCATTGAGTTCTAATATATTTGACAAACTCTGGCACTCTAAACTTTTTACAAATAACCACGTTGGGCACTAAATCTGAACAGCCTTTATAGGATCATACAGATTATTTCCTTCAATTGCCCTTATTCTTTCCTCTAGGGTAGCCAATTTTTCAAGATCATCTTCTTCCACTACCTTATCTTTTAGATATTCCTTTATTGTCAAGTCAACAGTAGGGGGCATCCTTATCGAATATGTTGGTTGAGGAGATGAGAAATATACAGCATGTTGAGATTTAGGTGACATCCTATTTGCCCCCGTATTTGGTGAATTGAAGGAAGCTGTAGGCATCAGTGGAGGCTGAGTTGTATGTAAACACAAAAAAAAAGTAAAGCCAGAAACGACTCAACCGTCAATGTCAATTTCTAAATCGGCAACGACTTAATCTAAGTAAAAGTTTAGGGAAACAAACCAGACTGCCTTAGGGAGTTAAGAGAAGGGGGAAAATCGATCTTGGGATAACCAAAAGAAGGAGAAAGAATAAATTTAAACCAACACCCAAACACTCCACTCTTTAAGAGGGGGTATAAATACAAGGGGGAGAGAGAAGACGACCCTACTTGTAAATCCCGAGATAATCAAGGCTGGATTAAATTAAAGAAAATAAACTAAACTAAAAAGAAGTGGGGGCAAAATGAATACATTTAAAGAAAATGGGGTCTAAATGCAAATAAGAATAATTATAGAGCATAAATACTACTCTTCTTACCAAAAACAGATCTGCAACTATCGTGAAGAAAGAAAAGAGGGAGTTTTGGTATCTATTTTTACAGATCAAGAGAGAAACACCAAATTTCAAGAACCCATCCAAGATTTAGGGTTATAGGTAAAAATAAACACTGGTAGGCAAGGGATTAACAAGAAAAAAATTGAACAAGAAGAGAAGAGGGGAGGGTCGGCTATCATTAGAAAGAAAAGGAGGGATCGAGACCTTGATTCGTATCGGGTAAGATATTCTAAACATGGTCTTATGAGTTGTTTTAAAGTCGATTATGAATTGATGCTTGGATGTTAAATTATAAATTTGAGTTCTATAACTCCAGATATAGTTAAAAATCTGAGGAGAGGTCAGACAGTAACAGTTAAAAAATGGACAGTAACAGTTGGACAGTAACAGTTCAAGTGTTTGTTGATGAGCGATTTTGACAATCTTAGAGGTAGAACTGGGTTCTCCTCAAACCATAGAATTGTAGCCTCATGTCTTATCTTTTCAACGATACAAATTTTGCTTGAATCGGAGTTCTATAACTCTAGATATAGTTAAAAATCTGAGGAGAGGTCAGACAGTAACAGTTCAAAAAAAAACGGACAGTAACAATCCAAGTGTTTGTAAATGAGCAATTTTGACTATTTTAGAGGCAGAACTGGGTTCTCCTCAAATCATGGAACTTGTAGCCTCATGTCTTATCTTTCCAACGACATAAATTTCGCTTGAATCTGAGTTCTATAACTCCAGATATAGTTAAAACTCTGAGGAGAGGTCAGACAGTAACAGTTCAAAAATGAGGCAGTAACAGTTGGACAGTAGCAGTCCAATTGTTTGTTGATGAGCAATTTTGACTATCTTAGAGGCAGAACTGGGTTCTCCTCAAATCATAGAACTTGTAGCCTAATGTCTTATCTTTCCAAGGACACAAATGTTGCTTGAATCAAAGTTCTATAACTCCAGATATAGTTAAAAATCTGAGGAGAGGTCAGACATTAACAGTTCAAAAAAAAGGACAGTAACAGTCCAAGTGTTTGTTGATGAGCGATTTTGACTATCTTAGAGCAAAACTAGGTTCTCCTCAAATCATGGAACTTGTAGCCTCATGTCTTATCTTTTCAACGACATAAATTTCGTTTGAATCGGATTTCTATAACTCTAGATATAGTTAAAAATCTGAGGAGAGGTCAGATAGTAACAGTTAAAAAAAACGGATACTAACAGTCCAAGTGTTTGTTGATGAGCGATTTTGACTATCTTAGAGTCAAAACTGGGTTCTCCTCAAACATCGAACTTTTAACCTCATGTCTTATCTTTCCAACGACATAAATTTTGCTTGAATCGGAGTTCTATAACTCCAGATATAGTTAAAAATCTGAGGAGAGGTCAGACAGTAACAGTTCAAAAACGGACAGTAACAGTTGGACAGTAACAGTTGGACAGTAACAGTCCAAGTGTTTGTTGATGAGCGATTTTGACTATCTTAGAGGCAGAACTGAGTTCTCCTCAAATCATAGAACTTGTAGCCTAATGTCTTATCTTTCCAAGGACACAAATGTTGCTTGAATCAAAGTTCTATAACTCCAGATATAGTTAAAAATCTGAGGAGAGGTCAGACAGTAACAATTCAAAAATGAGGCAGTAACAGTTGGACAGTAACAATCCAAATATAAAGAAAGGAATGATAACTAGGATTGGACAAAGAATGATAATAATAATGAGTGAAATGAGAAAAACATAAAGTACTAAGAAATGACTGAAAGAAAGACTTATTGGTTGTTGATATGGTTATTATAAAACATATCCTTGAGTGAGGAAAATTTATGAGATA
>Ga0307510_10003451_pt1 | contig 18425 bp, 13 predicted proteins | sample 12_EM_MG_FD_207224 | JGI IMG/M metagenome (GOLD analysis project Ga0307510, IMG submission 207224) | Populus trichocarpa ectomycorrhiza microbial communities from riparian zone in the Pacific Northwest, United States - 12_EM | ecosystem: Host-associated > Plants > Roots > Unclassified | place...
CGACTAATTATTGAGTGGGTGGCCACCTCTGAACTTGGTGACAACAATTATCTTCTTGTCTGAACAATACGTCATTGCTAACGTCAGAATTTGAACAGATAGTCCTCGTGAAAGTTCAGGGCATTTGTCTCAGATTTCCAACAAAACAAGAATGAGCTCATTTGGACTTCTAGAACTCGAGAAATGGGCTGAACACTAAACAGTGTCTGAGTTGCAGGACAGATTCCGACTTCTCTTTTTTTGCTACAATTTGAACTTGAAAACGGCCATTTTGAATCTTGGACTCTTCATGCAAGTTTTAGGCCTATGTCTTAGCTTTCCATACATATAAACCAGACCTAAATCCATGTTCTACAACTCCAGTTATGATCCAATAATCGAATGATGTTTCAGTTTGAATTGAACCATCATCTCTTATTTAAGCTTAGCCCTCTCGTTTTCTTTTCACTTTCAATAGTTAAACACATCAATCAATCCTTTAAATTATGAGATATGCCTGCATTCAAAATGAGCATTTACCATAAATTAAAGATATCTTATGTTATCAAACTTGTTATTATAAAACATGCTTAAGTTAAGGAATTTAATGATACTTTAAGTGCAATATGATGATATAAAACCTTGATAAAAATGCACTTTTAAGTACTAATCAGCGATCCCCTTACTCGGGACCCTAACATACACTAAATATATGTTAGCTGATGCATGGCGATCCCCTTACCCGGGATCTGAACATACATTTGCTAGCCGATACATGGTGATCCCCTTACCCAGGATCCTAACATACACTAAATCTATGCTAGTCCATGCCTTATAGGCATCGATGCATGATGATCCCCTTACCTGGAATCTTATTATACACTAAATGTATGCTAGTCCATGCCACATATCACACTTCTCATATCTTCTAGTTAGTGATTAGTATTTAAAAGTGCATTTTTATCAAGGTTTTATATCATCATTTTGCACTTGAAGTATCAATAACTCCTTAACTAAAGCATGTTTTATAATAACAAGTCTGATACTGTGAGATACCTTAAATTTATGGTAAATGTTCATCTTAACACTAAATGTATGCTAGTCCATGCCTTATAGGCATCGATGCATGGTGATCCCCTTACCCGGAATCTTATCATACACTAAATGTATGCTAGTCCATGCCACATATCACACTTCTCATATCTTCTATGTCAGTGATTAGTATTTAAAAGTGCACTTTTATCAAGGTTTTATATCATCATTTTGCAATTGAAGTATCAAAAACTCCTTAACTAAAGCATGTTTTATAATAACAAGTCTGACACTATAAGATACCTTAAATTTATGGTAAATGTTCATCTTAAATGCAGGCCTATCACATAAATCAAAGGATTGATTGATGAGTTTAACTACTAAAATTGAGAAGACAAAGAGAGGGTTAAGCTTAGAAAAGAGATGCTGGTTCAGTCCAAACTGGAACACTGTTTAGTCATTAGGTCATATCTGGAGCTGTAGATCTTGGATTTCAATTTGGTTTATATGGCTAGAAAGCTAAGACATAGGCCTAAAACATTCATGAGGAATGCAAGACTCAATCTGCTGTTTGGAAGTCCAAATCTTAGCAACAACGGAGAAGTCGGAATCTGTCCTGCAGCTTAGACATTGTTCAGTGTTCAACCCATATCTCGAGTTCTAGAAGTCCAAATGCACCAATTCTTTTTTTGGAAAGCCGAGACAATTTCCTAAAACTTTCATGACAAAAATCTGTTCAAATTCTGACGTTATCAATGATGTTTTGTTCAAATAAGAAGATAAGAATTGTCACCAAGTCAAGATGTGGCCACCCACTCAACAATTAGTCATCAAATCAATAGTTTCAAATTTTGGCCTATAAAAGGAGGCATTTGCCATGCATGTAGGCATCTTGGTTTTTAGATCAAAATCATATTCTTGCTCTTTTTTTTTTTGTAATGCTTAAGTTAAGCTTTCATTAATCTCTTGTTTATGCTTTTCATCATAACTATGTTCTTATCTAGTTTGTTTATGTTTCTCTTCTTAATCATGTTTAGTTAAGTTTATTATGTCAAGGTGAAAAGGTTACACTAATGGTGTAAGAATAAGTATAGTATAAGCTCAACATGGACTTTAATGTTTGATACTAACATGTTTTGTATTTGTTATCTTGTTCACTTTTAATACTTTGCTTGTTAAATGGTTAATCTAGATTTATGTTGTATAACCATTGGTACAACAAATACTTGGCACTTTCATAGCCCAACTGTATGGTATAACCGACACCTGTGCTATGAAAGGAGCTTGATTTGTTGTTAACATAAGTTATAATCATGAATACCTGACAACATTTACAAGTATTAACATTATTCGAATAAGATAACTAATGTAATCATGTTAACAATTTATGATCCGATTGGAACCTCCTTTGTGTGTGGTTTCCAGTTGAGTAATAAAAAGAGTTTATACTATACTTATTTGAAATACCATTAGTGGATCCTCTAACCTTGACAATTGTTTTATATTTGTTTAAATCCTTACATCATTATCATATCTCAAAGCTCTCTTCAACTTCTTTTCTGTTATTATCTATTTTTTTATTTATAGTTTATACAGTTAACCTCCCTGTGGTTCAACCCCGGTCTTGCCGGGTTATTTATTACTTCGACACTCCTACACATCAACTCTTTGGTCATGTCAGTCAGCGATACTTCCATCTCTTGGCAATTCACACGAAAAACCATTCACCTTAAACATATATACATTCAGGATGCTACCTAAAATAACAATATCATTATGCAAACTTTCATTCTTTCATATAATATCCAACATTCGCTAATTCACATTTAATCTCAATTACATATTAAATCATGAAATTTAACTAAGAAGCATAGGTGTGGATCACCTACCGGCAGTAGAAGCTCTACTTGTGCTTCGTTGCTGCTGCACCACGCTTGTGGTCCCTCTTGTAATCATAGGCACATCTCATAAATTATCCTCATTCAAGGATATATTTCACAATAACCATATTAACAGCCAATATAAGTCTTTCTTTCAATTATTTCTTTTTTTATATCTTATGTTTTTCTCATTACACCTATTAATATTGTCATTTTTTATCCGACCATAGTTATCATTATAAATTTCCATTTTGAACATGACTCGTTTCTTTTGGAAGCTAAGATGTAATATCACATGTTCCCGTAAAGGAAAAGACTCAATTTTCACCCTTAACACGTCTAAATAATCGTTTTAGTGACTTTCCGAATCTGCCAGCAGAGGTTGCATTCCAACATTTCCTCAAATTTTTAACTATATCTAAAGTTCTAGGACTCTGTTTCAAACAAGGTTGGTATCGTTGGAAAGCTAAGACATGGGGCTACAAGTCCTCTGACAGGAGGAGAACCCAGTTCTGTCCTCAAGACACTCGAAATTACTCGTCAATGAATCAGACCTACTATCCTATAGGGTATGTCATGACTCATTCTCGGTTGGTGACTCGTAACAAATCAGACTTACTGCCCTATAGGGTCTGTCATGACTCATTCTCGGTTGGTGACCCATAACTGGAGTCTTATAGCTCCAAATTGAGTCAGACAAATTTCCTTAGTTATTCAACATCTAAAACTACAACTCCTATGAAGGAACCTGATCCTAATTCCCACATCCTCCTACCTAAATTCTCTCTGAAGGTCAGGAGATGAATCTGTCCAGATTTGTCAACCTTTCCATTTACACACAACATCCACAATTCAACTTTCCATCTTTTATCTCAATCCCTAACCATATCACATACTATATAAGAGTGTCAAAATACCTTTTATGAGCCAATTTACTCTATTTATTTCAATCTCCCCTCTTCACGTCAAAATAGAACGTTTTTTTTTATCGATTTTACTAACTTTCCGAATAATATTCTTGTAACATCCCCATATCCAGGATAAAGCAACGATCTCATGTTAACTGATAACCAGAGTGATTAAATTTTTTTTTTCTATATCTATTCATGGTGTTTGTATTAAAGTATACCGAAATTTTGACGGAGTCTCCCCTATACTGGAAGGTCCCAAGTTATCGAAATACGACATGTTTACACTTCTAATATACCTCATCTCCTAACTCAATTCAACCAAATCATCCTGAGTCTCAAACCCATAAACATCATCATTCATATCAACCACAATGTTTATGATATACATTGTACAACAATTATCATTATGGATGGATAAAGATATAAACATGTATACATGGAACATGGTTATACAAACTACATAATTAAATTCATCTATTCAAGTTTAAACATCAATTATACAAATTGAGTTATATAAAAGTTGTAATATTACCAAATACAAGGGTATACTCCCTAGAACCTAAATTACAAAACATGAACCTAAGCTAGAATCTACTCCTGTCGTGCATGCGATGGTCCTGAAAACAAAATACATATTATTGAAATATGAATATCACAAAAATATAGCAATACAAATATCCAGCAATTTTAAAAAGGCAAACATGCATTCATATTTTATTCACTTCTTCCTTTTAGTTTTCATTGGAAACTCTTTCTCCTTCAACTACTAAAAACCAATTCCTCTTCCATTATCAACCTCCATTCAAGATCTCATAAGACCATCCATGATTATTTCTGCTTAACATATTACCGATACCAATTTCACTGTTATCATCATCACCCCGTAGGAGTCGATGCAAGGTGATCCCCTTACCCGGGATCCTAACATACACTAAATATATGCTAGTCAATACATGGTGATCCCCTTACCTGGGATCCTAACATACACTAAATGTATACTAGTCAATACATATTGATCCCCTTACGCGGGATCCTAACAGACAATAAATGTATGCTAGCCAATACATGGTGATCCCCTTACCCGGGATCCTAACATACACTAAATGTATGCTAGTTCACGCCTCAAATCACACTTCTCATATTTCCTTTGTCAATGATAATTTCGTCACTTGGCAATTCACACAACAACTGTTCACCTTAAATACACATACATTTAGAATATTATCCAAAATATCGACATCATTACGCAAACTTTCCTCCTTTCTCCTAATATCCAACGTTCGGTAATTCACATCTCACATCAATAACATATTAAATCATAGAATTTAACTAGAAAGTATAGGTGCGGATCACCTACCTGCAATAGAAGCTCTACTCGTGCTCCCCTGTTGCTATCGCTGCACAACGCCTGTGGTCTCTCCTGGTAACCACAAGCATAATCTCATAAGTGATTTTTATTCAAGGATATATTTCATACTAACCATATTAACAACCAATACAAGTATTTCTTCCAATTATTCCTTTCTTTATATTTTATGTTCTATCATTTCATTTATTTAAATCATCATTCTTTGTCCAACCATGGTTATCATTCTTTTCTTTATATTTAAATTGTTACTATTTAAACCTCGAACTCTTACTGTTCAACCTCTCCTCAGATTTTTAACTATATCTAGAGTTATAGAACTCTGTTTCAAGCAAGATTGGTCTCTTTGGAAAGCTAAGACATGAGGCTACAAGTTCTTTGAAGGAAGGAGAACCCATTCTTGCCTCTAAGACAGTCAAAATCGCTCATCAACAAACATTTGAATTGTTACTGTCTTGTTTTTGAACCATTACTGTCTGACCTCTCCTCAGATTTTTAACTACATCTAGAGTTATAGAACTCTGTTTCAAGCTAGATTGGTCTCGTTAGAAAGCTAAGACACGATGCTACAAGTTCTATGAAGGAAGGAGAACCCAGTTCTGCCTCTAAGATAGTCAAAATTGCTCATCAACAAACATTTGGACTGTTACTGTCTTGTTTTTGAACCGTTACTGTCTGACCTCTCCTCAGATTGCTAACTATATCTAGAGCTATAAAACTCTGTTTCAAGCGAGGTTGGTTGCGTTGGAAAGATAAGACATGGGGCTACAAGTTCTTTGAAGGAAGGAGAATCCAGTTCTGCCCCTAAGATAGTCATAATTGCTCATCAACAAATCAGACTTACTGCCCTATAGGGTCTGTCATGACCCAGTCTCGGTTGATAATCCATAAATGGAGTTCTATAGCTCCAAATTGAGAAAGACCAATTTCCTTAGTTAGGAGACGAGTCTGTCCAGATTCATCACCCCCCTTCCCTTCACACATAACTTTCACAAACTACATTTTCTGGGTAAATTATCATGGTTTCACATCCTCAATCACATACCACACATGAATTAACTTAATTTTAACAACATATACTTTTCCCCCAATTCAAGTCTAAGAACCCTAATCTATAATTCACATCAAGGCATCAATTCATTATCGAATTTGAAATGACTAATAAGATCATGTTTAGAACACCTTACCTGGTACGAATTAAGGTTTTGATCTTCAACTAGTTGAAGATTTTCAACTCCTTCCTTTCTTTTCTAATGATAGCCAGCCCTTCATCTTCTTTTCTTGTTCAATTTTCTTGTTAATCCCTTGCCCACAACTGTTTATTCCATCTATAAACCCTTAATCTTGGATGGATTCTTGAAATTTGGGTGTTTCTCTCTTGATTTTGCAAGAATGGATACAAAAACTCCCTCTTTTCTTTCCTTACGATTGCTGCAGATTTTTGATGAGAAAAGGAGTACTTATGCTCTATAATTTTTCTTATTTGCAATTTAGGCCCCCACATCTTTTTTTTCTTATAATTAAGTTATACCTCTTTTCATTTCTTATAATTTCACCCCACGACTTTTAGTTTAGTTTATTTTCTTTAATTTAATCCAATCCTCAACATTTTCAGGTCGATTTATAATGTCTCGAAATATTTCATCCAGAAACTTATATCCAAAAATTTTCGAATTCCCGTTTTTATTTAACCATATACATGAATTTCTTCACTTTTATTTCTCATGTAGTTAGTTTGCAATCTAAGCAACCTTTATTTTTCCCCGGGGTTTACAATTCTTCTAAACACAATCCTTGCTACTTTAACATGTATTTTTCCTTGTTTTGATACAATTAAACACACATCATCAAACTAAATATGTCAAATCAAACATCGTCCCTCTTAGATGCATAATTGACTGAAAGCATGGCCTTAAGAAACCAAGAGTTCCCTAATTCCTTTCATGCTAATTTCATTCAATTCACACATATTCTCATAAAAAAAACAACCTATTATAATAGATTCAATACGGAAAAACCACAATTCCCCCATTTTCTCTTCATATGGTCGGCCACCCCTTAATTACCCATACATTTTCTTTAATAAATCATCATGATTTCATGCCCCCAATCACATACAACACATGAATTAATTTTAACAATTAACACATTTCCCCCAATTTAAGTCTAAGAACCCTAATAAAAAATTCAACATTAAAGTATCAATTCGTAATCAAATTTGAAATGACTTATAGGACCATGTTTAGAACTCCTAACCTGGTACGAATCAAAGTCTCGATTTTCAACCAGTCAAAAATTTTCAACTCCACCTTTTTCCTATGGCAGTTAGCCCTCCCTCCTCTTTCTTTGTTCAAATTTTCTTGTTAATCTCTTGCCCACAAGTTTTTATTCTACCTATAAACCCTTAATCTTGGATGAATTCTTGGAATTTTAGTATTTTTCTCTTGATTTGCCAAGAATAAATTCAAAAACTCCCTCCCTTTCTCTTAATATTGCTGCAGATTTTTGATGAGCAAGGGAGAGGGGTATTTATACCCCATAATTTCTCTTATTTGCACTTAGACCCCATTTCTTTTAAGTGTACTACTTTTGCCCCCACATCGTTTTCTTCTTAAAATTAAGTTATACCTCTTTTCATTTCTTATAATTCCACCCCTCAACTTTTTAGTTTAGTTTATTTATGAAATTAGGTTGCTGACGAATGTCAAACCAATTATGGAATGTTGATTGTGATTGATGATTAACTTGGGTTAATGGCATCCGAGATGGATGACCGGTTTATGCTTGATGACTAGCTTCGGCTAATGGCATCCGAGATGGATGACCGGGTTATGGTTGATGATTAGTTTTGGTAAATGACATCCTAGATGAATAGCCGAGTTGATTATAATGATTAGCTTCGGCTAATGATATTCATAAGAGATGACGGGTTTGACTTTTGTGATTAGTTTTGGTTAATGGCATTCGAGACAGATGACCGAGTTTAGATATTGCGATTAGCTACGGTTAAAAGCATCCAAGGTGGATGACCGGGTTAAGGTGAAGTAATTAACCCCGATCGAAGATTAAACTTTAGCGCCACCACTCCTATGGAGAGCTTGGGGCATATGAATGAGGATAATACATCTAGCGAAATAATGAAGATTGAACAATGTATATGAGAAGTGAATGAAAGAATGTACTCACCTTTAGTTGATAACGGAAAGTAACGATAATGTCCTTCTAGTTGTTATTATTATGTTTAGATTATTTACAATTCTTGTATCCATGTTGTTTTTGTAACAAGGACATCACACAATCAAGGTGCGTAGGAAAACCGTTCCACGGGTTCACATATTTTAAAAGGTGCTATGTAATAGTATGTCTTAGGTGTTATGTTGAATATTTGCCATTTGACACTTTTGTAAAGACTTGTAATGAAAACTGTAACGGAACATGGATGTGGATGTGCGAACATGTAGATACAATGTCATGAATATATTTATGTGGTACTCGTTTTTATGAGGATGTTGTATTGTGAATTCACATGAGGATCATGTGAAAAAAAGTACTAGTTGTGTAAAATTACCGTTCGACACTCATGTTGATAACAAGACTAGAACAAGAATGCAAACTCATGAGTATGTCAATATGAAGTAATGTAAATGTATGAATATGAAAATATAATATTATGGGCATATGCATTGAGTATCCATCTCATGAGAATGTTGATTTACAAAAATTATATTTGTTTGATGTCACTGTGAGAAGTATCGACAACTTAAATAAAAAAAATCCATCGATTTTGGCTTTGAAAAAGCTGGGTCATTACAGAGACTACCAAAATTTCAGTAGAAAAAAAAAACTTACCCATAATTTTCATTAGTATAATTGCGTTGTTTGATCCTGGGAATGGGAATGTTACATTAAATGTGTCAAATTAATTTTATTAGGGGTTTAATTGGTGAAAAATTAAGTTTGGGAGCCTATTTTGGGCTTAATTAAGAAGATTGGAATTTTAGGAGACCAAATTTAATTTTTATAAAGTCAATTGGTTTAAATCAGGGGTAAAATCGCAAGAAAATTAAAGTTTTAGGGTCAATTAAGGGCTAAATTGAAGAAATTTGAAGTTAATAACCTTTATATAAAAGACGTCGAACTATGGGGACAAAATTGAATGAAATCATGGGTGAAATTGAAGAGATTTGAAAATTTAATGGTCAATTACGGACTAAATTAAAGAAATCCAAGACCAAGATCTAATGTGAAAAAGGCGCTAGAATTTGGGGCTGAAATTGAAGTTTAGCAGGGGCAAAATTGCATAAATTTGAAAGTTTAAAGCCAATCAATAGTGTAATTAAGAGAAATCACAAATCAAATGACTAAATTGAACTTTATCAAAACAATGCCATTTTGGTTACTGTTCATCATTTTCTTCAATTTTCACCTGAAAAGAATACTTAAGGGGCTATTTTTCAAGGGCATTTAATGATTCATCTCTCCACTAATTTTGACAAAACTTGTATAAAAATGATTGTCTAACATTTGACTCCACCCTGGTATGGTCTTTTATGGTCGATTGACAACACAGCGGTCGTGACGCTGGCCCAAAAAGGCCACCTCAGGCAAACTTCAACTGTGAAATTTGAATTCATGATGGTCACTTTGAGCTAACGGTTGGGACACTTCAGAGTTGAATGAAGGGCCATGATTTGGCACCATTAAAGACAAAATATTCCTCTTCCGCCCCTATAAATAGAGGTGGATTCCATGGTCTGAGCCCGAAATAATCAGAAGCCAAAATCGGTCAAAAAACCAGCTTATCCCCAGTCTTTTTTTCTCCTTCCTCTCCCTTGTTTTTCCTTCCCTTTTTTTGCCATGTCTCTGCCACCGTTGCCTTCACCGGTCACACGTTGAGCTACCCAACACCATCAAGAACGTCGATGGCCACTTTTCCGGCTAGGTAAGCCTTCCCCCTTGTCTTTATGTTCTTCTTTTTCACACCCCCCTCCCCGCCAACTACTACATGCAAAATTTGTATGTAGTGGTGGCTTAATTAATTTGCATAGTGGATTGGACTCGCTTCTGCCCAGCTCATGTGGTTGCGTTGGGCCCCCACCCAAATAAAAGAAGGGTCTGTTGGGCTGTCAGTCGGCCCACACCGACTTAGTCCGGCTGGACTCGTGTCGACCTAGCCCAGATAGTTAGGTCGAGTTCAACCCAATTTATATTTAATAATAATAATATATAATTAAAAAATCGAAAAAATTTACAATGGTCATTTCAAAATATTTGTTATTTTCTCGCATGTTTTTCCAACAATTTTATATAATATCGGGCTGTATATTTACATTGTAAGATATAGATCTAGTATTAAAATACCTGATTTTCTCCAAAACTTTCTTAAAAAAAATTTGAAAACTAAAAAAAAATTAAATTAATTTCCTTTTTGAAAAAAAATAAAAACAAAAAAAACAGAAAACAAAAATATTTTGTTTTTGTGCATACAACCAAATCCTAAAAGTTTTCCAAGCATATTTTCATAAAAAAAACAAAAATTTGCATCTTTCTCATGTTTTAAAATGTAAAATGGATATCATAACTAAATGATTATCCATTAAGGTTTGACCAAAATATAAAAAATTCTTTTTTAATCATTTTGTTCACTTTATATTTAAAGTGTTAAGATTTAGCTTTAGACTTTAATATTTGAAGTGTAAAACTACACAATTGAGTATAACCTCAGGTATTGAAGATACAAAGAAACAAATGTGATGATAAATTTAGATGTTAGAATGATCAGGATTTAAGCCAATAAGGTAGAGACTCTCTCACGAAGGGAGATCTGCCTTAGACCTTATCAACGAATAGAAACTTGACTTAGAAAAACAATCAAATAACAATGTAGCTTACCTCAGGTAAGGTGCACTGGGGGTGACAAGTCTTCCCCTTGCACAACCAGTCCCTTATCCGGACTCTCGCAGACCATAGGTTTTATAGTAACCATAATACTAGGTGGCGACTCCTGAACCTTATAATCATAACTTTATGATTAAACTCACAACCCATTCCTTTTCAATACCTCTTAGGAGGCTAATTCATCATTTGACGTCGTCCCGCGACACTAAATTCCTAATTTTTCCTAAGTATGGGCGTTGGACCCATCTAGGCTACTTAAGATTACACTAATACAAACCACCTAAAGAAGTCTTAAATCTATCAATAAGCCTTATATTCATACTTAGAAAAGAATGAAATAATACACAATGTAACTGAACATATATAAAAATAAATATTTAATGCCTTAGGGCCAAATCCAAGGCTTAAAGTCATAATATTTGATACACGATGAAAAGCCCTACATGATTAGGGTAAACAAAATAAAATAAATACAAATTATTTATGCTTAAAAGGGACTTTTACATGTTCGGTCTTGACTCTTGGGTAAGATAACATCATCCTTGGCCGCCAAAGCTCTTATAGAGAAGACATCCTCGAAGTCAGGGACCTGACCATCAGGGAAGGACTCACTGAAGTTCATATGCATTCTTTTATAGATGTTGAGAAGGTACAAGTTAGACATGGAGATAAAGAGTTTGTCCCCAATAGTCTATTTTAAAGAGACAAACTCTCCATACTCAGCATATAACTCTTGAGAAGTATTCTTCAATGTCTCTACCCTTATATGAGAGTTATGTGCCTTTTTTTCCCCTTTAGCTCCTCTCTCAAGGCTTTTTTAGATTATTTGAGTTCATCTACCTTTTTCTCCAAGAAGTCAATTTGATTATACGCCTCCACAAGCTTCTCTTCAATTGAGCTCAAGATGTAGGCCTGACCCTTTATTTCCCCCTTGTAGTTGAGCATGGGCAGCCTTGACAACCTTTAGCTAAGCATCTTTAGCAGCCTTCTCCTCCCTCAATTTACGCACCTTAGTCTTATCAGCACGGTATTGCTCAATGGCCTCCTTCATGGCCCTTCTCTTCCCACCTAACTGACTTCTCAAATGAGCACACATCATGAAGGTCTAAACAACAACAAATAACAAAATGAGTTAATTATTATTATTATTATTATTATCAAAGACTAGTTCATAGAAAATGAAAATTGTATAAAAATATTATTCATACCTGGAAGGCCATCTACCCATTTATAACCAAATGACACTAGTAGTTAGGGTTTGTCAGAGCATTGATATTAAAAGGGAGGGTGATCAACCTATCTAAGGTATCCATTACCTCCAGTCCATTAGGCCCTAGGGTGGACCTTCCATATAAGAAGGACTTCATTATCCTTCTCTCCTCCTCATGGAGGTTGGGAATGTAGAGGGGAACATGACCCGGTTTAACTTGGAGAAGAAATCCTTCACACCCATGACATAAAACACATGGATTGAAGACCTAGTGAGCATAGGAACTAGGTTGGGTGGAGTTGGAATGTAGATAAGAGGTGTAACCATTTCCACATCAAAGTTAGAAGCAACTGAGACCCTTTGTCTCTTTTAATGAGAGACAACATCAAGGATGACCGAGGTAGGAGTAGGTGCCTTGTGACACCATGATATTTGAGTTTGACTCCCCTCTATAGTTTGACTCCTCTCTATAGGGCCCCACCATAATTGAAAGAGCATCCCTAAATGAAAAGACCTAACCACTAGGAGCCCCTTAACACCTCTAGGAGCTTCTTTTGTATCCATCCTCCTAGATACAAGAACTTCCTTTGAGAGGGAGACAAAAAGGTCTTCGAATGAAGAGGCGTGACTGGGTGTTGAAGTAGTCACATGGCAAGCATAAATGGTGTGAACTCACTGAACTTTCAGTTAGTTTTTTTTTTTTTGCTAAGGATCTTGTACAAGGAAAAAGTCAGATGATGAATAACAATCCTAAACTAAAATAAATGGTTGAGAAAATGACATACTAATAACAAAAGGGTGATAGAGTCATTAAGTCATGTAGTTGATTTCATAGTTGGTTTAGAGCTGACGTAGCCTACTATATATAGCCTCTCCTCCTCCTCATAGAGATCAAGCTTATAATTCACACTCGCTAGAGGCATTCTTTAAAAGTGGCGGCAAGCTTAGATAACAGTATAGCCCAGCTGAGGTCTAGCCACACCATCAAATTTCACTATCACCTATTTTCCCCTCCATTTCATTACATGAGTGGATTTACCTTGGAAAGTACCTTCACAAACCCTTTTAGCGTAGTGGAAAAAGTAAAGAACCAAGGGATGGAAGGCTCTCTTTCAACACTATTGATCAACGTGTAGTAGTGTTTGAATACTCTAATTGAAGGCTCCATCTTAAGGATCCTCAACATCTTATCAAAAATAAACAAGGTGGTTCACCTGTTAGGATGGAGCTCAACCAAAATCATATTGTAATAACAAAATATATCCCTTACAAACCTTTGCAATTGAAACAAGTACCCAAACTCATATATGCATATATGAGTAGTAATGATAAAATCACCCTCAACAAGCTTGTTAGTGACATGGGTAACCCAGTTATCCACCTCAGGCAATAGTACTGTAAAATCCCCTAATTGCCTAGAGTTAGCAAAGAACACTTGCTCGTACGATATCGTGTTTTCCTCTTCATCCTGATGATCCCTAGGTAATCTTAGTCATCCCCTAAGGTTTGAAGCCTCTTTAGGGACAATTTCATCCCCTCTTCCAATAGAAAATGGTTGAGCAAAATCACATTTATTTCTAGGGCCTATTCTAATGGTAGTCGACCCCTGGCGAGTGATTTTAGTTTTAGGTTTGAAACTGAAATCTTTCTTAGAATAATTAATCTTATTGCCCTCTCTAAAAGTCATTGTTACAAAGTACATAAAATGAAGAACAAAATAAAATGTTTTTTTTTGCATTTACCTAGAAGAAGACTCTTCTCTAGAAGATAAAGAAACTTGATATTCTCGTTTTAAGCTCCTAATATAGAAAATTTTGAAAAAGTTTTTGGCTAAAGTAAAATATAAGATTGAGAAAGAAAAGGGTTTATATAGGCCACCACCTCTCAGTTCCACTAGTGAATGAAAGACATGTGGCACCACACTATAACTTTAGGAAGGTTAAACGCATTTAACTTTGATTACATGCCATTAAATAGTCTTCTAAGAAAGATTGTGCACCCTCCCTAACAACATTTATAATTAATGTAGGGAGACACCATTTTTCTAGGGAAAACAAGACATATCTGATCGATTATCTCCCAAAAGACTTTTCAAATCTTTTCACATGGAATGCATAAAGACTTGGAGAAAAATGATGAATTAATATTTTTGACGCTTTGTGAAAAAACCTAAAACCTTGTCTAAAAAGGTCCAATAACAAGGTGGTAACCCACCAACAGATGGGTCCGGCAAGCTGTCAGGCTCGACATACTTAGGTCGGCCACATACTGAGCCTAAGTAAACGTGTGTTTGACAAGTTTCCAGACCCAACGTACTTGGGCTTGACCACGTGCAGAGCCCAAGTAAGCATGAGTCTAGCGAACTGCCAGATCTAATATACTTGAGTTTAGTCATGTGCCAAGTCTAAGAGAACACGAGTTTGGCATGTAAACACAAAAAAAGAGAAGTAAAGCTGAAATGACTCCACCATTACTGCCGATTTCTGAATCGACAGTGACATAGTTTCTGGCTGCCGATTTTTGAATCGGCAGCGATGCAATTGTGGCTGCCGATTCTGAATCGGCAACGATGCAGTTTTCGTTACTGATTTCTGAATCGGTAGTTTTGGCTGCCAATTTCTGAATCGACAGCGGCATAGTTTTTGGCTGCCAATTTCTGAATCGGTAGCGGCATTGTAAAACCCAACAAAAATTAGTGTTGGATTGGCCTATCCTAGGGGAGAATGGAAATAAGAACCAGTCTAGGATAACTCAAAAGAGGGATAGGAACCAAAGATATCCAACACCCAAACACACCCCTCTCATTTAAGAGGGGGTATAAATGCAAAGAGAGAGGGAGGGTGACCTTTCATCTTCCCTAAATGGGCAGCCAGCTGCAACATGCCCTCTCCCTCTTTCCCAAGGCAAAATCGGTCAGCTGCATGTAGCAGACCCTCTCCCTCTTCCCAAAGAGAAGACTGAAACCAACCTATTACATGCAGATCTCCTAGGGTGTTGTGTAACAACCCAGCTTTTTCAAGGCCAAAATCAATGGATTTTTTTTATACTTCTCGCAATGACATTTTGTGAATTAGTAATTATGTTCCTTCCTTATCATAGCATCATAGGGATATAGTTCTTGTAAAACAACATTCTCATACAACAGATACCCAATACACATGTCCATAATATTATATTTTCTTATTCATACATTTACATTACATCATATTGGCATACCCGTGTGTTTGCATTCCTGTTCCAATCTCGTTATCAACACGAGTTTATAATCGACAATCTTACACAACTAGTACTTGCTTTCATACGATCCTCATGTGATTTCATAACATATCATCCTCATAAAAGGAAATACCACATAAATGTATTCATAGCATCGTGTCTACATGTTCGCAAATTCTCATCCGTGCTTCATTACAATTTCCATTACAAGTCCTTACAAAAGTGTTGAATGACAAATATTCAACATAACAGCTAAGTCATACTATTACATAGCACCTTTCAAAATATGTGAACCTGTGGAACGGGCTTTCCTCTTTCCTATGCACCTTGATTGTGTGATGTCCCTGTTACAAAACAACATGGATACAAGAATTGTACATAATCTAACATAATAATAAACATCTAGAAGTACATTATCGTTGTTTTAAGTTATTAACTTAGAATGAGAAGATTCCTTCTTATACTTCTTATATATATTGTACATCTCTTATTATTTCGTTAACTATACTTTTCTCACTCACACACCCCAACCTCTCCACGGGGTTGTGGGGCCGAAGTTTAACATCGATCAGGGTTAAATACTTCGTCTTAATCTGGTCATCCACCTTGGATACTTATAGCCGTAGCTAATAGCAACATTTAAATTCGGCCTTCCATCTCGGATGCCATTAACAAAAACTAATCACAAAATTAACCCCCGTCATTCCTATATATACCATTAACCAAAGCTATTTTTTTTATAATCAATTCAACCATCTACCACGAATGCCATTAGCCAAAGCAAATTATCAAATGCAACCCGGTCATCCATCATGGATGCCATTAGCCGAAACTAATCATCAATCACAACCCAGTCATCCGTCTCGGATGCCATTAGCCAAAGCTTATCAAACATTTGTCCCGGTCATCCATCTCGGATGCCATTAGCCGAAACTAATCATCAATCACAACCCAGTTATCCGTCTCGGATGCCATTAGCCAAAGCTGATCAAACATTTGTCCCGGTCATCCATCTTGGATGCCATTAGGTGCCATTAGCCGAAGCTAATCATCATTTATCCTGATCATCCACTTAGTAGCCGAAGCTAATCATCATTTATCCCGGTCATCCACTTAGGATGCCATTAGTCAAAGCTAATCAATCATTTATCTCGGTCATCCATTCGGATGCCATTAGCCGAAGCTAATCATCATTTTATCTCGGTCATCCACTTAGGATGCCATTAGTCGAAGCTAATCAATTAATTTTCCCAGTCATCCATCTCGGATGCCATTAGCTGAAGCTAATCACATTTATCCCGGTCATCCATTTGGATGCCATTAGCCGAAACTAATCATCATTTATCCCGGTCATCCACTTAGGATGCCATTAGCCGAAACTAATTAATTAATTGTCCCGGTCATCCATCTCAGATGCCATTAGCCGAAACTAATCATCATTTATCCCGGTCATCCACTTAGGATGCCATTAGCCGAAGCTAATCAATCAATTGTCCCGGTTATCCATTCGGATGCCATTAGCCGAAACTAATCAAACATTTGTCTCGGTCATCCATTTGAATGCCATTAGCCGAAGCTAATCATTATTTATCTCGGTCATCCACTTAGGATGCCATTAGCCGAAGCTAATCAACTAATTGTCCCGGTCATCCATTCGGATGCCATTACTGAAGCTAATCAAACATTTGTCCCGATCATCCATTCAGATGCCATTAGCCGAAACTAATCATCATTTATCCTGGTCATCCACTTAGGATGCTATTAGCCGAAGCTAATTAATTAATTGTCCCGGTTATCCATCTCGGATGCCATTAGCCAAAGCTAATCATCATTTATCCCGGTCATCCACTTAGGATGCCATTAGCCGAAGCTAATCAATCAATTGTCCCGGTGATCCATTCGGATGCCATTAGCCGAAGCTAATCAAATATTTGTCCTGGTCATCCATTTGAATGCCATTAGCTGAAGCTAATCATCATTTATATCGGTCATCCACTTAGGATGCCATTAGCCGAAGCTAATCAACTAATTGTCCTAGTCATCCATTCGGATGCCATTAGCCGAAGCTAATCATTAATCAATCAAACGTTCCAAATGCGGTTTATAAGATCACTATTACATGGTAATATCCTTTGAATTGCTCATTCAAACGATTCATAACAATTTGACATTCACTGTAACATAATAGTAGACCTTTCATGATACTCGTACAGATGTCTCGTAATAGTTTAACATTCAGTAAACACGATAATAGATCCTTTGTAATACACAAAAAAACATTCCATACAGTTTGGTATTCAGTATAATACAACAGTACACCCTTTGTATTACTCATCCAACCATTCATGACAGTTAATGATCAATATAATACAACACTAGATCCCTCGTAATACTCATACAACCATTCATGATAATTAACACTCTGTATAATACGACGGTTAGGGGTGTTCAAAATAACCGATTAACCGAGAAAACCGAGAAAACCGAAGAAAAATTAACCGAAAAAACCGAACCGAAATGAAAAACCGATTAAACCGATTGTCAAAACCATAAATTTTAACAGGTTCGGTTCGGTTTCGGTTTTGAACCAAAAACCGGAACAAACCGAACCGGACCCATTAAAAACCAAAAATTACACAAATCTCTGAGTCTGAGATATAAATAGTTAATTGTAACCTAACCCTCCTGTCTCTCACAAAAAGCCGCCGCCCCCCTGTCAATTAATTTCTAATTTTTTCTAATCTTCCTTTCCCATTTCTCAATCTTCCTTTCCAGTGGGTTTGTTGAAAGAGCTTTCAATGCAAAAGTCACATTTTTCAACTTCACATACGAAAATTGATGGCAAAGGGCAATGGAAACCATAATCTTCCTCTTTTTCTTGTTTTTATCTTTCCTCCCTTTTCATTTTTAGCTGTCTTTCTTGTGGTAAGTAT
>Ga0307510_10003452_pt1 | contig 18425 bp, 11 predicted proteins | sample 12_EM_MG_FD_207224 | JGI IMG/M metagenome (GOLD analysis project Ga0307510, IMG submission 207224) | Populus trichocarpa ectomycorrhiza microbial communities from riparian zone in the Pacific Northwest, United States - 12_EM | ecosystem: Host-associated > Plants > Roots > Unclassified | place...
GGGGAGCCGGGAAGTGGGCGCGGCAAAGTTCAGCCAGGTTCTTGCCGGTGACGATGCCAAGGCGTGCCGAGAGCGACTGGAACAGCATGGCCATGACATTGGCCATCAGCACCACCCAGAGCAGGGTATAGCCGTAGCGCGCGCCGCCTTCGATATTGGCGGCGAAGTTGCCCGGATCGATGTATGCCACCGACACCACCATGGCGGGGCCTGCGAACGGCAGGAACGCGCCAATGCCGCGGCGGCGGCCCTGCCTGGCATCGGGCGCGACGCCGGCCTGGGCGTGTTCGCCGTGATCCCTGCCGTGCCCTACGGTGTCGCGCATCGGCGCACTGCCCTGCCTTCGAAGTCTTCGACGCTAATGGGTCGGATGTGAAGGGCTTATTTCCGCCACTCGCGCGCCAGCAGGGCGAACACCACGTCGTCCACCCATTCACCGCGGAAAAGATAGCTTTCCACGTGGTGTGCTTCCTGGCGCATGCCCAACGCACGGCATAGCGCCATGCTTGCCGTGTTGCGCGGATCCACCGAGGCGACAAGGCGCCGGTAGCCCCATGGGTTGAATGCAAGGTCGATGGCGCCTGTCATGGCTTCGCGTGCGAAGCCCTTGCCCTGGGCATCGGGCCGCAGCGACAGGCCGAACTCGATGGCATCGTCGAGGGTGGGCGGGAAGTGCGCCCCGAAGTCGCCCAGCAACTCACCCGATGCCCGGTCGCGAATCGCCAGCTGGCACCAGCCATCGGGCGTACCGAAGCCTCGCGCCTGCTGGTCGGCGATGAACCGGGCAACCTCCGCTTCGTCGACCGGTTTCCAGCCCTGGTAGCGGCTGACCACCGGATCGCTGCGGTAGGCGAACACCAATGATGCATCGTCGTCGCGCAAGGGATCGAAGATCAGGCGCTTGGTTTGAATGATGGTGCTGCCGGGCGTGTCCACGAAAGGTCCCCTTGAAGTCGCCACGGGCGATGCAGGCGCGAAGTATAGAAAAACTATCGAGTGAACATGCGAAACCGGCTCGATCCGCATGGTGTCTTGCCGCACACTCGGCCGCGATGAAGATGTCGCCAACGGCCCGGGAGGCGCATGCGTAGCAAGCTGTTCGTGCCCGGCGGCCGGCCGGAGCTCTTCGCCAAGGCATTGGCCGGAGCAGCCGACGCGTTGTCGCTGGACCTGGAAGATTCAGTCCTGGACACGATGAAAGCCCAGGCGCGGGCGCACGTCGGTGCGTTTGTGACCTCCGCCGATGCCCGTGCGGCCGCGAAGCTGATCATCGTGCGGGTGAATGCCCCCGACGGGGAATATTTCGCGGACGACATCCACGCCGTCGTCCGCGATGGCCTGGGGTTGCTCAACCTGCCCAAGATCGAAACGGCCGCCGCATTGCGCCAGGCGGTGCAGGCGATTGAAGCGGCCGAGCGGGAAAATGGCGTGGCAACGCCGATCCGTTTGCTGGTGAATATCGAGACCCCGCGTGCGCTTGCCCACGCCGCCGCCATCGCCAGCGCCGATCCGCGGGTGGCCGGGCTGCAACTGGGCCTGGGCGACCTGTTCGAACCCCATGGCATCGATCGGGCCGACCGGGCCAACGTGCATGCGGCCATGTTCAACGTGCGCATGGCGGCGGCAGAGGCAGGTATCTTCGCCGTCGACGGCGCTTTCGCCGACATCGACGATACGGAAGGTTTCATGGCGGAGGCGGGCATGGCAAGGCGCATGGGGTTCATCGGCAAAAGTTGCATCCACCCGAGCCAGATAGCCCTGGCCCATGCCGCCTTCGCTCCGTCGCCGGAGGAATTGGCCATGGCCCGCCGCGTGGTGGCGGCGGCACGCGAGGCGAGTGAAACCGGGCGAGGCGCCTTTACCGTCGATGGCCGCATGATCGACCTTCCTTTCCTGAAGCGTGCCCAGGCGATCGTGGCTACCGCCCGATGATCCGCTGGCACCGGTGGGCCCTGGTGATAGGCCTGGCAGCGGCCTCCTGGCTCGCGGCGGCGGCCCAGGCCCACGCCGATCCTGCACGCGACGCGTTGACGCCGATGCGCACATCGGCGCTTCCCACGCTTCCCGCGGCGGCCACGCCCACGCGCATGGGTATGGTCGATGGCGCCGCCATAGCCATCGTGGGCGATGCTGCCTGGGCGCTGGACGATGGTGCCACGGCCTGGCGCCCTTTGACCTGGCCGGCGGGCATGGCGCCAGGAGACATGTCCGGGATCGCCAGCGATGGCAAGAACAGCTATCTGCTGTCGGGCAGCGGTGGCCACGTCGATACCCTGGCGCGCCTGCGCCTGTCGCCGACCGGGGAGCTGGCCATGCAGTCGCTGCCGGCCATGCCCATGCCACTGGACGGTGCCATGGCGGCCATCTCCGATACAGCGATCTACGTGGGCGGCCGTGCAGCAGGGGCTTTCCGCATTTTCCGTATCGACCCATCCACTGACCAAGCGATGTGGTCGCCCGTAGCGGGCTGGCCGGGACCGGTGGATGCTTCTTCCATGGTGGTGCAGACCGGCGCGCTGTTCGCCACCGTGCCGTCGGGCGATGGCGAGGCGATCTGGCGGTTCACCACCGATGGCGGCTGGTCGCGCCGCGGCAGCCTGCCTGGGCGCGTGCTGCCGGCCACGCCACGCGCGATCGGCCAGGCACACGTGCTGTACCTGCTGGCCCCTGTCACGGGCGCCACGCCCATCACACCGGTGACCTTCCAGACCATCACCAACTCGTGGACGAAAGTGCAGGGCAACGACCTGGCGCTCGTACCACTGGCCGTGATGCCCTGGCACGACGGTATCGCCTGGGCCAGCGTGGTGGACGGCCGCACGGCCTTCAGTGCCGCGCAGTTCCAGGGCGGCAAGCTGCTGCTGAAGTGGCTGGACTGGATCGTCATCGTGGTCTACCTGGCATCGATGATCGGCATCGGCCTGTTCTTCTACCTGCGCGAGAAGCGCGGCTCCACGTCCAGCTTCTTCGTCGGCGGCCGCACCATTCCCTTTTGGGCGGCCGGCATCAGCCTTTACGCCGCCAACACCAGTTCGATCAGTTTCATCGCCATCCCCGCGAAAGCCTTCGAGAGCAACTGGCAGTACCTCACCAACAACCTCATCGCGGTGTTCGGACTGATGTTCGTGGCGGTATGGATCGTGCCGCTGCTGCGCCGGCTGGACCTGATGAGCGTGTTCTCGTACCTGGAAACGCGCTTCCACCCGGGCATCCGCATGCTGGCCAGCGCGCTGTGCATCCTCACCCAGCTGGGCAGCCGGATGAGCGTGATCCTGTTCCTGCCGGCGCTGGCGATTGCCACCATCACGGGCATCAGTACCACGTGGAGCGTGATCCTGATGGGCGGCTTCACCATCGTCTACACCGCCATGGGCGGCATGAAGGCGGTGATCTGGACCGACTTCGTGCAGGTGATCGTGAAGATGGGCGGCGCGGTATTCGCCATCATCTTCATCGTCTTCAGCCTGCGCGGCGGGGTGGGGCAGTTCTGGGCCACGGCGATGGCCGAACACAAGTTCCACCTGCTCGACTTCAGCTTCGACCTCACCAAGGCCACCGTCTGGGGGTTCATGTTCCTGGTGCTGTTCGACGTGGTGCTGACCTTCCCCAAGGACCAGGTATTGATGCAGCGCACCTTGTCGACCAAATCGGACAAGGAGGCCGGCCGGTCGATCTGGGCCTTCGCCGCGATGATGATCCCCGGCGGCTTTGTCTTCTACATGATCGGCACGGCGCTGTTCGTGTTCTACAAGGCGCATCCGGAGCGGATGAACCCCCTGTTGCCGATCGATGCCACCTTCCCCCTGTTCATCGCCGCCGAGTTGCCGATGGGCGTGACCGGGCTGATCATCGCCGGCATCTTCGCCGCGGCCATGGCCACGCTCTCGGGCATCATGAACTCGGTGGCGACCCTGGTCTCGGTGGACTTCTACGACAAGCTGGCGAAGGAGCGCACCGCGCGGCAAAAGGTATTCTTCGCCGAGATGACCACCGTGGCCGTGGGCCTGGTGGGCATCGGCCTGGCGTTGCTGCTGTCCCGCTTCGACGTACATTCGCTGTTCGACGTGTCCATCGAGCTGGCCGGCCTGCTCGGTGGCGGCTTCGCCGGTGCCTACACGCTTGGCATGTTCACGCGCCGGGCCAACTGGCAGGGCGTGGCGATCGGCATCGCCGGCTCCATCGCGCTCACCTTCGTGGCCTGGATGTTCAAGCTGGTGCACCCGTATTTCTACCTGGCCATTTCCATCCTGCTGTGCATCGTGATCGGCTACCTGGCCAGCCTGTGCTTTCCGCCGCCGCCGCAGTCGCTGCGCGGCCTGACCATCTATCGCGACGGCCCTGAACACCCCTAGCGCGTGCCCGGCTGTCCTACCATGAGGCCAAACCTTCAAGGCGATCACCGGTGGAAACCCAGTTCCTGCATACCTTCATCACCACCGTCGACCACGGCTCGATGGCGGCCGCCGCGCGGATGCTCAACATCACTCCTGCCGCCGTCGCCCAGCAGATCCGTACCCTCGAGCGGGAAATCGGCGCCACGCTGATCGCTCGCGTCGGCCGCACGGTGAGCGTCACCGAGGAAGGCTCGCGCATCCTGGAGCGCTCGCGCGAACTGCTGCGCAACGTGTCGGACCTGCGCAGCGTGGCCAACGAATCGGGTGTCTCGGGCGAACTGCGCCTGGGCGCCTGTCCCACGGCGCTGGCCGGCATGCTGCCCGACGTGCTGGCGCGCATGGTCGAGACCTTCCCGCGCATCAATGTCTTCATCAAGCCCGGTTATTCGGTCGATCTCTACCGCGCCGTGGAGGGCGGCGAACTCGATGCCGCGGTGGTGCTGCAGGCACCTTTTCCCTTGCCCAAGACCTGCCAGTGGCAGCTGCTGCGCGAAGAACCGCTGATCGTGCTGGCGCCGCGCTCGATGGCCGGACGCGACCCGCACGAACTCCTCGCCAGCGAGCCGCTTATCCGCTACGACCGCAACCAGTGGGGAGGCCGCCAGGCCGACGATTACCTTCGCGAACACGGCATCGTGCCGCGCGAACGGTTCGAACTGAACGCGCTCAACGCCATCGCGGTGATGGTGGACCGCGGCCTGGGCGTGTCGCTGGTGCCCGATTGGGCAAAGCCGTGGCCCGAAGGGCTGGATCTGGTCCGCATCCCGTTGCCGCACGCCGCCGTGCCACGGCGCATCGGCATCGTCTGGTCGCGTTCGAGCGTGCGCGTGCGGCTGGTGTCGGTATTGCTTGCCGAAAGCCGCAAGGTCGTACCGCTCACACGATGAAAGTTGTTGCATGGCAACAATTTACCCGTGAGTGGTAAGCAACAAAAACTAGTCTCTGAACATAGTTCGTGTCGGTTTGACGACAAGCCCGAACGCCCTAGGCTCCCCAGCAATTCTTAACGTCGTGCGCACACCGGGGAGAGCGTCACACGCCATGACCAAGCCACTTGCAGCCGCCATCAGCGGCATCCTCTTCGCTGCCCTCGCCGCGGGCACCTCCTTCGCACAGGAAACCGCTCCGCCCGCCGACAGCACAGCTCCGGTGCCGGCGAAAAAGGACAAGGACGGCAAGGTGGTGAACCTCGACCAGGTCATCGTGACCGGTACCCGCACGCCCAAGGCCATCGACGAAATTCCCGGCGCCATCACCGTGGTGAACAAGGAAGAGATCGCCCATACGCTGCTTGTCACCGAGGACGCCACGGCGGTGCTTGCACGCACCGTCCCCGGTTACGCTGAATCGTCCCAGGCCATGAGCAACACCGGCGAAACGCTGCGCGGCCGCATCCCGCTGCGTCTGTTCGACGGCGTGCCCCAGGGTTCGCCCCTCCGCGAAGGCACCCGCAACGGCACCTTCACCGACATGGGCATCGTCGGCCGCGTGGAAGTGATCAACGGTCCGTCGGCCTCCGAGGGCATCGGCGCCGCCGGCGGCATCATCAACTACATCTCCGCGGTGCCGACCAAGGAAGGCAACCAGACCACCATCACCACGCGTTACCAGACCCAGGGACACGACGACAGCGGCAGCTGGAAGACCGGCATCACCTTCGCCCGCAAGCAGGACTCCTACGACATCCTGTTGTCCGGCTCGCATATCGATCGCGGCATCACCTACGACGGCAACGGCCGCCGTATCGGCCTGAATACCTCCGGCTCCCTGGCCGACTCCGAATCGAACAACCTGTTCGGCAAGGTGGGCTGGAACTTTGGCGAGGACAACGACCAGCGCCTGCAGGCCAGCTACAGCCGCTTCAAGATCAACGGCAAGGGCGACTACATCCAGGTGCTCGGCTGCCGCGGCCCGACCGACGACCCGCCGTGCGCCACGCCCGTGACCAACACCTCGGAGAAGGGTCATATCTTTGGCTCGAAAGACGCCTTCAACGATTTCAAGCAGTACAACGCCGAATACACCCACAAGAATTTCTTCGGTGGCTCGCTGGATATCAACGCCTACAAGGCGGACCAGGCGATGCGCTACCTTCCGGAGCTCGCCGATGACAAGCAGGATCCGCTGATCGCACCGCTGGGCACCCTGTACGACCAGTCCGAGATCGATGCGCACAAGAAGGGCCTGCGCACGTCCTGGACGAAGCCGGATCTGCTGCTCACAGGCCTTGAACTGCATGTGGGCGTGGACCTTGCCCGCGACGAGGCGCAGCAGCGCCTGGCACTGACCAACCGGCTTTGGGTGCCGCCGATGAAGTACAAGAGCACCGCGCCGTATGCGCAGCTCTCCTACGACATCGGGCCGATCACCATCAGCGGCGGCTACCGCCGCGAGGACGACAAGCTCAACGTCAACAGCTACACCACCACGTACTACAACAACCGGGTACTCGTGCAGGGCGGCAGCGTGAAGTACAAGGAGAACCTCCGGAACATCGGCGGCATCTGGCGCATCACCGACGAATGGTCGGTGTTCGCCTCCTATAGCGAGGGCTTCACGCTTCCCAACATCGGTATCCCGCTGCGCAACATCAATACACCGGGCCAGTCGGTGGACCGCATCAGCGACCTGAATGCCATCATCTACAAGAACAACGAAGTGGGCTTCAACTGGCGCGGCGAGCGGGGCTCTTTCGGTGCCACGCACTACATCTCCAAGTCGCCTTTCGGCTCTTCCCTTGCCATCGACCCGCATACGTCCGACTTCATCCTGTCGCGCGCGCCGGTTCGCATCGAAGGCACCGAAGTCACCGGCGAGTGGAAGTTCAACGACTACTGGAAGGCCACGGCGATCTACTCGCACATCACCGGCAAGACGTCGTTCTGGTCGGCCGATCCGGGCGGCAGGTATGGTTCGGGCAGCCTCAAGAAGCCGCTGGGTGTGTTGGATATCAACCCGGACAAACTAGCCTATTCGGTGACCTGGAATTTCCTGCCGCACGCCGATGCCACGCTCGGTGCCACCTCGCTGTTCGGCCGCCATGTATCGGGCAGTGACGTACGTGCCTACGACGGCGCGCAATTCAGCTACTCCGAGCGCACTCACGGCTATATGCTTTGGGACCTGGGCGCGAACTACGACCTGGAAACCTACGGCAAGCTGTCGCTGGGCGTGGAGAACCTGCTGAACAAGCAGTACATCCTGAGCTGGTCGCAGCTGGCCGGTTACCAGAACTACTGGGCTGGCCGTGGCCGGGTGACCTCGCTCACCTACAGCATCACGTTCTAGCCGGCGATGAAACGCGCAAGGACCGCGTGGCTGTGCGCATGGATGCTGTTTCTGGCGGCGCTGCCGTTGCGCGCCGCCGATGCGCCGCGCTGGGCACCCGATCGCCTGGCCCGGCTGCACGCCTTCATGGACAGGGCCACCGATGGCGATGGTTACTTGGGCGGCGTCACCCTGGTGATGCAACACGGTGCCATCGTCGAGGTGAAGGCCTATGGCCACCGCGATCTTGGCCGGCACGTGCCAATGACGACGGACTCCATCTTCCGCATCTACTCGATGACCAAGACGGTCACCTCCGTGGCGCTGATGATGCTGGTGGAGGAAGGCAAGGTGGGGCTGGACGATCCGGTGTCGCGTTATCTGCCGGGATTCGACCATCCCCAGGTGCTCGACCGCGGTGCACGCAGGCCTGCTTCGCGCGAAGTCACCCTGCATGATCTGTTGACGCATACGGCTGGCTATCCGGCAGGCGTGAAGGGCGACGAGGACGCGGTGAAGGCGATGGAGCGCATCGATCCTCACGGCGCTTCCGATCTTCGCGACTTCGCCGAACGCATGAGCCGCGTGGACCTGGCCGCCGATCCCGGTACGCGCTTTGGCTACGACGGCGCTTCGCTGGAACTCATCGCCCGCGTCGTGGAAGTTGCTTCGGGCCAATCCTTCGCGTCGTTCCTGGACAAGCGGATATTCACGCCCCTGGGAATGGCCGACACCTCGTTCTCGGTACCGGCGAACAAGCGCAACCGCGTCGTGGACATCACCACGATGGGCGACGACGGCCACCTGCGCATCGCCGACGGGCCGAGCGCGCGGCATCCCGGCGACGCCCTGAACCGTTACGACAGTGGCGCCGGCGGGTTGTATTCGACCATTGGCGACTACGCCCGCTTCGCCCGCATGCTGCTCGACGGCGGCCACCTCGACGGCAAGGTCCTGCTGGGCCGCAAGACCGTAGAAATGATGATGCGCAACCACCTGGGGATGCTCGATCCGCCGGTGACCCAGTTCAGTCCGGCCGAAGGCTTCGGCATCGGCGGCTCGGTGGTGATCGATGCCGCGCGCCGAGGGCAACTGGGCTCGGACGGCCAGTACGGCTGGTCCGGCGCCGCGTCCACGTACTACACCATCGATCCGAAGGAACATCTGGTAGCCATGCTCTTCCTGCAGCACATCCCGCGCGATGACGGCAGGCGCGACCTGCCGCACGTCAGTCGCACCTTCTACAACCTCGTCTACCAGGCGATGCCGTGAGTGTCGCGGGTTGCCATACGGTGCTGGTGGCGGGCTCGGCCAATCTTGATTTCGTGGTGACCGCCAGCCGCGTGCCAGCACCCGGGGAAACCATCCTCGGCCGCGACTTCAAAACATTTCCCGGCGGCAAGGGCGCCAACCAGGCCGTGGCCGCCGCCCGCGCCGGCGGAGCGTCGACACGCATGCTGCTGGCGCTGGGCAACGACGCGCATGCGGAGCCCATCGAAGCCTCACTGCGGGAGGCTGGGGTAAAGCTCGATATCGTGCGCGCGGCTTCGGAGGCCACCGGCGTGGCCTTCATCTGCGTGGCGGATTCGGCCGAGAACGCCATTACCGTGGCACCGGGCGCGAATGCCACCCTCGGCGCCGCGCACCTACCACCCCTTGGCCAGGTAAGCCATCTGTTGCTGCAACTGGAAACGCCCCTGCCGGTGGTACAGGCGTGGGCCATGGCGGCGCGCGATGCTGGTGTCGTGGTGGTGCTCAATGCGGCGCCGGCCGCCACCCTGCCAGAAGAATTGCTGCGTTGCGTCGACATGCTTATCGTCAATGAAGGTGAATTGGCCATGCTGGCCGGGCCCGATGGCGACATCGATGCGCGGATGCAAAGCCTGGGTGTCGAATGCGTGGTGGTCACCCTCGGATCACGCGGGTGCCGCGCATGGCGCGGCGGGGAATCGCTGTCCCAGCCGGGATTCGCGGTGGAAGCGGTGGATACCACGGGCGCCGGTGATACATTCTGCGGAACCCTGGTGGCCGCAATGTCGCGCGGCGAGGCTTTCGCCTCCGCCCTGCGTCGCGCCACCGCCGCATCGGCGCTGGCCTGCACGAAGATGGGCGCGCAGGCTGGCATGCCGTCCTTCGACGAGGTCGAGGGGCTGCTGGCGGCGCCCACCGAACCGGGCCATCGTGCCATCACTCCAGGCAACCGAAGGCCATGACCGCATCCACTCCCCCAGGCGACAACAACGACGACGCGCCCGTCCGCACCGAGTTCAAGTTCTCCCACGTCACCACCGGCCGCTACCTGCCCACGCCAGGCAAGGCGCCGGGCTGGCCGTTCGCCGAGATCGGCCACTGGAAGATGGACGTCGACGGCAGCGTGGACGACTGGGTGCGCGAACTGCGCGACTGGCGGCGCGAACACCTGACCCGCATCGGTTACGACGACGCCAATTACCGGCGGCCTGAATTGCAATGGGCCCAGCGGAACTTCGTCCACGCGCAGATGATGGTGGAGGATCGCTACTTCTTCGACGCATCCACGGGGAAGTACACCGTCGATCGCTACCTGGACGACCTGCAGCAGCGCTTCGGTGGCATCGACAGCGTGCTGATCTGGTTCGTCTACCCGAATATCGGCATCGACGATCGCAACAAGATCGACCTCGCCCATGACTTGCCCGGCGGCATCGAGGGCCTGCGCGGCGCGGTGGACGATTTCCACCGCCGCGGCGTGCGCGTGTTCCTGCCCACCATGCCCTGGGACAACGGCACGCGCGAACTGGGCGTGCCCGACTGGCAGGCCATGGCGGAACTGGTGGCAGCCACCGGGGCCGATGGCATCAACGGCGACACCTACAACGGCGTGCCGCGGGCTTTCTTCGATGCCTGCGATGCCCTGGGGCATCCGGTGGTGCTGCAGCCTGAATCCACCATCAGCGCCGAGGAACAGCTGATCTGGAATGTGCAGAGCTGGGGCAAGAAGGCGCCCAACGAACCGGTGCCGCCGGTGGCCAAGTTCAAGTGGCTCGAGCCTCGCCACATGATCAACTACGAGAACCGTTGGGGCCGGAACCGCAACCACGACCTGCAATACATCTTCTTCAACGGCATCGGCTACAACGCCTGGGAAAACATCTGGGGCATCTGGAACCAGTTCACCCCGCGCGATGCCGAGACGCTGCGCCGCATCGCCACCATCGAACGCCGGTTCGCCCAGGCTATGACCAGCATGGACTGGCGGCCCTACGAGCGCACCCTGCAGGCGGGCGTCTTCGCCAGCCGGTTCCCCGCCTCGGGCTACACGCTGTGGACGGTGGTCAATCGCAACGAGCACGAGGTCGATGGCGAGCAGATCCGGCTGCCGCACGACGAGGGCACCCGCTACTTCGATGCCTGGAATGGCATGGCGCTTAAGCCACGCATCGAAGGCGCCCACGCTATCGTCGCCTTTCCGATGGAGGGAGCCGGCTTCGGTGCGGTGCTCGCCATCGCACCGGGTATTGTCGTGGAGGGCTTCGAGGCCTTCCTTGACGGCATGAAGCAACTCGCGGCCGCCCGGCTGGACTCCCTATCCAACCAGTGGTGTTCATTGCCGCAATCCATCGTTGATGTCGCCGCCACGCGCCCGGCGGCGACGGTTCCCGAAGGCATGGTCGCCATTCCTGCCGCCACCTTCGATTTCGTTGTTGGAGGCGTGGAAATCGAAGGCCAGAGTTGGGAAGGTAACGATGTTCAGTACCCATGGGAGACGAGTGCGCGGCGCAATCACCGGCACCGCATGGACATCCAGGCTTTCCATATCGATCGGACGCCGGTCACCAACGCTCAATTCAAGTTATTCCTTGACGATAGCGGCTGGAAACCGCGTGACCTGCACAACTTCCTGCGGCACTGGCGCGATGGCGTGCCTCTTCCCGAAGAAGAGAACAAGCCCGTCGTCTGGGTGGCCCTGGAAGACGCCCGCGCCTACGCCGCGTGGGCTGGCAAGCGCCTGCCGCGCGAATGGGAATGGCAGTATGCGGCGCAGGGTACCGATGGCAGGCGCTATCCCTGGGGCAACGATGCCGATCCAACGAGGATGCCCGGGACGATCCGCGGCCGCACGCTTCGCGCGCCAGATGACGTGGATGCGCATCCGGATGGCGCCAGTCCGTTCGGCGTGCTCGACCTCGTCGGCAACGTCTGGCAATGGACGGACGAGTACGTCGACGAACACACGCGCGCCGCGGTGCTCCGCGGCGGCAGCAGTTACCTGCCGCGGACGTCGCACTGGTATTTCCCGCAAACCCACCGGCTGGACCAGCACGGCAAGTACCTGTTGATGTCGCCTTCCAAGGACCGCTCGGGCTGCGTGGGCTTTCGCTGCGTGGTGGATGCGGCCTGATGTCCATGGACCGGGCCTGGCGGTGGCTGTTCCTCGCCGGCCTGTTCATGGCCATGGCATGCCACGCGCACGAGGCACGGAAGAAGATCGTGCTGATCGGCGGCAGCAAGAGCGAAGGGCCGGCCAGGCACGACTATGCCAACGGGGTCCGGCTCATTGCCTCGTTCCTCGCGGCGCTGCCCCAAGCACGGCGAGGGGAGGTGACGGTATCGAGCTATCCGGACGGTTGGCCGGCCGATCCGCATGCCCTGGATGGTGCATCGACGGTGCTGCTGTATTTCGATGGCGATACCAGGCATCCCCTGCTCGACGCGGGCCGGCGCCGTTCGTTCGAGGCGTTGATGCGAGCAGGTGTGGGCCTGGTCGTCTTGCATCAGGCATCCACCGTGCCTGCCGACGATGTGTCCATCGACCTGCAGCGGTGGCTTGGTGGCGCGCGCTTGGGCATGGCCGCCCGCACGACGGAAACCACAACGTTGCATGTGGCCTCGCCATCGCGTCTGGCCACGCGCGGCGTGCACGATTTCACCTATCGCGACGAGTTCTATCCAGGCATCCGTTTCAGCGGCAAGATCACGCCGATCCTCCGCACGACACTCCACCCGCAGTATCGCGATGGCAAATGGATCGTCGAGGACCGCCCCGAAGACGTGACTGTTGCCTGGGCGTATGAGCGGACGGGTGGCGGCCGGTCATTCGGATTCAGCGGAGGTCACTATCTGGTAGCACTGGACCAGGCAATGCTGCGCCGTACGCTTTTGAATGCCATCCTCTGGTCCGCACATGCCGACGTGCCCCAGGGCGGCGCCAGTGCGGGCGCCGCCGATGCCGCCACGCGCATCGCCGAAGGCGAACGGCGCGATACGCCTGAAACCGGGTCGGCACACGTGGCCGCCCCTGATGTGCCGTCGTTCCACAACGACCCGCAGCGCACCGGATGGAACGACCGTGAAACCACGCTTACACCAGCCAGCGTATCCGGGCCCGCGTTCGGCCTGCTGTGGGAATCGCCCACGCTCGATAGCGTGGACGGGCAGGCAGCACATCTGTATGCATCGCCGCTCTACGTCGACCGCGCCGCGATCACGGCGGGCGAGCACGCCGGTGGCATGTTTTCGGTCGTCATCGCCGCCAGTAACAACGGCTACATCTATGCGATCAACGCCGCGAAGGCGGGCGATGTTGCGGCTGGCAGGATCCTGTGGCGGACACGCCTGGCGACGCCGTGCCGGCTTCAACCCGCGCCACTGGACGCGGTGCCCACCGGCGTGCTTTCCACGCCCGTCATCGACATCAAGCGCGGCCGCATCTACGTCACCAGCTGTGATCCGGAGAAGAGCTGGCAGGCTTATGCGCTTGATCTGGGTAGCGGCGCCATCCTGCCGGGCTGGCCAGTGCAACTGGACGAGGCGCGTTTGAATGCCGTCAACCAGAATGCCGGTCCCCGGCCGCTGCCGCCCACACGCCGCTTCGATTTCCGCGTGCAGCGCGGCGCCTTGAACCTGAGCCCCGATGGCTCACACCTGTACGTGGTCTTTGGCGAAACCGAAACGGGTTGGCTCGCATCGGTGGATACCTTGCATCCGCACATCGACAGCGCCTTTGCCACGGTGGCCATGCCGCGCCGCGGCAGTGGCGGTATCTGGGGTGCGGGCGGCCCCGCGGTCGACGAAGCGGGAAACATCTTCGTCGTCACCGGCAGCGGCTTCGACGGCTATACCGACCAGGCATACGACTGGACGCAGTCGGTCCTGGAGTTGTCCGACGCCCCGCCAAAGGGGCTGCGCTTGCAAGGCACCTATACGCCCTTCAATTACTGCGTCACGGCAAAGATGGATATCGACCTTGGCTCGGGCGGCGTATCGCTGCTGCCCGAATTCAAGATTGGTTCGACCACGACACCGCGCTTGCTGGCAGTCGGCGGCAAGCAGGGCAATGCCTATCTGGTCGACCGCGACCGCATGCCGGGCCGGCTGGACCGTCGGCCGCCGTGTAGCTCCGACGCAGCCAGCGACATGTCGCTGCTGCCACCGCAGGATCAGCCGCAGTTTGGCAGCCGCGGCCCATTGAACGTCTTCGGCCCGTATTCGGAGCAGGATGGCGCCATGGACATCGCACGGGCGCGCTCGGTGCCTGCCGTATTCCGCGCCGCGGACGGCACGACTCATGTCTACATGACCGGCAACACGCGGGCCGCGAAGGGTGCCGCGGCGGCCATGGCTCCCTCGCTGGTTCGCCTGGCCGTGTCCACCGCTCCGGGCAAGCCGGCATGGTTGCGCGTCGAACAGGGTCAGCCTGACGTGGTGTTCGGCAATCCCGGCTCGCCGGTGGTCAGCAGCCACGATTCGCACGATGCGATCGTCTGGGTCCTTGATGAAAACGCCGGTCGATCCGCTGCGCTGGCCGGTAATGGCGCCCCATCCCCTCGGCTCTATGCATTCGACGCCGGTACCCTGGCGCTGTTGTGGAAGAGCGCGCCTGGGCAACTTTCCACCAGCGGCAAGTACAACGAACCGACGGTATCGGGTGGCAAGGTACTGGTGGGCACCGATCGCATCCAGGCGTTCGGCGTGGGTGACGATCATTTCGTCCACGTGCCGGCGCCCGAGACGCATGTACCGGTATCAAACACCGTATCGTCCAGTCGCCCGTCCGGCCTGGACGGCGCAACGATCTACCGCCAGCGCTGCGCGATGTGCCACGACCATCCCCAGGGCAACATTCCCCCGCGCAGCTGGATCGCGTCGCGTCCGCGCGCGGAAATCATCCAGGCGCTGACCCAAGGGGTGATGCGCGCGCAAGCCGTGGGGCTCACTCCCCAGGACATCGAAGCCGTAGCCGGAGCAATGCCATGACCCTCTCCACCACCAGGCTGGGTGGCTTGCTCGGCGACGCGCTCGAGGCCAACCTGCACGGCCGCCTTTCGCACTTCATCGTCGATGAACAAAGCCCGGCGATCGCGATCTTCGCACCGGCACACAGGGATCGGAATCGCGAAGGCGATTGGTACGGCGAACACGCGGGCAAGTGGCTGGTCGCCGCCGCGCGCGCCGCGGCCCGAAGCCAGGACGCATCGCTGCGGGCCCGCGTACTGCGTGTGGCTGAATTCCTGGTCGGGGTGCAAGAACCTGATGGTTACCTCGGCACCTACGCGGTCGACCGGCGCTTCATGCAACCGCAGCCACCCAAGCCCGGCACCTGGGATGGCGCGCCCAGCGTGCGCACGTGGGATATCTGGACCCACGCGTACCTGGTGCTTGGGTTGCTGGAGGTCTACAAGCAGTTCGACTCGCCGCCATGCCTGGCGGCGGCCTGCAAGATTGGCGACCTGTGCATGAAGACACTCGGCCAGGGTGGCATCGATATCACCGACCTTGGCAACCACCACGGCATGTCGGCAACGGTGTTGCTGGATCCGGCCGTGGAACTTTTCTTCGTCACGGGAAACGATCGCTACCTGGAGCTTGCACAGACGGTACTGCACCAGGCCGATGCCCACCGCGAGCTTGGCCTGGTGCGAAAAGCCCTGGAAGGCACCGATGCGGCCTTCATCGCCACCGGCAAGGCGTATCAGTTGGCGTGGAATCTCGTGGGCCTGGCCAAACTTTATCGCGCCACGGGCTTACCTGAGCACCGTCTAGCCGTGGAAATGCTGTGGCAGAGCATCCGCGATCACCACCTCACCCTTGGCGGAGGGCCCTGGGGCGGTGTCGCGCATCGTTCGCGCGAATGCTTCAACCCGCCCGGCGTGTTCAGCCCGAACGGTTATGTGGAAACCTGCTCCACGCTCGCATGGATGCAGCTCAACCGCGAGTTGCTGCGCATCAGCGGCGAGGCGAAGTACGCCGAGGAAATCGAGCGCTCCGCGTATAACGATCTGCTCGCCGCACAGGCGCCCGATGGCGAAGACTGGTGCTACTACGTATTCCCCAATGGCAAGCGCGTGCACACCACCTACTGGCGCTGTTGCAAATCCAGCGGTGCGATGGCACTGGAGGAACTGCCCGGCGTCGCCTTCACTCAAATTGACGACCACACACTTGCCGTAAACGTGCATGGACCGGGTGAGGCGGGTTTCGATATCGCAGGCGGCGTGCGACTGGTATCGCTCACCTCTTATCCCTACAACGGGGAAGTACGCATCCGCGTGGCCATGCACGGCCACGCACGTTTCACCGTGCGCGTGCGTATTCCATCCTGGGCCGTCTCGCCGTCCCTTGCCGTCAATGGCCACGCCGTCGACGAAACCGTGGAAGCCGGGACGTTTGTTGCACTTGCGCGCCAGTGGTCCGACGGCGATGAAATCCAGGCGCACTTCCCGGCACGGCCGCTCCTGCACCACCGAACGAACCGCAACGTGCAGGAATCATTGGCCCCCGACGGCAGCCCGGTGCGCCAGGAAGTCCTTCACGAAGAGTATGTTGCGGTTACCCATGGACCGCTGGTGTATGCCACGGGACTTATCGACGGCTTCAAGGCGAGTGAAAGCGTGCGCCTCCCCGACGGGTCGCCCGAAGACTGGCTGCGGCACGAGGCTGCCAGCGCAAGCCTTACCGTCGAACTCGGTTACCGGCCACCGCTGGTCTTCACGCCGTACTTCGCCGCCGGCGGTCGCGTGGACGGCGCCTGGCGCCTCACCTGGCTGCCACTGGCGCCCGCCACCTGAGATTTCATGAGGACATCCTCGTTACACAAGAATTTGTCGCTTAAGAACATATCCCGGGCAGCTTTTTCCCATCGGCCGCCTATTGCAAAGTGACTCGTCGAGGGGTTGGCAACCGGATGAACGAGCAACGCATGGAATCACCCAGGCAACAAGCGCCGCGCGCGCAGGCAGGTCCGCTGGCAGGCGTGCGGGTGCTCGATCTTTCCGCGTATATCGCCGGCCCCTATGGCTGCACGCTGCTCGCCGACCAGGGCGCGGACGTGATCAAGATCGAGCCTCCCGGGGGCGATAACCTCCGGCAGTATCCTTCGACGCTGGCCACGGAGAGCCGTGCGTTCCTTGGCGTCAATCGCAGCAAGCGCGGCATCGTGCTTGATCTGAAGCGCGCCGAAGACCATGCCGCGCTGCTTAAGATGGTGCGCGATGCCGACGTGCTGGTGCACAACTTCCGCCCCAGCGTGCCCGCACGCCTGGGCATCGATCATGAGCGCCTGAACCTGGTCAATCCCCGCCTGGTCTACTGCGCCGTCACCGGATACGGCGAGGACGGCCCGATGCGCGACAAGGCCGGCTATGACCAGGTGCTGCAGACCATGACCGGCATGTGCGCGCTGCAGGGCAAGCGCGGTGGGCCGCCGGAAGTGATCTATGGCTCGGTGGTGGATTACTACGCCGCCGCGTTGCTGGCGGCGGGCGTTTCCTCCGCGCTATACGAACGCGAACGCAGTGGGCTGGGCCAGTTCGTCGGCGTGTCGTTGCTGCGCAGCGCGCTCACCATGCAGTCGGCGCGGATGATCTGGGCGGAAGGCGAATCACTGGACATCGGCCGGGACATGCGCTCAGGCGGCGTCACCGGCATCCATCCCACGCGCGAGGGCTACATCTATATCTCGGCCAACACGCCGCGCTTCTGGAAGGCGCTATGCGAGCGCACCGGGTTGGACCTGCATGACGACGACCGTTTCGACACCGTACGCAAGCGCGCCGAACACCACGCGCTTATCGTGCCGAAGTTGCACGAAGCGCTGTCCACGCGTACCGCGCTGGAATGGGAGTCGATCTTCGGAGACGACGTGCCAAGTGCCGCCGCGCGGCGCATCGAGGACATGTTCGACCATCCGCAGGTGGCGGCCGAAGGAATGATCGCCACCTTCGAGCATCCCGTGGTGGGGAAATACCGCGGCGTCACCCATCCGGTGAAGTTCGGCCGCACCCCCGGCCCCGAGCCCTTCGCTGCCCCGGTATTGGGGCAGCATGGCAACGAGGTGGGCTAGACCACCTCCCGCCTGGCGAGGCGGGAAATCCACATGTACATCGCGGTGATCACGGCGGTGAAGACGATGCCGCCGATCCAGAGGGCGGCCGTGCCGAAGCCCTCGCCCACCAGCGCCAGCGGCGTGGCCTGTTTGGAGAACACCACCAGCGCTGCCAATGCAACGCCGATCAGGCTTTCGCCGACGATCATGCCCGAGGCCAGCAGGACGCCCAGTTGCTTGGTTGGCTCGGCGCGGGGGCCGCGGTCGGCGCGACGATCGAACCACCAGCCCACCACCGCGCCGACCACGATCATCAGCGTGGTGGAGCTGGGCAGGTAGATGCCCAGGCCTACCGCCAGCGGCGGCAGGCTGGCCGAGGTGGTGCGGCGGAGGATGGCGTCGATGATGATGAGGCCCACGCCGATCAGCGCGCCCTGGCCAAGCACGGACCAGTCCAGGTT
>Ga0307510_10003453_pt1 | contig 18424 bp, 12 predicted proteins | sample 12_EM_MG_FD_207224 | JGI IMG/M metagenome (GOLD analysis project Ga0307510, IMG submission 207224) | Populus trichocarpa ectomycorrhiza microbial communities from riparian zone in the Pacific Northwest, United States - 12_EM | ecosystem: Host-associated > Plants > Roots > Unclassified | place...
TTCCCGCACTCGTGCTGCCGATCGGCACCGACGTATTTTATTCAGCCGGCGTGCAGGCACAGTGGAATCAATGGGCGCAGCTCAAGGATTCGCAAGGCAACATCATCTTCACGATGTCAGGCAGCGGCACCGATCCGAAATCGATCGGCGCCGGCTATTTCCACACCGCCGACACCAACTACACGCTTCAGATCGGTATCAACAACGGCGGCAGCTTTTCACAGGTGCTGTGGGGCGAAGCCCGCCTCGTGATGGGCGGGGTCCTGATGTGCGACCAGTACATCTATGCGGCCGAGGACGGCGGCGGCACCGACTACAACGACACCATCCTCATCCTGCAATGGCTGAAGCCGCCGCCGGGCGTACGCGAATTGCGGCGCAAGGCCCTTGCGCATCCGGGCCAGTGATCGACCCCATCAACGCTGGCGGACTGCCGGCACGCCACGCGGAGAACCTGCCATGACGACGTCGAGCGCGCCGCATATGACAAAGGGTCACGTCACGCGGGACCCGCTGCAGCCGGCCTGGATCGGAGGCCCCGGCAGAGCGGTCACCGTGTTCGATGCCGGCGACCCGGAGTGGTATCAGGGCAACCAGATTCCGCCGCTGGTGATCCCGAACGGCAAGCAATGCTTCTACATGGCGAACGTGCAGTCGACGGCGACGCAGTTCGTCAAGATGGTCGACGCCAATGGTGCGACCAAATTCCAGCTGCAGGGGGCGAGCAGCTCGGGCAGCGTCATGACGCCGCTGGGCTCCAACTATTTCGTCGCCAACAATCCGGCCGACACCTACTCGCTGTCGATCGGCGCCTACCAGGGCAACACCCTGGTCTGGAGTCGCGTCGTGCTGGGCTACATCAATCTCTATCTGGGCGCGACGGTCTATTGCTACAACTACGTCTATGTCGCCGACGACTGGACCGACAACGACAACGCCAATTGCTCGGTGTCGATCTATTGGCTGATGTATGCCGGCTGACGCGGGCCGCGATTGACGGAGGACGGCGCTGATGGCGGTGTCGGTCACCCTGAGCCTCAATCCCGCGAGCCGCACGTGGGCGCAGCTTCAGGCCGGCATCTTCGTCAACTATGCGATCACCGGCGGCAGCCTTCCCGATACGAGCTATGTGATCGCATTCGCACCGGGCGGCCAGCCGGCCGGCCGATCGCCGACCGTGCCGTTCACGGCGCGCTCGGGCAGCGGCGCCGTGCAGCTCGGGCCGAGCCAGAATACGCTGCCGTGGTCGAGCTGGCCGCCGACGGCAGGCGTCTATGCCTGGGACATCGTGCTGATCGACAACACCAACGGCCTGTTCACCGAACTGGCCCGCACGCCGCTGCTGATCGATGTGGTCGATCTCACCCTGGCGCAGACCGACTATTTGCAGCATCAGCTCGATAGCGGCATCTTTCTCAATTACCAGATCCTCACCAGCTTCGCGCCGGCGACCTACGCCATCGCCTTCGCGCCGGCCGGCGGCGCGCTCTCGCTGGCCAATACCATCCCGTTCCCGAACACCAGCGGCAGCGGCGCCGTGCTGCTCAACCCGGACACGCAAACCCTGCCGTGGTCGACATGGCCTCCCACCGGCAATTGCTACAACTGGAAGGTCGTGCTCGGCAACATGCCGACTTCGAGCGCGATGAACCCGATGGCCGCGGTCACGCTGGCGATCGCGACCGCGGCCATCAGTTTGCCGCAGGCGAGCTACACCCAGGCGCAGCTCGCCGTCCCGATCGACATGAACTACCAGATCACCAACCAGTTGCCGTCAGGCACGTATGTGCTGTCATTCGTGCCGCATGGCGATCCCGCAGCCAGCACCGACATCGTCCCGTTCGCACCGCGCAGCGGGACGGGAGCGGTCACGCTCGATCCGGTCCGCGACGCGCTGCCGTGGTCCGGCTGGCCGCCGACCGGGAACGTCTACGACTGGGACATCGTGCTGTGCCAGTCGACCGGCCCGCTGTGGGAGCTGAGCCGCACCGAAATCAAGATCAGCGGCGTCACGCTCAGTCTGGCGCAGGCGAGCTACACCCAGCCGCAGCTCGATGCCGGCATCTTCCTCAATTACCAGATCGCCGGCGACCTTCCGGCCGGCACCTACGTGCTCTCGTTCGTGCCGCACGGCAGCGCGCCGGCGCTGACGGACGTCGTGCCGTTCACCGCGCTGTCCGGCTCCGGCGCGATCTTGTTGAATCCTGACACACAGACGCTGCCGTGGTCGACCTGGCCTCCGACCGGGAACTGCTACGACTGGGACATCGTGCTGTGCAGCCAGAGCGGCCAGACGCTGGGTGAATTGACGCGCACGCAATTGCTGATCGCGGGCGTCACGCTCAGTCTCGGCAGCGCAAGTTACTGGCCCGATCAGCTCGAGGCCGGAATCCCCCTCGCCTATCAGATCCAGAACGCGCTTCCGGCCGGCACCTATGTGCTGTCGTTCGTGCCACACGGCACCGCGCCGACACTGGCCGATACCATACCGTTCCCGGCACTGACCGGCAGCGGCACGCTCACGCTCGATCCCCGTCAGCAAACCTTGCCGTGGTCGACCTGGCCGCCGACCGGCAACACCTATGACTGGGACATCGTGCTGTGCAGCCAGACGGGTGGCGCGCTCGGCGAACTGTCGCGAGTCGGTTTGCAGATCGTATCGATCACGCTCAGCCTGGCGCAACCGGCCTATTCGCACGCGCAGCTCGACGCCGGATTGACGGTTCAGTACGCCATCACCGGTACGCTGCCGACAGCGACCTATGTGCTCGCACTCGGCCCGAAAAACGCATCGCCCTCGCTGACCAACACCGTGCCGTTTTCCGCGACCGCCGGTTCCGGCACCGTGCTGCTGACCACGACAACCTATCCCTGGCTGCCCTGGGCCAACTGGCCGCCGACCGGCAATTGCTACGATTGGGAGATTGCGGCGGGCTCGCTGATCGCGCCGTCGAGCTTCACGCCGCGCAATGCGGTGGAACTCGTGATCGTCGAAATTCCGGCGATCACCGAATTGACCTATGACGGTACGACGGTGACCGCGCATTGGACGACGGTCGCGCAAAGCGGCCTGAGCGGCTACCAGATGCAGCTGCAATATCCGTCCGGCGAACCGACCACCATCTCATCGGCGCAGCCGACCGGCAGCATCAACGCGGCCGCGCTCAGCGGCACCAACCTCGTGGTGGTGTCGGCGACGGTATCCGGCGTCGACAGCGGATGGAGCGCTCCGGCGACCGTGGTCGACCTGACGCCGACCATCGGCAATGTCACGACAACACAGCCGCGCGCCGGCATCTACGACGTGAGCGCGACATGGCCGCTGCTCGACAGCGACATCGCCAATGGCTACGTCATGAAGATGGTGGACGATGCCGGCATCACCATCGGGACCTGGACCGGTGCGACACCGCCCGGCCGCATCCAGAACAGCGCGTTGCATTCTCCGACCACTTATTCGGTCAGCGTCCAGGGTACCAATGGCATCTCGAAAGGCTCGTTCAGCACGGCCGCGTCGGTGCTGTTCGCTATCCCGAGCGGACTGCAGCTCTTTTATGACGGCACGGCCCTGGTCGCGAGCTGGGACGCGCTGCCCGGCCCGAGCGTCTACACCTACACGGTTCAGCTCTCCGCCAACGGCAGTGTGGTGGAAACCAAGAGCCAGACAGGCGCCGGGCCGGCGCTCACCCAGACCTTCACCACCGCATTCGAAAGCGGCGTCGTTTATACCTGTGTCGTCAACGCCACGCTCGGCGTCTCCGTCGGTCCGTGGAGCGCGGCAGCCAACGGCCCCTATTCGCGCCGGATCGTCTATCAATTCGACGGCCTGAACCGGCTGAAATCGCTATCGATCACCGGCGGCACCGATGTCGTCTATGTCATCGACGACGGCGGCAACGTCCAGACCGCGACGGTTTCTCGGGTGTAGGCAGGCGGCACGATCGCTTGCTGCAACAACTGTAACGTCAGTGCGAGATGGTCTCGACTGATCCTCAAACGTCTGAGGGTCCGAGGTCCGGTGAAAGTGCTCTGGCTAGGAAACGTCCCCCGGCGAGGAGCCATCGATTTGCTCAACCGCGCTTGAGGACGACCACAAGTCGGCTACGATCTCGAGCATTGCTTCCGTACTTCCTCCTCCAATTCCAAAGGCTCGGAACTCAGTTAGGGAGCGGAGCAATTCACTGTCGGCCAAGAGACCTCGCGCACCACGGAGCTGGAGACAGATACCACCGATGCGTTCCATGACTCCCGGAACCGCCGCTTTGATCGATGTCGCGCGTAACGGATCAACAAAGCCTGCAACGTCCGCGTTCCGGATCGTCTCGTCCACCAGTGCTCGCAATTGTACATATTCGACCACTGCGCCCGCGAAGCGCTGCCGAACTGCGTCACGCGTCCATAATGTTCGCTCGCCGACCTGATGGGCAGCCAAATAAGACTGCGTGGAGCACAACGTTTGCTTCGCAACGGAGCTCGCCCAGATGCCGCCAATCAGCCGCTCGGTCGCAATGTGCTCCAGAAAGTAGCGCATGCCAAATTCGCGACGGCCAAGAACCGCATCCTTGGGAAGCTTGACATCGTCAAACTGCAAGCGTCCGATGCCGCCCCCCCGCATCACGGCCATGGCAATAGGTTCACTCGAGATGCCCGCAAGATTGGTGGGTACGAGCAGCGCGCAATAGTTTGCAAAATGGCGACCCGGCCGCCATCTTGCAAAAACAATGGCAGCGTCCGCCATCGTTGCACTCGTAATGAAGGTCTTCTGCCCGTGCAGTCGCACGATTGATCCCTCAAACGTGGCGGTCGTTTCCATGCCCGCGAAATCCGACCCCGCAGCCTGGCTATCGGTTGCCGCCACGGTACCAAGAAGCTCTCCTTTCAAGCCCGATCTGACGACCTCATGGTGGTAATCCGAACGGGCCAACCGCGATAGCATTGGAAGAAAGACACCGAGGTGAATCGCCGAAGACAGCGTTAGGCCCCAATGTTTCGTCAGCGCAAGCTGACTTATGAAGGACTTCAATTCGGAGAACCGTATCCTCAGCGGTCCTTGCGTTACCTGGCTGTCAAAGCAATTGGCCAAAAACCCTCGCTCGCCAATCGCAGCGATGAGATCTCGTCGCGGTTCATCGGCATGATCGATCGCCGAGACAATATCCGGGGAGAGAATTCTGGCCAGAAAGGAACGCAGTGCAGCCTGGTCCGAGGCGCCTCTCGACGCTGCACCGTCCGCGGCCACGCGCGCCTGCGCAGAATTAGGCGAGACGGACATCGAGATCCAGGAGAGCTAGCTTGCCATTTACGACACGCAATCGGTCGTTTGCGTACATCAACGCCGCGGAGCGCAAATCTCGAAAGACGCGATCGAGAGCAATTTCCGATCCGGCAAGATAACCGTGCCGCAGGCCCGCCAGCTGGACCATTCGGTCGACGGCGGAGAAGGCAAGTTGTGACGCCGAGATCTTGAGATTATTGATTTGAAGATTGAACCAGGGACTCGCAAATACGTTGCTATCGATCCCCTCCTTACTGCGCATCCTGTCGTAGGTCGCCGACACCTGGCGCAGGAAGGCGCTCGCGGTGTCCAGCTCCAAGCGAATCTCCGCCAGACGTTCGACGAAGAGATCAGAATGAACGGGAAATGCCTTTCGACGTACTGGATCGCGCAGCAGCGCTATGAACCGCCGGAAGGCGCCACGCGCGCTCCCGATCCAGGTAGCCGCCCAAGCGATATGGCCGACGGGAACCATTGTGGTTACGGCAATGTGCTTGAAGTCCCTTGCGTGTCCGATGATGTGATTTGCAGGAACTTTTCCCTCGAGAACCAATCCCCCGCTCTGCGTTCCCCGCATCCCCATCGAACGCCAGGCGCTCCGCACATCAACTTTAACTTGGGATCGATCGGCGAAGACGAGCGCCACGTCCGATGGATTTGCATCGGGCCCGGCACGCATGGTGATAAGAAATGCATCAGCATTAGCGCCGCCGGTAACAACGGGCGCATCTCGATATATCCTGGCTTCATCACCTGTCCGATGAAGCGGTGCCAGCGCCGTTAGCAACTCCCCACCCTTGTCGCGTTCCGAAGTAACCGATGCAATATAAAGCTCGCCTGCCGAAATTCGCGGAAGGAGGCTGCTGCAAAGCGAGCGCTCGGCGTAGTCCGCGATCGTTGCGACTTGTTGGCAATGCATCGCCCAGATCATGGCGGTCGACGTGCATCCCTCGGCGAGAGTTTGGGCCACCTCCGCCATGGTCGAAAAGGAAGCACCGATTCCGCCATAACGAGGCTCTATAACCAAACCCAGAAGTCCGCATTTCCTGATTTCATCAAGGCCCTTCTGCGGAAATATTCCCTTTTCATCGACTTCTGCCGCATGCGTCTCCAGGATATCGCGAAGCTTGTACGCAAGCCGCTGAAGTTCCGCTGCATCGGGCCCCCATTCCGGCTGACTTCTGTCCGCGCTCGACAAGGGTTTCATTGGACTGCTCCTCTAACGACTTCAGCCGGAACCAGACGCAGCACAGCGTTCCTGAGAGAATTCAGGGTCGCGAAGGTCTCGCTGGTCAAATACTCATCCGGCATCATGACCCCGAATGTGTCTTCGAGGTCCAGCAGGAGATCGATGGCGGCCGCTGAGTCGAGCCCATAATCCTTCAACAACACGTTCGGATCCAGCACAGCCTCCCTCGGCAAATATCTAAGACGCCGCCTCACCAATTCTGCCAGTGTCATTTCGAGTGTCATCGAATTCTCCCCTGAGGGTCGTTTGGCGACGAATGGTTAGACGAGACGCATCCACAATGTCGTCTCCGTCCAGAACTATCTCTGTCGGAGCGTCGTGGCCCAAGAACGCAATCAAGCTTGCTGTCAGGCCGTAGGCGCCCACGTTTGATATCTCCAAGACGTCCCCGCGCGCTGGTCTTGGCATCACCGTCCTTCTGGCGAGAAAGTCGAGCGGGGTACACAACGGCCCGACAAGATCCATCTCGGTCTCCGTTCCAAGATCCCGTGCCGGATCCCGACTGAGTTGAACACCGATGTTCGTGACCCGACGAAGTCCAGCCATGCCGCCAAGGTGATTGATCCCGGCATCGAGAACCGCAAAGACCACTCCCTTGCTGATCTTTACATCCTGCACGGTCGTCAATAGACGCCCGGATGACGCGACAAGATAGCGGCCCGACTCGAACATCACCATCGGTGAGCCAATTCGCCATCGCGGAAACATCTGATCGAGCAGCGCTTCGATTGGAGCACGGAGTGCAGCGAAGTCCGGTCGATCTCCCGGCCTGGCAAATGGATGGCCAAAGCCGCCGCCCAAATCGAGCACCTTCGGGACGAAGCCACGACCAGCGAGCTCAGAAGCTGCTTCGAGCGCGACCTTCGTTGCGTGAATAATTGTCTCCGTCGTCGACAGATTCGTTCCGATGTAAAAATGGAATCCGAGAAAGTCGACGAACGGACCGCGGCTGAACGCTTGCGGCTCGTCCAGGATCCAGCGCATGTCCGCGCCAAATTGCGACGGAGTTCCGCCCATCGCCAGACCCATTCCGGGCACGCTCAAATCCGGGTTAATTCGCAACAGCACTTCCGCGCGGACTGCCGCCGCGCGCGCGTGACGTTCGACTTTTTCAAGCTCCCAGGGGGAATCGACGGAGAAACGACGGCATCCACAGCGGAGCGCTTCGCGCACATCGAGCTCGGCTTTTCCGGGCCCGGTAAACATGCATGATGACGGGTGAGCTCCCGCCTTCAGCGCTTGCTTCAATTCCCCCGCAGATGAAACCTCGGCCAGGCATCCAAGCCGGATCAATTCGGCGACCACCATCGGATGCGGATTTGCCTTGAGCGAGTAGTAGAGGCCGCTCGGCTGAGGGAGGGCGCGAACCAGCGCCGCATGCGACGCGCGCACGGCCTCCAGTTGATAAACATAGGCAGGGCTGGTGAAACGATCCACAATGTCCGCTGGGGTCATGATGCAGATTCCGTCACGCGACGCCGGAGCTCATGCTTGTCGATTTTTCCATTTGTCGACAGCGGCATGTTTGGCGCGATCAGAATACGCGAAGGAATCTTGAAATCCTCCAATCGCTTTTGCAGACCGACCAGGACGCTCGTCTCCGAAACCGATCCGGACACTATCAGGGTGGCGGCTTCATCATCTCTCGGGGGCAGCAAAGCAGCGTGCTCGACCCCCTCCAGTGCGTGCGCGGCCGCCTCGACCTCGATAGCACTGACGCGAAATCCGCTTTGCTTGTAGATGTCGTCGTTTCTTCCATGGAAATACAGATAGCCGTCGGCATCAATGTGGCAGCTGTCGCCCGTGAAGAGGGCGCATTCCAGACTCGATCCCCATCTCCTGAATCGATTGGCCGTCAGTTCCGGCGCTCGCCAATAACCGCTCATCACGTGGGGACCCCGGACCACGAGCTCGCCAATCTCGCCGGCCGGCAAGATCTCTCCCTCCGAACCCATGATGAAGCACTCGGTATCGGGAAGAGGCCGCCCAACCGAGTCTGGCTTGCGTGTGTAGTCTGACGGATCAAGTATCGACGTCCGCTTACATTCGGTCAGCCCGAACATCAGAAAAATCCGGGCATCGGGAAAGAGATCCTGGAGCCGCACAACCGTGTTGGCATGCAATTTTGCCCCGGTGTTGGTTATCATTCGAAGCGGCGGTAGATTTGTCTGATCGCGACGCGCCAAGCCCGCGAGCGAAAGACCGAGCGATGGGACGATGGGCAGGATCGTGGCGCTCCATCGCCGCAATGCGGGTAAAAGTTGCGGGCCGGCTTCCGTTGCATTTCCGAGCGCGATGGTTGCTCCCGCGTACAGCGCCAGAAAGAATTGATAGAGACCGTAATCGAACGACAGAGGAATGACGGTGGCAATTACGTCAGTTGGACGAATCCCCAGACAACTCTGAATAGCAGACGTCGCAAAGAGAATGTTGCGATGCGTCGAAACTACGGCCTTGGGGAGGGCCGTGCTACCCGACGTGTAAATAAGGCACGCGATGTCCTGGCTTATGGCTGCAGCACTCTGGCGCAGAATAGGTGCGGCTAGAATATCCGGCCAAATAGCCTCAACGTCAAAGACAGGACATGGAGATTTCTCAGTTAGTTCTTCCGCCTTGGCAGCAGTCGTCAACACCACTGAGGGCTGCGCATCCTCCAATATATGACGTAGCTGGATTGACCTTACGCTGGGATTAACGACGCAGAAAATGGCACCAATTCGCGATGTGGCTGTGATCAACGTGACCAGGGGAAGTCCGTTTTGAAGAACAATCAACACTCGGTCGCCGCGGCGTACACCGGCCATCGAAAGCCAGGACGCAGCGCGGCAGGTCTGATTGCTCAATTCTCCATATGATATTTCCGTTGCGTCGGTTTTTATTGCCGATCGTTGAGGTGCACGTGACGCAACCTCGTCAAGCAGCGAGTGAACAAATCGCGCTCCGGTCATAGGCGGCTCCTCATAGAGTTGCCGATGCTTTGATTTGCCGCGCGAATATCTGAGCAATTTGGGCCGGCGTCGCAAACGTTTCCGGAACGATATATTGCGGATCAAGTTCGACACCGGATGCGAGCTCGATTTCGGCAATCAACCGGAACAGCGCCAGGGAATCGAAGCTGCCTATGTGCTTGAGCTCCGTCGCCGATGACAGGACGATACCCGGGTCGCGCAATATTCGTCGCAGAATGGCGATAATCTGATCCAGGATATCGTCCTCGCAATCCGAATTCATGGCCAACTTTGCTCACTTTCGGCAAGGAGCGCCCGGCGGGCGATTTTCCCCGTACTTGTCTTTGGAAGGACTTCGCGAACCGCCAACTTTTCGGGGATCATGTATGGCGGCAAGCGCTCGCGACACCACGCCACAAGCGTTGACTCCTCCATCGATAGTCCAGGGATCGGAACAACAAATCCCAGGAGCCGCGTTGTATATTCGGGATGCGGTACGGCAATAACCGCCGCCTCGGCGACACTTGGGCAGGCTAAAATGACGGCTTCCACGTCGCCTAGATCGACGCGAAAGCCGCGTGTCTTCACGGTTCCGTCCCGGCGCCCGACGAAGCGAAGCTGGCCATCGATATCCCAGTATCCAAAGTCTCCCGTGCGATACGCAGGAAATGAGTGACCATCCTGGCAGACGACAACGCGGCTTTGCCGAGTGATCTCCGGGCGATTGAGATATCCCGGCGATACGCTGGGGCCACTGACGACGATTTCCCCCTGCACATCGGCGTCGGTGATGGCCGACCCGTTTGCATCAAGGATGACAATCTTCGTGCCCTGAACGGCACACCCAAGGGGAATTCGCTCGCCGGCTAAAGGCGGCCGCAGCAATTCATGAGCGGCAACCACATTGGTCTCGATGGGTCCATAGAGATTGAAAACACGAGCCTGAGGAACGGATGACATCAGGCGAGACAGTGGGTTTGCGTGAAATTCCTCGCCCGCGTAGAGAAGTAAGCGCAAAGAGGGTATCCCCGCGCGCGTCAGCGTGCTGCGCGATACCAATGCGGTTAGTGCCGAAGGTACTGCGTAGAGAACCGATATTTCTTTCTCGCGGAGAAAGCGAACGAGGCCCTCGGGGAAACGAGCAACATCGGCTCGTACCGGAAAGAGACAGGCGCCGCGAGCGAGCCCCGCATAAACATCTAGAACCGGCAGATCGAAGTGGAGGGGAGCATGTACCGCGATGTGGTCTGCAGGATTTATGTCGAAGCGATCCAGTGCCCATCCCACGAACGCCGCAGCATTTTCATGAGTAATCATGACGCCTTTCGGTTCGCCCGTGGACCCGGACGTATAGAGGACATAGGCGAGGTCCGATGCCTGGGTAGTGCTTCGCTCGACCTCTGTGGAGGCGCAGGTGACAGGCGCGGCTTCAGAGCGCTCGACAATTGCTGCTTCGACATTTGGATCCAGGATCAGCGCCAGCCCGGCCGTAACCGTTGTTTCCCGCTCCCACTCTGCTGCCGTTGAAGCGTCTACGACAAGCGCCGATGCTCCGGAATCGCGCAGGATAAATCGACGACGTTCCATCGGGTTCGCCGGGTCAATCGGAACATATGCACAGCCGGCCAGCAACGTTCCCAACATCGCAGCAATTGCCGCCGGAGACTTTTCAAGATTAAGTGCAACACGGCTTCCGCGCGGCAAGACATTTGAGAACGATTTTGCCAGCCGCGTTGCCCAGGCGAGAAGCTGCCCGTAACTCAGCTTGTCGTCGCCATCGACGATTGCCAGGCTATCTGGATTGCGTGAAGCCGCTGCGACGATGTTCTCGTGAATGAACATGCTATGCCAAGCCAAAATGAGTGGCGAAGGATTGCCTGGGAAGCTCCCTACGGATCAATTTCGCCATATCGATTTCAGCCGGCTCAATCTGATTCATTATCAGCTTGAACGACGTATCGGGCGGAGAACGACCACCCTTCGCACGCCGAAACGCAATGTACGAAAATTCGCTCGCCGTTTGCCACGGGCGAACGATGGCATTCTCAAACGCCTCCGCTACAGTTGCTGAAATTACTCCAGAAGATTTCCGCGCCAGATCTGCGAGCCAACGGGCATGAATTTGTCGAGCGCGTGTGATTAGCCAACAGTCAAGCGCGAATGTCTGCAGCAACTCCGGATCCGTCGCATGGTCTGCATAGTAGGTGGCAAACGTTCGCATCGCATGCTTTGCATCGAGCGCCTGGAGAATATTTTCGACGTTCGCGTACAAGACCCGGTCAATACTCTGACCGGCGTTTTCTGAACCCTTCTGAATAGACCACGCGATTTTACGACGAGCAGATTTCAGGCTGTTTATGCTCTCGACAAGGCAATCGACAGGAACCGTCGTTGCCGTCGGTCGGGCATCACCCCACTCGGTGCGAATGGAGTAAGCATCGACAATAGCGGCGTTTTGATCGTCGACCGCAGCGAGGATGACTGAGTGTTCCATGTGCTGCTTATTCGCATATGGCAGCCATGGCATATAATATGCGTCGCCGAAGAGAAGGGTCGGCCCTTCGTCGGCTAAGCGTGCAAGATCCGTCGATAGCCCGCCATCATCAGACAAGCGATGTTCCCTGACTGTGCAACGCGTATGCTGCGCAACCAGATCCTGAAGCGGCGAGCGGCCGAGTAACAGTTGAGCTTCATGGCTCCGCGGTTCGAATGAAAAATGCCACTCCGCGGCAAACGGAGTGCGAATGTCCTGAACCCCCACCCGCTCCAACAGAACGGCAACATTCACGGCGATGCAATCCAGCGCATCAACGTCGACCCGATCCCAGGTGAGATCATTTCCGCGGATGCTCGATTTGCCGTGCAGCATCGGTCCAGTCCGCTTGAGGTGGAGACGCAGAGCCGATCGGGTAATCGGACAGGGCTTGTTCGATTGAACGATGCTGGTTAGTCGGCGGCGGCTCAAGAGGCGTTGGTACTGCACCGAGCGGGACACTTGTCACAAGCGGCCTGGAGACGAATGTACCTTGTGCGCTCAAAGGTAAACTGACAGCAGCCATCTTAGACTGAGTGACTGCCCCCTCCGGACTTGCTCTCAGCTTCTCGATCGCAACAAGCAGCGTCCTGCTGCCAACTCATTGTCCGAACTCCTCACGGACTCGTTGTATGCTTTCGGTTAGCTCGCGTTGCACCTCTGCTGAAGAGAGACGGTCGATCCGTCGAATGCGATTCGACAACCGCTCCTCGTCCGTTGTACGCGACACCTCGGCAACGACCGCGCGCTCGACAGGTCGGTGCTCCCGCCTGAGATAGCCCGCGAGGGTTTCGATGGTCGGGTATATGAAGAGGTCCACGGTGGCGACGCTCACCGCCAGCTTCGCTTGCATGCGTTGCTGGACGCGCAGGATCTTGAGCGAATTGCCGCCCTGCTCGAAAAATGTCCGACTGGCATCGACAGCGTCGACGCTCAGGACGTCTTTCCATATTTCGGCGAGCGTCTCCTCCAACCCGTCCCGCGGCTTCAACCGCGGCTCTTCAAGCTGCGGCACATCGCAAGCGGCAAGAGCCTTTCGATCCACCTTGCCGCTGGGTGAGAGAGGTAGATCCGGCAGAGTCACAAACGCGGCAGGAATCATGTACTCGGGCAAAGACGATCGTAGATGCCGCCGGAGCTCGTCCACGCCCACTGCATTACCGGTAGCGACGTAATACGCTACCAGCTGCGAAACGCCTTCTTTCTCGGTGCGAGCAATCACGGCGCATCGGCTCACCGCCGGATGGGTCGTCAATATCGCCTCGATCTCCCCGAGCTCGATACGGAAACCGCGCATCTTAACCTGCGAGTCCACCCTCTCCAGAAACTCCAGATTTCCGTCCGAGCCCCATCGCACCAGGTCTCCCGTGCGATAAAGGTGTCCATTCCCGCCTTTTGAGAATGGATTCGCAACGAAGCGTTCGCGCGTGAGTTCCGGTCGGCCCATGTAGCCTCGCGTCACCCCGTCTCCTCCAATGAAAAGCTCACCGAGGATACCGACCGGTACAGGCTGCAGCTTCGCGTCGAGGACGTAAAGTTGCGTGTTCGACACTCCCCGACCAATGCTCACCGCACCCCGCTCCATGTCGATGAGCCAAGTCGACGACCATATCGTCGTTTCGGTCGGGCCGTAGCAATTCCATGCTCGCTTCGTGGATCGTGCAAGCTTGGTCGCCAAGTCCCACGATAGAGCCTCTCCGCCGCATAGCGCTCGGAGATCCGGTTTTCCTTCCCACCCGGCTTCCATGAGCAAGTGCCATGTGGCAGGCGTAGCTTGCATCAGCGTCGCATGCCGAACCTCTCGTACAAGCTCCTCACCATTGCGCGCCTGTCCTCGCGACAGCAGCCGGAGCGTCGCACCCTGCGTTAGCGGCAGAAATATCTCCAGGCTCGCGATATCGAACGACAGCGGCGAGACTGCCAACAGCGTATCGCTCGCGACGACTTCCAGTTCACCGGCGAAATGCGAGACGATGTTGTTCAATCCGCGATGGGGGACCGCAACGCCCTTCGGTTTGCCCGTCGAGCCAGATGTATAGATGACGTACGCGAGGTCTTCCGCCGTCGTCGAGCGCGGCACCGAGGAGTCCGAGTACCCCTCTATCGCCTCCTTATCCGTGTCAAGCAGCACGACCGTGCCAAAACGATTTCCTGCCCAGGCGGCCAGTGCGCTCTCAGTCACCAGCACCGATGCCCCCGAATCGGTCATCATGAATTCCAGCCGCGCTGCCGGATATGAAGGATCCAACGGCATATATGCGCTCCCCGACTTCAGGATCCCGAGCAGCGCCACCACCAATTCGATCGATCGATCAACGCACAGTCCAATCACCACCTCAGGGCCGCCCCCGAGGCCGCGCAAATGGTGCGCCAGTTGGTTCGAGCGGCGGTTCAACTCGCCATAGCTCAGCGAGCGATCCGCGAAGCGTACAGCTACGGCATCGGGGGTATGTCGGGCTTGTTGCTCAAGCAGCTCATGGACGCATTGATCCTTTGGATAGTCAGCTTCTGTCGTGTTCCAATCGACGAGAAAAGTCTGGCGCTCCGCGCGCGTCAGCAACGGATACACGCCAAGCGGCTGCTGCGGATCTTCCATGACGTGCTCGAGCAAGCCGACAAAGTGATCGGCCATGCGCGCCACTGTCGCGCTCTCGAAGAGTTCCGGATCGTACTTGAAATTGAGCACATGCCCATCGGACCGTTGGCACGCTTCCAGCACGAGTTCGTATTCGCCTTCCTGATTCACCCCTGGAACCATTTGTGCTGTCGCCAAGGGACCATCAGCCGGGGAGCCCACGTCGAGTCGCAAGATACTCGCGTCCTGATACACGAACACGACCTGAAAGATCGGAGCCCGCTCACCGCGCGGGACATTCAGCTCGCGCACCAATTCGGAGAATGGGTAGTCGGCATGATCGAGGCCGTCGAGCAGCGTAACCTGCACCGCCTTCATGAAATCGGAAAAACAGTCGTCATGCTTGAAGCGACTTCGGATGGCTATCATATTCACAAAGTGACCGATAAGCTTTTCGAAGCGCTCTTCGGGTCGCCCGATCGTCGGCACGCCGACGACAATGTCCTCCTGTCCGGTGTACCGAGACAGCAAGAGCTGGTAAATGCTCAGCAAGACAACAGCAATGCTGACGGAGTGGGTATCAGAAAACGCGCGCAGGCGCGCCTCTACATCTGCGGCAAGCGGACGGCTATATGTCCGCCCATGATTGCGGCTGGACTCGTATTGCGGATGGTCGGTGGGCAGTTCCAACATTGGCAGTTGACCAGAAAGCTGCTCCCGCCAATACATTAAATGCTCTTGCCCCCGCTCGCTGGCGAGCAGCGACTGCTCCCAGACAGCGAAATCGGCATAACTTGCTTTGGGAACTTCAATGTCCGCGGGCGTGCCGGTAGCCAGTGCGTGATACGTTGCGAATAGCGACTGCAAGAGGAGTTGATTGGACTTGCCATCGGCCACAATGTGATGGACCACGATCAACAAGATCTGTTCGGCTGGACCACCTTCGATAAGGTGCACCCGGATCAACGGACCATCCTCGAGCGAGAAGGGCGCCTTAACTAACTGCCTGAGGTAAGGTACGACCGCATCATCGGTGAGCGCAGCGGAGTTCTCCTGTACAAGCGCGACCCGCTCGCTCGATTGTTTCATCAGGTAGAGGATGCCCCCTTCTTCCCGAACGACACATGCCAGCAAGGGGTTCTGATCCAACAGCGACGATATAGCCTGCTTGAACAGCGGTACGCTAACCGGTCGTATCAATCGGAAGCATAAGGGAAGGTTATAGCCAGTCGATTGTGGCGCGGCCTTCTGCAACCACCACAAACCTTTCTGGCCTTCCGATAGCGGGTAAAATGATGGCTTTTCGACTCCATCATCAAGTGTTCGACTGAGATAGGGGACGATGCCTGCCGTGGCGGAGGTATCCAGTCGTTTCACCACCAATCCGACAAGTGCATCGATCGTGGCGTGCTCCAGCAGCTCCCGACCTGTTACTCTGACATTGAAGACAGTTTCCAGTTGGCGCAAAAGCCTCATTCCGAGCAATGAGCCCATCCCATAGTCACGCATGGGCGTGTTAAGTCCAATCAGCTCAGAGGGTATCTCGAGTACCTCGGACAAAACTCTCGTGATGAATGCCCGCACCCGCTCCTTCACCGACGTGTTCGCACCCAGTTCCGGAGTGATCTGCAGAGTCGGAATCTGAACAGCAGACACCGCCGCTTGTTCGACGACCCTCTGCTTCTGTTTCGGATACCGCTGTCTAACGAACGGATAATTCGGCAGCGCCACGTTCCGCCCGCTGTCCCGATCATGGAGGCTCCGCCACGGCACCTTCCCGCCCTCCGTCCAAAACCGGGCCAGCCCGTCGAGATCTCGTGCGGCTACCAGTAACTGGATAAGCGATGAGTCCAGCTCCTGGGAAGAGAGGTGATCGGATTGAGAGGCAATGCCGCTCGCATATCCAAAATAGAACGGTGGCCTTTTCGCGATTTCGCTATCTTCCGATACTGAGGATAGATATCCGGCGAGGCCGGAAAGCAATTCCTCTCGACTACGAACCACGAATGCGAGACGCGCATCCATGGCTTCTCGCCCCACCTGCAGCGTGTACGCCAGATCGGAGAGTTCAATCGCTTTTTGCTGTTCCAGGCACAGCCGCATCTGCTCGGCCACGGCCTGCAATCGATCTACACTCCTCGCAGAGAAAATGCACAACTGCGGCCCATCTTGATTGATCGCGCACGCAGCCACTCTCGGCGACGCCGCCAGATACTCCTCCACCACCAGACTCACGTACGTCCCCCCAGCACCATACGAATTGATCAGTGCACGGCGCGGCACCTCCTGCGTCTTCCCTTCAATTGCCACAACCGGCTTATGCCAATCGGCAAAAGTACGCTGGACCACAAATGGCGTCCGTTCCAAACGCAGCTTCGGGTTCAAGGGTTCGGTCTTGATCGACGGCACCAGTTTTTGATGCTGCAACTGCAGCACGACCTTGATCAACTGCGCCATGGTTGAGGCCCCTTCAGGGTGGCCAATGTTCGACTGCACTGAGCCAAGTGCACAGAACTGCTTCGCCGAGCCATCCCGGCCGAACACCTCTCTCAAAGCCATCACTTCAACTGCGTCAGCCAGTGCGGAACCGGTGGCCGCCGCCTCGACATAGCTGAGTGTGCGCGCATCGATCTTGGCGCGCTGCAGGCACTCCTTGGCCACCTTCGCCTGAAGGCCCGGGTTAGGGACGCAGTAGTCGAAACTTCGCCCGCTGTGCCTCGTCGCCGTGCCCCTGATCACCGCCTGAATCTGATCTCCATCCTCAATTGCTTTGGCCAGCGGCTTGAGCAGCACGGCGCCCACTCCTTCGGCGAGCAGAAATCCATCCCCATCGGCAAAGCTCCGACTATCGGGATGGCTGGCAGTCATTTGCAGCTGATTCAAAGCAATGTACCTCTCAGGATCTACCGAGAGGTTCGCTCCCCCTGCAATCGCCAGCGCGCACTCGTCCTGTCGCAGAGCCTGACAGGCTAAGTGAATCGCCATCGCCGACGACGAACACATTGTGTCGATCGCGGCGCTCGGCCCCTCTAGATCAAAAAAATACGAAATCCGATTAGCAATCGTCGCAATATCGCCTCCAGAGGTCCCAATATAGACACCTACCCTGCCTTGGTAATCCTGTTGCAGCGCTTCCCTCGTACAACCGATATCTTCCAAGAGTGTCCAGACAACCTCTAAAAGCAGGCGCGCGCGCGGGTCCAACGTCGCAGCATTGCGTGGCGCGATGTTGAAGAATAGCGAGTCGAATTCATCAACGCCTTCAATGAAACCACCCCATTTACTACAGATCTTGCCCGGCTTCCCCCTCTCGGGATCAAAGTAATCACGGTGATCCCAACGCTCGGACGGGATCTCCGTGATACAGTCCACACCACGCCGCAGGTTCTCCCAATATTGGTGCAGTGTGCTGGCCTGCGGAAAACGGCCGCTCATCCCAATAATCGCGATTGCGCCAAGCTCTGCCACTGGGCGCGCCTCCTCAGTCACGCCGTCAGGCACAGGTGAGGCATTGTTCTCTTCCATCTTGATCGACATGGCCCCTCCGACGTGTGTGCTGCTGTTCCTGAACCACCGCCGCCGACGCGTGCGTAGCAACCGGCAAAGCGCGTCGCTGGCTGCCGGTTTCCGGCGCCGCTGCAACGCGTGACGGAGATCAACCGGCTGTGCCGGGTCGACGGATTCTGCTGACGAGCGAGCCGGTCGTCGCTCGCCAGCACGCTTTGGCCAATGAGCGCCGGCGGAATTTGAAGTTCAAAAATTCTCCCCCGTTTCGCCGGCGGCAGGCAGCAGCAAATCGGGCGGCAGCTCGAACGGACGGTCGCCGGGAAGGTCGTACCAGTGG
>Ga0307510_10003454_pt1 | contig 18422 bp, 24 predicted proteins | sample 12_EM_MG_FD_207224 | JGI IMG/M metagenome (GOLD analysis project Ga0307510, IMG submission 207224) | Populus trichocarpa ectomycorrhiza microbial communities from riparian zone in the Pacific Northwest, United States - 12_EM | ecosystem: Host-associated > Plants > Roots > Unclassified | place...
CAGTCTTCCGGACGGACGCCAAGATACCCGTCCGTCCCGGGCGTCCTCTCAGGTACGCCGTCCGTCCCGTCCGGACCCGAAGACGGACGGACTGGACGCTTGGGTTCACTGGGAATACATTCTCCGTAACTCTTTAGCATTTCCTAGTGTTCGTTCGCCATATAAAACATCCACATAATTGAAGACAAACTCCTCTAATGACTTCTGTAGCGGCGTCAGCTCTTCAGCGACCAGCTTCTTGAAATTCAGGTTTTTTAGGCCTTTAATCCTTCTTCCACCTGTGGTTTGCTCCGCGCCTCCAGGAAGGATAAGGAGGCATTCCCAAGTAGTCTAGATTTAAGCAGCTTAGTATCCTTCAATTCACCTTGTGAAGGGGAAGATATGGAAACCAATCTAGAAGGTGAGCGACTAGGAAAATGTGATTCAAATGGGTCAGATGGATCCTCGTTATCTGAGCCTAAGTCTATAGCCTCTTCGTCAGGCTCTTCCTCTTTCTCAGCCTCCTTTGTTAAATCTTCACCGTGTTCCAAGATGATCCCATCCTCTTCGGTTTGTGTGTGATCAAGTTTTCGGCATTTAGGATTACGGTGGTTAGACTTATTGCACGTTACCAGAGATTGGAGTAGGAGGTTGTAAGGTTTTGCTGATATCATTTTATCTTTAGATTGCGATTTGGGGTCGCTTCCGGAATTCTATTGCGCAATTGTTAGGGCGGTCCCCAATGGTACAGTGGGGTCGGGTGATCATATATTAGAGCTGGTTAATTGGAAAAAAGTACTTATTTGGTCGAATTTCAGTTCTAATCAAGGTTCTTGCTTGATCTCTCTCTCCTTGACCTCCTTGACCACCTCTACCGCCCCGGCATCTTCCTTTTCTTTGAAACCCGCCTCCGCCTTTGCTGTGCCTTCTGGATCCGGGTGGAATGTAAAAATTCTCTTGATTTTGCCACAGGATTGCTTGTCAGTAACCTTGTAGGAATTGAACAAGGAGTAAGTTCTGTAGGTTAATATCAAAAGCCAAGTTCCCGCAAGAGTCATAAGAGCGGGTAATGGGGGAGTGGAGCTTGCCCTGCCAAGCCAACCAGCTTCCCCATTGTAGACAGGGAAGAAAAAAAGACTTGAGAGAAGACTTCAGCTAAGAACCGAGCTGGAGGATGAGAGGATGATGGGATGACAGGATGATGGGATAACATGCTAGATTTTTTCTGCTCTTGGACTTATGGAGACTTACTTTCCCTTTTCCTCCGGAGATAATTTTAAGTGAGATGTGGCTGGCGGGAAATCAAAGACAAATGACATAATCCTTTTGTCAAATTACAAGTTTCTAAGTATAGATGGCAACAGCAATGCATCGCTCTTTTGTATGACAATATTATGTAGTTGGACGTAAACCTGCCAAGTGGTCATTTCCCACTTGACTGGATAAGACTTGAGAAGTTTAGCCTCGATATTGCAACATTCCTTTAGCAATTGGCCCTGATCCTGATATTAAAATGAGGAATCAATTATTCCTTTCTCCTCTCTCCTTGCAATCCCCATGATCCCCTGCCTCCTCACAGCTCTAACAGTATTTAATAATTCAATCATCCTGTACTGTGCCATCTCCCAAAGTCTCTTCTCAAGCTGCAACAACCTTCTCACCACCTAGTCATTATCCTCGGGTACAGCCTTCTCTGTCAACTGGCATCAGGCGATTGGAGAGTCTCGAATGCACTGTCTAAGTTTCACCACTGGATATTGGTTCATCTTTCATTGCATGTTGACAGGATAAAAAGGGTTTATGTTCCTTTTTTCGATGGGTTGTATATTCCTATTCGCTTTTTTTCTTTTCACCCTCTGATACTTTCTTATGACCCTTACTACATGGCTCACTTTTAGATCTCTTTTGAGTATATCATTTGTTTCATGCTTTTATTCTGAATGCACTTATATTCAATATACCAGGCTGCCAGTTGATACTAGATTTGATGAAGGGAAATCGGTGAAGGATACATGTGAGTGAAGGGAGAGAGGTGGAGGATTATTGTTTTTCTGTTTATTTCATATGGTTTTTCTTACTTTCTTGATAATGCCGCTGCACCTATCACGTAATCGTCTGCCGATCTAATCTTTAATTGTCAGGTAATTTTCTTACCAATACTCTGCAGAGTGAGTTCGTGCCTCCAGGACTTATCCATCAATTCATATCAACTTTTATGTAAATTTATTGCAGGTCTGTGCATGTAGGGAGACAATCCTTAATGGTTAATGGTGACCTCTATGGTCAGAAGAATTTAATCTCCCTCATTGTATGAACGTTTATGTGGGTTTATTGGAGGTCTGAGCAAGTAGGAAGACCAGTTGTTCCACTATAGTACTTCTTGGGACATGCATGGTCAAGACAATCCTCTGGAGGGTCAGGTGAGGCTATTCCTAAAGAGGTGGCAGAACTTTGGTGCAGAGACACCAGTATGACATCGCTAATCTCGTTTTGTGCCATTCCGACTGGTTCCAGAATACTTATAATAGTTATCTGATTCTGAACATAGAATAAGAACATAACTACCTCGTTCTACATACAATAGCGCTTCGTCAGGCAATGTTAGCCAAACCTTGCCATGACAAATTGGGAAGGCAATTCTTGGCAGAAGTATGTGTATATACGTAATAAGTGTTGCCTGAGGCCAGCAGTGTTTTAAACTCTGGAAAATGTATTTATTGCGGCAATCCCCCCTTCAGTGAATGCCTCACCCTTCCTCCTTAGTTTTCTTGTGTCACAAATCGTGACTAAGCAAGGCAGATTTCCCATGACTAATATTTATTAGTCAAAAGGTATCTTGGTTTCACACTATGAGATCACTTGACTCATAGAATTTCACATGACTGTGTACTCGCGCGTTATCGTTTAATTATGATTGGTTGATTGTTTCATGACTCACAATTGTGACATCATATGATATAATGACTTTTCTCACATGACGGTGATTATGAGTCATGCGTTTTACGCATGTGACACGGCTGAGAACATGACGTGTTTTAAGGGTTTTAATTGGGTAAAGGATGTGCACAGTTGACTCATGTGAGTCAGCTGATAGATTTCACACTATGACTAACTATGAGTCATAGGGGTAGGGTAATGAGCAGAGATGAGTCACCAGGTTTTGAGTTGTGGGAAGATGCCTATATAAGAAGCTTGGTTCTGACCAAGAGAGAGGATCTTCACCCAACCATCAAAGTACTCTCCTAACTTAACTTGCAATACAATTACTCTTTCTGTCTCTATATACACTCCTCCTCTACAAGAGCCTACGCTCAAAGAACTCAGAGGCTATTGTGATAGTAGCAGGAACGAGTTGTCCGACATAGAACTATGGTAATAGTCTCAGCAACGTGTTGTCTGACATGGAACTATTGTAATAGTTCTTTCAAGATACATCAATGCACCCTTCTGACGATCTGACGAGATAGTATCAGACAAAGACAGGCAAGCTTGTCCTGTACTATCTGAAGAGATAGTACTTTTCTACCCCTTAGTGCAAAAATACAAGACTCACTTATGTAGGAGGCGAATATCGTTGCCTGTTCCATACTTGCTCAACAATACGATTATTATATCTTGCTTCTTATCCCCCTTGTACCACAATCTCAATTCCTTCTCAATTCCTTCCCAATTCCAATCCTGTCGCCCCAATACACTATTAGGTCCAGTCCCAGGTTTCCTATACACTATTAGATCAAGTTCTTTTTTTCCTTGTGCCTCGGTTCTATTACACTTCTTGTTCTCTATTATCTCTAAGTCACATCTGATAGCATAGAGCCTGATTGCATTCTGCTCAGCTTAATGTATAAAGGGTTAGATTACCTTTCTCACCTTGTCTGAACCCTGGGGGAGATGGAGATACTTTTTTGAAGAGATATGCGGAAATAGTACGGCTGTTGGAGTCACAGTGTTTCAGGTGGATGTTCCTGAACAACAGTATTATATATACTCCCAATACTGGCACCAGGCAGACGGTGCAGAACTCTTCCAATTTCACCCTAGAGGGATATGGAAGAGAGTGGGAATGAGAAGATTTGTCAAAGTACAACTTGCAAAGCCACTACGCCGAGTACTAATGAGCTTTATAATAAGGAAGTAGTATATCTGGATTGAAACACTTTTAGAGGCGGCCGAAACCAAGCGATAGGCTAATGAAGAGGCAGGAAGACTTGATGATAGAGGTGTTAAACTTGATTATAGGGTATCCGGACAACTGGACTCTGGTATGTAACTTCGTCCATAGGTTCTCACATGGGGTAATATCGAATAGGAAAATCCAGATTTGTTTTAAACCTCCTGATGAGAAGGCTTGTCAATCATCGGCCTACTACTGTTTATTGTGCAAATGACGAATGCTGTTATTACTTTGATGAAAGGCAGCATGACCATTCTGTGAATATACAGCAACTGTTTAGTCTTAGGACTATTGAGAAAGGAGAGCTTGGATCTTGACCAAGGAGGATCTCCGTGACCCCCACTGGCATCAGGCATGACATACTTGGTTTGTCATTCTCGTCTCATCCCCAAAAAAGGTTGCCAGCTCTTGGCATCAAAGAAGGAAATTGTGGAGTAAGTTATATAAATAACTAGGAGTGGGACAAAATGTATGCAGCATTCACGTAAGTATTCCCTTAACTTGTAATATGAGCTATGATACTCATTAACATTTTCAATTAGAAAAACAGGCATGACAACAATAATCCTCATACACTGAACAATGAAAACCTTTATACTACATTTATATGCCTTGGGCCTGTTGACCGACATGGTTAAAGTCGATTACAGCTGCTCTCAGCTAGGACTATTAATCTGAATTCATACAATATGTTCGTCAGCTGAACATGCAAATCAGCAAGAGATCTTCCAGGTGGAACTTTGGTAACGTCTGGAGCGCGGCTGAGTGTTTCGAAACACACATGATCCTTCTCATGCACCTGATATCAGATAACAAGAGCCACATTCAAGCTGTTATGACTCAATAGATTGCATGCCGACTGGGCTACTCATGCTGACATTGGAGCTAAGAAGAACAAATATCAGATAATCCAATCGCTTAGTTAACAGTCATGTCTGAGATCATCGGCTGACTGGTTCTTTGAGGCATACACACATGAGTGGTAGGCAAGGAAGAGGACATTTCAGGCGGACCGGATGATGAGGCAGGACTATGAACAACTTCCTAGATTTGCTCTCCTGCTTGAAAATTCACTTGAGGCCAGGGATTTTACCACCCCTGGGCATCTTGCAAAACAAGTTAAAAACAGCTGTGGCCAGGCAGCAGAACCCCTGATGAGGGGCATATACTGCCAGCCCTGGTGCCGAACACAGGAATCCTTCGATAGTCTAACAGTGATACATGTAGCAAACAATAACACTTTGGTTGTCTTCCAAATTACAATGACCTCAACCCATGAGGCAAAGGCTGGTGGAGTCAGTGAGATCCTTGAAGCACTGCCCAAGACTATGAAGCAAGTCTTTATAATTTTTGTTGTACTAGAGGATTGGGTTGATACCTACTTGTTCCCACAAAGGGCGCACTGAGATGAGCAACTTACAAATGGCAGATACAAGTACAAAATCAAGCACTTCCAGCTTGGATTCCCCGCTGATAATCTTGTGTCAATTGCTGTCCCAAACCAGAGTCTGAGGGTCCTCTAGTTCAATAAATAAGTTCAAGTACCAGGCGGAATAGTGAAAGGAGTAATGGGAAGAGTAATAGGAGGAGTAGTGGGTGGATTAATGAGACTAGTATTGGGTGCATTAATGGGAATAGGTGAAGTAGCAGGAGGAGGGATGAGAGGAGTAGTGAAAGTAATACCTTGTTTTTCTTTTATTATTATGCAGGTGAATCATAAGCTTGGTGCAAAATAGTGTTTCTGTCACCTTTTATCCTCCAAAAGAGATAACCCATATACGCAGGCAAATCCAGATACTGATATTAAGAATCACAATAGCCGGCAGGCTGAAGAACCGATAAGCAAGAATCCAGAGCCTGATAAACTTAGACAAATCTGTTGTTGTTGTTTAACCGGAGGAGGTTGAATCAAAATATGTCGTTCCTGCTAATGGTTATTTGTTTGCTGTAGGAGGAACTAAGACCTCCAAGGAACCATGCTAGGGCATATGCAATCACTGTGGAATCAGAAATGCGACTTGGAGCTGCTCTGACAGGCAAGCAAGATTCTACTAGTAGGGCTTGTGAGATATTGTAAAGGTCAAGCTGGGGAAGTGGACACTTACAAGGTTGAAAAGGCGAAAGAAGATCAAGAAGGAATAAAGAAATTGACGCGAATATACTGACCAGCGAAAGCTTCTCCCGGGCCCATCTACGTCTCCTGGCGAGATCTAGCCTTCATGGTTTGAAAGCCCTACCTCATTCATAATCAGCCCCTGCCCACAGAATGTATTGTAACGACTATACTATTACCCTAGCGGGAATGCCTTACCTAATATTTAAGAGCGAGGTATATAGCTTCATACAGTCACTAGACAAAAGTCTTGGTGATTGCGGAAGAGTGAGACATGCCCGTGCATCCCGGGGTATTTAGAAAAAGACTGATAATGGTATTTCAATGGTAGAACAAAGTGAAGAATTAAACATAAAATATTATTTGGTAGTAAAGATGTAAGAATACGTTTAGTATGATACCCCATACATGATTCTCCACTGTTGTGGTGCTGGGGTGGTGTTGGACTAGGTTATTCTTGCTTAGTCCTCGCTGACTAAGCCATCATCAAGACTTTTGTCTAGTTACCAGTGTTCGCAAGGGGCCAGACCGGACTGGGAGGACTGGAGGCCGTCCGCACAAGGCCAGGCCGTCCAGATGTGTGATTGAGGACTAGGCAGTCTAGTCAGGGAAAGTGGCCGGACTGGAGGGACTGGACTGGCCTGAGAATGGCCTACCGGTAATTTGTAGGTTGCAGATAATAGGATTTGGTGAGAAGTGGGCTTCAAAAAGGTTGTCGGCTTCTTGGTTATCCAACCTTCACATTTCTTTCCCTTTCTCCCCTAATGCCACCACTGGAATTTAGATTGGCCAGCTATCTAACAGTGGTAGTTGAAATCATAAGAAAAAACAGTAGAAAAGCAGGCGGCATGAAATTGGTTCTAAGAAGAGAAACGAAAACCACTAGCATGATGAGCATTCCGCCCAATCTTCCACAACTGTTCCATACATCTCCCCACGGAACCACTCCCCACAATCATTCCCCGCAATAGTTTCTCATAACCTTTTCCCCACTCCTGCCTTCCTGCCTTCCTGCCTTTCTGCCTGCCTGCCTGCCTGCCATACACCACTACCACTAGTAGCCTGAGACTTCTCCTCTCTCTCTCTCTCTCGCCCCTATCTCCTCGCACCTCCAACCAGTAGCCTCCTAGTCCAGTATGGCCCACTATCCACTACATACTGTAAAACCAAAACCAAAAACCAAAAACGCGTATCCCGGCCCACCCAACCTTACTTTTCCTCCTTAATCTGTGATTCTCGTTCAGCTCCGGAAGGTTCAACAGGAAGACGGCCTCCAACACGTTGTACTTCCATATTTAACGCGTGATTCTCAAGTTTCTCCAAAGTAGCGGTGATGGTGGAAGCATCTTGGAATGGAATGAGACCAGCTTGAGCCCATGACTTTTGACACTCGCCAGCCTCAATAATATCTTCTCCGAGTCGGTTTCTGCGATCGGTAATGGTGATTTTGGTGCTGGAAAGAGATTAATAAATTATCAAATTAGCTGAGAAAAATATAGTGAAAGAATTTCATACCTGCTAAATACACGCTCGACCTCTGCAGACATTGCAGGAACACAAAAGGTGTCAAACGCGAGCCGGGAAAGATTGGAAAAATCTGCCCGGTTGCCTAGCCACCAGGCCTGTGGATTGGTAATCGTAATATTTGTATCCATTAATCGTAAATAGAGAGAAAGCTCATCATCCTTAATAGCACTAGGAGCAAGGCGAACTCTCTTATAGGAACGTGAGGTAGAAGTGGTTGGTGGAAAAGGGGAAGTTGCTGGTGTTGTTGATGATGGGGCCGGCGATGGAAATGGTGACTCAGAAAAGACTGACATGGAGGAACAGTTGCTCTTATAATTTTTTTCCCAAAGGCGACGAACGAGTATATGTGCTTTATGGGTCTAGTCCTGTCGTCCATCCTTATCCCATTCAACATGAAAAAAAAGAGCCCTGTCAGGGTTTAGGACAAGTGAGGCACAGAGAATTGGCGAAAGGGTATTTTTTGAATAGTACTTGTTTAGTTTGTCGTTTGCCAGTGTAAGACAAGTAACCATAAGAGGGAAGGTAGAATAAAAGTCGAGTGCCAGGGCAATATGCTTTCTAAGGCGCTCAAGCGAAGGGTAAACATCATAGAGAGAACCGTGAGGCCGATGACCTTGAAGCTTGAGTGTTCGTTAGGTAAAGGGTTCCAAAAAGTGTGCAATATTGGTTAAATGTATCCAATCCTCCGCAGTAAGTTGATCACGATAGATTGAAAGCCGGGGATCTTGAGTGAGACTCTCTGAAATATAAATGTCGATAGCTTGGCACATGAGTAGGGCCCGCTCAATTGACAAAAAATCCCCATTCCATTGTGTTGGACTTCCAATTGTAAGCTTACGCGCATTTGTAACTTCCTTACACAGAAGTTCTACTGTATGCGCAAATCCCTCTAATCTCTGTGGACTTCCTCGAATCCAGGTTATGAGATTTCTCAGTTTTCCAAGTGGACCAACCTTGCGCAATTCATCAATCGCATTATTCTCAGCTGTAATCACATCTTTTTCCTCTGCGTTACCACCTAAGCGAAGTGGCTTTTTTCCATACAAAAACACTCTTACAACCAGATTTAAAACATGACCAAAGCAACGTATATATCTGCTTGATGTTTGAAATGATTGGCCAGTACCCTCAAGAGATAAATTAAACTATGTTGACAAATGATCAAGACAGCTTAAATTATTACTGGCGTTGTCTAGAGTGAAATAGCCGATCAATTCATTGATATCGTATTCGGTGAATATCGTCCAAACAAGATTCCCTTGCTTTATTCCACTATGGCTTCCTTTCACGCATCTTAAAGCTAATAATGCATGCTTGCTCTCTCCCAAATTGTTCATCCAATGAACAACAATACCAAGTATAGATTTTGAATTAGGAGATGTCCAGTGGTCAAAGGAACAAGATATCGATGATAGAGCTTGATGGAGAGATGCCTGGAGTCGTTGTCTATTTTCCTCAAAAGCAGTGAGAATCCATGATTTTACTGTATTTCCTTGTTTAGGAAGAGCCTTTCCTAATGCAGTAAAAGAAGCTCGCTATAATTCATTTAATATTAGTTAGTTTAATTTTATTCTTTCACTAAATATAGAATAGGAGGCCTGTTAGAGAAAATAAAAGAAAAATCTTGTTATTTAGGACCGGTAAAACATACGACTGCACAAAGATACATTAACAGAGCCCGAAATTCAGGTGCCGTAATACGGTGAAAAGCAATATTGTGTACAATGATCCACCGAAGCAGAAGCTGCTTGAATATATCGCTGTTGAATATGTAGGTAGGAAGACTGTTGGCCAGTGCGATCAGTAATGTAGACTGTACAGTGCTTAGGCCTGGAGTTCTCGCAATACCGGAAATCTGATTTGGATCGGAAACCGCCATCGTGCCATCACGATTGAAACCATGAAAGCGGACAAGATGGTTTATCATATTCTTGGTTGACCCGTCGGTAAATGAAACATTTCTTCGCTCTGGACCTGCTAGATATTAGTTTATTTATTTCTAATACAGAAGTCATCATTTTCATACACTGTACGCAATGCCATTTCCAGCCATTTATTTTTTCATGCCAAACATCCTTTCCGTTTATAGGTAACCATACCCAACTTTTCCTCTCCTTTCTTGCTGGCCATTCCAGTGGATCCCCCTTCTGCTCATCTTCATCACCAGGAACGGTACTCTCTGACTGTGATGAAATTGATGGAATAGCAGGAGACCCTACCCTGCTAGGGGTCTCTCTGGAACTGAGAACTGAGAGTGAACGCTGATTACTGGCTGGTGCACTCAACTCCCCTGAAAGCAAGGATGAAAGATGGATGTTCTTCGACATTTTTCAAAATTTCCGATCGGTGATTTTTCTTCTTTCCTGCTCTTTTTGGAGTTTCTTCTTTTACTTCACACTCTACTACTATACAAACTTATCCATATAGCTCCTGTGGTGTGCCGTAGTTATGTTGAAATTTTTCAAATAACAGTCACGCCACCTGTAGGCAGACTATAGTCCGTCCAAACTGCTACCCACATGGTCTATGGGACTGGAGTCCGACTTCACTCAATCCGTCAATCGGACTAGGCGGTCTGGGCACTACTGTGGACTGGACGGACTGGCCGTCTGCGAACACTGCTAGTTACTGTAGGAACAATTTTTTGTATGATACATGGAAATAATGTGGCCCCACCCGCCAAGAGCGAGTCAAGAAGGATACAGCGAGTACGACTCGCCTAATAAAACCCCACAGACACGACAAAGCCCCCGAGTACGATACCCGTAAAGGGGGTAGAGTAATCTGTAGGCACAAAAGCTAGAACCTTAGCGAATAACCTTATAGAAATGCTGATACTGATCCTATTTTGGCCCCAACTTTAACCCATAAAAATCGACTCTGATAACAACAAGTGCATAAGTTGAACCTTGTCCGGCGGATCGCTCCTGTTTCTGCAAGGAACCATCCCTGCGCGGCGCCTCACCGCCAAGCATCCACAATGTTCGTGCGCAAAAGCTTAACTCAACCCAGAACCGCCCCCTCACATCTGAATCTGATGCGCCAACAGCCAGCTCAACCGAAATGCCCCGCCAAATCTTCGCTCAAGTTTCCAGCCCACCAATTCATTAACCGTGAACCCGTCTAAGTCTTCAACCGTATTCTATAGAAGGAGGTTCAATTCCGAGAGCTTGCGATACACGCTAAAGAACACTAGAGCATCGCAGCGGGGGTCTGGGAGCGTGGCAGCGCAGTGGAGGGAAGGTTACGAAGGGGTGGAAGGGGGTTGGTAGCGGTTGGAAGGACCGTAAACATCGGTTTTATATGAGTGAGGAGCTGAGTGCGGCGACTTAATATCGCTTCTTCCATGATATTGTATTTTTATATTAGAAGCCTAGCAGAGCTGGCTACTTGGCTGGTTGGGGATGGGTACACTACTTAACACAACCTCGGGCACAAACACCCCAAACCCACCCCTGCTCTCCCTCTCCTTGAAAACCGGAACTTTATCCATACCTCCCCCGGCCCTCCGGATACGTCTGCGCCGCCACCCTCCGGAACAGGCTTCCGAAAAGTTTCTCAACGCCCCAAATCCGCGCCACGAATAGACACTTCTCGTACCCCAGCTTCTCGGCCAGGGGCATCCAGCGCTTCATCCAGCTGTCTCCGTACATCCTCGTCGCATGCAAGCAGTCGTACTTGTCTACTACAACGGCCATGTTGACTAGCTTCTTGAATGACAGCAGCCGGGGAACGGGCGGGTGATTGTGTAAGGCTTTGGGTGGGATACGGAGACCCACGTGGTCGTCGTCGTGCAGCATTAGGATGAATGGCTCCGTCGAGGAGTAAGGGGAATTGTTGAAGAGCTGGGATTCGGAGAAAGGGGAGGTCGGGCTTAGCATTGCCGAGAATGTTTTCGATGTGGTGATTAGCACGCCCGCAGAGGCTTTGTAATGAAGCGTGTGCGTGTGCGTGAGTAGGCAAATGAGCGTGTCTCCTACCGGCGAGATTATTGTCTGATGGAGGGGAGTAGTGGTGCGATTGTTGTTGCTGCTACTGCCGTTGTTGCTGTTGTTACTACGGCGGCAGTGTTGACCTTCTCGGAGAGGGGTGAGCGGGCTGGGGAGGTAGGTAGAGATGGGAGTGATGATGGTTGGGACATTGTTGATACTTTGGTTATTGAAGGGTGTACTGCACGGTAGAATGTCCAGCGATGTCGTGATAATTGAAGCGGTGGGGAGCGTTTTCATTTTGCTCGACTCTCTGAGTCAACCAAGAGGTTCCTCCATGTCCTGTTGGGTGAGGGGTAGGGGGCGTGACCCCAGCTTGGGCATTTCTCATCGGATATCAAATTCTGAAGCTATCCTCTCTTTCATCAGTATACCAAAAGCAATCTTCCGCACCTTCCTTACTGCTTCTGGGCCGGCATCATCCGGTGTGTCTTCCGCACCCAAGCTTCTTTTCGCACCCTCTTTGGCAGAGGTAATCGTGGCCGCCGGACCCGTGGTACTACACCTCCATTTCCCGCCAACTGTTGCGCTACCTCAGGGAACTCTAATATCCCCCGGGGCATCCCTAATTCCGAAACTCTTTGCTAAATTTCCGTAATCCAGTGCTTTATGATTGAGCATTCGCCTTCTGAGCGACAACGTGGGTGGTATACGCATGGCTATGGCTTCCGCAGGCTTTCTTTGCGCGGTCCATCACCGCTTTGTCCGCCAACACCCGCCTCTCAACTTCCAACTACCATTCTGTAGCTTTATCTTCCCACTCCCGCTTCTTGTGGTTCACTCCTCTCCGAAGCCCTTCTTGAACACCTCGTCCACGCCCGCCTGTATGGTGTTTCCACACTTTTTTAGCACTGCATAGATATATCCTTCCTCAGTCCCCAGTGGCAGGAACATTATAGCCCGCCTAGCGTATCCTGCACGCGCCATACGGCCGATACAGTGGAGGTGGTCATCGCGGGAGAACAGAGGGTCGAACTGGATTATTAGGTCGGCATTCGGGGGGTGCAGTCGATGGGCAGCAACGTCGGCGAAGAAGAGGAGGGGGAGAGGTTGTGTGTGCAAAGGAGTGGAGGGTGGAGGTTCGGATTGGCTGTGGGAAGGATCCTTGGAGCTTGTGGAGGAGGGCGGTGGGGTAGAGGTGTGGGGCATTGGCGATTACAGGATTGTTCAGTGGAGGCTGTTTAGCTGGCTTTCCGGAAGGATCTGGTTTAGTTTCTGGAGTGTGGGGGTTTGCAGAGTCTTTTTCGGAGCTCTTCCAGGGTTTCGTGGGTTTCGGGGTGGGTTTTGACGGCTCAGTACCTGAACTATCCCCCAACAAACGAGAAAATACTTGAAAGCGAAAGTCCACCAAATCTGAGCAGGAGAAAGAAACAATAATCTGTGGGCTGGAAGTCTGTCGTACAAGAACCCTCTTAAGTATCGCATTGAACTCCACTAAACTCAACTTTGCCGGAACCACAACATAACTCTGTTTCAACTCTGCCGGAGCCTGAAAACCCTCCTCCCCACTCTTACTGCCCCCACCAACATCGTCATATCCTTTCTCCGCCTTGATGTATAGCGCCTCCTTCAAAGAGATATCGCCGAGTCGCTGTGCGTTGGTATTAATGGTTGCCGAACAAAGCATCGACACCCTCCTCCTCCTCGGTAACCCCGCTTCGCTCTTCCACTCCACTGCTTCCTCCCCTTTTTTTGGCAACTTGCTCTTCTTTTTCAGAATGCCCAGGATACTTCCAGTTGTCTCCTCGAACCCCAACTCCATAAGCCTGTCACCTTCTTCAAGCACAACCCACCTCACTCAACTAAATATAGGCTTTCTGTGTTCTCCAGGCGATCCAATAATCTCGCGGGCGTAGCAACAAGTATATTAATCCCCTCCCTCAACCGTGCATTCTCACTCTTATTCTTCTCACCGCCGCTGACGGCGCCCGGGACGATCCGGTGGGGGCCGTTCTTATAGTGGATTAGTGCAGACAGCACTGCTGATATTTGCCGGCACAATTCACGGGTCGGGGCGAGGATAATGGAGTAGAGGCCTGAATGTCTAGTCAGCATTGCCACAATCTCACGATCTTGCTGAATAGAAGACGGGGCACGGAGAGGCTCATGATCCGGTTCACTATTTGTAGTAAATAAGTCAATGACTCAATGTTTCCCGATCTAGTCTCCGCTTGGATGAAAGCGTCGCTGTCGGTAGACATTAGTTTAGGGATTGCCGATCGTTGGATGGCTGTGGGCGCTTTCAGAGATAGCTTTATCGTAAAGTGATTGGCAAGTATGGGGGATAATCCTAGTGTTGTGAAAGTGGCAGATCCGCCTGCTAACGGTGCATTCGATGGCTCATTCGTCGCCCCTTCTTCTTGTTTGTCGCCAGTGACTGCGCTCGCGGCTTTGGGATTCCCGGCCCATAAGAAGGATAAGAATTCTCCTGTCCTGACAGCCTGCGCTGTGGGTTTCTGCTTGGGCTTTCGTTACCGCTCCTGGGCTTTACTGCTGTTATTCTGGTTTTGGAAGTGGTGGGAGGGATGGTTGGTGAGATATTGAATTGTGCTGGACAGCCCTCTTTGCCTTCAATCGTGTCTTTGGAGAGGCTGCCTTTTTGAACTTTGGGCATACAAATGTGAAGGCATCCCAAAATGCGGAAACGGGGATGGGGAATGAGAACACGTGATCCGGTTTCCTCATCAGATGGCGGTGCTGAGCTTGGCGAGTTGGGGCTCTTTTCCTTTGCCAAGACTCTCTTATCAAGAGAGCGATATAGGTTTTCCCCATCCTCATGTGTGTAATGGCGTATGATAGCTGTAGTCAGTATTATATTATTATTATTAAGCGGCTGTCACGGGTATTTGTGCTATGTGAAGGCGAAAAGTGATCTGGATCAAGGTGCTGATGGTGGGGCTACCCTCTAAAAGGTCGCGAATCCTGGTAAAACCCGGCAGATATCTGAAAGGTTCAAAAGACTAGCAAGACAAGAAGTGACTGGTATATGCCAGACGAGCGACGGAAAGTAGACTGACGAGGATACTGATTCCCCAAGAAACTATGAAACTCAGGGTGCGTGGCGGGGGGGTATTATAGTTAATCCTTGGGGGATGAAGAGCTGGCTGATCAAGGGGAGGAATTTGGTTAAACAGGCCAAAGGAAAACAATAAAGAAATGTCTCAGTAAATAGGAGAAGCAAAAAGAAGAAAGAAGCATGATTAGGAAAAGAAGAAAGGAAGGAGAAAAAAGGAGAAGGAGGAGGAAGCGTGATTAGGAAAAGAAGGAAGGGAAGGGGAAACATGAAGGGGAAAAAGGAGCCTGATTAGGAAAAGAAGAAAAGAAAGAGAAAACATGAAAAGAAGAAAGGAGCGTCATTAGGAAAGGAAGAAAGGAAAAGCACTAATGGACCCGGGCTTGATACCAGGCGGGCATTTCATCAACTGGAAATGGTGTGTAACCCGACATTTTCTCTGCGAAATCAAAAACAACCTGGTGCGTAAAATGAACCATACTGAATCTGTGTCCAGTCCAGGTGCCCACATAGTGGGGAAGAAGGTGAGATTTTAAAAACAATATTGCACCTATGTAGATATTTTTAAAGTTAGTAGTGTATTGAAAGTACTTTAAGCAACATGATTTAGAGCATACCGGGTGCAACTTGAATTGAAATTCCCAGCCGTGGCAGGCAGAAGTTCACACCTTGGAATGGACCAAATGGAACAATAGCACAAAATCCTTTGCATACATGCTTCAGGTCAAGCTGTATGTCAGACATTGTATCTAGCACAAGTGATCTAGAAGTCCAAATTCCTAGGCAATCCTTGATTCCTTTATTGGCGGTATTTTTAGGGAGTGCCTGGTAAACTTTGTTGCAAATCTCATAGGCGTTGGGATTAGTAACCTTGAACACACCCTCTAGCAAGGTTGTAAGTGGCTTCATGATGTGTAAAAAGTGATGTAAGGAGTTGGTGCGACCGGTTCCAGCATTCCAGGTTTCCGAAGGGCCTGGCATGAGTTCAATGTTTTTAATCTTTGGATCATCCTGAGCTGCTGTATAGGCGTGGATATCGTGGCATCGCCCAATGTTTGGTGGTATGGGATGTTCTGGCCCGCCTGGACGGTCCGAAGCTTGATTGGCGGAGGAAAAAGTTGGACTGGCAGAGGCAGAAGCTTGTAGAGTCACTGTGTTCGACCAATACCTGGCAGCATCCTCTGTACATCGGGGGTTGCTGCACAGATACTTGTAGATTCCTTCCGCGATGCTTTGACGCAAGGCAGCGGAGACTATTGGAGTGTCGACCCCTGGTGGTCTAGTCGTTGCCACCTTGATGGCTAGAATTTCTCTAGGTATAGTTATTGGCACTGGAAGCTGAAACTGTTGTGAAACTGCAATGCATACCGCTTGTCGGTTCTATCATGCACATAGCAGTTCCGTCCAGATAGCACCTTGAGCGTTGGCTCATTGTTAGTCTCGAAATTGGGAATATTTGCCTCCACAGGTGCAGACTGCAAGGCGGTGACGGTGGCCGCTTGTAAGTCAAAGCCTTCAACGATGTATTTTTCGAACTTAGAGAGGTTCTTTGAGAGGTTGTTCCGATACTTTTTTGCTCCAGAAGCCTTTAGTGCAAAAGGGTGAATATCCCTTATCAACATCTCCTCACTCACCGAACCCTCTGCGGTTAGGTATTCCTTCCAAGTCGTGTTGTTTGCGGAAGTACCAAGAGAAAGAGATGGTAAAGGAGAAGGTGGCACAGGTGGCCAATCTGTACCACCTTTCCCTTTCTCTCTAGCTCTTTTCTTTCCCATTTCGTTCAGCCACAGGGGAGTTCACCCCGGTTCCCTAGATGTTCACGTGGGAATTTGCTGTATGGTAAATGTTAACACAAGATTGGTTGGAAACCTAATAGTGGGGTGGGAGTATGGGGGAATGAAGTGTTGAGATGGCACGAAGGAAGGAAGGAAGGAGGAAGCAAGCAAGCAAGCAAGAGAGGAAGGAAGCAAGCAAGAGAGGAAGGAAGGAAGGAGGAGAGGAAGGAAGGAAGGAAGAGAGGAACGAAGGAAGGAAGACAGGAAGGAAGGAAGAGAGGAAGGAAGGAGGAGAGGAAGGAAGGAAGGAAGAGAGGAAGGAAGGAATGAAGAGAGGAAGAGAGGAGAGAGGAAGGAAGGAAGGAAGGAAGGAAGGAAGGAAGGAAGGAAGGAAGGAAGGAAGGAAGGAAGGAAGAGAGGAATGAAGGAAAGAAATTCAATAGGAGAGAGATTTTTTTTTTAAGATTGGGAGAAATAGGAGCGAGTGGGCGTGTTTGCTCTTAGGGCTAACATGGAATGAATTCACTTTACTTCAGTTTTCAAGCAGACTTTTCACCATCAAAGATTATTTGGCGGCCCTCATTGCTACCTCGACAAATTGGAACAAGTGCGAACCCAACTGCTTAAAACTTAACCAGAGCGACAGTGTTTGTCGAGTCTCTATAAATACACTGAACAGTCATACGGTACGAAATCGGAGGCGCAGGAAGTGAAATAAAAGAATTTCACTACTTTTTCGGTTCGTTAGCCATGTTATGGAAAGTAGCAAGAGAGGGAAAGAACCATTGAGTGTCCGGGAGTTGAAACTCACGGGTAGATATTCCACCAAAGCTGCGGAATAAAGGCAGGTTAATGGGGTGGGGTATCCCGTTGCTGTTACTATAAGGGTGGAAAATTGGTGGGGGTTCAATCCTGCCTTTCCATCGCTCGTGCGTTTTCCGGAGGCACACTCGGTGGGCCCATGAACCCAGTTCAACGGTTACAATTGGCAGCGGATACGGCAAGGTGCGTGGAACTATTTTTTCCCCGAACCGAAGGATATTCCAACATGTACTCCACGTCTGCGCCGCCACCCTCCGGAACAGGCTTCAGAAAGATTTCTCCACGCCCCACATCCGCGCCACGAATAGCCACTTCTCGTACCCCAGCTTCTCGGCCAGGGGCATCCAGCGCTTCATCCAGCTGTCTCCGCACATCCTCGTCGCATGCAAGCAGTCGTACTTGTCCACTGCAACGGCTATGTTGACCAGCTGCTTGAATGATAGCAGCCGGGGAACGGACGGGTGATTGTAAGGCTTTGGATGGGATACGGAGCGCCACGGGGTCGTCGTTGTGCAGAATTAGGATGAATGGCTCCGTCGAGGAGTAAGGGGAATTGTTGAAGAGCTGGGATTCGGAGAAAGGGGAGGTCGGGCTTAGCATTGCCGAGAATATTTTCGATGTGGTGATTAGCACGCCCGCAGAGGCTTTGTAATGAAGCGTGGGTGTGGGCGTGAGTAGGCGGAGGAGCATGTCTCCCACCGGCGAGATTATTGTCTGACGGATGGGAGTAGTGGTGCGATTGTTGTTGCTGTTGTTGCTGCGGTGGCAGTGATGGCCTTCTCGGAGAGGGGTGAGCAGGAAGGTGGAGATGGGAGTGATGATGGTTGGGGCATTGTTGATACTTTGGTTATTGAAGGGTGTACTGTACGGTAGAATGTCCAGCGATGTCGTGATAATTGAAACGGTGGGGAGCGTTTTCATTTTGCTCGACTCTCTGAGTCAACCAAGAGGTTCCTCCATGTCCTGTTGGGTGAGGGGTAGGGGGTGTGACCCCAACTTGGGCTTTTCTCATCGGATATTAAATTCTGAA
>Ga0307510_10003455_pt1 | contig 18420 bp, 15 predicted proteins | sample 12_EM_MG_FD_207224 | JGI IMG/M metagenome (GOLD analysis project Ga0307510, IMG submission 207224) | Populus trichocarpa ectomycorrhiza microbial communities from riparian zone in the Pacific Northwest, United States - 12_EM | ecosystem: Host-associated > Plants > Roots > Unclassified | place...
TCTCTCTTCATTACTTCAAATGCGATGAGTATTGCTTACCACATACTCCTAGACCCTCGCATCACAGTCGATTGTGTCAATACCACAAGTTGAGACCTTAGTGACGAACGACTTGAATTCGTAGAGGCGGCTGTTGAGAAGAATCATGCCCTCCACCATGCAATGGACCCTAGACTTGAACTTGGGCCAAGACCCTCACAGCCAGCAGCAATACACACGGTGGCTGTGAATTGTTAGTTGGACAAGTGTCACGAGTTTGATTTTGAGCAACTGAGAGGATGAGCATCGGCTTGGGCTCGGTGATCGTGATGTGGGTCGCGGTCGATTCTGAGCCACGGTGGGAGAGCACCACTAGTAATGTCTACCGGCCGATGCTCGGACTGCCAGGTCACGGTTCTTGAACAGAAGCGGTGGCTGGGAACGGCCGATTCTGCATGGAATCGCAGGTTTGGGGGGCGCTTGTGAACGGCGTAGTACTACGATCGAGGATCCTGGTCCGGATCTCTCGACACGAGAGAATGAGAATGGGATTCTGCTTACTTCAACGGCCCACGGTTTCTAGGTCACCCGAGTCCAAGCTGCACATCGGCCCTATCTGTGAGGGACCTCTTCCCCGGCGCGTCCTCGTGTTTCTTTATCGGTGTGACAAATCTGATGGTTCAGCGGGCCCTCATTATAAATACTGCGTACAGGCTTTGGGTATCAGGCTTTGGGTATCAGTCTATTGGTTGGTACGACGCGACAAGATAGAAAGGTGCAGGCCGTAGAGCGTGCGATCCAACGCGACAATCTGGTGGGGGAGCAAGAGATGGGAAAAAAGGAATAGGAATGGTAAAGGAGCCCCAAAGTGGACGAAATATGAAGGGACAGACGTAGTATCATCGCCGGGGGATCGAACCTCTTGAAGTAAGGCTCAGCGTTAGGTCATTGAGCCGATAACCGCTTGTCTTCGTCGATCCCAACACAAAGCGTCCATGCGAGACCGCCAGCCGCAATCCCGATGAGAAAATGATATAGCCAACGGACACGAGTTCAGGGAGATGACCATGGAATCCTTCAAGGTGCAGTATATTCGGAAGCTCAGATCGACGCGACCCGCGTGTACCCGAGACTGACGGCGAGAGTCAGGTGGACGCGGTGAGGGACGAATGAGCGGAACGGGAAGACATGACGGGGTTGGTCGAGTGCTAAGAAAAAGGGGACGGAGAGGACAGCTCAGGCGTCAGGGGAGCTTTGGGAACCATACGAGTCTGGGGTTTTTCTCAATCCGCTGCAACAGGTGGTTCGAATATCAAAAACCGACCAATATAATATACGACGGTTGGAGCAGTGTGAGTGGGATGAACGAAGATGAAGTTGTGAACATGCGCGCCCCGCGTTGTCATCAGAGGGCGATAGTGAAGAACGCGTCTGGGGTGGAACGCATCCGAGTCTAGTAGGATGTTCAAGCCACAGTATACGAATCGTTTGTGCTAGACATACCATAAGCGCTGTAGTAGATAGCGGACTCCTCTGGCCACCGAGCTGAACGGAGTATAATAGACACACACACACACACACACAGTATACGAATCGAATTTCCAAGGGCCGGTACAAGCGCCCGTGATCGCTGTCCATGCTTTCGTTTTTGAGACCGGACCCATTCTCCTCTACATTGCAGACCTCACCAGCAGGGGGAAGAATGGGTACATACGCACGCCTACTGTCGCATGTAAGCTACCTCACCCCTTTCCCGGTTTCACTAGTCAGTCCCCTTCCGCTCAACCACCACACAGCAGTACTCGTCCGCAGCGTTCTCCCTATCGCTCAACTACGCCAAAGCACGTACGGTGACTCATGAAGGAGGCTGAAAAGAACCAAAGGAGTGGCAAGGAATCTTCGCCGCTGCAAATCTATCCAAAGTGGTATGTTCGACGCGCTACGTTGCTTGAGTTGCTGACCGCTGACCGGATGCAACCTCCATGATGTTCTCAGAACCTTCTCCCAACCCATCAACACCGACGATGCGCGCGTCGACCTATACGCGATGCACAAGAGGGAGGCGACCGAGTTCGATGCGGACTACGTCAAGAAGTACGACGAGGATCTCAATACCACTTTGATATTCGTGCGTTGTGTATCACTCCTCTTGTCAAGTATATCTCACTTGTTCTCATAGGCGGGTCTGTTCTCTGCCGTCAGCTCTGCGTTTGTCAATCGATGTCCATTCGAACCTCCAACCCGATCCCAACGAGCAATCCACTGCCCTCCGAGCCATCTTTTTCACTCTCAATCAGCCCGCCATCCCCAGTGAGGCCCCAACCGTTCTGCCCATTCAGCAACACCCGCCGAGCGGGATTGTCACCGCCACCTGTCCCGTGTACGCGAGTCTTATGATCTCCCTGCTTGCCACGTTCGTTGCCATGCTCGGGAAGAATGGCTCAACTGGCATTCGCGGAATCCGGGTGGGTCGGTGATCGGGTTTTGCGGAGACCGTCAACGCAAATGCGATGGGCTCGAGAGATGGCCGTTACACTTCTTCATCTGGTGATGCTCCAGGTTTCCCTCCTTCTCGCCTGTGGACTCTACCGACACATGTGGACCATCAGTGCCCCCGTTGCATGCACCCTCATCGGTCTCACTGGCCTCGGAGTCACGTTCCACATCGGAATCGTGATCGCTGGCATGTCATATGCGTGTCCATTCCAGACACTAATATCCATCGCTCTTCGCGGCCCACGAAAGAGGGTTCAATGTCGGATCGTGTCCTGTATCGTTGACTCCAAGCGGGTGCTCTCATGGACCCACTGTTAAAATATTTCGTTTCATGTTTCTCGGCTTTTCAGATCATCCCGTCAGTTTACCTTTATTTGGCGCTCGGGCTGACTTCTTAAGCTTTCGGTCGTTCGATCCTTTTTGCTCCTCAGTTCTTTCTCTCGCACTGAGGAGTACGTATCATTTACCTTTTCTTCTCCCTACGCTAACGAGTATTGTAGACTAGCCCGAACTAACTCTCGTTAGGTAGAGAATATAGTTCTTTCTCTCGCACTGAGGAACTAGCCCGAACTAACTCTCGTTAGTTTCCAACACCCACCGGATGTGGAAGTAGAGATTCCGGCTGCTCCTCCGTCGCCAATCTCTATCAACGATTCTGCTCGAAGATGTTCAGGTTCAACGATCCGAATCGGTGTCGATGTCCAGTTGGATTGCTAAACCATCTCCACGTCACCATCGAGGATATTGAAAGGGAGTTACATTGGAACTTCTCTTGGAGACCTTCCAAACTTCTGTGGGAACTCAGCACTCATCCCATTGGTGCTAGGAGTTATTGGTGGAACTCGTGATTTTACTTCCGTGGTTTCTCCCTCGTCTACAGTCCGCAGATCACGACGGCCCTCACCGAAGCTCAGGAATGGAACAAGTTGGAGTGTTGGACGGGAATTATTTCGACGGTGTGGCCGACGGGGGCTAGTGGGGCAACAGAAGATGACCTTGATCGCTCGATGATCTTGCTGTTTCGGATCCGTCAATGGCCTGGTGCTCTTCAGAAGCTTGAGCAAATGGATGGAATGATGGAGCCAATGAAAAAACACAGGGATACCCTGAGTTGTTAAAACGAATCTGCGAACGAGTACACAAGACGACACAACAGGATCCCCGTAAGTTTTCCTTTCGTGCTCACAAGATTTAGATTTATGTTCCAAGTCTCATGCGGTATTTTGTTTCGTTTTAGACCGGTTCCATCCAGCAGCAAAGGAACGGAAGAACCCGTTGATTCATTGCCGGCACCCTCCTCCCCAACGTCTGAATGCAACTAGTTCTTGGGGTCACTGCCATATCATGCCTCCTAATATCAGAGCGGTATGGTTTATCGTGTTTATCAGTTCACGTTTGACCTCACTACCCAATAACTCTGGTGTATTGAAACCACCTTCTGTTATCATGGCCGTTCTTCAGTTGTAATACGATGTGACTGATAATTTCTCTGCCATTTAGCCCAATTATTGTCAATCCCGTGCTCTGTCCCGCCGCTGATTTCTTCATTGCCTCCAATACGACAAGTGCCATTTCCCACACACACCTAGGCCATTGCTGAACACACCTACCATCGTGCCGAGTCCGTAGATGAAGTTCGAGGCCTGGGTACGGGAAACGCGACCGGTTTGCCGAGGTGCAACAGGACCATCGGAGAGAGGAGAGAAATATACCCACCAATGTGCGATAAATCCCGAACCTGAACTCAAAGAATTGCCTCAACAGCCGGCGTTGTCGTCTAGGGCGGCCGTGAGCCCTCAGCACGTCGAGTGCCAACCGACCCCACGGGCTTGAGTCGCGAGCATCAACTGGACCAAGCTACGATCGCATCTGAACTATATTACACCAAGAGAGCGCCGACGGTGATCTCAACTGGTTAACACCCTGACCACCAGGTTATCATCAGGAAAAACATTCCTCAGTGATTTCACGTCTTCGGCCGGAATTTCCCAGGAATCACGCTAAATCCCCGAGAATCACCTGGTTTCTATAGTTTGGGAACGGTCCTGTCAATCTACGTAAATCCCCTATGTCCCTGTTTCAATGATGGCAATTTAAACGTGTTTTTACTGTATTTTCCGTAAAAAAAACCCGGGATTCACGGTGGCCTGTGTGGCTGCCTTTCGTGATTCTTAGTCGTTTACTCGAGTCTATTCCATCTTTTGCTGTTCCAACTAATTTTTCTTTATTTGATAGAGTACGTATAACATGAAAGGTGCAAACACTGATGATTAAGTTCCAGTCTTAGAAACTCTCGGGATCAAGGCATTGGAGTCGCGTATTCTTCGAGACTGCTGGGCAGGCAGCCATGACGCCTTGTCCAACTTGCCTGGCACGCCGACCGTGTGCCACACAAGGGGTAGATATTTGCACCGGTTTCAGGCCCATGCCACCATAGTGACCAGACGGTAGCCATTTATGCTCCAATGTTCCAAATTATTGAGGCCTGGCCGAGGTTGGATGCAGGGGGAGTGTCGTTGTAGGGCCAGTTGACGTCGTTAGCGATCGACTGACCCGCTGCCAGGGTGCGGGGTCACCGGTCGAGGTTGATCATGCGGCCGACGTACGGGGCGGTCTTGCCAACGACTACACCATCTGTTTCGACTCCAATCCTCGCTCAGCCAAGGGACGAGTGTCTCCTTAACAGACAATGCAACAAGTCCCAATCCAATCATCCCACTCGCCCCCATCTCCTCCATGCAAACGGAAACAATGCCGCAGGAGCTATACCCTCCGGGCCCCTGAAATATGTGAGTGAGAAAAAACCGGCACCCATGACGAAACCTACGCGCACTCAGAAAATAGCCGGTTTAAGATGAAGTGACAACGTTGGGAATTTTAAGGCACTGAATCCAGCGGCAAGGAGTGCACAAATGTCAACGGAGGGGTTGATGCACGAAGGGGATTGCACCTTCAACCGCACGACCTGGCAGGTACCAGATTGTTGGGTCAAACCAATTTCAGAATTCCTAGGATAATTTAGCACGCGAGACATCCGAGAGGCAGGTGCTGGACATACGTAGAACCCCTCAGAGGCCAATACCATTGTAGCGTGACTACCAACAACCTTCGACGACTTCTGTGAGCTTGGGTAACCTTGCAAACACGCGCTAGTTAAACCATGGATCGTTAGCCACACCAGCATCAGTATCCACTCCGATTGGGCTGAGAAGCGGGTGGGAGGTACGACTCATGAATGACGCTCTGTTCTGCACAGTCGACGGAGCTGGGTTTGATGGTAACGAGTACACCAGCGTGATGTTGGTAAAAATGAACAGCCGGGATTTCCTACAACCTGAACTTCCACTTTTTAGTCTATCGGTGTTTCAACTAGCGGAAGTTTTATGTCAGGTACACTCATCAGTTTTACTGGAAGAGCTGTTGCCTTCTTTCTGGATCTCGTTCGGTGTTTGTCGGGCGTCTCGGTGGCGACGGACGGGTATCGAGGTGGTGTTGAGGTCCTCGTCGTGCTTGACGTAGTTGGTGCTGTACTCGGTCGCCTCCATCCTGTACACCATGTAAAAGTCGAGGCAAAGGTCGTCAGTCTTGATGGGTTGGAAGAAGGATCTGAGAGGGTCTTGAAGGCTGCACCCGGTAAACAGTCAGCGACGCAAGCAACGTAGCACACCAACATATATTCTCTTGGATCAATTTGCAGAGGTGGAGACGCCTCGTCGCGGACCCATCTTCCTGCGGAGGAGTACCAGCGGCCTCCTTCGTGGCGTGGAGGAGTTGGGTAGGGGAAGGTGAAAGGAGAGGGAACCAAATAACGAAGTATCACGTCTTTGTTTGTCGGTCCCTCTACTGACACTTCACACACTCGCGTTTAGCCAGTAACATATAACCGCCTTGTCAGAAGTACACCGCGTTGGATGCAGTTGAACATTCAGCCATCCAAGATATCGATCTCACTCACCTGAGTCAAACTAAGAATATTAATCCAGTGTTTTGCGGTGCAGCGGGCACCTCTTACACTGGACTTAGTATCGGGGCACTAGCACTCAGCCATTCTCCAAGACTCGTACAAGTGGCGCCCGCGTTGGCTGACCATGGGCAAATCTATTTCTGCAAACTGGAAGGCGGCATGTCGCGGCAAACACTGGGGACAGCGACGGTATAGGACAATAGTGTGCTCGAGATTACAAGGGAAAAGAGAAAGATTGATACAGTATCGCTATCGACGAAAGAATATATTATATAGTACAGAAGTGGACATGACGTAGTACGAGTGACGTAGCAATCCGTGGTAGGACTACACAAACATGCCTTCAGCGATGCCCTAGGTCCTGTTTGTGATATATGAACAACGGGTAATATATTGGAGGCTTGGTGGAGGCACGACCGAGGGAATTCTTTATTCACTTTCTGGAATTTGTGGTATTTTTCGGTAAAATACCGTGACTATCTGTATTTCTTCGTCGTTTATCCTGCTGAACGTGAAATTCGGGTATTTATGTCCCGTCCCCTGAAAAATCACCGATCGGGTTTTTCCTGATGATGGTCCTTGAACAGAAGTGGTGGTTGAGAGCGACGGTGAACGCAGGGAGAGACTACGACATACCCCTGCGAAGACCTCTCGCGGTTTAACGTGAGGCATGTGACTATACCCTACATGAAGTCGCGGACTCGGGAGGGCTTCGTAAGCGGAGTATGGGTCGAATCTCCCGGTCTCCATACGAATGCTGCTCGCGACAGTGATCTGGGTCCAACATTGTGGCGCGGAGTGCTTATAATGGGGAGGCTTGGGGGCAGTTGGGATCCGAAAATCGCTCTTTGGCGACTCTATAACGCTGGGGAGAGCTAAATCTGGCGGCCAGAGAAAGCTCCAGAGGAACGGAGAACTTCAGCAATCTTACACCGCGACCGTAAATGGGGTGAAAAGTTTATATCCGCAGTGGCGTAAGGTGTTTACAGGATGGAAGGGAGCGGGTACAACGAGATCAGGAGTTCCAGCCCCGACGCTCAATGGCAACTGCCCGTGTCCCCGCTCGGTAGTGATTCCGCCGTTGCCGTCTCGACGGCCGAGTACTAAGGCGGGGTGCTGTCCTGGACGTGAAATGATTGCCTTGTCCGGATTGGTGCTCGGTATTTTGATAAACTGTGGGATCTGCGGATGTCTAACCCCCTTGCCCCGGCCACAGGAAGTTTTGACCTAGAATAAAAAGCGGAAAGAGAGGTGATTTACAACCCGCTCGCCATGACACACGTTCCGAAGGGACGAACCAAAACCCGTCCTGCGGTTTTTCCGGTGGTAACATCACGACCTGCTGGATATGGAAGTGGATTCTCGCCTGTGCAGAATGGTCAAGGAGCGTGTCAGAACGAAACCGTTGCGAGCACACGTCCTCTGATCGGACCACCCAGGCCGCCAGGTCAGCCTTTAATAATAGATTCTTTGGGACAACGTCAGGAAAATCGGGTTACGCTGGTGGGCAATTGTGGCGATTTCGGCGCCGGGCCGGATATGGCAAGCGCCGACAGCCGGGTATATTCGCGGATACGATTGGCCCAGTTTTGCGGGGCCGGCCACAGGCCCCGAACAAATACCATATCCGGTTATCGGAGCCCCCGCCTGTCGTTCCGTCGCTTGCGAGACACGGGCTTGTTCTCGCCATCGCCTGTGTGGGATTGCACCTTGTTGCCCCCCCGGTGTGCGTGATTGCACGTCGTCAGTCCACCCGGTACGTGACTATATGTGCTTGAACGAGGACGGGATATGCTCAGGTCCGAGGCACACAGAAATCATGAAGAACACGCGCCACACAAGTTCTAGGAGGATCCAGCGCCGGAACGAGCGGGAACAACGGGTACTCGCCGGAGAACCCGCTGCCACACTCGATTGGAGATGCCCCCTATGCGACGTGTGGTACAGTAACTTCCGTGGTCGCAACATCATCCATCTACGATCCTGTAAGAAGAAGCGAGCTGATCGGGCTGCACTCGAGGAAAGGAGGCGAGCCCAGACCCCTCCCCCATCCCCCGATTATTTCAGCCCGCGCTCTACCCCAGATTCAGTGTCAATACCACAATCCCCAACTCTCAGTCAAGCTGGACCGTCAACCGCAGGCGGTGATCAACAAGATCAGTATCTTGAGGACGACTCCCCTGAACCGCCCGCACTAGGTGAAGTGCAAGCAGATGGTGAGTCTGATGCCGTTTTTTAATCATTAAACCACAAGCACACTCACCCCGCAGTTAATCCCAGACGGGGAAAATACAGACGACGAACCAAACATTTCCGCTCACGACCCAACTACGTGGCCGCTTGAGCTTGGGGAAACTCTTGTTCTTTACCACCCGCATGCCAAGCGACTGCCCCAAGTAATACCAACAAGGGAGCTCGCAAGCTTCTCTAGGAGTCCTGAGGACTTTGAGGACCTGCTTCCTCTCGATGATTCACGGCCTCCCTACTTTCCCTTCAGGACCCTCGCCGACTTTGAGCAGACAGAGCTCTTCGTTAAACGCAACAACACTGATCCTCAAATTGACGAGCAGCTTAACCTCTGGAGGCGCCACGCGCCCGGTGCGGGCGTTACATTGAAGAACGCCCGTGAGATGCACCAACGTCTTGAGGCTGCCGGTATTGAAGAAGATCTTTCTCAGGTAACGTTACAATCCTGTATGTCTCCTGCATTGGTCCCGACTGACCATCTCAACCCAAAGTTTGAACAGGTGGAGATTCAGGTTCCATATGAACACAAGAAAACGACGGAAATGCGGAAGTACAGAGTCCGTTTTCGGCCAGCTCTGGATGCTGTGAAGCACGTGCTAGAAGACCCAGCCTTACGAAAACACTTGATTCGCTATCCTGAGAGGCACTACATCCGGAAACCAGGAACGAACGAGAACATGCGAGTATGGTCAGACGTACACACTGCAGACGATTGGTGGGAACTCCAGGTGATTCAGCCGATCACGTCACGTTATGCAAACTGACCACAATTTACAAGAATAAACTGGAGCCTGGCTGTATCGCCACTAACATTTCACTGTATTGTGATGGGACACAACTAAACACTTTTGGAACAAAAAAGGCATCTGGAGTGTACCTCTGGATCAATAACTTTCCGAGAGATATCCGGCTTCGTCGCACGAGGAAAGGTAGTGCGATATTGGTAGGGTATATCCCAGAGGCATGTTGTCATCGGTCGCTAATGATCTGAGGCTGACAGAGCTCTAGATTGCAGGGAAATCGTCAGATAATTCATCTGCCCTGGCAAGGCATCGCGCACAGGTGTACCAGACGGCATACCTCCAGATTCTGAGATCCGCAATTAGCACTGCCAATCAAAGGCAGGGGTTTACCTTTGACGACGGTTCTCCCTCTCTGTGCCGTGCAGTATTCAACATCCTGATTGCAATTCTGGATTACGAGGAAGCGCATCAGGAAAAAGGGAATTGTCTTATTTGATTATCCCGCTTATTCGGGCTTATTTCCACCAAACCCCTGCCATTTGGACGCCATAAAGCTGTCAAAATCTGGACATGGATTATATAATAACAATAAGTAGACATAATCGCTTATAAACGTTGAATAAGCGAAGAATAAGCGTTTTCCATGTTTTCTGATGCGTGAGTGTTAGAATTTCCAATCACTTCAATATTTTCTCGCTGACAACGGCCATTGCAAGTACTCGGGCAACAACAATCCAGGGCGTGAGGTCGAAATATCCCTGCCCAATATGCCTTGTTCCGAAAGACAGGCTGTGGGATCTATCGGAAGTAATCTATGCAAGACGAACAAGGGGTGGGGCGCTGCGGCTGGTCGCCAGAGCGAATGCAGCGCAAACCAAGAAAGCAGCGAGAGAAATCCTTGGTGGCCAGTCAATCCGTGATGTTTTAGTAGGTTACACGATAGCAGTTGGGAGTCACCTGGCCTAATGTTCTCCAGAATACGTTTTTGAACTATTTCAGTTACTTCACATCAATTTACGAAGCAATATCCGCCGACCCTCTCCACCAGATCGAACTTGGAGTTTTTAGTAAACATTTTTTTCTTTGGATTATCAGCAAGGGCGACAACCCCGGCTACCTATCCAAAAAAGAGTTAGATGTTCTCGACGATAAGTACGATAGATTTTTGAGGTCACGGGATTGCCATCTCACCGACGACAGTTTCAAACAGCTACCTCCAATGCCGGGTGTACATCACTTTTCCAACGGCGTAACGAAGATCAAGTATCTTACAGCCCGAGAGCTCAACGCCATCCTTCGGGTCTCGAACCTTTTTGGTTTTCTCGTGTAGATGTTGAACTGACTGACAGTATAGTATCTGCCACCACTTCTTTTTGGAATCCAAGACGAAAATGTGGATGCGATTGTAATACCTGCCCTGCGTGAACTCGCATGCGTGCTTCTACTAAGCCGTTTTCGTGTCCATACATCGGATACCCTCGGATTGCTGCAGCAACACATTGAAAATTTTGGTGGGCACTCTCGGGTACGTAACAGAGCAAAGGTGATTCTTCCAAACTAAATGAAACGTAGAAATTACGGACCGAGGATGACTTTCCGGACGATAACAGGATCTCGTTCTCGTGGCCAAAAATGCACTCGATCACACATCTCATCGAAAGCATCAAGGGTAAGGGTGTGACTGCAAACACTTCTACGGACAGTGGGGAGGCCCTGCATCCCCAGACGAGGAGGCACTGGCAACGTTCCAACCACCAGGCTGAAACAGCAGAAGATCAAGTATGTTGTTTCGCTCACTGATTGTTTATTGCATTGACACGCCATAGATGCTTCGGATGGAATACGAAAAAGAGGTCGTCCTCAGCATTCGTCATCGCATTGAGATGTATGAGCAACAACAGCTGTTTGATGATAACGTTGTCGACGAGGATTATACTCCTGGTTTGGATGCAATGTTTGAGGACTCCCATGTTCATCTTGGTTCACGCCAGCGCAGCCTCAAGGTCCTGTCATACGAGAAAGTCTTGGAAGAGTCGCAAGGGTTTGATGGGTTTAGCGACCCTCTTGCAAGATTCCTTCGTGACTATGCTCGTGCGGAGGTCTATGGCTCAGACTTTATGGGAGACGGATTTGAAGGTCACCCGAATTGCATATACTGGTGCAAGGTGATTCTCGCTTGGTTCTTGACCTTATCAAGCTCTAACCCATCGATAATAGGTGTTCCCACACCACTCATGCAAAGTCTCGTTCGACTGCCAAGAAACAGCTGTTCGGAAGACAGAGATCTTTCACGTTTCATCAAATTGGCGTGGATCAGGGCCGCGATACGATTCAGTCATCATTCAGGGACCGACACCGTCCAGCATCAAATTTGTCCAGGTCCGCGCTATGTTCAGTATTCGTCTAGTGGACAAAGTGTTTCGAATTATTATAGCCAAGACGTATAAGAGGAAGGGCAGAAACAAGGTTACCGGGTATATTGAGCTCGACGCCCCACCTAACAAATCCTTTGACTTTTATTTTTTAGACAGTGTGATTTGTAGCGTACATATACTCCCACCCACTAGCAGCAACGGTAGATACGTAGTTCAAGACCTCTACGACGGAGACATGTACCTACGCTTAATTGGATCCTGATCTAGCTGTACGGTACACGGCGTTGTCTCGATGTAAGCTCCTTGTTTGGGACCGAACACGGTTCGGTACTAGGTCTCCAAAAACCTCGGGACGCGCATTTGGGTCACTGACGCCAGGACGTCGAACCACACTGTTCGTCGGCTCAGATTAGTCGCGTGTGGTTAACGCCGGATAGATAAGAATTAAGGGTGACGCACTCGTGGTCTTGATTATGAACCTGGTAGTTTCCAGGCAATTCTTAAGGGCGTCTGCGGGTCCGTAGTATCTCTGATCTTCGAACACGCTCTGGACATACTTGGCGGCGACGCCCAAGTAGGCGTCCCAATCACCACGTCCTCCAGAGAACAAGAAGCTGGAGACTACGTGCAACCCAGCCATCGCCTCACCCTCGTCGTACGACCCGCCTTTGCATAACAACGAAGACTTGAGACGATAGTAGAAAGTGTCGGTGTCATTGGCAGAAGAGATGAGCGCAGTTGTTCCTCCCGATATTGACACAGCGTAATTGTCTCTCACGCAGTGTCGATGAAGGGAAGACAGGAGGCATACGGCATCGCGAGCTGACGTACTCCTCTCTATCATCTGGTAGATGAACGGTCCGATCGACTGATCTGTTTGCATGTATTGGATCTTCATAACGTTTATCATGTAGTGGCGCACCAGCTCAAGCCGGGGATCTGGAGCCATGGTCATAATCGAAGGCCGCTGATCGTTCACTTCAGGATACGGCGTCTCGTCAACAACATAATCCTGAGTGTATGTGGGGGAAAATGAACTCTGGACAGTGGGCGAGAGAGCGACGGCAGATGAATTGCTGCTGTTGTTGGCGGTGTTCGTGTTGGCGTTATTGCTTAAAATGGGCGCTAGCGTGTAGGAGGATGGCGGAGAAGACGATGACGATGAAGAGTTTAGCCCTGTCAAGAAACGAGGGCATTGAGCATTGTATAACATTACACACTAATAACGGTACGGGGTCTTACAGGACATAGGGGGCACTAAGCTATTAGGGGATGGTAAAACATTAATGGCAGGCGGTCCATCAGGGTGTAGCATTATGTCGTTCGGAAAAGAGACGGAACAAAGGAAGACGAGTGTTGCGGATGATGCTGCGAGTGGTGTGGCGATTGATGATGCTGGTGAGGGTGATGCATTTCCGGTAGGTTAGAAGAGTGCAACGCTAGAAGGAACCAATGCGTCAGACGTTGGGAAATGAGCGCATATAAAAAAGAGAGGGACAAACAGGAGTTGTTGTACGATGGCTGCTCGAGGGGGATGTGAGAGTACTCGGCATCCCGCACATAGGAAGTGACAGGAGACCTGTGCCCGTCGCTCGATGAAGTGGTGGAGAGCGTTGGGGTCGGTGGGCTCCGGGGCTCAACGCGGTCTGAGAGCATCAAAATTTGCGGTTGCTGGTCAGAATTGCAGGGCTTGATCATCCCTGGGACGCGAGGAAGGTCTTGATCCTTTCGCGCAAGACAGGAACACTGTCCGGCTCCTGAACGGGAGAGAGTCAAAAACGGCGAAATCACGTTGTCGGGGAAAATGACTGACCCTCATCCATTCAGGGCGCTTGGCACCTAATCCAAGGCACTGGAGACGAAGACGGATGTATGTCATACAGCTCTCCTGAACGTTTGGTTGCTCGTCAGACTTCTGCAAACGAGGGTGAGCGGTCGTGAGTGGGAATGATGACAAACGGGAAGGGATGAAGTTGCGGCATCAGGATGCATTGTGGGTCCGCCGTGTGCGAGAAAAAAATGTGGTCCCAACTGGGACCAGCTTTTCCACAATTTCCCCACGTCGCTTGCTTCTCTCTCTCCTCTACCCTCGAGGAGACCGTGTATCCCAATCGGGTCACTCGCTTGGAAAACCGAACGCCTATCCAGTGCAACAGGGACCCCCCTAACTGTCGCTATGCTCACCCCCGCTTTCCAGAGCGGGGGGTCGCGTTGCATTGGAGAAGTGTTCTGGTTGCCCTCACAGTGTCCACCCTCTCTCCTCTCACTCGTCCATCAAACGGTAGTAGCACAGGCGAATTGTTGCGACGGCAACCTTCGCAACAAGCTCACTGACAATCATCAGTGCCATCCGGACGCAACCCTGCCACACTCGTGTTCTGTGACCTCACCTTATCTGCCTCACCTTCAACTTACGCCCCATCAGACATTACTGCCAAGCACTTCGTTCGTGATGGTCCATAACGTTCACCACGGTTTGCTTGTGGTGGAGGGCCAACCTCCCATGATGATCGCGGGGATTCCAACCGCACCAATGGACCGGCAAAGCGTGCCATCTGTAACTCCAAGGCCATGCAGACAATGGGATCACAAGAGGCAGCCTTGTGGAAAGTGCAAACAGGTGAACTGTCGCAATGGCAACCTTTGCCGGGATGGTCACACTTCATCTCCATCAGTAAATCTTTCGGATCGCTTGGATCTCGAATTCAGACGTTGACCGCAATTTGTCTCTAGGACCAAGTTACCTTCCCTACTGGGCCGGTAACACGAAGGCTGTCAGTCGATAGCCATCGAGAGGGCCCACCGCGCCGCCCACGCGCAAACCGGGCATCATCTCTCACCGCCGACCCGTTGACGTCATCTACCACGCCACAGAAGTCACGGAAGCCTCGAAACAAGCGTATGGTCTCTGATCCCACGACGGGCGTGCCGATTCCACAACCCTCACGGCCACCGTCACGGACCGGAGCACCAGAGTACCCCGGAAGTTCGAGTACCCCTCAGCACAACCCGGACGAACGTGGTTGAAAGCCTACAGGACGTTACACCCGGAAGACCTCAGGACCACCCGCGGTTACTCCAAGACCCCACCAGAAGCGCACCAGATCTCGCTCCTCCGCGCACGAACAGGATCCCACGCTTCAACAGTCACCTCCACGATCGAGAGTCAACTGCAGATACTGGCTGAAGGGTGATTGTTCCCATGGACCAAACTGTCTGTTTACCCATGATCTCCAGGTATGGTATTCTCTGTATGGTCGTGTCCGTTTTTGTGTTGATACCCGCGTTTATAGGCACGAGCAGTGGAAGAACTCCGCCTGAAGATCGCTGAAGAACTCCGCTTGAAGGTCGCTGAAGAACAGGCTCGTCATCGAGTCGTTATCGGCTGCCACCCGATCCCAACATCAGCTCAAGGACAGAGAAACCTGCCCGGTTTGTTGCGACACCATCGACCAACTGTATCGTCTGGCTAGGATTGCCATCGCATGTCTTTACCGTTTGTATTCTATAGTTCTAGACACAATACATTTGATTCGGACAATACGAAATTGTGTGATCTGCAAAATTCTATTAGTTCTACAATCTACAGGGGTGAGCATCGTGCATCTTGTACGTCGTCCAAATTGCTCGCAAAAACTAACCATCCACCCCTTGGTCTCCCTCCATCCAATCGTCCCCCTCCATTCCGTCATCTCCCTCCATTCCGTCGCCCCCCTCCATTCCATCATCTCCCTCCATTCCGTCGTCCCCCTCCATTCCATCATCTCCCTCCATTCCATCGCCTCCCTCTACTCCTGCTTCACTTCGTAGTTCTTCAAGTGCCAACCGCCGCCTGCGCTGGAGCTCATCCCTTGCTGCCTTGATATCGCTTTCCAATTCTTCTTCGAATGCTTCTTGTTCTTCGTCTATCTGAGCTTGCTCTTCATCACCCTCTTGGTCAAATACTTCACTGGTTAACCACCTCATCGTTTCCTTCAAGACTTCGGGAACATCCTTTCGGAGTCCCTCAGTCAACGAGACATATCGGTTGTCGAAGAAATTTCGAAACCGATCATCGTCCTCGTTGAACGATGTCGATTGGTCATCGAGTAGAAAAAATAACTGCGGTCTGTTAGCACTCGAAATAACCGACCATTGGGAAGGACGTACGACTGTAGCGACGAACGCCAACAGAGACTTTGGTACTTCGACCACTGCGAACTTTTGCATTCTTGACTGAGACCTTCTTCGCTTGTTTGATCCATCGATCGCCCTCTGGCCAAGCAATACCAACCGCAACGCCTTAAAACCCATCATTGATTATTTATTATAACCCTAAAGGAAAAAAAAAAACATACCCGAGCAATGCATTCACTACGGAAATACCGTTCGACCTTGAGTGAGTCAGGCAGAGCCTCTTCAGTCGCATATAGGAATCCATTGTGGACTCGAAGGACTGTAAGTTGCAGGCTTGCAGCACGATGTTTCTTCTCAAAAAAGTCGTCCACCTGTATGTCGGTAATGTGAAAAATCGAAATTGCATTCTTTTTCAACACTCCGACAATTTCGGAGCGGAGTGACCGTGCTCCAAGTTGAAACTATGTGACTGTCAGAATTGGTGAAATCGTAGTGAATGGAACAGACAATACCTCGCGTTTAAAAATCGACGTCATCCATTCATCACGTGAAATCCCCATATCGACGAACAGAAATCCCGAAAACTCCCGTTGCTTCATTGCCTCTAGCCTCTTCCTTCGTAGCACAAAATCCTCTGCTCGAATTATCCGTCTTGCAGGAGGTTTCTCTACCACTTCATCTCCGATCCACCAGTTTGAGGAAGGCCATGCCCAGATCTTCAGGGCGAATATCTTACCGATCGTTCTATACCGCTGATCGCTTGGAAGTTTTTCCAATTGTTCCAGCATAGCGCCCTCGCTCTCGTTACCATCGTCGGTTTTGTCATCCCCCTCGCCTTCTTTACCTTCTCCACCCTCGTCTGGGTCCTTAGGCGGTGCCACTGAATGACTTGGGCCACCCCTTGATGACGGCAAGTTAGGGTGTGGGGGACGACTTGACAGCTGGTAGAACGTTGGAGTTCCCTTCTGGCGCTGGACTTCTGCCGAAGGTGGCGAAGGGACCTCAGCCTCAGGGGACTCAATGCGTTGCCGAAGACGCCTCCTTTTGCTCTTAGTTACCGGTGCCGGATCAGAGATCTCAGCGGAGATACGTCGCCGAAGAAGCCTCCTTTGATCCTTGGTGAGCGGCAGAGGAGTCACGACAGCCTGAGGCGCTTTCCTCTTTGAAACTCCCTTAGCAACACCGGCATCGTGAGGGGGAATTTTCTGTGTGCCACGTTGACGGGCATTATCTGTATTTCGAGCCATGCTGCCAAGTTACGTGTCAATGAAGACCTCGTCCATCAGATCAACCAACTTACGATATTGTCGGTCAAGATAAATTTTTCTCGTGTAAAACAGCCGTTGTTTATAGCCGCCAAAACAGATCACAAGGTGTCAAGCGCGTCAATCAGAAGAAGCACTGTCAAGAAGGAACCAGCTGAGACGAGATTTAAGGAACAGTGAGAAGGGAGCACAGTGATACCACACTGGACGGGTTGAGTTGTTGGTTGGGGTGGAAGGAGCAGGGCGTCCAACGGCCAGGGTACTGCCCTACCTGACCCTACCTCTGCTTTCGACGTGTTATTTGGTCTTGTTTGGCAAACATGATATATATTCTCGATCCACAATGATCGGAGTCAGAATCACAGCTCTTCCTTCGACCACCATCATCCCCACCTACTGGGGACGCGTCATCCCCTCAAGTCCTCCACCTTTCCCTCCCAACCAACTGTACGTTTACCACCTGTCCCATCACCTTTCTTTTGATTATTACTGATGTGCTTCATTTCTCTTCAGGTTAGGCAGGCCTTGGGTATTCGTTGGGGGGGCTGTGGGAAGACTATATTGTAATGCGATTGAACTTAGTTTTAGTTATGATAATCTCAACAATAATGCTGTCCCCCACGAGACGGGATTGATCGCGTTGCGAGTTTGATATTTTGAGGCAGGTTCGAGGTTATCAGGCAGCACCCCTCTTGCCACCACATCCCGCATGACAAATGTCTTATTGGAGGTGACCAGAAGATTGGATGCCGCCTAATAGTACGCGGGCGTAATTCTACGGGCGACGACAAGATGTGCTTCTGATCTCACAAGACACCCGCCCGACTTTCTAAGCGATTGCACGACATACCTCCAATCCCACAAGATGTCCACCCGACTTTCTAGGCGATTGTATGATATACCCCCGATCTTATAGTATCCCGTGCTAATCCTGAAAGCGAACACCAACTCAGACCTCATCTTACACGCCAGTACCCGTCGATATGTCGTCTGGTCTGCGACCATGTGATCCGGCGGCGCTTGTGGCGATTATACGCGCACGCAAGCGGTCACCGTCGTAAGTCAATTTTCCTGACGAAGCTAATGCCGTTTGATGTGCACAAAAAATAAATACCATCGCGCGCGTGTACCCCATATCGCACGTACACCCAAATTCACCCCGGAGGAGTTTCTCCACCTCGGCCTGGATAGAGCCGAGAGTAGGAGGTCTACAGCGCCGATCCCTACACTATCTA
>Ga0307510_10003456_pt1 | contig 18415 bp, 14 predicted proteins | sample 12_EM_MG_FD_207224 | JGI IMG/M metagenome (GOLD analysis project Ga0307510, IMG submission 207224) | Populus trichocarpa ectomycorrhiza microbial communities from riparian zone in the Pacific Northwest, United States - 12_EM | ecosystem: Host-associated > Plants > Roots > Unclassified | place...
AGAACAATACAAGTCATTGTCTTTTTTTCATGGAATTTATGTTTTTAAATTATATTCAAAATAATTTTTAAAAATTAAAAAAATATTACTTTCATATATTTTTTAAAAAATCACTTTAAAAAACATACCTTACTGTAACGAGCACTACCATCTTCACCATGATAATCATCAGTCAGCCACCACTTGTCCATCTTAATTGAGATGTTTGACCAACTAATTAACAGTAGCATACAGCTTTAACACCTACAAAACCTCCTCAACAAGCATAACCAAAACCCCTTTATTATTATTACTAACTATTTGTTACTTTTATTATTACTACTGTCAAGGGGTAACTGACAGAGGAGTAATCAATGAGTCATGTTGATAACAGCATGAAATGAAGCCAATGAAACATCATCATCATCCTATGTCCTAGGATTAGGAACTAGGAAGAAAGAAGATTACACATTTCATCCATGACTTCTCTTTCACTGTACTACCACCACCACTGTATTTTGTTGGTGTAATGTCTGTCTAATGTCTAAACTACAACTCATCACCTACCACTGATAACTCCTTCCCTTCTCTCTCTCCACCACCGGTGCCTTCACACATAAAAAACCACAATTTTCCATGTTCATCATCTTCTACGCTTTACCACAACCAACAACAAAACCCTTTTCTTCTTCTTGTCATTTCTGGCTCTGGGGGGCACACGGAAAGCTCCACCTCAGCTTAGATTCACTCTCACATTTACCTCTTTTGGAAGGAAATCTACTCTTTTTAGCCATTTAATTTGACCTTTTGGCTGTTGGGTGTCTTCTAAATGTGTTGCTTTTGACATTGGTTTTTGGGTTTTGTTTAGTCTTGAGATCTGGAGTTTTGAGGAGTTGGTATGGTGAGGGGGTTTCAAAGATCTAAATTTTGAAGGTTTCTCCTGTGAAGTTCATTATACAGAGGTGAAATGATTCAAGCTTTTTCTTCGCTTTTCACTTCTTTTCCTTTTCTGCCTATTAATCCTCGCTCATTTTTATGGAAAAGATTGTATTCTAATTGAAATGTTTGTTGATGTCTATTAAAGGATATTGTGATTAAATTGACAATTTTTCTCTCTCTATTTTTGGGATAGTCCTACTCTACTGTGTTATTTGATCCCACTGAAATGCTTGTGTTAATACTCATTTTCTTTATTTATACGGTTTATGTAGCCGTAGTCCTGAATTTGGTTAGTTTTTCTTTTCCTTTAGTGGAAAAGAGTTTTGTAATGTCTCTGTTGGAGAGGTAGTTATGCTATTCTTACTGTAAGATTCTGCAATGGTGGGACTGCTTTTTTTATACATTTCATGTTAATTATGTAGGGTTTGGATATCTGAAAAGACAAGATGGCCAGTGATCTAAATGCGGAACTATCCAAGAAAACTGCCATTTTGGGTCTCAAGGTCTGGGAAGTGATTGGAATTTGTGTTGCCTTGTTTATCGTTATCATCCTCTCTGTACTGTCCTTCTGTTTAACTTCACGGAAGAAATCTAGAAGAGATAGAAACCATCTTCCACCAAGTCAAATCCCAACTGTTTCGAAGGAAATTACGGAAGTTCGGGTGGAACAAGTATCAACAAATGAGTTTGTACCTCGTGATGGGATTCTCCTGACAATTCATGACAAGTCCAGTGATAAAGAATCGGATAAGGTCTTGGTTCATCTGGGTATGGGGAAAGTGAAGAATGGAGACAATATGAGTCGGTCAGGTTCTTTTCATCATTTAGAGAAAGACTGTGGATCACAATCAGGTGAAGAAGGGAGTTCTGGAAAAGTAACTGTATACAAACCTTCTTCTTCATACCCCATCACTGCTCCTTCTCCATTGAGTGGCCTGCCTGAGTTTTCTCACTTGGGTTGGGGTCACTGGTTTACACTGAGGGATCTTGAACTTGCAACAAACCGGTTTTCAAAGGAGAATGTCCTTGGTGAGGGTGGATATGGAGTTGTTTATCAGGGACATTTGATTAATGGCACTCCAGTGGCAGTAAAAAAGATCCTGAACAACTTGTGAGTTTGAAATAAGCTTTATGGTTTTTCTAATTGATCCTTTCTCATATCTCTCAAGTTTTCTTTACTCACAACGTTTTAATTCTTCTTTAGGGGCCAAGCGGAAAAGGAGTTTAGGGTGGAAGTTGACGCCATTGGCCATGTCCGACACAAGAATTTGGTTCGTCTTCTGGGATATTGCATAGAAGGGACACACAGGTAACATTTTTCTTTTCCATATAGGATGCCATATAGTTTAGACTCGAGATCGGTTGCTCACATGATTCACTTTGGGCCTTACGCTCTAGGCGTCAACTCAGAATCAATAGAACGGTTCTCTTTTGTAGCTTTAGAATCTCAGAGCTAGTTCGCTTGCCAGTTATTATAAATTGTTTAAGTTCTTATCATTATGATCTAATGCATATATTCGTTGCAGGATATTGGTGTATGAGTACGTCAACAACGGAAACTTGGAACAGTGGCTTCATGGAGCTATGCGTCAGCATGGGTATCTTACTTGGGAGGCCCGCATGAAGGTTCTACTTGGCACGGCTAAGGCGTAAGTCAATTCTCTTTAATCCCTCTCTGGCCTTCAGGTTCCCAAATGACATGGCATGTTTCTTGCAGTCTTGCCTATTTGCACGAGGCCATTGAGCCAAAAGTGGTGCATCGAGACATCAAGTCGAGTAATATATTAATTGATGACGACTTTAATGCCAAGGTTTCTGATTTTGGCTTGGCCAAGTTGCTTGGAGCTGGAAAAAGCCATGTGACGACTCGAGTTATGGGAACCTTTGGGTAAGTATTTTCTGACAGTGTACTTTTACTGGCTCATTCATTATGTTTCTTATTCATTAATGGAAGAGGATCATCACCCCTGAAACCAATCCCTTCTTGCCTTGACAAAACAAAATCTTTCAGATATGTGGCTCCTGAATATGCAAATACTGGACTTTTGAATGAAAAGAGTGATGTTTATAGCTTTGGGGTTGTGCTCTTAGAAGCAATCACTGGCAGAGATCCTGTAGACTATGGCCGCCCTACTCATGAGGTATGCTACTTTATATTTGCAGTTCTCACCGAAGTTTTCTAAGCTGCCTTGATTATCATCTAGAAACTACAGCAATCCAAATTTTCTATCATGGTTACTAAATGCCCACTCAATTTCGGGGTTCTAACCTGGCCTAAAATTAACTTCACTTTTGTCCATTGCCTTTGCTTTTTGATAAAGTATGCTTGGTGAGTGGACTAACTGGTTCTGTGTTCAATAGATAGGCTCAGTGACAGAGTGAGAGTTCTTGGAAGAAGCTCTTTTATTCCTGTATTCTGCTTTGCTTAAAGAAATGCTTTTAAACTTAAATGCCTTAACTGGTATTTGGACAAACCAAAGACAGTGTTTGACCCGACGTAACATCACATTATTGATCAGCTAAAAATGTTAGATATGCATTTTGAGGGCAAACTACGTGGTTCTTGAACTATTACATTCTACAACAGAATCACCTAGCAAACATTACACCCGTTTAAAGAGTTGGATAAGATGAATTGACTCAAAGTTTGTTTCTTCATATATGTGCTTGGAGCAAAACATGATGATGAATTAAACTATAAGCCAGTGAACATTGAACATTAAGGACTTCTTATCTATTTCTGTTGCTTTTGCATCAACTATCCCTTAGCCTTACAGAAAAGATGAACCAAACAAAATGTGGTGATATTTTTTAATATGATCTTTACTTGTACTAGTCAGGATGGATTGATGCCATTTCCATTCCAAACTGGACATCAAAGACCAGAAGGAGAGATGGGGAATTATGAGGTTCTGTTATTATTATTGATCAGGGGTAACAGTACTGTATAGAATCTTAGAATAAAAAAGTGAACCATTTAAATTTTTCTAGATACCGGCAGCCTACTATACCATCAAGTTTCCAATATCAGCCTGTCTAGGTTCTTTCAGTTTCAAACCTGATCATGTCTAGTTGATTTTAACATAGACTCTTGGAATTGTTGTTCTGTATCATTACTTCCCTTGTAATTATTGAGGCCATATGTTCAGTAGCTGAAAGTTTATTTGCTTTTAACAGCTTTTGAAGTTGTGTTGATCATTAAATCATCCTGGCAGGTAAATCTTGTAGATTGGTTGAAAATGATGGTCGGAAACAGACGGTCTGAAGAAGTAGTAGATCCAAACATTGAGGTGAGGCCATCAACAAGAGCTCTAAAACGTGCCCTCTTGACCGCTCTGAGGTGTGTTGATCCAGATTCTGAAAAAAGACCTAAGATGAGCCAAGTTGTTCGAATGCTCGAGTCTGAGGAATATCCTATTCCAAGAGAGGTTTGTTTTTTGTTTTATTTCTTTATTCCAAAACATATCTTGATCGATTGCCAACCAAAATCATTTTTGAATAAGATAAAAAATAAGGAACGTGTAATTGCTGGCATCCTTTGTTTTTTGCTGCTTTGCACAAGATGGCGTGCTATTCCAGCCAAAAAAAAAAAACATCACTGATGGTGCTATCTCCATCTTCTCACGAGTCTTGTCTCCTTTATGTGCTTGAATTTGAGTTATTGCTTGATTACGTTCTTTGATTATTGCTGCATTGCACACAATGGTGTGCCATGCACGCCAAAATATAATTACTGATGGTGTTACCTCCATCTTCTCAAGTCTTCACTGCTTTTGTGCTTGATAAGGAATTACTGACAACTCAATTTCAATTTTAAACTCTACTTTATGAAATTTGTTGTAATTTTTTCAGGATCGGAGGCATAGAAGAACTCAGGGAGGCATGGAAATTGAATCTCAAAAGGAGAATTCTGACACGGATCGCAGCGACTATCCAGGCTCAAGAACTGAAAGCCGGCCAACTTGACAAACGTGAGATTCATTTAGGGAATCCAATACTGTTGATATCTAGGACACTGAACAGTGGGACAAGTGATTTTTCCTTCTATCCTCGCCTTTTTTTTTTTTTTTTCATTTTGTTGTAGGGGGAGAGGTGATTTGTTTCTGTTTTTTTATTGACTTGGTATTGTGAAGAACGTATGTTACTGGGGCCTAGGGGTGTGTACAGAACTGGGTAAGCTATTCAAATATTGTTTGATGAAACCCTACTTTTCTACTGCCTCCCTCTCCTTGCTGGTCCAAAATTTGTACCCTCTCTGTCAAACCAGCTAGTTTTGCCTTTGCATTCAACGGGACCCATAAAAGATAAGCCCATCTGATTCTTGAATTAGCGTTGCTAACTAAGTTTGCTTTTATGCAAATGAACCCAGGACAGATCAAATACAGGAAACAGAGAGAATGCAGCAAGTCTTTTTTTTGGTACAAAGTAGAGGCTCGAATCCTGGACATTGAAGGGATGGGAGGCATCGATGTTATTTAATCCATTAATAACAGCCTAAAGACTACCTTCTTTACAAAAATCACTTGGGATGATCGTTGATTTGGCTTCTCTTTCAGTGAGCTGTACGTACCAGCAACACCGATGCCTGTTTCCTCTAACATCTTCCTCTTGCCAGTGCTATTCTGGGAGGGTTAGCGCTTCACTGAGATGAATGTTGCTCACATTCAGTCGATCAATTTAGATGCCACCCTAATTAAGGTTGAAGGAACAGTCCCAACCAGAGAGGGAAGCTACTCTAATTACTTGGCAAACCAACACATTAACAAGCCGCATTCAGTGATTGCATCCATATAGACTCTCAACGCTCATACTTAATGATTTGACAAATCTCAAACATCTTCCAACAGCTCAAAACTCAGACAGATAGTTTCCTGTTCAACACACACACAAGGCTAGTTCATATGCTACTACTCTAAAGCACAAGACCAAAATATGCGTCCTGTATCATTGCCTCCATTAAGAGACCAACTAAACTTATTATCTAAATTATGAGACCTGAATAACTTTATAAAACACAAACTAAAATAAATTATAAAATTTAATTTTTAATAATTCCTTCTTAATCAATCCAATATTGAAGAATAAAATTAAAAAAAAAATAAAAAAAAATGAACAAAAAAATAACCTGAATCAATCCAGATCAATCCGCTAAACCAGAGTTAGGAAACCAGGATAATTCCATATAAAACAAATCAAGAAAAATTATAAAATTCAATTTCCAATCAACACAATATTAAAATATGAAATTAAAAAAAAAATTCAATAAAAAAAGCAAAAAAACTCTAGTCAACTTAGCTAACTTGTAAAACTCGTGAACCCGATTATGAGATTGTGATAATCTCGTAAAAAGAAATTAAAAAACAATTATGAAGCTTAATTTTCAATTAACTCAATGTTGAATGATCGAATTGAAAAATAATTTAATTAAAAAATGACTCAAGTCAACACGGCTAACCCGCAAAACTCGTGATTCAGATCATGAGATCGGAATAACTCCATCAAAACAAATTATAAAATCCAATACATAATAATCTAATATTAAATGATGAAATTGAAAAAAAAATTTAATTAAAAAAAAGTTTGAAATTTAAAAAAAAGGTCAATTTTCTTCGAGGAATAAAGTAAAAAAAGCCTTGGCATTTCACTCTTCATTGCTGAAGGGAAATGCCAGGCTATGTTAATAACACCGAAACACAAGAAGAAAAATGAAGGTTTTTGACGTAGCTCAGTTGAAGCAAGCAAACATCATCCATGCCATACGAATTCAAGAACCTGCAAACATCCAGAACACAAGCAAAGATTCAGTAGCCTCATGGTATGCAGTGCCAAATAGAAAGGGATCAACCATATTGATCAAGTTCAGTAAACTGCCTCATTCTCTTTCGAACATAAAGCAAGCCTCAATTCCTCACGCTGCATATAGGGGAAGACATGCGACAAATAAGTAAACAATAATTGGAATAACAAAAGCATAACATAACTTAGTTATGAAAGGTAAATTAAGATTACCTGAAAGAAAAATGCATCCGAAAAAAGTAACAAAAACGAACACAACTGCCAAAAGCATCAGACATGTCAGTAGAAGATTTCATCCTACTGGCAAGACGATAAATCAGGAAGTCGAGCAATTCCCTCTGTTGTCTACTAAGGCTAACGAACTGAGGCTTTAGTTCTTGCACCATCTGCAATGCTACTGCAAAGGGGTCCCTGAGTATTAGCAGTCCAACAACTGGAATAGCTGCAATTAGTCCTCGGAAGGTGCCTGAATTAATGTTTTGGGCAGCTAATGACAAAATTATGCAGAAATGAATGATGGTATTAACAGGATCCGAACCAAGCATCAAAGAGAACATCATGTACCTCTGTTGACAGAGCCAGCAAAATCACAACAGTGATGCACCTAACAACCTGAGCCATGAAAACAAAATTAGTTAGTCAAACATGCACCGGAAAGAAACACGCATATACAGGCAAATGAATATATAATTTGTTTAATAAAAATTTAAACAATCACCTTCCTCTCAATCACTAACACATCTTAATAACGGCATGATAATGGAGAGAAAGAGGCAAGGCAATTACAAAATAAAATGACCATAAAGCCTAGAAAGCATTTTAAAAATGGAAAAAGACTTGCATATAGAGGCACAGGAGAGGAGAAAAGATGGAGCAATGAGAATAGGAAAAAAGTGGTAGTAAGAATTGAAGAAGCCAAAACAATCAAATGACTAAAAAACAACCAACGAGAAAATGGGACCTTCAAAGCCTCCTTCAAACCCATAAGAACATTACTTAAGTAATTAAAAAGCATAGGTTAAAACTCCCAAAATAGCACATAAATTCAAATGAAATTAGAAAAAGAAATCTGGTAAAGAATCTTCAAATGAGGCATCCAAATGGCCTCAAAAGTTTGGCTGAGTAAAGAATCACCAAATCACGCATACAACAGGCCTTAGAAGCCGGAACTGACTAATATTTATTGTCACAGAAAAGTCCCAGAAAAAAAAGCATGATCTCACCAAGCAATAATTCTGGGAAAACTGGAGAAACTCACTTCTTTTCGTTCAAAGCAAAAGCAAAAACCTAAAGAATGACATTGTCACCTGGCCTGGAAGACCCATCATCTCTCCAGTTTACAGTCACCTTTAAGTTCCAAGCCACCTGAAAACTTCAAAACAACCCATACTGACTAGTCTATCTATCACATGCAAATATTGCCCTTGTCATGTTTTGCTAGCCAACAGTCAGAACCAAGGTTGCATTACAGTTAATATGTGTGAAAAAATGCAAATGCAGATTGATTCCAAGTTGTTGTTTAGAACATAAGGTGCTGTTTATGTGTTAACTTCATTAATTAAGGTCAGCAAGTTTCAGCAACTGTGGGTGTCAATGGCATCGGATCCAGCCAAGAAATAGTAAAGGTGATGTTCATGAGGATGGAAGAGCGTGGAAAATGCCACAAGTTTCCTACCAGGAAACGATACAACTAACTGCCCAATTTATAGTATTTGCTTCAAGAAAGTCTACATGCTATCTAGTTACTAATGAAAAAGTAAAAATTTTATTGTCAAGAAGAAGAAGATGATGAACATAAGGATCCACATTTGTGATTGATAGAGTCAGCAGTTCAAGCTATGTAATCTAAATGAAGAATTTTTAGGAGATTTTACATGCAGAAATTGAATAATATGGAATTAGAAAATACAACAACCAAATAAAGAATAAAAGATCTGAGAAAGACAATAAGAATCGCATCACAAAGACAAAAAATTACCTTTGCAGGTTGACCATTTGGACTTGGCAATGAGTAAGAAATTGAGATCTTCTATCTTTCCAAAACTCAGAAAGCAGATTCATGTTTCCCCCAATCCCTCAGCTAGTATGTCACCAACGCCATCTTTGGTGCTAAGATCAACATATGCCAACATCCCCTCACCCTTTTCCTCCATATCAGCAGAGCCAATCAACAACCCATGGGTCATAGCATCTGGGACCCAACCCTTCTCCAACATCAAGTCTAACAGTCGACGAGCATCATTTTTATTGCCCTCTTTCCACATGCCATTAATAAGTATGTTATACATGGCTGAATCTAGAACTTCACAGTCAGAAGCAAGTTTATCAAGTGAAACCGAAATCAAGTACAACTGAGAATGCTTGGCCAAACATGACAGTAGATTATATAATGTGTCTGAATCAGGTACTAAACCCTTATTAATCATCACATTGAGAAACATAGAGCAATCCTTTATTCGATTTTGTGCAATCAAGCTCTGTATCAAAATGCAATATGCTTCTGTATTAAGATTGCCACCCTGAACCAACATTCGTGAGAGAAAGGCTAGCACATGTCTTCCCTGCTCTGATTTAGACAATCTGAGCATTACATAATTATATGTAGCATTGACACAAGAAGTACCAGAGTTATAAGCCAACGATTGTAGCCTGACAGCTTCACCAATCATTCCCATGTCACAAATACCCTTGATAAGCATAATAAATGGCAAAGACTGAAGAGAACATCTGTTCTCAGACATGTAGCAAAATACTTTAACAGCCTCTAGATACTTTTCACCCCTGCATAGTCCTTCAATTAGCTCAGAGTAAGAAGCAGGATCTAAAATCCAGCACTTGGCATGAAGCTGAAGAAATAGCTGCAGAGCATCTTCATACTTGCTTAACCTACAGTTGCCAGCAACAAGAGCAGAATATGTGGCATAGTCAGGAATCAAAGAAGATATAATCATTCTGCCTAGAAGTTCGTATGCTTTCACCATTTCCTCCCTCTCACAAAGCCATCTGATAAGAATGTTCCAAGAATCGCAATCATCAATATTTCTCTCAGACATCTTCTCAAGGAGACCTTTAGCCATGAGAAATTTATCAGCATCACAACAACATCTGAGCAATGCATTATGTGGAGAAGTTTCAAGCACATGTTTATCTTCCAAGAGTTTAACAGCTTCATTAATCTTCCCTAATTTACAAAATCCATTTACAACATCCACGAAAACATTATTATCACCTTCCAACTGACTTTCCATCATCTCTTCAAGAAGGTTTACTGCCTCATCCAATCTAAGCTGCTTGCACAAACACTGTATCAAAGCTCCATAAATAAAAGAATCCGGGGTAAAATTAGATTCTTTCATCTTCCTGAACAGCCTAATCCCCTCTTCCAGTCTATCTTCCCTACAAAACAAAGGTATTGTAGTTCTATAAAAACTTAGTTCAGGCAGGCATCCGAGTTCCAACATCTCATGCAAAATGGAAACTGAATCATCAACTCTATCATTGGCGATGAGACCTTTTATTACTATCTCAAAAGTCTTACCATCAGGACGGCACCCTTTCTTGTTTATTCTCCTATATTGATCCAAAGCAGAATCAACCCTATCTGTCTCAAACAAAACCTCCAGCAAATAATTCAAAGTATCAATGCTAGGTGCCACTCCTGCTTTCACCATCTCCTTATAAACAAAAACCACATCTTGAAACCCTCTCTTCTCTTCAACAAGAGCACCCAAAACAAAATTAAACACATCAATTGAAGGCTTAATACCAGCCAAATTCATATTAAAAAGAACACGCATTGCTTCATTAAGCCTACAATTTCTAACAAAAGCATCAACCAATGAAACAAGAACATCTTCTTCACCTGTGCACCTCTCTTTTACCATATTTTGACAAAACCCCTCCATTTCCTCAACATTGCCAGCCATACCCAGCTTGAAAATTATCCAATAATAAGTATCAGCAGTGTGGTTAAACTTTCTTTGAAGGGCAGCCCATTTGAATATCTTAACAGCAGAGTTAACATCACTGGTGCTTTTCAAAACCTTAATTAAGTTATCAGGGTACAATTTATTCCTCAAAGATTGAATCTTTACATCAAAATCAGGAAAGTTTGGCGTGTTTTGATTGATTTCTGGGTTAATTTGGATGGTATTAGTGCAAGATACTGAAGAAATGAATGCTTTTAGATTGACCCATTTGGGAATTCTCTTCAAGAATGTTGAAGGAGAGAGCATTGTAGTCGTCACAACTATTAGTTTGTTTCTTTTTAAGGTTGAACAAGGCAAAAATCGTGCGAAAGCATGTTACTTTTTACTAACACCGAACAAGGGGGACTGATGTGCGACTGACCTGACAAGGGAAGCACCTGAAAGCGATCGGTTGTGCTTGTTTCAGTTGAGAATGCCCTTCCTTGGCTCAACTCTTTAGAATTAAGGACATGGTTTATGACAAGTGATTTATAGGGGTTTTGTTTCTCTCCATTTGCTGAGAGTTCCACTTGGGCAGACCGAGTGTTGGTCCACATAATTTGAGCTATTTATTACTTTAGTACTCAAACTTATTATTTATCAATTGGGTCCATAATCCCGAGATAGTACCCTATTACTATAAAACCCGAAATCCAAATGACGGTTTGCTAGGATTGAATAGTACCCTATCAGTCCATTGGCTAGCGCTCAGCTGCAAGTAATTTTTTAAAATATAAAAATAAATTTTAAGAGCATGAAGATTTTTTTGACTGTGTTATTAAACTTGGTTTAAGTGTTAATTTTAAAATTTCGTAACCTAATTCTTTATTTAATTCGAGTTTTAAACTAAATTACACTGAATTTAGCCTAAATTAAATTGATTGAATTTGTAACACCCTACCCCACTAGTAAGATATTATCTGCTTTAACCCACGGGCCTCACAGATTTATTCTTGACAACCACGCATAGCCCCAAAACCCATAGTTTCAAATCAATTTATTCCTTCTATTTTTCTGCTAATCAAGCCATTATCATGCAATTAACCTCAAAATTCACAAGAACAATTATTCCCCCAAAATATTTACATGAACCGTAGAATTTTAAACCTGATAAATATTGTAAATATAAATGTAAAAAAAAACATAGAATCGAAGTAATGAAGTCTCGATGAGTAATGAAGATTCAGTACGAAAGAAATGAATAAACAGTGAGAATGATAATAAATGTGTCATGTAAGAGAGAGAATGATCTCCATAAATAAATTTAAAGGTATTGTTGAAGTCTAAATGAAGGTTATGATTTTTAGTTTAAAACTCGTATGTTAGCGAAACTAGTGACGAGTTTCAATGGTAAAAGAATAAGAAAAATGAGAAGATATGTAAACCCCGGTCAAAAAACTTATTTTGACAAATTAGTGATAAATGAGGTAGTTTCAAATTTTGACATAAAAGACACTGATTATCTAGTATTACGGTATCGTTGATATATTTCAATTCGATCATTGGATCAGACTGAAATTTTATAAGTAATCTCCAGACTTATTGCTTGATCTTAGGTTAACATTTCATGGAAATCAGAGTTTGGGAAGACTTTACAAAAGTACTGGAAATCAGATAAATTAAAGAAGATGACATACAAGCAATTAATAAGAATATTTTTGTAATTTTATCAAAACAAATATTCTCCTCTCCTCCTTTAAAGACAACCCATGTCCTTTGCAAAAGGAAAACAGTAGGGAGACCATTTTTTTGGTCCCCTTTTCTTCATCTTCTTCCCATTTCTTCAAGCTAAATCAAAAGAATGTTCTTAGGAGGATTATATCCAAGAAAACAAATTAAAGTAACTAAATTTAGAGAGTTATGGAGCTTGAGAAAAACAAAGAGAAGAAGCTGGAAATTGAAAAAGGAGGATATGATTTTTGCAAGAATTCACTGAAATAAATTAAAGTAGCAAAGGTAAGAAACATACCCTCAAGTAATTTCGTTTCTCTCTCTTGTTCTTGCATGAGGAGAAGAAAACCTCCAAGTTGGCGAGTGAGGACTTGGGGGGGAGGTTTTATATGAGCATGCTCACCTTGACTAGTAAGACGTGTTTTGGGGCTATACGTGGCTGCCAAGAACAAATTTGTGAGGCCTGTAAGCTAAAGCAGACAATATCTTGCTAGTGGGGTGGAGTGTTACAAAACCAGTCGAAAAGACCAAAACACCCTCACAAATAGCCTTTGTTTTTTAGTTGTAAGGTTAATTCCGTTATTTTACTATTTTAGAAAGAAAAAGACGAAGAAACCCCTTTATGCATATATATATATATATATATATATTTTTTTTTTCTCTCTCTCTTCCAAGGGCATGACTCATTTTTCTTAAAAAGACAAAAGAGCCCCCCACCCAAAGATTATTTTTTTTTTGTTTTTGATGGCAAAATAGTTATTACACTAACAAAAAAAAATATCCAGATCATTTTGTTCCTAATTAATTTTACAATGACGAATATATATTTAGGAAAAGATATTTTTATCCCAATTTCAGGCTTAATAATTTTTTTTTGACAAGAATAAAATTTTATTTACACTGTTTCAATGTATAGTTTTTTGTGTGTCTATGGTTATAGTAAAAGACTAAGCTCAATTTTTTTTTATATAATATATATAACAATAAAATATAAAAGAATGAATAATATTTTTGTGAACAATAAAAATTGCACACGTTTTAGTTGCATGAATAATAATAATGTATAATGTATAATATATAGAAAACCGGATATTTCTTTGCCTTGTCTCCACACTAAAATTTTCATCTTTTCTTGAAAAAGTTCATTACTTTATTAGTTCAGGGTTTAAAGCTTCAAAAGGCCGTCAGGCTAGTTTCATTTTTCTTTCTCATAATTTCTGCTTTTGTGAAGGATTGGAGATCTGGGGTTCTGTTAAAATCACTCCCTCTCTCTCTCTCTCTCACACACACACACACACACACACACATATATATATTGTTTTCTGGTTTTAATCTAATAAAAATGGTATCCGTTATCATTAGAAAACACTTTGATTTTTGTGATTATCATCCATCTTTTCTGCACTTCGGATTGGCCATGGCTTGAAGGATGGCATAAAATGGTGGGACGCAAAGCCAGTTTTTATGATAGGCACTCCATAGATAATGAGAACTCTGTTCTCTTAGGATTATCTAGCTTATTATGCCAATGTACTGTCAGTAGCGGGAAAGTAAGATTCCAAGGCATTTCAACTGAAAGTATGTATAACACAAGCCATGCCAAGAAACACTGACTAATTTCTAAGTATACGGCCTTTGAAAATAGGCATACAGGTTAAAAAGTCTTGGGTATGGTTAGAAAACGAGAAGCAAGTAAAAAATTGATGTTACCTATCATGAAAGAGGTAAACTGCATTGCATGACAGAAGCTAATACTTGAACACCTAAAACTTTACAAAAGCTCTTCTAACACTCTACAAAAGCTCTTTGCAAGTGGACTTGTTGTGCCCAAGACCCTTGCATCTACTGCACTGGAGCTGACGTTTGACAACATCTTTTTGCCCATATTTCTTTGTGGTAGGCCGGCCTGGAGGACGCCGGGTCGGAGGAGGGGTTACAGTTACTACAACCTGAGAAGAGTCTTTCTCAACAGGCATGTCCACATTGGTTACAGGGTGAACAGACTCGGAATACGTCAATCGGTAACTTTCGGTTGTGAAATATCTTGAACAATAGTCATACGGACACCTGCCAATACAACCAATGACAGCAAGAGCATGGCAACAAGGAAAACCAGTAAGCTGCCACTCTTTGCAACTACAATCCCAGCGGTCGATATCAACCACTTCAACAGATTCACCACGAACCTCAAATGTACTACCAGCTGACAATAGCACCTGAAGGGAATGTACTTTCAAGGTTTCCTTCTCTAGCTTTTCCTCTGAGGATGGAGTTAATCTTGTCAGCCACTGGTTGGAATCTGCTCTCCTTGTATAAATCAACTCCATAATCTTACCCCGTATTACATCAACCATCTGTGTTATTGGTAACTCATGTGCATCTGAAACCCAACTGTAGAACATCTCTCCCAAGTTAGATGTCATGTAATTGTATCTTGCACCCTGAAAAAACGAGTTCGCCCAATTTTGCGGCTCACTCTGGAGAATCCAATTATATGCTTCTAGAGAAATACTTTTAATGCTCTCTATGCACCTCTGGAAGATTTCAGGCCTATATGCATAGGCGGCAGCATTTAAGTCTTCAATCATTAGTCGCTTAACCTCATGAGAAAACTGCCCCTTCAAGTCTTGAATAAGTTGCTCAGACAAATATCGTAGGCAATAGCTATGGTATGAACCCTTGAATATCTCAGCAATTGATTCCTTTAAGCCCTTCTGTTTGTCTGCTACGAATGTTATTGGACAAGAAGTTGACAGTGCAGTTTTCAATTGAAGTAAAAACCAGTGCCAATTATCATTACTTTCTGCATCTACTACCGCAAAAGCAACAGGAAACACGCTATCATTACCATCTGCAGCTGTTGCTGCTAACAATGTACCTTGATACTTTGAATTTAAAGGTAAGCTATCAAGAAAAAGAAGAGGCCTGCAACCTTGAACAAAACCATACAATGAGGCATGGAATGAGACAAATAGGCCCTCAAAACTTGAGTCATCCTTAGTGGTGAATGTTGCCAGACTACCTGGATTTGTTTCCATTAGCTTGTCACAGAAAAATGGTAACTGATTATATGCCTCTTTGTATGAACCCTGAAGCTGCTCCTTCGCAATTTCTTTCCCACGCCATGCCTGGAAGTAGTTTAGTTGGATTCCATATTCTTGTTTGATGTCATTGACAATATCCTTGGGCTTGTAATTTGGGAAAACTTTCAACTTTTCCTTAATAATACTAGCCACCCAGCTTCGAGTTGCCTGATGTCCTGTTGTCACCACCGACCCTTCACATGTATGAGCTGGATTCATCTTCTTTATGCAAATTAGTTGGGTGGTTGACAACCTTGATGCATGAATTCTCCAAGGACAACCTTCAGCTTTGCATTTAACAGTTACTCGATGGCTATCATTCTTCTTATATCTAAACGCAAACTGGTGTGCAATGGCATATTTACGCAATGACTCTCGAAATTCATGAACACTTCTGAATCTTTGACCCACTCCAGTAATAGTGTTCTGCCATTGCTGTGCACCCTTAGCATGTTTCTCATCATTGGAAGCAAGAAGAGGAAGAATGGGTGAAATCTCAAGTGGATCAATCTGCGGATCTTCAATATGAACATCAACATTATTGGTATCGTCTACAACATCAAGATCAAGAGGTGCAGAAAGTGAGTTATCGGGCTGGGTGATATCCTCCAGAACGGCAAGAGGTGCATCAATAGGAGGCTCTTCTTCAGACAGAGTTGTTCTGCTCGATCTACAAAATCAAGAATTGGTAAAGATACTCCAAAAGATCAACAAAATGACCAAAGTTTTTAGGTTAGACATCAAGGATACTACCTACTGGCAGGCAAATTTGAGACACCAGGCAGAAAATTATCTTCCAAAATCACATAAATATCTACAGTGAAAGAATCCCCATGGAATTTTATCATCCGGTTTAGGTCCTTGTCATTAGAGATAGTAATGAGAGTCTTCTTATTTCCAGGGAGAAAGTATTTGAGAGACATGGTATCGACATTGCAACTAAACATCTCAGCCACCTCCAACTTGAAATCATTGAATTTGATTTTGTCATCAATGTCTATAGCATGAGCATCACCGCCTGTATAAGACAAAGTACCATCCTTATCCGTCTCAAATTCACCACCCAACTGACAAATAGCTATTATTTTTATCTCCGCCATCACCTGACTAAACCCAACAAATAAGTAAGAAATTAAAACCCAAAATGTAATACATTATGAGAAAACATCACATTTACAGATAACCGGAAAAAGAAGCACCAAAGCAAGCTCTGCAATCTTTTAATACCTATGACAATGTAACGAATGGACACAGAGTGGATTTTCAAAAACTTAGTCATAAAAATCCATCTTTCAGCTATCTTACCAGCCAAATGGACGAAAGCTGTGTGTTTGTTTACTGCAACCTACCACATTGGTAGGGTGCAATGAAAGATTTCATATTCAGGCTTCCAACCACATGTTCAGGCTTCCAACCACATTTTAGTATTTTCAGATAAAATAGATTAAAGATTTCATGTTCAGGCTTCCAACCACATCAAGTTAACGCAAAACAACAAAATTTCACTCAATTCTGCCTAATGAAACTTTTTACTAAGCTGTTGTTGGCGGGAACTAACTACTAAATCAAACAACAATGGTAGGGTGCAATGAAAACAGTCTGGCAATCAACATCAGCTTTGAAATTTCAAAATCGCAATACCAAAAAGGGATAAAAATTCAATCTTTTTGGCCAGCCTCAACCAAATTAAAGGACGCAATTCCTAGAGCACTAATAAAAACCCGCTAACTTTCTACGTTCCAGTGAAACCCAGAAAACATTACACGGCAATTTCCACCAAGAACCCCAAATAAACAATAAAGCTCAAAACTTTATCCTCAAATATTACAAAATTGTCTAGAAAAACCAAATTTAACAAAACACAGTATAAACAAACCCTAAAGAATTGAAATAATAACATGAACAACATAGAGAGAAAATAAAAAGAAAGCCGGTACCTTTATTACAGATAAAAAAAGGGAAGAGAGAACCTGTGAAATTGGTTCAATTCCCCAAAAGAAAAAAGAAAACCCTTGTATAAACAGGACTTGGATTCAAACTGGCCTCTCAATCAGAACAGAACCATAGAGAGAGAGAGAGAGGGAACATGTGTGTCGGGTTTTTGTGTTTTGATAAAAAAAAAAAAACAGACAGTACCAAGTACAGGGAACCTCAAGAGTTTTACGCTGTCAGCCAAGGAAGATTTGTTCAGGCTAAGAAACTTTACATGGTATCTAAACTTTATATATTAGTCATATTAGTCCCTATACTTTTTATGAAGTTAAAAAATCCTCTTACTTCCAATGGAGGGTTGTTTGAGCCTATTAATACAATTATATAAATAATTGTATGGAAATAGCAGTGTTATGTTATGAATAATGATGTCTTCTATCATATGTAGTTTTTAATTACAGCATATAAATAGATAATTACAGAAAAATAAGTAAATTTATATTATTCAATATATAAATTCTAGTACTTAGTTACTGAGAATTTTGTTATAAAAAACATCAGCATTCTAATTTTTGTAATATTACAGCGATGTATAAAAATAAATCCTCATGCTAAGATTTCCCTATATGATTAACTGGATGAAGAATTTTAAAGTGGCTTAAAATGCAGGGGTTGATTTGACCGAATGTGTAAACAAAAGGGACCCTAATTGATTTTTAGCCCCCCTTTTTTATTATTATTTTTTCTGGTTAAGAGGTGGAATTCGGTGCCTATAATGAAAGTACAGATTCAATGATTTGGGATGCAGTTTTGGGTGGTTGGTGGGTCCCTTTTCTATGATTGGATTCTTTTATCAAATTCAGGGTCCTTTTCCACTTCTTCGTTTGAACTCTATATATCCAAACTGCAAAGGCTTTTTTTCCCCTTCTTCTTCTCTTTAATTTGCAAAGAAGGATATTCTAAATAAAAATAGAAAGATTTGGAATATCTTCTGGGTTGGGATAACTTTTACTTTCTCCTCTCTTATAATAATATACTTGGATGTGA
>Ga0307510_10003458_pt1 | contig 18411 bp, 14 predicted proteins | sample 12_EM_MG_FD_207224 | JGI IMG/M metagenome (GOLD analysis project Ga0307510, IMG submission 207224) | Populus trichocarpa ectomycorrhiza microbial communities from riparian zone in the Pacific Northwest, United States - 12_EM | ecosystem: Host-associated > Plants > Roots > Unclassified | place...
ATCTTGTTGGCACTGTTTACAGAATAATTGGCACGGTCGCCCAGGGCTTTTAAAAGCTGCGTGGCAGTAAGAGTCGCGGCTTCTTCGGAAGCATATTTCTCCTCCGGATTAAAAAAGGTTTTACCGCCGATGATCAGCGACAAACTATATTCCGGATCGATCTTTTGAATGAGGAAATTACAGAGGCTCTTTCTTCCGCCATTACCGGCGCCGATGAGGGCCTTCCATTTTTTTTCAAAGCCGGAGATATTGTCAGTATTCCATTTGGTGACGGAATAATCTCCTGCCTGGCCACGCTGACTACTCAGCAGCGCATAGTGGGACAGATAATTTTCTTCGACCACCAGCTGGGCCTGCGCTTTTTTTAATGGATCGGTTGGCCCATACTCCAGCATAGCATAGTCGGTGAACCTTTCTGCAAAACGGGCAAGCAGGTGATCGAGGAAGTACTGACGGCGGCGGGTATACAGGCTGGCGTCTTCGAGATCGGCCTGTAGTATGGATGTCAGGGGAACATCGTTATAATCCATCGTAAAGGTAAACCGGTCACCCGTGATGCTGAACAAGGAATAGCTGTCATCCAGCATGCCATTGTTGACCACAAAGGCGGCGTGTTTTTGTGCATCGGTCACATATTTCCTGGGAGCTATCTTTGTCGAGTCGGTAAAGGTCTTTTTGCTCACCAGCACAATGTCGGAAGAGGAGGTAGAGATGTAATAATAAAGACCACCCTGAATGGGAACATAGTGGATGCTGATAGAACCGGAAGCTTCGAAATCAGCTTTTAACCCGATAATAACGTCCTGCAGCTCGTCCCAGCTATCATAGTTGGGCGCCGAGAGATCACAGGGCAGCTGATCTGTCAGTTGTCCGGCAAGGGTCTCGGGTTTCAGGGTCTTTGGATCGACGGGGAAAACCAGCGTAGAACCGGGTGTGCCTAAGATAGTCGCCAGGTCGCCGCTTACATAGGATGTCCATAATTTGTCGACGTCGGGGACATAGTTGGGGGAGTCGGGATCATCGCCATTGATCAGGGTATTGAGGAAATAAGTTGAGCCGCCCGCGCCCGTCGCGCCGCCGCCAGTTGTCGGTCCGGTGCCCGATGCACCGCCACCGGTTGCCGATCCTCCGCCCGCCGCGCCCCCGCCTGGCCCACAGCCGCAACCACAATCCCCTGTCGCGGCAGCGCCGGCATCTCCGCCCATCGAAAACAGCTCGCGGATATGCGCCAGCTGCGTCAAATAATCCGCCAACAGCTGATCAAAAAATAGGAGAAAACCTTTGAGCTGTAACGCATGTGCTTTTCTTGCGATCGGCGCATCTTCCGGAACACCCCCCTTGCTGATGCCATAGGCATTGGGGAAATCGTTCTGTATGGAATAATAGTCACCCAGGTCATCCCGATAATTGCCTTTGGGAAAAGGCAGATCGAGATTTGGCAGGAGCGAGCTATATAAATTCTTTTTTTCCATCATCTGCAAAATGACTTCGTATTGCGTGGGATCGAATGGAACGGGCTTTCCACCGCGCAGGAACTGGATGCCACAGCAGGAGATGGTGAAATCTATGACATTGTTCTGCGGGATATTAAACTTCCATCCGCCCCGTGGCGTACTGCCACAGGGTTTCCATTGCAGATCGCGGATGGTCTTGATCCCCGTCACCTCAAAAAGGGCCTTGTAGAGATCGGACAGATGGATCTCTTTCTTTAGCTGGATCTGTGCCAGCTCTTCTGTGTCGACAAAACCGTGACTGATGCTGGTATTATAAGGCCGGCCGGCAAAGATGGTATCAATCGGTTTTCCTTTGTCCAGCAGTTCCTGTAGCGTATAAAAATGTGGGGAGGGAGAGAGGAAATCCCCTAGTGTCGACATCATGTCGATGTAGACCTGTGCAGGATCAGCATCGGTATTCAATTCTACGATGGCACAGACACCGAGTGGCAGTTTATTCAACATCGTAATATCGGCGATGTCTTCACATAAATTACGGTGCGTTCTGAGTGAAGCGGCAACGGCATCATGGATCTTTGCCTCATCTACTCCATCTTCCAGCTCGAGGTAGACATGGTAGAGACCGTTGAGTAAGGGTTGATAGTCGCCGGTGCAATCGCTGGTGCCTGGTTTATTACGATTCTCCGGCAGACAATTGTCGACCTGATCCACGGCCACTTCCAGCCAGGCATTGCGAACCCCCTCGATATCCGACAGCAACTTGCGGTAATCAAGTATGGTCAGTGGATTGCAGGCCAGGATCTGTGCTGGTGAGTAGAAATTATTATCGGCACCCGTCGCAGCCGGGTTACGGGCGAAGATATCGGCCGCCGGCAACTTCGTCCGGTAGTCGAGATCTAATAGCGCATAACACAAGGCTTCCAAGATCGTGATACCAGGATCATGTGCATTATAATCCGTCCAGATCTTACCGGTGAGATTACCTAAATGGGTGATCCCTTCGGTCCGGAGGTCGTTGAAGTCCAGGTAAGCGGGGATGGGAGTATCACTGGCCATTCTTATAAATATTTACCTTATTAAGATTATTTGCGGGGGTCGTATCCCACTGGGGACAATCGTTTTCGATGATCTTTACGTCGATGTTGCCGGCGATCAGAATGGATCGGGGTGTCATGGGGAAGATCTCGGGTTGATCGGCTGGCGACAGTACTTTTGTATCCTCGTCATGCCGCCATCTCCACTCGATGACATAATCCAGGTAATCCCTTGTCTCAAGAAAGCGGATGACATCGGATCGGTTTACCACCTGCCCAAAACGTAATTTTGTGAACTCTCCCACCGACCACGGAGCCATAAACTCGCGGATATCATCCTGTAGCTGTTGCTGATAATAGTTGACGTCTTTGTCGGGAAGGAGCTTGACCTGGAGACAAAAATCCACTTTCTCATAACGCGGATTCATAGCCCTGAACCGGACAAAAGGAGAGGTCACTGTCTGCATCTTTTGTTCCAGCTGTTCGAGGAGGCTCAGTGGCACACGTGGCTCGAAAGTCGCCGAAGCCTTCAACTGGTTGAGATCGGGTATAACGGCCAACAGGACATAACCCGGAGCCATGGGAAAATCGTTGGAGTACAAATGGGCGTTGAGACCAATGCTATGGTTGATACACTTAGCCTTGAAAAGCTGAGGAAATGCGTCGAGCGCTATCCTTTCATAGTCGCAGCTTTGAATGGCCCGGCCTTTGTGGCGTAAGGTCTCACTAACGCGTACATAAAAATAACCATCGGTCTCCGGCACTCTCCCGCCGAAACTATCATAGGGCTGGTCTACTTTTTTGACATTGGCATCGGCTGTCTCCAGCTTTGTCAGAGAACTGGCATGCAGCGGAACGGCCAGCCTGGCTGTATCATTGGCCGGGTCATCGGTAAACGTGGCTCTTATCGCCTGTGTATACACCGCGATGGTCTCGGCGACGATGCCGCTGTTGCTGCCTATCGATGCCATGATCCAGGAATGACCTGAAGGCATCACGGTATTGTCGGTGGTTATATTCCCGGGGATGGCCATCTTTACGATGCCGGAAGTGGACAACGAATCAGTGGCATCGTCAAGGATCTCAAAGCCGGTCCTCAAGGGCTTCCAGACATTGTTATCCAGATAGCTCCAGGTCAGTGGCTCGGGATCCTCTTCCGTATCGGCGGTAGCCTCTGCCAGCTGGAAGAGGATGTTGAGATTGCTGCCGGGTACGAGTCGGTCAAGACCCAGGAAAAGGGTGCCTTCCTGAAAGAATGCGGGGAAAAGGCTGGGAGTTCTGGTGATCTCCTCCTTTTTATACGTTCCATCAAAGGGATACAAATGGATGAGGTCTATATCGCTGATAGTCGCAGTGGCGGAATAGTCAAGGGAGATACCCTGTATGATCGGCGTCCAGGGCTCGTTAGGGATGATTGCCTGGAAGTCCTTTGGATCGCCGATGACCTCTCTCTCGCTGTTGATGACCCCTTGTATGTTTTGCACCTTTGCCCGGAAGTCGTTCTGCTGATTCGGGTTATACAGTCCATATCTTACGGCGTTTGCATCATCTCTGTCGATCCCGTGCTCCGTATTCAGCGGGTCGACATGCGGCAGGATATTACTGTCAAGCCGCTGGGTGATGTCATCAAGATTTGTCTGTGCCTCGGCCACATTGGTCCTGATATTACTCGTGTTGAAGATAATGGGTTCGCCGGCCTTATTGTAGTAAACCGCGTTGCCTATTCTTGCCTCTTCGGTTGCTCCATTGCCATTATTGCCGGCTATCTTGCTAAGGGCCATCATCTGCCTGGCGAGGACATAGGCATAATCCTTTGCGAGGAAATCCTGTTTTTGCAGATTGATCCGCACAAAGCCATACAATGTCGACGCCTCGTATTTCGTCAGCGGCGTAGCCGGGGTAACATGAAAGCTGGGAGTAAGCCCGGCAAATGTATTGCTGGTAAGGGTGATCGTTTGTTTATAATCAGCCGGCGGGCAGCCAAGGGTGCTGGTGCCGCTGTCAAATAGTTTTCTGTTGGCGGCTTCGGGCAGCCAGTTCTGCTTCTGCAGGGCGGCCACGTTGATCTCAAAGCCATTGGCGTCGAGTCCGTAGTTGGCGGGGTTATTGGGGTCTACCCAATAGGCTCTGTAATAGTCATTAAAGTTCGAGGGCTTCTCTTTCCAGTTGAAATTGATGTTGACCTCGGTCCATTTTTTACAAAAGATCTCCTGGCTGCCGACGTAGAAATTTGGACCGATCAGATTTTTGGGGGCTGGGGCGTCCGCCGGAGCAGGGGTTACCGGCGCAACTCCCGGTGCCGCAACAACCCCCGGCGACGGCGGTGGCGTAGGCAACTGCGGTGTCGTAACAATATCAAAATCAATAATAGTGGGCCGTGTGCCAAAGGGATATATTGGTTTGTTGACGTCCTGTATACTCTCGTCGTTCTGTACGACGAACTTTTTTAATCCACAAGCTTTCACGTCGATGCGGGCATCGCTGATGACGACATTGCGAAAGAAATGATATAATGAGACTTCGGTTGGCGCTGAACCAGGGGCGCGAAGACAGCAGTCGCCCCCAGTGGCGTCAGAGGTGCCCCCATCCCCTCCCGGCGGCGCAACAAAAAATTTCACCTTATCATTCAATACGATTCGCGCGGCGGGATCAGTGGTGTCGATGTCTTCTTTCAGAACATCCTTATTATAAAACGTGATCGGCGCCTCTTCCAGGTTCAGGACGGCCGAGATGGTCAGCTGGAAGGTCTGGTCCTCGCTGCCTGTCACAGGAGCAAGATCGCCAAGCGTCAAAACAGGCGTGGCCTGTGGAAAGACCCAGTCCTTGTCTCCGCTGAAAGAAATATTTAGTCCCCGCTGTGGCGGGAAGAGGGGCAATAACAACGTTTGTACAGCGGGGGTGAAGACGGCCCACTTATCGGAGGTAACCGTGGCCTCATAAACAGGCGCCTGTATCGTGCTGTAGCAAATGGAACCGGGGTCTGTATCTTTATTCCGGGTCGAAAGCAGGAAGGTCTTCAGCTGCTGTTCCGTATCACTGTCGATGCCGGCCTTTACCGCCTGTTTGATCAGGTCCTGGTTGACATAATAATAGACGGCGGCGAGGGTCGTCTTTACATTTTGATAGAGGGTGGTAAGATCAACGATCGGGGAAACGGTGCAGTTTAGCGTGATGCTGATTGTCCTTGTTCCCTCATTCATCAGCAACACAGGTGAAGCCAGTACAAAGGCCAGTCGGGCATTCGGATAAGCATGAACGAAATTATTCTCGGGGTCCGTATACTTACTGTAATGGGCTCCCAGCGTAGGCCAGCTATTGATATCGGTCCCCTGGAAATCCCTGGCTATCCCATCGGCCTTTGTGGCGACCGGCGCCATATAGACACCCTCTACGTATGACTTGTCCAGCACTGACTGGTTGTTGAGGTACAGCGTACGCAGGTCTGTCACCTGTGCCTGATTGACCACGATCTCGTCGTCGAGCGCAAAGAGGATGTCTGCTTTATTGCTATCTTTTGAACCCTTGATGTCGGTGCCTTTTGTCAGGCGGTAGTCCGCCAGCTGTTTCTGGATCGTAAACACAATATGAGCCTTGTCCGGCGTAGCCCCTTTTGGTTGTATAGCCAGCACCTGGCGGTAGAAGAAATCCAGGTGACTTTTTGTAAAGCCGTTGAGGCTGTCCTGCAAATGGCGGAAAAGGTTGAGAAAAGAAAAGATCAGGGCGAGATGTGGCTGGTGTTTTTGTTTCAGGTCATCCCGTAAAGCTTCGAAGCTTTGCTGAAGGCTCATGCCAGCTGCACCTGTTGCTGCATTGATGGCTTTGAGAAAAGGAGTAAGGCTGCCGGCAATGGTATTATAAAGGGCGATGAGGCGGGCGCGTTTATTAAGTCCCAACTTTTGAAAATCAGCGGAGGCCATCATGGCGGTCAGGTCACTGCTGCTAAGTCCCCAGGGATTGGCCGCAGCCCCAGTCTGCAGGAAGTCGCTGAAATCGACCGGCTGGATATGAAACCATTTTACCGCCGTGTTGATACTGCTGATAAAGTTGCCCAGGCTACCCGGACCGACACTAAGGTTCTTTTTTATCAGCATGTCCAGCACGTTCTCGATAGGCAGTCCCGTGTTGTGAAACCGGAGGTCCCAGCTATTGAAGGGCTTGACAACGGTATCACAGATATAATTGACCAGGATGCCGAGACCCGCTTTGGAAGGCCGGCGGCGGAATTTCTTCTGATAAGCTGCGACCTGGCTGGTGATGGTATCCGGGCGGAAGTTGAGGATCGATGCTGCTGTAAAAGGAAGGCTGTTCCGGAAAAAGGGCTGCCAGTCTTTTGTGCTCCCGTCCTCGTCATAAAAATTTATCTGCCGCGAGAACTTCATGAAATAACCGAGCATATCCGCAATGGTACGACCGTCCAGCTGTGCAGGGCCTTCCAGAAGATCGTTGATGACCCGCTGGCTCTGACTGGTGCCTGTGTCGTACTGAAAGGGATGTATGAGAGCTTTGCAGTTCATATGGGTTTTGCCGCTTCGTTGAGATAATAGTCGTATACGTAATTGAACCTGGAATTAACATTGGGGATCGAGTACTCCACAGCAATGGTGAAGCGACCTTCCAGGCTGTCGGTAGAGCCGGCAGGCGTCACGGTGATATTCTCCAGGGTGATACGCGACTCATAAAAAAGAATCGAATTCTTTACCCTGTCTTTGAGATAACCGATGACCGAACTGTCGAGCGCATCAAAGACATGCCCCACCAGGTTGCAGCCATATTCGGGCTGCATCACTCTTTCGCCGAGACTTGTAGAAAGCAGGATGTTGAGACTCTCTTCGATGTCTTTGACCCCGCTGACGAGAGTTACTGAAGCTGTATTGTATTCGAAGACCGGGGGGAAGGCCCAGCCGGTACCAAGAAAGGGATATGAAGTGTCTGGCATATTATTTTATTTTTTGGGTTTACCCACCGATCTGTACGGTGGGAAGGCCGGCTACGATGACTCCGCCATGTCCGGTCATGTCACCTTGTCTTGCTGCTGGTCTTCCGCCGATGAGCACCGAAGTAGACCCCATGACGATGACGTCGGGGGGACCTACGCATACCAGCATATCGCCTACTACTGCTGCAGGCAGACCGCCTACGAGGACGTTGGGGACACTGGGCCCGACAATGGGACCACCCACATGGGGTACGAGCACCGTGACAAGTGGGCAGGTATGCATATCGGTTATTCTTGCTGCGGAAGGCATGATAATTTATATTTATACGGCCGACACGGCCTGGTCAATTAATTTTTACGATCGATCCACTGATCTCCATAATTCCCTGAGCGGCCACCTTGGCCAATGCCCCTTCGACATTCAGGTCGGCATCTGCCTTCACGCTGATGGAGGCAGCGCTGATGGACAGGGTGGTTCCCGCGGAAATAGAAAGATCTGTTCCCGCCTTGATCTTGACGCTCAGGGGGCTATCGACCGTTATACCGCTGGAATCCATGGTCACCTTATTACTGTTCTGATCGGTGATGACTATTTTTGTTCCCTGCTCGTCCAGCTGAATGCTGTTGCCAGCAGGGGTATCGATGGTAATGGTCTTTGTCTGGTCGTTGAAATGTACGCGCATGCTGCTGCGTGTAGTAATCCCTTTTTCGTTGTTAGCGTCGGCAGGTGTAATGGGGGCTTGTTTCCCACTGCTGTGCAGCATACCCAGCATGACGGCATGACGGGGATCATCATTGATAAAGCCAATGATCACCTCGTCCCCGATCTCCGGCATAAAAAACGCGCCCCTATTGCTCCCGGCGTCGAGACTGGCGACACGGGTCCATATTCCATCTGCATTGTTGTCGATGACGGGAACTCGCACAAGGATGCGAAACTCGCCATCGGGATCATTCTCCAGGTGTACCACCACGCCGACCTGGAGGCCATGTACGGAACCAATCAAACCTGCGGCCTGCCGGTCGTTGACGTTGTCATACACTTCGGCATACCGTTCGGGGTCCAGGCCGAACTGGATCTGTGTATCCCAGGAACCGGCCGTTACGTCCTGTCTGACGGCCGTGACATAGACACCACCGTTAAAGCGGTCGCCCACTCCATCCAGTGTGGCCATGTCGCCGGGTGTGATCCCCGGGAAACCGGTGACCCTTACACGACCTCTTGTCTTGGCGAGACGGCTGCGTAACATAAGTCCGCCCACCCAGTCCTGTAGCTCCTGTTGCAGCAGGTAGCCGCTGTGGTGCATCTCGTAGGAATCAGGGCTTACGGCACCCGCCAGGTCACTGCCGGAGATGTTGCCCGGTTCTGTAAAACCGGAAGCTTCGGTAGTATCGGCATTGAACAGCTGCTGACCCGTATAATCCCATGACGAGGCAGCGACTTTTTTCCATTGATCCCTGGCGTCCATCTCGCCTTCGAACTCCATGATGGAATACCCATAGGCAAGCTGCACTACGGGGCTGGTACTCGTATCGGGGGGAGCGATTTTTATCTTGCCGTCGTTGACGATGACCAGCATACCGTTGGCTTCGGCCCGGAGTAAAAGAAAATCCCAGTCCGAAATATGGTGCTGGACGATCTGTTTGTGCTTAAGGGTGGTCGTTTTCAGATCGCTGCTAAGCCCGGAATAATTGCCGATGAGCTCGTCAAAAAGTTCGCTATCCTTTTTATTCTGAAAATACCGGCTGTGCCGGCCAAGGGTCATCTTCACGGCCTCATCGCGGCACTCCAATGATAATTCGGTATTCCCGTTGTCCTTCACTTTGATAGACTGCCGGGTGATGATCCCCTTAAAAGCCTGGCTGTTGGTGCTGTCAAAACCCAGGCTGATGACAATACTTTTCCCGGGGATAAATGTGCCACTGCTGCTGACCTCAAAATTCCGCTGTGCGGCATCCCCATCCCTCAATACGATGCGGGCCACAGGGATCCTGTTCACCTCCTTCATGATGCTGATGTTCATGATCTGGTAAGTAGCATCAATCGTCTGGCCATCCACCTGGATGGTAAAGCTGACGACATCGTGTCTTGAAGGGTTGGGTATTAAGAGCTCATCCATTGGGGCTTATCTTTTTTAAGGGTGGAAGTGATAGTTGAACACCCGGCCTCAGCTTTCTTATCGTCGTCAACCCATTATAATTTGCCAGCTCGGTGCAAAACCCGGGATCGTTATAAATGGAAAAGGAAAGGTTGTCCAGCCTGTCGCCCTGTTTCACTTTCTGATAATGCGTGAGGTCAGGCGAGGTCGGTTTGGCTTCCGCCAGGATCTCTTCCCTCGACTTGTGATGCAGGAAGGTGGCATCGATCTTTACCCGGATGGGGCTGCCGTCCGGCTCAAAAAGGGTATAGTTGATATCCAGGTTGGTGAGGACGCAGCGGAAATTGACCTCCGACCCCCACATGACGATGAGGAAATTTGGCCGGTGGATGGGCCCGTTCATGTCATACACGCATTCCAGAAAATCCTGCAGCTGCAGACTGACCGGAGTAGTAGGATAGTCCGAGAACTTCCCGCCATAGCCTTCCATGGTATTTGTGCCGTCCAGGACGAATTCCAGCCGGAACTCTTCCGGAGCGGTAGACCGGTAGCGGACCTCCGTGCCCTCATTCCCATGCCCCTGTTGCTTATCGACGCTGACCTTGAAATTCTTGGTAAAGGTCTCGGGGTTGATGGGGGCAACGAACATCAGGTCTTCCTGTTCCTGCTTGAATTGCCGGTCGAGGAAGGATCGGATGATCAGCTTCTCCAGTTTTTTTCTATCGCCCATGTTTGTCTTTTAAAATTTCAAGGATCTTGTCTACGCAAAGCTTCACCAGCTGTTCGGGGGACGAACTATCCCCCGAACCGGCGGCCGGCGAAGCAGTACCCGTTTTCCCGTTTTCAGTAACCGTGGCCCTGATGACCAATTCTCTTATCTCTACTGGCATAAGCTTATCCTTTTTCTGCGAAGATCAGACGATTGTAATTCAGCTCCAGCGTCTCCACCAGCACTTCGCCCCGCTCGGCATTCAGCTCGCCTATCTTCCAGCTTCGGGGCCATACATTGTTGATGGTCCAGTGGAGGATCGGTGTGTGCGTCTCACCGAGGAGATAAATATTGACGGTGGAAAGCGTCTGGTATACTTCGTCATCGAATGTCTGTTTCAGCCATGCCGTTACACCCGAGGAATTTGGTCCCAACAAACCCCTTTTTAGAATAAGTGGGCCATATTTCCTGCGGGTGGGTATGACGTGCTCAAAACGGTTCTCACCTCCTTCCCGGACGGTCTCTGTGTCGATGGTAGAATCCAGACCGGTGACCGACTGGAATTTCACGTCTACCGATTTCGCGGTGGACAGGGTGAAATTCACGCGGAAGTGAAAATTGACATTCTGATAAAAATTGTCAGCCATAACAATTGCTATTTTATTATCCAGCTTCTACGATCCTAAGTCCTTCGTGCACCAGGTCCATGGACTCGATGGCGACTTCATTGGCATCCGCCTTCAGATTGGTGGACTGTACCTTTGAAGGCCATGCTTTGGACAGGGCCCAGGTGATGATGGGTTTGTGCTCTTCATCCAGCAACTTGATGGTGATATCCCTTCTGTACTGGGCAGCGCCTTCCTGGAACATCATCGTCTTTTGCCAGAGCTGGAAATACTTAAAGTCGCCGAGGAAGGTGCCTCTTTTCAGGCTGATGTTGGCATACTTGGTAAGACCGGGTTGTTTGGTCTTGTTATAAGTAGGGGCATTGCCTTCACGGTATTCGATGACCTCTGTTTCAAAGTCGAGGCCGCTGACTTCCGTAAAGCCAAAGCGATCTTCCCCCCATTCTACCTGAAAGTGAAACTTGGGGAGGGGATAATTTTTTTTAGGATCATCTGCCATAAATTAAATTTTAAAACGTGAAAAATATAAATAGTTATTTGCACCTCGCGGCTGGGTCAGTTGCTTTTATCACCGCGTCAAGTCCGTCCTTCCAGGCCTTGAACTTGTCCCTTTCCTTGGAGACTTCCAGGAGTTCGGTGTTGAGCTCATCTACCAGGGTGTTGTCCTCTTCGTAGATAGTCGCGATCTCCTCGTAATAGTCGCTGTCGCAGATGGGGAATTCAAGGATCGGAGACAAACCGATGTTCTCTATCTGGCCTTCGCCGTGTACGCTGTGATGACGGCGTTCACCCTGTGGTCTTTCTACATTTCCGCCATAACAATGCTCTTCACAATGGAAGGCTTTTTTCCATTCCTGTAGCACGGTGCAGAGACCGAACTGGTGACCGAGGTTCTTGTCGAGACGGTTTGCCAGGTCGATGGCTGCTATGAACGCCTCGAAAAGAGCGTCGCGGGTGCCGATGACGGCGTCCAGCTTTTTGCCATAGTCGTCGATCAGGAGACGAATACCCTGACCGGCGGGCAGCGCGGGATTGTTGATACACTGTATACAGGCGATGAGGGCATCATACTTCCGTTTCAGCAGATCCAGCTGCATGTAGAAGTCCCGGATCATACAATAGAGGATGCGAATGGACTTTACGGTCAGATTGGAATTCTTTTCGATCCGATGAAGATGATGGATCAGGATCTCCAGCTGGTGGCAGATCTTGCGGGCTACATCATCGGTCTTTGTCAGCTCGTCATACCAGGTCTTCCAGAAGTCACGCTGGGTCTTCATGTAATTGAGATGGTTGGTGATGGATGTCACCTCGTTGTTGGCAGCATTCAGCTGGGCGGTGACCTCGTTGTATTCTTCCATCCAGCCGTCATAACAGCAGTCGCCGGTTCCCGTGGGCGGGTCGTCCGGTTTCCCCGGCTTCTTTTTTTCACAACAATCTTTCACCTTGGGATCCCAATCAACTATTTCGCAATTTTTATAGTTAAGTATAAGCATGGTCTTAATTTTTGATAGTGAGGGAATTGTTTCAGGTGGTAGGGTTTGTTTGAGGAGTGCCGCCGGGCTTGCCTACCAGGTCGGAGAACGTGTTGCGTACTTCGCCGCAGATATCACAGATCTCACACAGGCAGTTGTCCAGCCTGGGATCACAATTCCCTTTCCCTATCTCGACACAGCCACATTTCGGACAACAGATCTCTGACACGGTCTTATAGACACCTTCGTAATCACAGCGCTGATTGTAGAGGTCGACAATGGAATCGGTCCTGTCCGCGAGTGACTGTACCAGATCTTTCTGGGTATTGTCGAGGTCTGTCTTACGTGTCTTGATCGTAGTCTGAAGTATCGTATCGAAGTCGGTAGCCCTTGTGGAAAGCTCCGCCTGTAAGCTGACCAGGCTGGCGATGTTGCCGAACTTCTGGATGCCGATGATGTCGGAAGATGCCTTGAAGATGGAATCGATATCAAAAGCCAGTGCCTTTGGCATACAGACCAGCAATTTGATGATCTCTTCGGCGTCCTTACAGCCTTCCTGTGGATTGGGTGGCGGCTGATTGCCCGGCTCGTCCTTGCAATTGTCGGGATTCCTGCCGGTGATGATACACCATTGGGCGGTGCTGCAGCTGTCATTGAGAGAGTTCTCCAGTTTGACGGCGGCATCCCGGAGATCGCCAACCTTGCTCTTTACGTCCTTTATCGTCGTAAAGATGCCTTTGAGGGCGGTGGCGAGATTGTCGTCCCAGGTCTTGTAGCTGGTGACATTAGTTGTGATACGTTTATTCGCCTGCATCAGCTGGGAGCCCATGCTGATCTCCGTATTGACATAACGCTGTAAGTTATCCTGTGTACGCAGGAATTTTCTTTCCTTTTTCTTATACAGCGTCTCTTTCCCGTGATAGGCGATCTCCAGCTTCTTTACATTGTCGCGGGACGTGGTCAGATTGGTGCAGTAGATTTTTTTTACCGCATTGATCTTTTTCTGCGTCGCGTTGTCCCTTTCCTCGCAGTCGGGGATCTCGTGATGCTGGCCCTGTCCCTGGCCCTGGTTTGGGTTGCGTTGATTTGAATATGATGTAGCCATGAGTGTCTTTTTTTAGCGTTTATGATTCTGAAAGCATTTTATGCATGAACTGCAGGATGATGAACTCTGCGGGCCGGACGGCGGCCATACCTATCTGGATGATCATGCGGCCTTCCCAGATGTCGAGTTCGGTCATCGTCTGTCCAAGCCCGATATGCACATAGAAGGCCTCTTTGGTAGAACTCCCCATGAGGGCTCCGGCTTTCCATTGCTGGGTGAGATAATTCTCGATCATGGCCTTGATACGGGTCCAGGTATTTTCGTCATTCGGTTCGAAGACGAACTGTTCCGCCGCATTTTTTACGGAAGTCTCGACCATGGTGAAGAACCTTCTGACGGAGATATAACGCCATTCGTTGTCATTCCCTGCCAGCGTACGCGCTCCCCAGATGATGGCCGGGCCTCTGCCGGGGAAGGTGCGGATGACATTGATGGACTTGCCGGCTAAGGGATCGACATTCAGCGTTTGCTGATCGTTGTTGGTAATAGCAAGCTCCGGCTTGATAGCGTCTATGATATTTATATTGGCCGGTGCCTTCCATACACCCCGACTGTCGTCTGTGGCTGTATAGACACCCAGGGCTGCCGATGAGGTTGGCAACAGCATATTAAAGTCAAGAATAGCCGTCTGGGCCATGAAATAATACGTATTAGCGCTTTTCTTGGCGGCATCCATCTTCCCGCTGAAGACGGTGGCGCCTGTGGCATCCTTAACCGTCAGGCTTACGTCGGAATCTTTATAGATAAAGCTGATGTCTGTATAGATGCGGGGATAATAGACGCCGGCATACTTCAGATCCTCCAGAGCAGATCCCAGACCGGCGTTGCGCAGGACGTCTACATTGGAGGGGTTGCCGGGAGTAATGGGCGTGGGGCTCATCCATACATCCATAACGGTAAAGCGGTCCTTCAGAGCCACGCATTGCTGGATAGCCTTTGAATGGATCGTGTAATAATCTCCGCTGGACATACTCATTGCATCGGGGAAATTGATCAGCGTGACGTCGAACAATTTCTCGATCTCCAGCAGACCGGCTTCGAGGTCGGGCAGCTGCGGAGTTCCCTTGCTATAGTCCCCGACTGAGACTATATAGCAATCGCCGCCGCCGTTGTTGTAGAACATTTGCAGGGCGTAATACATCATAAAGACGGGCATCGTCTTTGGCTTTGTCACCGTGCTGGGACTGCTTTGGGACAAGTCGATCGTCACGACGATGTCTGTCTCCGGTAAGGCCGGGGTCGCGAGAGCCGGCGTACAGAAGATCTGTTGGTATTCGAAGATCGAGGAGATCTTCACGGGCTTTTTGATGGTAGTGCCCGGCTCGGTCTCGCCGAGTGCAATCTCTGTATAACCGATGAACGCGGGGATTGCTGTCTGAACGGACGCGATGGAAGGCGGGAGCTTAGGGATCTCTTCTATATACACTCCCGGCGTTTTGTAATCTGCCATAAGTTTAGTCTTTTTTTTGTGAAAAATTTTTAATGTGAGCTTGAGATCGATTATTTTGACGCATTTCACGGACCTAGCGGAAACACATCCGATGCGGGAACGATGATGTCGGCAAAGATTTGTTGCCCCTCCGGCTTGACGGGGTTAAAGGCTTTTGGATTGGGTAATTTTTGAGCTTGCACCGGTATGGGCGCATAAGTATGACTCTGCGGTGCCAGGGAGACAAGATTATTTCCCGTCAGCTTGAGGACGGCGGGATAACTGTCTTTTAGGAGTTTGCCCTGATCGTTGATGTATCGCCAGAAGGAGAACCGGCTTTTTATCCAGATCTCGAAGATAGGCGGGGCGATGGCTGCCGTTCCGTCTGTATTATAGCGACTGATGAGCAATCCTTTATTATCGATGAGATTATAGTTTGCACCGCCGGGCTGACTGACGATGTTGATCAGGCCCCAGGCGCCGGCTGCCGTCAGTGCGCTCTGAAGAAAAACCAGTTTATAGGACTTGTTGTACCCGCCATCCCCGGTGACCGTGAGGGTATAGACCAGCATGTCTTCGGTCACTGTGGCCGGAAGGGTGTTGATATTTTTATCGCCATTGGGTTTTAATTCGGGCACCCGTAGCAGGACAGTCTGCAGCGGACCCGTGCCGGTCACCGTATTCGTATATACGGACTGATTGGTTTTGTCGGTAAGGGTAAACACGGCGTTTTTGACATTGTCCGCCGGAGTGAAATAATATTGAAAGGAGGGGGATACGAGAATACGATCGGCCTCGCTGAGAAAATTCTTCCCTATGACGGGAGCAAACTTCTTTGTGCCGCCTCCATCAATGTAAAAGGCGCTGACCACTCCGGCGGACTGTGACAACTCGCCTTGTTCGTAAGGGGCAGTGTTGGACTGGGCGGGGATTGTGTTAGTAAGAAAGGGGAAAGTTTTGATACCGGTATTACTGCCATTGGAGAAATAACAAATACCATCGAAGGCCGGGCTCATACGTCTGTTGGTATAGGTGTCGAAGTCCGGGCTGGTGCGGGTCAGGAGAATGGGGATACCCAGACCCGGTGGTGGTGGCGCAACCGGTGCATAGGCTATTTTGCCGCTGTCGGTGGTGCGGGTTACCTGGGTGGCTATCTTAAATCCCGAATACGTGCGGAGAAGCTTTAGCTTATAATTTTTAAAAAGCTGTTGCGAAACGAAGGGCACAACATAGTCGATGTCGCTGTTGATGCTTCGTTGAGCCCGGTCGGAGAAATCCTGGAGGAAACTATCTCTTGCTGTGGCGGACGCAGCGCCGAAGATGGAAGACCCATCCGCGTTAGTGAGATAGAATTCATGTAACAACCTTACCTCGAACAATATTTTATAGATCGTTTGCATTAGAGATTTTTCGTTGAGTTGGAAAGATTGCCATCTACTTCTTCTATCAGCGGCACGTCGCGCAGGCGTCGGCGGCTGGATATGGCTACCAGTCTGAGTTTGTACATCACGGAAGGCATTTGTTTACCTCCCAGCACACCCCATAGGTGATTGATCTGTTCAAATGTCAGTGTATACAGTTCCGGCTTGATCTTGAAATCTGTTATGTCGTCATACACGCTGATCTTTGATGGGTCGTAGGCTGTAAAGGAATTTTTGCCCTGGAAGAAGCGGATGACATGAGAAAGTTTTGTCAGGGTGTCGAGGTATTCGTTGTTGCTGGAAATGGTCTTGTTACAGCAGGATATCAGCAGGTAGAGGTTGAGATAAACCGGCGGGTTCTCATAACGGGCCTTGCCGGACGCGTCCTTTCGCATGGGTGGTGCGTTCTTCAACGTGCTTTCCTCCTCTATATTGACGACAGAGAAAACGATGCTATTATTTAGATTGGTGGTTGTATCGTTGTCCAGGAGGGCGATGTTCTCGATAACTACCATCGTTTCCGGTTGTGTATAACCGTTGGCTCTCAGGTATTCGACAAACTCTTCCCGTAGCAATGCAATAGTGGTGTCGATCATGGTCTTGTCAGCTCTTTTTTAATAGGTTTAGGCAATATGATATACCCCGCGAAAATTTTCGTTTTTTCGCGCGAATAACAATGTGGTCCACAACTGGTGGTAAGCCTTTCCGAACGTGTATGAATAGGGTTCTCGTCCGGATCAGTGCCCGGAACGTGCGAAAGGGGGTAGAGTCATAGTGCTGGAGCTGCGAGAGTCTCGGAGCCCCGGACGGACATTAAAAGGGAATTCGGATATAAGGTCCTAATGTAGAGATGGTAAAGAGAAGATAGAATGCAAATGTTTAAAAACTATTTCATATTGTCAATACCATTAACTGGTAATAGTACTTATCCGTGTTAAGTAGTCCGACAAATACGTTGTTTGGGTCTTCCTATTGGTCGTAAAAAATCTCCTAACGGTAACATTACTCCGGCTGACTGAATACGATAGGCTGGCGAAAAGTTGAGCGGACACGTCTGTTATGGCTGATGGCGGGCGTCCATTTTGGAGAGCGGCGAACGACGTCCAACGCTATTTTTTCAAATGGAGGATAGAAAGGTACATTGACATAGACATCCCTGACATTCCCATCTTCGTCAACCGTCATTGTCACTTCAACCACTGCTAAATCACTATTGGTAATGCGGTAGTCGGGGAAAGTCATGTGGTTCCCGAGATATTTCAGCCAGTCTTTGGAACCGCCTTTGAAGACAGCGCTTCTGTCTTTGCTGGTGGTATCAACCAGGGCAGACCCCGTTTCGTCAAAATATTGTTTGTCTTGCAGTTTGCCATGGTCATAGACCTCTATGGCGCTGACTATTCCGTTCTTGTGCCAGTATTTCCATTTGCCATGTTGTCTGCGACCTTCCGAGAGCATACCTGCGTAGGATGGATTGCCGTTGTCAAACCAGCCTACCTGTACGCCACTGCCATCTTTTTGCAGTACCGAAGAATCGGAAATATAACCGGTCGCATACCAGGAGAGGCTGGTCCCTATCTGATTCCCGTTGTCATATACGGTGGAATCGGCTATCATGCCATTGGGATGAAAGGAAAGCCATAGCCCCTGTCGTTTGCCATGCAGATTATACCCCGTCAATAATATGTTTCTATTTGGATAAACGTAGGTGAATTTGCCGTTACCAATCTTACTCGCGGTGTCTTCATACCATCCTTCCATTTGCAGGCTTGATGGTTCATGGAGAAAATAGTCCATACGGTGCCAGCCGGAGTCGGTGGGCTCCATGACAGAATAGAAACGGGCGTGCGCAACATCCGTCTCCTTCCAGTTATAATCGTAGAACTTTTGCGTCTTTTGCGCAAAGACGCTTGTGGATAAGAGTATCAACAGGGTAAAGGGGGCTAAATTCATGGGATTAAAGTACAAAGTTTTTGACAATTCCGAAATATGTTACTATCTCGTGGTGTGAAATTTGCGGCATCTTTGTAAAAAATCACCAGTTATGAAATATAAATTATTAGGCAGTACGGGGCTAAAAGTATCGGAACTATGTCTGGGAACCATGACATTCGGGGGGAAGGGAT
>Ga0307510_10003459_pt1 | contig 18411 bp, 17 predicted proteins | sample 12_EM_MG_FD_207224 | JGI IMG/M metagenome (GOLD analysis project Ga0307510, IMG submission 207224) | Populus trichocarpa ectomycorrhiza microbial communities from riparian zone in the Pacific Northwest, United States - 12_EM | ecosystem: Host-associated > Plants > Roots > Unclassified | place...
AATGCAAGTACACAACCCATCACTCGGAATTGACTTCTGACTTGACTCACATCTTACTCTTTGTTCTTTTACGATCGGAGGGCGAAAGCACCGTGCTTCTAAAATGTACCCCAACTCGGTCGTGGTGCAGTTGCATAGTGACGGTGATTTGGAATTATGATTCATTATAATGCCCCTTTTTTTTTCTCCCTGCTTGGAAGGTTGGCAACTATGGTATTTCCTCATGAAAGGCTATTTGCAGATTTCCAGCCGCCAGTGTCGGGATAACTCACGGTGGGTATGGTATCTCAAGCTGAGTTTTCCCGTTTACGGGTTCGTACCCGTACAAGTACGGTAGGTTCAAATCTCCATTATATCGTGGCTAACATCAATCTCGTTACTGCACTCGTATTGTGGGCTATGGCAGAAGGTATTAATAGTTTATATACCGCCCCTTTTCACGGGATTCCAACTTGGCCATTCAAAAAGTCTCCGGACGCTTTGTATTTATGGGCGCCTCTCTTGGCGCAGAGCCATCCGGAGACTTTTTTAAATTGCCAAGTAGTAGGGCCTCAGCAGGCGCTCGGTTGCAGTTCGATCTCTGCTGTGGCTCGCTGCTTCAATTGGCACGTGGCACGAACACTGCTGCAGACTGCTTGAGCACAGTACCGGTGCGCTGCTGTCCGTCGCCTTAAAAGATTTTTTATCCAACACAACCCAAAGACACTGACTGTAGACCATGTATGTCTCTCATGGCCTTATCCCGACTCAAAATCCGTGCGATGTGTCGTGCTACGTCATACGACCCGTGTGACTCGATGCGACCGGCAAATAAGAGTTTTTAAGCACCTGCCTAGTTTTCTGAGTAATCGCCCATATTACCGTACCATCATGCCACAGAGTGCTCGACGGGAGCGAAATTTTTCGACCTTGACTTGCTGGGCTGGGCAGGCCTTTATTGTGCCAGACAGAGAGAGAGAGTCGGGGGCCATGCCGAAGTGTCGAAAGCTGAAGACATGCAATGCAATGCAATGCAACGCAAGCAGCACGCCACGCCGAACCTCAGCAGAACAGGTATCGGCCCCGAATGGCCGCGCCACCCCGAGGCGCCCACTAAAACTTCCTCGATCCCGGTATGGTATGGGAAGTCAGGGGAAGGGAAAGGAATAAAAAACCTGGATAGAAAATTATACTCGAGTAGATGATAGATCGGGTCGGATGTGATCTTCGTGCAGGATTTGGTACTGGAGGCCGAGGGGTTAAGCTGCTTTGCCGCAAGGTACGGGGATAGGATAGGAGCGAGTGACCTGGGCACAGCTCAGCTCTGCTGGGTTGTGGGACGGGTTTATGGTACTTGTACAGTACAGGTTACAAGTACCGTACGAGTGCTGCACCGTACGGTGCGGTACCGGTACTCTACAGACCTGCACGGGGGGCTTTCTGCCTCGTGATAAATGGTACTTGCAATATTAAGGTTTATTAAGGGTTCAACTTACAGGTGATTGTTACGGCACTGCAATAGGAGTTCCGTAGATAACGGGCGTACTTTTTCCGAGATTGTCTCTCCTACGGTAGTACTGGGATGGGGGTTTTGTGTTCCCAAGCTATGGCAATCTTTTCGGCTTGGTTTAATCCAACTTAAGAATGAAAGCGCTCAGCTAGCGCGGCGGATATGGCCACTTCTTGGCTGGGTATCGATATCTAACTCGTAGCTTGCTCCGGGAGGCCTTTGAGATGTTTATTTGAGATTGGGGGCGGAATTAATCGAAAATGGAAACGATGGGTTCTGCTTTGAACTTTATTGTACTGTACTCGAGTACGGTAGCCGAATGGGAAACGTTTTTGTGCCTCACGGTTGTGCGATTGCGTGGGGTGTGTGTGTGAGTATCGGATTCGATTGGGTTTACTTAGGCTTGGACGTGATTTAGTGGGTTTTGTTGGGTTGGGCATATACTCCTTTTTCCTTATTCGCCCTTTAGTGGGTATCGGTGTGAAGTACGAGCGGATTTTCTTCTTTTCGCCGTGAGATTAAATTGTTTCTATTCTCGTGTGGGTTGACGTTCTATCCCCACCCACTGGCCGGAGTTGAGGGTTTGCACTCTTCACTTATCGTACAGAAGTCGACGGTTCGGAAGGGTGGAAATGAAAAATGAAACCGAGGCGGCGAGCGCATGGACCATCCGCATTGCGATGAACCATCGCGGGGGAGACAGCAGAGAAAGAGGCATTCAGTCGAGCACCGGTATGCTTTCCCCTAGCTGTGCCCATCCGGCGCCCGCTAAATAGAGCCGAAAAAGAGGAAGAGGAAAAAAAAACAAACCTCTTGTCTGAGTTTTTTTGTTCTTTCTGTTTCTCCACTCCCTTTTTTTCCTCTCCTATGATCCCGGCAACGCATGAATCTGACGCTGCGAGGTGGAAAACGGCGCTTACCAGATTCAATACCCCCGCGTCCCAAACTAGGCGGCGAAGCGGTGAAGAGCTCCAAATACCGGTATCTTCATCATCCTAGCCGCGTCGAATGGGCGGATTTCTACTGTGTGCTCGATATGGATTGGATGAGCTTCTTGTGGTTGCAGCTGGGTGGGGATACCTCCCAGGAAACGACATCTACTGGTCCATCATTTCTTTTCTTTTTTCCCTTCTCCCACAACCCCCGATTTCGAATTTGTCCACGCATGCTCCGAGCATACGAGTGAGGAGAAAGTTTTGAAATGGAGAAGAGGAAAAATGGGTACTTACACACTTTCTGTATGTGGCTTCGAGATATAGGACGGGTTTATGCGCACTGCTACTCATATAGTACAGTCAAATGGTACGAGCCTGCACCGTAGGCACAGGTACTGGCCTAGTGCCTACCGTCTGTGATAAGAACGCTTTATGAAATCTCCACAAGACCAAATCCTTTCTACTTAGGTGGGGAAACGAGGGTATGAGCGTGCTGCAGCAAGGGAGGGAACTTGCGAACGGTTGCTTTCCATTTCAAAGTGCCACTTCCTGTCGCAATTGGCTCCTCCTATCACTCGGCGGTGGAAGGTTTAACGACTGTGGTTGGTCATTGGCCTCCCCTCCATCTGTGGGCCTTCCCAGGGCGAGCACTCCGCATATCCGCCCTCTCCAACCAGATGGATGGGTTTGGGGACTAAAAACTGACCCTGGCTGCCATTATGAGGGGCGGCCAGAGGCCATGGTTGGTCGCCAGTTCCTCTCACCTATGAGCGGCCGCCCTTAGCCTTCCCTGTTCCTTTTGGGGCTGCTTTCTTGTATTCCCTTCTTTCCTGTAGTGGCACGACACTCGCACACTGTTCTCCATTTTTATTCATTTTTGATTTTGCTTTTATTTCGTTTTCCCCTCTCCCATTCTCATTCATTATCGAAAGGCCCGTTCCGTCCAATGCCCTTCTATCAATTGAATTCTCACTTTTTCATCACTTCCGAGTAGATAATAACCCTTTTGCCGCTTTCCCTCCTGGTCGGTTTCTCGGTTCTTTTTATTTCTTCTTTTCTTTCCCTCCTTTTGACTTTTTTTCTCTAGACTTTGACGTTCGAGGTACGGTAAGGTTTTTTCAAGAAAAGTATATATCTCGGGTACGATTGCGGGTTCGATTTTGTTTCAAGAGCTGCCTAGGGGGATTATCCATTGGTTTTTTTTATTATTACTTTGTTTGGAGGAAGGTGCAAGTACGAGCCGGCAGTTTTTATTGATTGTCGACATTTTTTTTATCATCCATCATTTCATCGACAATTTCACTCGGCTCGAGGATATCGGTCCTGGTGATACCTTCCTCTTATATTGTCTATAACAAACCAACCTGGAACCAAAGAGACGGAGGAAAAGGACAAGGAGGAGAAGAGAGGAAGGGAAAAAGCTGGCGAAAGCTTGGGCCAAACTCATCTCAAATCAAGCCCTTTCGAATAAAGGCTCCATCTCGGATCGATAGCCTCGCCCTTTGTTGCGTCCCGGAGAAGGACAGCAATTGCTTTCCATCCAGCTCGGGCGGTGTCGATCCCTTGCTTCGCTTTCTCTACCCTATTTTTTCCACCCTCTCGGTTGAGAGTCTCTGGCACGAGCTCTTTTGTACTTGTTGTCTGTCCGCGGCGTTGTACTCGCGGCGTCAAGATTTGAGAAGGTATCTGCCACTGTACCTTTGGTTGAGCACTTCTGGACTCCGCCTCAACACCCGCACAGCTCTAAGCCGCCACAAAGGGCCCGCGAAACAACTCATCAATTACTGAGCTCATCGTGCATAGGTTGGATTTGCTGCAACTCTTTTACTTATTTTTGTCTGGGCCATATATATTCTTGATTTCCCGGGGGGTTTTCTTTAACAAGAGGAAGTCTTTCTCGCTTCCCCAACAGTGTGTGGGTTGTTACCTAGCCTCCAGAGAAAGTTAACCCTCCAAAACTGATCAAGCCTCTTGAAAAAAGAAAACAGAAAGCTTTTTATATCATTTTTCGCCACATAGTGTGTCGAACCGACGGAACGAAGGTACGTGGGGAAATATTCAATTATTTAGTCTGGTTTGCATTTTTATTTCTCGTTTCTGCCTATTTCGCCTTACTTGAACACACCTTCTCTTTCTGTGATCATTATAACTACCGATCATAATTGCTGACGGGCTGTGTTGCATTTTTTTTTTGTTTCTCGCAGCTTGAGGTTCTGCAGTCGGCTTTGATCATGGCAAGGCAGTGATTCAATTTATCCTAGCTCCCACAGATCCCAGCAATACCAGCATTCCACAATGGCATATCGAGACCAGCAACAACGGCCCCCCCACCACTTACCACCCCACACAACCTCCCAATTATCACTACCTAAGCTTCGCCTTAAACCTTCCTCCTCGAAGCTTAGGGGTCAGCAATCCTCCTCCTCACCTCCACCGCCAGCTCCTACTACCAGAAGACTACTACACGAGCACACCTTTGCTTCATCAAGGAGAGCGGAATCCCCAGTATTATTACATCCAAGGAAGAGTAGTCTACCGAAGCCTATGTCCATTATTAATTCTCCGATAATGACACCTGTTACCACCTTGAAACCAAGGACTAGCCCGCCCTCTAGAAGCAGCGCCGGCTTCGGAGGGTCGACTGTACCCCCTGCTACAGCTTCGCCGGAGAAGCGACCGCGAACGTTAATACGAAGGAAGCCCTCGTCTTCCTCAGTAGCCTCGTTCTCATTGACAAGCCTACGAACGGGCTCGACAACCTCGTTCAACGCATCCACTGCCTCGATTACATCCTCGTCTTCGCACGTTGGTGGATCGAGGAATGCCTCTCAGAGTTCCATATTGGGAATACCATTACCGCCTACCTCTACCGTGGGCAAACCACGATCTAAAAGCTCGTCATCCACCCAGGGCGAATCTCCGCAATTACGGACACGAGAACTACACATTCCGGCTCCAATAAACGTCTACGATAGTGGGGCCAGCAGTAGTCCTTCAACAAGGTATACCGAATCACCAGGAGCGTATAGTTACTCATCTACCCCCTCATCAATATCTTCTCACTCCCCCGGCTTCCCGCCGGCGCATCACAGACTCCGTAATCCAACACCACCAGTGAGAAACAATCTTGATTCAGTTCGCGAGTCAACTACATCCACTTCGTCTGGGTCCACCATCCGAGCGAATCCCCGTGATGACGATTCTGACTCAGAGGATGGGGGTGTGAGAACTGAGCAACGGAGTATTGGCACTATGAGCCCTCCACCTATGGTTGAAGAGACCTACTTTCCGCAGTTGGGGTCCGCTTCCGCACCTAATACACCATTTTATCAACCAGTCCGTGGATCACCTAGACTTGTGCCACAGGCGGCGCCTTCGCCTTTGCACCTGTCTGCTGCGCGTCCAAAAACCCCTTCTCCTGCCTTAGGTGTTAGGGGACGGAAAGATAGTACTTCCTCTATTTCTTCAAGATTGGGTACCCCGGAGTTAGGAAATATGTCGAGGGGTCTTGGCGTCTCAATACCGCCACAGGCACCGCTAGGTAGACTGGCAAAGGGACGAAGCAAGTCCCTCAGCAGCACCGCTGCCTTCTCATTACCTACGCGAGCGAACCGAAAGGAGACCGCTACTCCCCCATTACCATCACCAGGACACCCACCTCCCAGGAAGAATAGTAATCCTATTGCTAGAGGTCCCACACCACAGCCACGAGATCCTATAACCATTCAAAACAGTTTGTACCATAATATGCCTGCATATTCGTTGGCAGGGAACATCTCCGCCATGGCTAAGAGAGGGGAGAGTAAGGATAGGGCTGTGCGGGAGAAGTCGCCGACAAGGTCCAGCCCTGGTAAGTCGCGACCGGGTTTCTTTTCCCGAGGAAGGACGAAGACATCAGGGTCGATGGACGAGAAGGAGAGGGGGAAGGAAAAGGAGAGGGAGAAGGAAAAGGGAAGGGAGAGGGAAAGGGAAAGGGAAAGGGAAAGGGAGAAGGAAAAGGAGAGGGAGAGAAAGGTAGAGAAGGAGAAGAGGAAGGGCCCTGTTGCGGGTACCGGACATGAAGGGTATGCGGCGTTTGGGAAACAGATTACTGGTAGAGGGAGAAGTGGCTCTACCGGTGGTAGTAGTATTGGGAGCTATGCGAGGAGCGGCAGTACGAGTTCTACTACTGGTGGATCACTAGGTAGGACGTCGGGTAGCAGGCGAGGCAGTTCTGGCGGTGAGCCGGACGACTACCTACTTGACAGACTGAAACCGGTTGTTATTGTTGGTGGTGGAGCAGTGATTGAGAACAGAAACACTGGTGAGCTGATGACCAGGACCGGAAGTGCCGATAGCAGCAGGGAGAAGAGGAGCCTGGAGATTGGGAAGCGGGGCCCTAGTCCTGTTTACATGTCAAGGGAAGGAAGCTCGGATAGCATGTTCAAGATTCCTGGGAGGAATACTACTCCAAAGTTGCCTCCATCCCCGAGCCCTGAGGCTCCTCCGCGTAAATCGGGACGGTGGGGTTTCTTTCGGTCGGGTAGTGCACCTAGTTCACGGGGGAACGCGACTCCGTCACCGGTTCCGACTCCTGCACCACCGATCACTCCGATCCCGGTTGCTGCTTCGGGAACGGTACCTACCACCACTTCCCGAAAAGCGATACATACCTACAGACGCCAACCACACTATGCGCTTCTCGACCAAGAGGAATTACAAGAAGCTGCACAGTTGGCAGAGCAGTTTCGAGAGCTCCGACGGGAGCATGCGCATCCGACCAATAACTATGCAAATGCGATCAGGCATCAGGGCGGTATCCACGAGCCACCAACCATTTCTCAGCAAGCTACTCCTCCACCGATCCCTCAGCCTACACCAGTCGTGCTACCTCCGCCTTCTTTACCTACTCCTCCGCCCCCTCCGCCAACCCTGCTCCCCCCACCACCGATTTCATCACCACCACCACTATCGAGGTCCGCTCCTCCAAACGCGGCAGAGCAAGTGCGCAAGGATGTACGTGCGGCAAAGGCAAACGAGCGAAAATACTTTCAGCGACTCCAGCAAGTTGGCCGGATTCCACCAGTAACGAGAACCAAGACACCCAGCCTTCCTCAAAATGTGCCGGCATCTCCACTGCCCGCTTATCCGGAGACTGTTTCGGTTGCCCCTCCGCAAGCCCCTCCGCAGGCCCTTCCTCATGCCCCACTTAGGACAGGGCCAATCCGGAAGCTACCCCCAATCAAAACCCAGGTCCCCCGTGCTGAAGTTGAAGCCAGCACTGCACCGCCGAGAATGGGTCGTCCATTTGAGAAGGGCTTCCATCCAGCGAACGAGGGATTTCAAGTCCCTTGGGGCTCGTATGGACTCACCCCTACCACTGCGATTCACCGACCTAGGGCCTCCTGCCAGATTGATCCTTTCGATGTTCGCAGCGCACAGGCAGCCGCAATGGTTTCTGAGATTCGTGACGGCGGCAACCTGGCCGCCAGCCCAAGAGGTACAGAATGGCCCATCAGAAAGGGTTCTATCACTTCGGTCTCTACGGTTGCAGAGCCAGGGCCAGAACCAACACTAGGACCAGTCGAAGAAGAGGAAGACATCTGGCCAGAGTATAATGACCTCATTGATGCAGGACTATTCGGCGAGGCTATGGCCGTAGAGCCTGAGGTAGAAGAGGAGCAGCCTGGCACAAAATCAGCGACATCATCGCTCGGCTCACCCTTCCGCTACGAAGACCTTTGTAGCGCGTTCCCGGACCTCCGGGATGATGAAGGAGTGAAACTTAACGAGGAAGAGCAAGTTGATAATAAGGGCGAACCCAAAGTTAACGACTCACCGACCCTTCGAAATGCTCCACCTACACTTGTCCTGCCTTCGCCTTTGCCTATCGTCACCAACCCGCCATTTACACCGCCAGCTCACAAGATTCTTACTCCTAGCACACCCTTTTCCGTCTCTTCATTTATCAGGTCTTATGGAGATGACCGCGACCGGGATTCTCGAGGGACAATTAGCAGTGTGCAAAGTAGACACAGCGCTCACTTGGAATCGTCTCCACCACCAAACCTGAGCCTTCCATCTACTTCATCGCGCCGGCGATCACATAGATCTCGGGGCTCCGGCGGGTCTTCTGGTTCACATAAGTCTACTGACTCGACTGGATCTATCGACTTGGATGCATCCCAGGACGAGATGACTGTGCGACTTTGGGCACTCATGGCTAGTCGCTGGCTGTCTACTGATAGAGTCCTTGTCAGCCCCGCGCATGAGATGATGACGAAAATCACAACGGCGGTTGGTCCTCGCGCCAGTGGCGGTGGTAGGGTTCTTGTTATTGATGGCCTTGGCACAGGTAATTCTTCCTCGCCTATCAAACTACTAGAGTACTAACAATTGTACAGATGACTGGTCCTTCTACTGCGCCCTTTCATACCCCTCTGCGAAGATCTACAACCTCTCTCCCTCCCTCTCCTCAAACCCACACACCAACACCCCGCCATCCCCCTCTAGACCTCAAAACCATCAACAAATCCACCATGAAGACTTCTCTTCCTCCTTCCCTTTCCCAAAAGGCTTCTTTAATGCAATATCCTTTCGCTTCCTCCCCAGCTCCTCAGACTCCAACCTCCCCTTCATCCTCTCCGAATGCCGGCGCGTGCTCGAACCAGGCGGCTACTTGGAAGCAACAGTCCTAGACGTAGACCTCCTCGGCAACGTCGGCCCGAAAGCGCGCAAAGCCGTGGACTTAGCCAAGACCATCATGCACCGCGAGAACTACACTTCTTCGAACTCTACCTCCACGCAATCGGAGAAGGTACTTAGGCTCCTATCCAAGCGCGGCTTCGAAAGCCCGCACAAGTGCTTTGTCGGCTTGCCGGTGGTTTCTAACGTCCCCATCACCGGTGGTGACGAGGTAAATAGCGCAGTGCTCGCCAGGGTCGGCAGGTGGTGGTATACTAGATGCTACGAGCGAGTGATTACAAGTCAGGGCGAGGTTATGAGAAGGAGTATGTGGAATGAACGTGGGTTGTTGAGGGAGTGTGAAGAAAGGGAGGCGGCGTTTAGGATGCTAGTTGCATACGCCAGGAAGCCAGTCAAGGGAATTCCGACGGGCGGGTTGATCTAACTCTCTTTTTTCCCTCGTTTTCTATGATACCTTCGCTTTGTGCTTTTTTGGTTTTATTTTCATTTCCCCGAGTTTTGTTTTCACCAGCGAGCGTTTTTTTAACTAATGACTGTGGTGGCGGTGGAGTTTTTCTTCTTCTTTCTTTCTATCATACCCTTCTTACGTTTACGTTTATCCCTTATTACTGTGGAGTTTTGCTTTTGCTCTTAGTTTCTGCTTTTTTAACCTTCATTTTAGCGGGACTGGTTTTCGGTTTTTTTCTTCTCTATATTTTACTGTTTGGTCTGGGTCTGGGTATCGGATTGATTTACATGATAATTCCCTTCTTTCTTGTCATTCTATTTTTGTCTGTTTTGTATAGCACCCTTCTCCTCACTTCTCCCATCCATCCATCCATAAAAACGACCCTGTATGTACCGGATACGACATGTTATGATTTACGCTTTGATTTTTTCCCTTTTTCCCTCTTATTTACAGTACCAAGGTGTCACAGTGGTACGGTATGTACCAGTAGTTCATTAACAGTAGGGTGAAGTTGAATTAAATTGAAAGTTCTACAAGCATGAAGAAGAAAAAACCTCCACCTCCCTTCTCCACCAATATTTTGCCAGGTCCACCCGAACCCACCTCCACATCCGGAAAGTCCAAACCAAACTGCTGATGCGGTAGCACAGCACGTGACCTTGATTGTATGCGGGGATCGGCCAGGACATTTTAAGCGCTTTGGAACGATTGGCTCTCGGGGTTCTCTCTTTTTGAGCTGACCCCTGTTGCGCTAACCTGTGCCAATATTTCGAGAAACTCGTAACCGGCCAACACACACACGAGAGAGCACGCTGTATCATAGTCTACCGTATGTGGAAAGGGGAAGGGGGAGGGTTTTGCCGGCCGGGCCGGTGGTAAGCGATGAGATGAGCGATGAGCTGTGCGTGGTACGGTACCGTACAGGGGGGGGGAGGCGGAGGGGGAGTTGGTGCGTGCTGATTGTGGGGCGCGTGTGCTATGTACCCGTGCTAGCTACTGTAGCAACCTGTGGATAGCGACGGGTACCCGGGAAGCTCCAGCGCTTGTGCCGGAATGTGTGCTGAGCGTGTGATGGTAGTGGTAGTGGTGGTGGTGGTGGTGGTGGGATAAGGTTTGTCTCAGGGGGGTTTGCACGAGTACGGAATCGGGTTGGGGGAGGGTGGTACCGCTGGAGATTGCGTGCTTAGGGGATTAATGTGCTGGTGGTGGTGGTGGGGTGACTTGGGTTATCGGTACTGCATCTGGAAGCGGGCATGCGGTGTCACTCGTAGTTTTGTTTTTTGTTTTTTGTTTTTTGTTTCTTTTTTGCTTTGGGTGGGATTTGGAGTGGATGGATGTGTGTGTGTGTGTGTGTGTGGAGGAAGAGGGAGTTCTGTACGAGTATATTGAGTTTTTTTTTGTTATGGGAGGTATTGCGATTAATTTTATGGCGGAATGTTGATTGAGCGGCTTGATGGGTTGAGTGAAGTGCAAATGTGATGTGTATTCCCTTCACGGTTTAGTCTGAGGTTGTCTGATGATTATGATTTGGAGTACGTACGGTGTCTGTGTCCATCCATCCATCCATCCATTCATTCTGTCACTAGGCCCCATTCTCATCTCTTCGAATAGGTTAGGGGTACAAGTACCGGGTAGCAGTCGGGATAAGCATTGAATTTTTCTTCTTCTAATAGGTCTTGTGGCTTGTTTGAGGGAGTGGTTGTAGCGGTAGACGAGTTTAGTATGATACTGCACTTTTAGCGGGGTACTAAGTGTCGACGGGGGTGGTGCCAAGAGAAGATATGCTTATTCTGGGATTTAGCGATTGCAAACTAAGGGATTGATTCTAGTGTCATACCCCCCCTAAATAATAGAGTGCTTACCGGGGAGGGGTGGCAGGTTAGATATTGTGCTAGCATTGTAGTTCAATAATTACCTCGCCAGAAGGGGTAGTTCGAAGGGGGGACGTAGGCAGCGCGATCGAGTAGAGAGCGCTATACCTTGAAGAAAAAAGAAATAAGAAAAGTAATTGGAGTGGGAGGTAAATGTGCTAGGAAGTCGTAATTTACCTCTCCTAGCAAGACGCTGTATACTGTAGGGTAGGTATTTCCTTTTTGTCCTGTTTGAACTAAGGCTAGAGTTTGTTTTGATTTCCCCTGGTGCAGTCTATGAGAGGGAGGATTCCCCTGTCCTAGCACATTCCCCTCCAACTTAATCCGGATTATTAAGATATGTTCGATGGTGCTGTACTGTGCGCTTTGAATGGCCCCAGTCCTATTCTGAGGTTGGCGCTGGGGAGTCTATAGAAATCGGAAATTGAAATCGGTATTGCAAAGCGCGGGAGGAAAAAGGGATTCTTTCCCTTTAATAATTCTTTTCTTTTCTTCTTTTTCTTTCCCTTCTCCTTCTCCCTTCTCCTTCTGCCGCCTGTGCGGATGGCTGATCTGGCTCCCTATAATTGAGGCAGTGGCCCAGGGTGGGATTATACTACGTCCAGCATGTCTGTTTTGCTCTGAGCCTTCTGGAGGAGGGCTAAAGTCTTTGTCTCCTAGTTTCCATCTGGAAGGGCCGCCCAACACCCCCTACTCTACTTGGTGGGTTGTTTAAGAGCAACAGATTGCGTAGGGGGGTTGTGGATCTCAAACCAATGGTTGGAAGACCATGAGGCATCCATACGATGGCGAGCGCATAATAGAAGAGTACTGGAATACGATATTCACCACTTGTCATGATCCTGTTTGGAGCTGCCTCCGGCTTCCAAGCTAGCCGTCACGAGCGTAGAGGATTATATAAACCAACCTTGTACAGTGAGATTCCCGCCGAGTGAGACTATATGACCATGGATCCTCGCGGTCCAACTGGTGAATAAATAAGGCATGAGAGCGTGAAAACTGTTGGAAACTGTAGTTATGGGTGCACTCTCCTCTTATCTGTTGCTGTGGTTACGAGTGATACCTCGTGACCACTTACGTCACCCCCTTGTCCCCTCTTAAATCCTCGCCCCTCGCCCCTCTTCTCTCTTTCTTCTTGTTTCTTCTCTTCTTCTTTTTCCCTCTTAATTATCTTCTTGTTCAATAAGTAAAATAAGTCTTTTGCTTTCTCCGGTGACCACTTCCCCTTTGAACCTGTGGAACTACTCGCTTCCCCTCTTTCGTACCCGATAGCTCTCAACAAAAACACCTTGGTTACGCTCCGGCTGTAGAAGCTCAAACACTAATCACAAAATTGCCCCTGATTTACAAACCCCTAGATGTGAGCACTGTACAACAGATCGTGGAAGAAAGAATTCCCCCCCTCCCTTCCTCAAAACTATGAAGAGGAGAGGGAGTGAGGATGCAGTAGATGCAGAGTAGCCAAAACCAAGACCAAGGCGCCATCTATGAGAAAGAAAGCTCTCCAGAAATGGCAGAAACTCCTGTAGTGGTAGATAAAGAAGAGGAATGATCAATAGTGCCATCCTAAAGAACCCATGGCTATCTTGGCGTTCGAGCCTGGAAGCGCACGCCCAATGTCTGATGGCAGCCCGACGGAAAAAGTAAAAGTAAAATCCTGATAAATAATACCAAACCGAACTAATCTCCCAGGTTGTGAGAAGTAGCACCCCGAAGCTGCATCCTCAATACCTAGCTCATGAAAAACTTACCCTCTGGAAAATATCAGAAGCAAGCCACCTAGCACACACAGCGCATATACAACCGCCCTCCCAAGGAATGGATGGGATAGATCCCGGTGGTAATCCCCATTACCATAATCTCACCTCACAAATTTCCTTCTTGGTCACTGCATATCACTCACCCTTATAGCAAATTTGAAATCTCATTCGTGGTTGCCAGAACATCCGTCGTAGGCTCGGCTTCCCAATACTGAGAGTTTCTGACCTCTCCGCCAATCACCTATCATATCCTACCCATCAGGCTGTTTGCTCGCCCGCTTGCTCACTTCTGTGCTTGGGATAACAAGGCACATATTGGCTCACTACCCTGTGGGCGGAGGATAAGTCGACCTTGGAGAGAAACAAGCTGACGGAAGTGGCGGCACGGTTGTGTAAGCATGATGATATGAGAAGGATGTAGTCGTGTCAATTCTCTATGGAGGTTGCTGGCTAAGGTTCACTTGTAATGAATCTACATGTGTAACCCCATACATCCGTTCATGCCCTGGAACGGTCACTCGTCCAAACTTCAGTCCTCCCCCGTATCGTACCATGTGCGCTTCCCGTTTCCTGCGCTCCTCTCTACTCTTAATACAACACTCTACTATTGGGATTATTATACCATCACAAGTCACTCCTCGCGTTCTACCAACTATCCTCAGCCTACGAGCTGCCTTCGTCAGCTCAGTTCGGGGCACACGCTGCAAGGGGATGAGATATCTAGAGCAGAATTCAGAACAGAGAAGGGATAACCACAATTTTTAAGTTTAAAGAGTGGCCGTGGGAAAATGCTGGATCTAGGGGGGCTTCCGCGAGCTCTAAGCGCAGTGCCATCTTTACCCGTTCCCAAAGCTAGAAAGCTAGATACCATACCGTAAGAACTCGAACAATCTGACCTTGTGCTAGGGAGTTATAGTTACCTCTCTTAGTAAGATCGGGGTTTTTTCTTTCTTTTTTGTTTGTCCCTGGTGAGGGATTTTTAGTGTGTTTTTCACCCTCTTTCCCGAGGAGGAAATTTCAGACTGCATAGCACATGGTCTGATTATTCGAGTTTTTACGGTACTAGGTACAAAAGTGTAAGAAGGCCCAGAGCTGACTACCCCTAAGGGCAGAATCCAAAATCCCGGGTATATTATACACTTAGCGGCTTTTTGGGTGGAGCTCATATAAATACCTAGTTAATATCAGTAATTTTTACAATATCTCCGGTGCAATTTGAGCGTAGTAAGACCGGCCCAGCTCCCTGGGGCTCCACGTAAACCCACTGGCACAACTTAGCCCAATCCCCATACCACACAGCACAGCCTCCTGTTGGCCGAGTATTATAAATGATCCTTCACCGGAACCCCCCTGCCTCATCTATCTACCGAGGCTCCGGTACCTCAACCATAGTCACCGACTAGTATCCGAGCTTCACAGATGTGCGCACGGAAGAGAAACATAGGGCTAGCATGACACATCTACATTTTGTAATTCCCCAGCTAAAAACGAAAGTCTAACAAGAGAAGGACCTAGCCAAACGGCGGTCAACAAGAAGTCTACAACTAATACATTTTGAGAGGCGTGAAAACATGCTTTATGCGGGGAGGGAGATAATCATAGGGTGGGGGGTAGGGAACGGCACCGAATGGCTCCGGAATGAAGAGATAGATTCCGGTAAATAAAAGGAAAAAAAGCACAATTAGAAAGAGGGAGAGGAAATGAAGGAGAGGGGGAAAGGAGTGGCTCCGGAATGGAAGAAAAAAAGACAGGTACTCTTCCGCCAGGGACGAGCTTGTTCACAAAGTCCAGCGAACGAACCTATTTGTTCCTGTACCAGTTCTCTGGTGCATCCCCAAGGCACTCCCCAACGGTAACGACTATGTAGTTATTAGCTCCATTATAAATTGTGTGGATATTTATGCGGGACACTTACATCTGTAGCCCTTCTCCTTGAACTTATCGATCATGTGCTTAGCCAACTGCGCGACTGTAGCCTCGTGAATGTCGTGAGCAAGAACTATGAAGTTGTTCTTCTTTGGGTCGGCTCCATCGACGGCCTTACTGACGACGCCCTTGGATGCTTGCATGTTGCTCACATTCTTCCAGTCCTGGGTGTCGAGGTTCTCGCCAATAACGTGGTATCCCATCTCCCCCATGAGTTTCAAGCACGCGCTATTGCACTCAAAGCCCGGGGGACGCATGTAAGTGGGCTTCTTGCCAATGATTCTGTGGAGAGCATCCTCGAGCTTGACCACCTCCGAGATCTTATCCTTCTCGGAAAGAGGAGACAAAGGCTTATGGGAGAAACTAGGATATATGTCAGTTCTGAACCCGAATTTAAGCGGGATAGGTAACTTACGTGTGAGAACCTATTTGGTGGCCATCTGCAATCATCCTTTTGAGGACATCCTTCAATGCCTGATCCTTGATATCGCCGGCGTTCTTGCCGTTGACAAAGAAAGTAGCTCGGATACCGCCATTACTCTTGAGGGTGTCCAACAACCCGTTAGTATACCGGAACGGCCCATCATCAAAAGTCAGAGCAACCGTTCCAGGGTCCTTGCAAGTCTTGATGAGTTTCCCGTATGGGACACCTCCAGGCTTTGGACGATTCATAATCTGGGGATTGGTTTTGGTCGGGGGGTGTGGAGGTGGGTGATGAGGTGGGCGGGGAGGTTTGCCCTTATGATCGCGGAGAGGGACCTTTATGATTTCCTTGAGTATTTCAAAAAGGCCTCCACCAAGGGGGAAAAACTCATGGTCGTTATTATAGTCGCCCCAAGAGCGGTGAGCTTGATAGCGATCCCAAGGCCCTGATACACCGCTAAACCCCCGGCGCCTACCCCGCCAATCATCGCCAGAGCCGTGGGAGTTAAAGGGTTTACCGGGCCGCCCGTTTCTGAGGTGTTTGAAACGGTCCTTTGCGCGATCCGCAAATCGGTGGCCTCTATGGCCGTATCTACCCATACCACTCCCATAACGTCTTGGGGGATGGCCAAATCCTCGATGAGGACCTCCGAAAGGTGGCTTTCGTGAGTGGCCGGGGGGTCCGCTGTGTGGACCGCGAAAAGGTGGCCTCCCGAACGGAGGCCTGCGAAATGATTTGCCAAATGGAGGCGAGGAAGGGTGCCCATAATCAGAGCTACTCCATTCATGTCTAGAGTGGCCATGGTGGCGGCGGCCACCCTTGCGACCGTGGCGACGGCCCATGCCCATGCCCATGCCCATGCCGTGGTGATGGTGATGGTGGTGGTGCTCATCGTCGGAGTCGGAATCGGAGCCAGAATCAGAATGGCCACCCTTTCTCCCGCGGTGCTTGCCTTTGCCAAACTTCCTTCCCCCTTTGTGTTTATGCATTTCTTTGGGAACGCCTCTCCACCTAAAGCCCCCAGGACCACGCGTATGGTCTACCCTTCCGTGAGGTGGGCCGGAATGGGGCTTTGAGAAGGGTCCATTTGAGGGAGAAGCGTCGCATCTCTACAGAACCCATCAGTGTCTTGACATGAACCAATGCGTAGGGACTCCTTACACCAAATGCAGACTGGCACCCAAAAGCGCAATGCTCAGCCTTGCTTCCACACCAACCCCACTGCGAGCAGCAGCCGTTGTCTGGGCATCTCAGGCCCTTCCCATTACCAGCAAAGCTATTACCGCAAGAGCCGTCACTCGGGGGCCCGCCGCCGGCAGCCAATTGACCGGCGGGTGTTAGAGAAGAAGCGTCTACCTGAGACGCGATAACAACACTAAGGAGAAGGATAAAAGACCGTTGCTTCAAGCTGGGGTTAGACATTGTGTCTAGTGAAGAGAGAAATCACTGATCTCCCGAAAGGAGTGACAAGAATGGAAGAAAGGCAAGGAAAGAACGAAACTTGGGTGAACGGGAAGTGTGGGAGTGGTTACCCCTAGGCGTCTGGGTCATGTTCTTTATACCTTAAAAGTTCTGCGTCCGGTATATTTCTCGCATTGGTGGGATGTGGCATCCTGAGTTCTCCTACCGGGGTTTGGTTTAGACAGCGGTGAGGAAACTGGCCCAGCCATGTTGTATCTCGATCGCAGCACTTTCATAATCTACTTTTAGAGTCCCCGAATGCGCGTAATCCAGTTAACTAGGGACGATATTCCATAGGCCCAGTAAGATCTCTATCTCCTCCAAATCCCCCCCCGGTCATTTCTATATCCACAATGATTGAGCCCCAGTAAATCGGTCATCATTTATTCTTTGAGGGGGGTTCGCGAATAGCCAGGCTAGAATAGGCTAGTTCGTAGGAAATCTTAACTGCCGGATCCTACCTCGCACTTCTGCACCCGAATCTCATCGCCAAATTCATAACAGCCCGTATGGGGCATTCGAGGAATTACGCTCCAGCGATCATATGGGATCACTCTTGTTGCTGATTCATCCCATAATCCTTGCCCAACAAAAAATTGTCCCACCGATCGGCCCTGCACCGGCGGCGAGGGAACGCCCCGGTAAAGCTCCAGGTAAGTTACCGGCCGGTATCGCAACGAAGGCATAAATTCTTTCTATCGGTCAGGACAATCTCGCTAAAGCTGAAAATAGCACACCGATGTAGAGACAAGCCGACTGACGTCTGATGGTTAACTACTCGCGCGGCCGGATTGAAGCCGGACACCACTTCTTATGGTAGGGATCGGCAAGCGAATAAGAAGTGGTGCCTAGATGCAGGATTAGTAAATGCCTACGGTATAGCATATGGAAAAGGGTCACATACCAGTATCTCATCTATCCGTTAAAGTTATTGTTTCCTGAATGGAGAATAACTTGCTGGAGCTTCGATTCGATCCCCCGGCTAAGTGACTGTACCGGAAGTGAACCTAATGCCGCATCTCGTGCGCTACTGCCCTTAACATCCTCGGACTGGGCTCGAGGAAGCTGAGACTACGGCGACTTCGGAATAGGTAACCTCCTTAGCGCAAAGACACAAGTCAGCCGGGATGGGCTACGATTGCAAGTGTTTAAGAACTATACTTTCCAGTTATATCCTCACAAGTGAAAACACAGAATACCTAGCATGCAAAGCCTCCCCTGGGGAAATTGAGCTCGGGAAAAACTCAGGATGACTTTTTTGACATTCTAGCGAGCAACACGATCGCTTCCCCTAGGCAGGGCCCCAGCAGAGGTTGCGATAACGGCCCTAGGGTCGCCATATCCACCCTTCTTCTTCTTCTTCTGAACCCCCCGAGAGGAATAACGTTCTCCGAATATTCCCAAGACAGGGTG
>Ga0307510_10003460_pt1 | contig 18407 bp, 18 predicted proteins | sample 12_EM_MG_FD_207224 | JGI IMG/M metagenome (GOLD analysis project Ga0307510, IMG submission 207224) | Populus trichocarpa ectomycorrhiza microbial communities from riparian zone in the Pacific Northwest, United States - 12_EM | ecosystem: Host-associated > Plants > Roots > Unclassified | place...
TTCACAACTTGGAGAAGCAAATGGGGCAAGTAGCTTCAAGTGTGGGGAAATTGGAAGCACAAATGAATGGAAAATTGCCCTCCCAAGCATTGAATCTAAAAGAGAATGTTAGTGCGATCATGTTGCGAAGTGGGAAAGAACTTGAAAGGAAAAGGTCGAAACAAATTGAGATGGATGAAGAAGAAGAGATAGAAACGAAATTGAGTGCAAAAAAGAAACACGCTCCTCCTCCATAAACTAAAACAACGACCAACACTCCAAAGGTAACTCCTCACTCAATGAGTTCCAGTTTTAAAACAATTCCCCCCTTTTCTGTGAGTTCTTCTAGGTCAAAGAAAGAGAACAAAGAAAAACAGATTTTAGAGGTCTTTAAGAAAGTGGAACTTAACATTCCTTTGCTTGATGCTATCAAGCAAATTCCCAAGTATGCCAAATTCTTGAAGGAGTTGTGTACCACCAAGAGAGCTTTCAAGCTGAAAGGCTACGAAACAGTAAGTATGGGTGAAGTTGTATCTGCTGTTGTTCAAAAGAATATATCTTTGAAGCAAAAATACCCAGATGCGTTTACTATCCCATGTGTTATTGGTAATGCTAGTTTTAAAAGGGTCTTATGCGATTTAGGTGCATCCATTAGTGTCATGCCTAAACATGTTTATGATTATTTTAGTCTGGAGCCTTTGAATAAAACTAGTATTGTAATACAACTTGCGGATCATAGTTTTGTTTTTCCACTTGGTATGATAGAAGATGTCCTGGTCAAGATTGATAGTTTGGTTATTCCATGCGACTTTTATATTCTTGATATGGAATATGACTCTTGTGATTCATCAAACGACACTCCTATATTGTTTGGGATACCATTCTTGAAAACTGTCAATTCAAAGATTGATTGTGGTAAGGATACTTTGTCTATGGAGATAGGAGATGAAAAAATTGAATTTAATTTTCATGATGCAATGAAATATCATTACAACAATGTTTATTCTATCACATGCTATGACCAAGTTGATAAATGTGTGCAGCAAGTTTTTGATTTTGACTATAAGAATGGATTGAGTGTGGCTTTGAGTTATGGCTATGATTTTACCAAGATGGAAGAGATGGAGAGGCATATATGTGTTCCCTAAAATGTGCAGGAATCAGCATTGGCTTTGCAAGCTTTGCAAACTGTCCTCCATGATGCAGGAGTCATTTACCCCATCACACACAGTAAATGGGTGGTGCATATCCTTTTAGTGTCCAGAAAGACTGGAATCATATTGGAAGAGATACAAAATGATGCTTATGAGAATGCAAGGATTTACAAAGAAAAGACCAAGAGTCTTCATGACCGAATGATTACAAGAAAAGAGTTTAATATTGGAGACAATATCCTTCATCATTCACGTTTGAAACTTTTTCCTGGAAAGTTGCACTCTCATTGGATTGGACCCTTTGTTGTTTCTAATATTTTTCCTTATGGTGTAGTTGAAATTACAAGTTTAGAAACAAACAAAGTGCTCAAAGTCAATAGGCATCACTTGAAACCTTTATATGAAGGTTGGATGGCAGAACTCATCGCTTCTATGAAGTTAGCTGAACCAATCTATGAAGAATGAACATGCCACATGTCAAGCCAATGACATAAAATAAAAGCGCTTACTGGGAGGCAACCCAGCACAAAAGGAAAAACAAAAATCAGATTTGCTTTCTTTTTCCCTTATCTTTTATTTTTCGCATTTTATTTTATTTTTGTCATTCTCTTATATTCCTTTTCTTTTATTTCAACATTGAGGACAATGTTGTGTTTAAAGTGTGGGGGTATTAAGAGAATTTTGGTTTTCTTTGTTATTTTTTTTAAATCTATGTTTAATCTTTTTGAACTCCCATTAGTTTATGAGAATATGAGTATTATGTTTGATAATTAAATGAGATAGATGAAGATATAAATCAAATGAATGAGTGTGCATGCAAGTTTTAACGTTTAATTGGTTTAGGGATTGACTTTGAAAATATGTCATGTTAACTTTATAGTGTTATACCAATGCAAGCTTTTGAGCCTTCAACATTATATTCTTTGATTGTACATTCTTTTAATGATATGTATCTCTAGAACTTGCTTCATATCTTGTTGAGATTACATTCACATTACATGTGTACATGAAGATGATAAAGGCATTAGAAATTTTAACCACTTGAGCCAAAAAGCCAACCTAAAGCATATTATCCTTAGTGAGCCCCTTTTGAGCTTGTTTATCTTTTCTTTGTTTTACCCATGTGTAAGCCTTAAATTTTTATATGTTTTCATTTTTCCCTGGCCAAGGATTAGTAGAGCATATACTTGTTAATATCTCATGAATTATGGTTGGAAATTATGTGAAAAGAAAAAAAAAGTGATGCTTGATGAAAAGATGGGCAAAGTTGCCAAAGGTGAGGAAAATAAAAGAAAAGGAAAGAAAAAGAAAATAAAAAAGAAAAGTGTTGTGTTCTTAAGATTTTATGTTGATGGAGCTTGAAATCAAATGAAGTTAAGTATTGGTGCTTAAAGATGGAAAATTTGTGTGCTTTGATGGGATATCTTCTTTCAAAAATAATCTTTTTAGAATGCTCTACTTCCTTTGGTTTTAGCCTTTTCTTTTCCTTTCTTTTACCTCTCCTTAACCTTAGCCCCATTACAACAAAAAAGTAAGACCTTTTGATTCATGCATTGCTTGTAACATTTTAGTAATAGAGATGAGATTGCAAGCTTATGGTAGAACATATTCATTGATTGAATTAAGAGATTTAAATACATAAGCCCTAAACACATGAGTGTTGAAGTGTATATCAATGAGAGGACCTATCACCTTGGCATGACATAGATTTCATTTAAATCCCGACGAGTAATTGAGTTTTGAAGTTTGTATGTAAATAAATTCATAAAATTTTATACTCTTTATCCTTCTTGATTGTATTCTTGTTTATAATGCATATATTCTTGAATATTGATAGGAGATTATGAGATTAGTCACAGTGATTTAATTTAATTTAATTTCAAGTTGATTTTACCTATCCTTTCTCGAGGACGAGCAAGAGCTAAGTGTGGGGTATTTGATGTAACCATATTATTTGATAGTTTCACCCATATTTACCTAGTATTTTGCCTATTTTTTATATATAAAATGCCTTGATATTCTTTATTTTATGTTTTGAAGGCACGTTTGGATGAAAGATGCAAAAATGAGTAAATTGGAGGTAATTAGCATATTTGACCTTCAGTAGATGTTTTGTGCAGAGCGTGAGTTCTAGAGGTCTAAATGAAGTGATTCCAGTGGCATTAAAAAGCTAACATCCATACCTTTCTGAAAATCTAAGGCAAGAAAATAAATTAAGGAAGAGCATGGAAATCGCAGCCTTCAAAGTCAAATCTCACAATCTACTAGTGTTGACCTTCGACCATTCTAACTTGAATATCGTAAGCTATAGAAGTCCAATTGATGCAAACTCAATTTTGTTGGATTCCTGACTCAAAGACCTATACACTCTCCAAATTTGAACCAAAAATGATGTCATATGAGGGAGATATGATTTTTCAAAGATAACAACTGAATTCTGTCATCAAATAGGTTTCGTAAAGAAACGAGTCCAAATTACGTTCTGAAGCATCTAAATCGACATCCAATTTTTTATTTCAGCAATTTAGCTCCTCTAAATCAAAGCTTAAAGATTTCATGTAAGGCCCGACCCACTCCCCCTTGCAGAATATTGTCCGCTATGGCTCAGCCCAACCCGGCTTCCACGCCTCACGGTTTTGTTCCTGGCAGCCCACAGGTCCCAAAATGCGTCCTACAAGGCTAGGTACCAACTGCCTTCATATGCCCTAGCTCTGGACACTCTTCTTTCGATGTGGGATGTTGCATTTCATGCAAGGCTATTTCTTGTTTTTAGAAAAATAGTTATTGAAGTACTTAAATGTAAACTGTCGACTTAAGATAGGATTATTTTGTAAAATAGAGACTAGGATTTTCTTGATTAGTTGTTCAACAAACATGCAAGACCAAACTCTTTTTCTTGGTTGCAAGGACACGAAAACGTTCAGATTTCAAGAATTGTGAGATTTATTTTACCTCTTCTTTTCAGTTTATATGATGAATGAATATGTTTGTTCACCTATGCTTATTTCTTAAGATTGTTTTATTTTAATTGCTAGAGTAGACTCTAAGTTATTATTGTGAACAATCTATTGTTAAGTTTGCTATCAAAATCAGAGTTGTGATATTTGAACTTATGAAGCAACTAAGTTTAATAATTATGACGGATCTACGTTATTAATCTTAGGGAAAACATTCGAACAAATCAAACATGGATTACAAACAATTATGTTTTCTTGATTAATTAACTTATCTAGTTCTTAAGGCTGCCATTGAATTAAATTACTAGTGCGGGCTATTAAGGAAGATTATGCAGATCATGAAACAGCACATAATTAGCCTCCAATTATGCTAATTATTATGTCATTCAATTTGTAATTACACCTGATTCTATGCTCAATAACTATGGCTGTAACGGTAGCATAAATTTAGCACAAACTTTCAAATATTCCTTAGATAGACTCTGCTATTGTAAATATAAGGCACTGCTGCCATCTATTGTAATTCAAGCTTTGAAGTATTGTCTGTAGATTTATTATATGGTATCAGAGCAGCAAATCTCTAACGAGCCAACGATCCAAGTATCCACCATGTTTGCTTCCCCAAATCAAACCTCAACTTTTTCTCTTCAACCCCAACCCTCTTCCGCAACAGACAAGCCACTCATTGCTCTTAATATCACTGCACAAATCAATGAAAAATAACCCCTTCCACTTTCCTCCAGTGGCGTGCTAAGTTTGAAGCACTCCTCGTCGGGTATGATTTGCTCAATTATGTTAAAGGCATGTTTTTATGTCCTCCCTCCTCTGGTTCCACTATTGATGAGCTGCACAAGAACCACTGGATCAGACAAGATAAACTCATCTTGAGTGCTATTCTAACCTCTACTTCCTCATCAATAACATCTCTCATTGCCACGGCCCCAACCTCTCATAGAGCTTGGAAAAAACTCAAAACTCTATATGCTAGCAGATCCAAAACACGTGTTATGCAGTTGAAGGAGGAGCTCACATTAATCCAGCATGGACATCGATCAATCACAGACTATCTCCATGCTGTGAAGAAACTGGTTGATGAAATAGCCATTATTGATCATCCAATTTCGGATGATGACCTAACCCTTTATGTGTTAAATGGTTTAAGTTCAGATTTTCGAGAGATTGCAGGACCTATCCGTGCCAGGGAGTCCTCTCTAAACTTTGAGGAGTTACATGATCTTTTGGTTGGCCATGAGGCATATCTAAAACGCTTGGAAATTGCAACACAAACCATGGTTGTCTATACCAACTACACGAAGACAAAGCAGTATGTGCAATGAGGATATAATCAGGGATCCTCACGGCACAATAGGCAACACTCTCAACGTGGGCCTCACACTTTCAGTCCAGGACGAAATCCTAATGGGGCTCACCGTGACAGACGCAGCTTAAATTACAACATTGGCAGGTCCACTAATTTCAATCGGCGCTATCAGCCCAAATGCCAACTTTGTGATCAGTTTGGTCACACTGCCAAGTTCTGCTTCCACTCAAATTCCTCAAATATTTCTGCAAACTATGCCACATCATCCACGGGCAAAGATAAAAATTGGTTCCTTAATTCCGCAGCCTCTCATAATATCACAGGAGATCTCTCTAATTTATCTATTCATTTTGAATATGATGGCGCTGACGAAGTACTTCTTGGTGATGGTTCAGGTTTGGTAGTCTCACACGTTGGTTCTTTGGCTTTACACTCCCCCAACTAAACTTTCCTTTTGCGTGATACTCTTTGTGTTCCAAACCTTTGCAAAAATTTAATATATGTTCATCATCTTACCAAACAAAATAATGTGTTTGTTGAATTTCACCCTTTTTATTTTCTTCTGAAGGACATGATCACGAGGGCGATACTACTAAAAGGAGCATGTAACGATGGCATCTATACCTTCCCCACATCAATGGTCCCCGTTTCCTCCAAAAAGGTCACTAATGTTCATATACGAACATCACTTGATGGATGGCACAAGCACCTTGGACATCCTTCTACCAAAATCGTTCACAGTCTTGTCAAGAGTTTTTCCCTTCCTATTACATCCAATCAAAAGTTGCTTTCATTATGCCATTCCTACTCTATTAATAAAGCACATCAACAACCATTTCATGTCATAAGTCTTAAAAGCCATGCACCACTTGATATTATTTACACTGATGTGTGGGGTCTTGCTAGTTATACTGGTCTTGATGGATTCAGATATTATCTTATTTTTATGGATCATTATACTAAATATACATGGTTTTATCCAATGGTCACAAAATCCGGTGTCTCTACTATTTTCCCACTTTTAAAAAAGGTTGTGGAAAATCGTTTTCAAAAAACCATCAAAACACTGTATTCTGATAATGGTGGAGAGTTCATTGCTTTAAAATCATATCTCTCACTTCATGGCATATCTCACTATACTACTGCTCCACACACACACCAACAAAATGGTGTTTCAGAACGTCGCCACCGTCATTTAGTTGAAACGGGCCTCACTCTTCTTCATGATGCAAATCTTGATTTTTCATATTGGCCATATGCTTTTCAAACTGCATCTTACCTTATCAATCGACAACCTACACCTCTTCTCCATGGAAAATCACCCCTGGAAGTTCTTTTTGGTCAACCACCAAATTACTTAAAGTTCAAAAAATTTGGGTGTATTTGCTACCCGTTTACCCGGCCCTATAATTCAAACAAAATGCAGCCAAAATCCCAAACTTGCATTTTTCTTGGCTACTCTTTAACGCAAAATGCATACAAATGTTTTGAACCCACTACAAAAAAATTCTTCACTTCACGACACGTGCTATTTGATGAACATAAATATTTCTTCAGACCATCCATTCCCGTGTCCTCTTCTTCATCTCACACAACTTCAGAGTCTCAAACATGGCTTCCCCTCCCTCTTGTTCCTTCCATGTCTGTTCTTTCACCATCAAACCTGACTTGCCAGCATCAAGAAGGTCCACTTGCCATCGTTACATCCTCTTCAGGTAATCTAGATAACTCCTCTGATCACTCCACTCTTCCTTGCTTCCAAAACCCAACCCTTCACCCACCTTCTTCACCCGATCTTCTCCCTGCTGCTATGCCTAACTCTTCCCCATCACCTTCTGCTACCAACTCTAGTTTCCCTCCAATCCTTCCCCACTCTCCTCACCCTATCCTTCCCGCAACACCTGAACCTTCCTACCGCATTCACAGCATGACCACCAGATCAATGAACCAAATCTTCAAACCCGAGCAACTCAACACCATATCCAAATATCCCTTTCCCCAAACCATTGAGCCAACAAGTGTTAGTTAGGCTTTCTCTCAACCTGATTGGCGTACTGCCATGTCTCATGAGCTTACTGCTCTTATGAAACATGGCACCTAGGACTTGGTTCTACCTCCCTCAGATTGTCAACCAGTGGGTTGCAAGTGGGTATTCTGCATAAAACGCAAAGCCGACGGGTCAGTGGATCGTTTCAAAGCCCATCTCGTTGCCAAAGGCTATCATCAACGTCCTGGTGTTGATTACAAAGAGACTTTCAGTCCCGTGGTTAAACCAGCCACCATCAGGGTTGTCCTCTCTATTGTTGTCATGCATACATGGGAACTGAGGCAAATGGACGTTCATAATGCATTTTTAAATGGTGCACTAACTGAAACTGTGTTTATGCAGCAGCCCCCCGACTTCAAGGATTTATCCAAGCCTCATCATGTTTGCAGATTAAACAAAGCACTCTATGGCCTCAAACAAGCCCCACGAGCTTGGTATACAGCTCTTAAATCCGACATCCTTCAGCTGGGTTTTCATATCTCCAAAGCAGATTCCTCTCTTTTCATTTATAGAGACGACTCAACTCTCTGTTATCTCCTCGTATATGTAGATGACCTTGTCATTACAGGGAATACTCCATCCTTTGTGCATTTTGTTATCCAGCAGCTTGGTTCCCTATTCTCTCTCAAAGACATGGGTTCACTTCATTATTTTCTAGGTGTTGAAGTGATCCCCACTCTAGTCGGGTTGTTTCTTTCTCAGCATTAATATGTTCGTGACCTCTTAGCTACAACAAGTATGAGCGGTGCGAAAAATGTCTCCACTTCTCTCTCCTCCACTCAGCCTCTTAAATTAATTGATGGCACTGCTGCTGTGGATAGCTTAGATTTTCATCGTATCATTAGCAACCTCCAGTACCTTACTTTGATGCGCCCTGATATCTCATTTGCTGTTAACAAACTATCTCAATTTATGCACCAGCCTACAACAACACACTAGACTGCTGCCAAAAGGCTCCTTCGTTACTTAAAACACACCATCTTCCATGGCCTTCAGCTCCGCAAGACTGGCACCACTACCTTAAAGACTTATTCTGATGCTGACTGGGCTGGCAACATTGATGATCGCACGTCCACCTCTGCCTATATCAGTTTTTTAGGTTCCAATCCTATTTCTTGGAGTTCCAAGAAGCAACGGGCTGTTGCACGTTCCACAACCAAAGCTGAATATCGGGCTCTCGCCACTGCGGCCTCTGAAATGGTGTGGTTGTCCACTCTTCTAACAGAACTAGGTTTTTTAGCACCACAATGTCCCTAACTGCTATGTGATAATCTTGGTGCAACATATCTCAATTTCAACCCCATTAATCACTCACGCATGAAACACATTCAAATAGATCTTCATTTTGTCCGTGACTTGGTACAGAAAGGCAGTCTTCAGGTCCACCACGTTCACACTCAAGACCAATTAGCTGATCTCTTAACAAAGCCACTGTCCAGGCAGCGCACTGAGTTATTGCGTCACAAGATTGGTCTTACCAATGGAAGCTCAATCTTGCGGGGGCGTATCAAGGAAGATTCTGCAGATCATGAAATAGCACACAATTAGCCTCCAATTATGATTATTCTATCATTCAATTTGTAATTACACCTGATTTTATGCTCAATAACTATGGCTGTAACGGTAGCATAGATTTAGCATAGACTTTCAAACATTCCTTAGATAGACTCTGCTATTGTAAATATAAGGCACTGCTGCCATCTATTGTAATTCAAGCTTTGAAGTATTGTCTGTAGATTTATTATACGGACACTATGGTTGTTTGATGGTTAGGATTAGTTATACAGCGGATCTGTTAACTAATCAACATAAGAAAAGATAAATATTCAGAGTATAAATTGATGTTTCGTTTCCATGATCAGTTCTGATTTTCGTAGGTGGATGTTTACTTGAAACTAAGGTTTGTTCTCTTGATAATTTTCTGATTTTATTTACTTTCGCTTGATAGTTTTATATTTTCTTTTGCTTTATCCTAGATAACTTCCAACTCCCCCCAAATTGCATATCATATAGCATACAAATCCGAACTAGACCTTCTTTGTGGGATCGACCCCTTGCTTGCTCTATACTATCTTGTGTGTTGTGTTTTAAGTTAGGGTAATTAATTTGTGCAATCGCGACATCGCAACAAAAAAGCATTCGTTAATCTCTCGATGATCATAAAAAAACAAAAAGGCATCCGATAATAAATCTGAAACTTTTATCTAGATAAGCTTAAATAAAAAAATTTGAAAAGTTTGATATGAAAAATATGCTTGAAATATTTTGTTTTTAAAAATGTTTTGACTATTTTTTGAAAAATTATCGAGAATGTAAAAAAAAATTATAATAAAATAATCATTTTTATTCATGATTTGTTTTTAACGAGGCGCTTTACTTAAATGCAGTCCCTCCATTTATAACATGATTGATAACTATTAGTCAACAAAATTGACTAAATAAACTTCTTTTTATAAATACAATAGAAAATAATAAAAAAATAAATTTATAATTATAATAAAAAACTTAAAAATAAAAAAAAATTAATCATATTTTTTATTTTTAATAAGTGAAATTAAAAAAATATCTACATTAAATAGAAAAACTAAAATCACCAAACAAGTATCTTATGGAGGAAAAGTTTTTGGACATATTTTTGTTATGTGTATTTGATTTTATATAAAATAAAAAGATTTTTAATCAATTCACTTAACCTATTGATTTTATATAAAATTAATTGTGCGATGAAACACAGTATCAATTATGTTTTTTGAGGTTTTTATGTCTAACATTAGAATTAAATAGAACAAAGATTCCTTTTATCAATATCTGAAATAAATAAATATAAAAGGAAACCTAAATGGATATTGGAAGCTCATGCCAATAAATAAATAAATAAATAAATAAATAAATTTCTCATTCTATAGAGGTAAGAATTGAAGTAATGATGATATGAAGATTTGAATTGAGATATTTGGAAGATCAAATATATATTATAATTACGAGTGACTAATGAAGTGTTAATTAATGAGATGGAGGATAACCAACGGTAAGAAAAATGGAAACATGAAACCAATAGTTCCTTCCAGATCCAATGTATTAAACAAGTCAACTACTCGGTCTCGCTCTCGCTCTCTCTCTCAATCCTCAAAACCTTTCTTCCTTCGCAAACACATTTCATTCACACTTGTCAGTTGTCACCGTAACTCACAGCTGCATACTTCTCTCCTGACCAGAAAACACACAAACACTCTCTTTAAATTACCGAACCACCCCTCCCCCCTTTCCTTTTTAGAACCCTCCCTCCCCATGGACAACATTAACTCTCGCTCTGAGGTTCCCGACGGCGGCGATCCGACGAGGCCGGATACCTGTGGCGGCGGCGCTAGGTACAAGCTGATGTCGCCGGCCAAGCTTCCGATCTCGAGATCGGCTTGCACCATGATCTCTCCTGGACTCAGCCCGACCTCGTTTCTTGAGTCTCCAGTTCTTCTCTCGAATGTTAAGGTTAGTGGTTTTAGTATATATACTTTTTTGGATCGGAGTTGATGGTTTTTTCTGTTTGGTTGGAGTTGTTTAAGGATGTGGGTGGTTGGGAGGTGAGATAAGTAGAGCCAACTGGAGGACTTGATAATTGAAGTGACCAAACAGACCATTATTAAATTAAAAATCTTTGTTTTGTCGCATTCACCAAGGCAAGGTAATAATCAAAGTAGTTTTGTCGCTGTTATATATATATGATAATAATGATAAAACAGTGTTTTCTACTATTTCATCTCACCAGCTCTCAAAAGAACGGTGCTCTTTACAGCTTCGTGTTGTTGAGTTCAAGAAGTGGAGAATTGACTTTAAAAAACAAGATGCTCTTACTTTCATTTTTTATTTTCAAAAAAAAGAAAAAGAAAAAACGAAATGCCAGTTACTATATTTGTCTCGTTTCGTGTTAATTTAATTTATGTGATTCGGGAGTGCTTATGTCGTAGCCTGAAGTTATAGATTCTGATGCTTTATGAATTTGGTACCATGTCTCGTGTGGAATTTGTCTGGAGAATATTACCTTTTTTTTTTTAATTACTATTAGCCTAAGCTTCCCCTTTTTATGTTCTCTTTTCTTTTAGAAAAAAAAAAAAATCTTTTTTTGTTCTTTTAGATGCCTGTGTTGTGTTCTCACATAATGAGTCTTTGCCATGCTTCTTCTTGTCTATGTTCTATTGGTCTTGTTGGGTTTACAGATATGACTGCAAAGAAGCTTGAAGGTATATGTGAATCAAACAAGTGAGAATAAACTTGATTATCCATAGAGAGAACAAACTTGGTTGCCCATCATGAGTCCATGACCATATAGAGCAGAAGCTTAAATGTGATAGACAGCATATGTTGAGTTCAAGCATGAGAAATTGGGTTTGCGGCTTTGTTCAGTTGGGTATGTAGTTTTCTACATTTGAAGTACTGGTCCAAATGGAAATATTTGAAAATTGATGTCTCTCTTACTGGGTTCAATATATATTTATTTCCCTCTTTTTATATTTTCTGAATTTCCTTACGCTTGTGTAACCTGGCAATGATCGGTTAGCTCACGTCACTTGTTTAGATGCACTGATCTTTCTATGTATTGATGCTGATAAGAAAGATCTAAGAGCTTCACAGATTTGGTGCCAGACTCCAGACAGTGGCATAATAGTTATCAGTTGCGCCATTGATGAGGGCCTTAGGACATTCAGGGATTATGAAACTTGCCTTCATCTTGATTTTGTATTCTTTCAAGTCTTGTTTACTTGATCTGCGTGTACTTTGCCTTAGAAATATCTTTAGGCTGATTCCTATCTTCTTGACTTCACAGGCAGAGCCTTCCCCCACTACTGGCACATTTACTAATCCTCAAACTGTGCTTGGTTCTCTTAGCTCCACTTCATATCCAGCTACTACTGTTTACTCCACCACCTTTGGAGAAAGAAAATCCAACTGCTTTGAGTTTAGACCACATGCTAGGTCAGACATGGTAAGATCCCAATGAAATTTCAGGCTCTCATAAAATGCGTGGCGACTTTAGGTACTTAGTGTTATGTAATTTTTTGTGGACTTAAATTGCTTGATATTACTCCAATAAATTATATGGTGCTTCTATCCCCACATTCATGTTTAAATAACAGCTCCAATAATTCCTCACATCACTCAGTGTCTTCTACTTTTTAACGCGTTTAATTTTACAAGAGCTTCTAAACCTAAAACCTGACCTATATTAACTAGTTTGTGGTTTCTCCACAAAACTGAAATATTCACTGCCAATGAGCCATTGGTTTTATTCATTCTCATTCTGAACAATATTTGCAGAAGGATAAAATGAAGACTTAGATGATGAGGCATGTTTTTTAACTCGACCTTCCTGTTTTCCCTTCTCTGGAATTACTAAATGTTTATAAACTCATTTCAATTCCTGATATCTACAAGTAGCCTTGCTGGTTTAGGGGCATTGTTTGCCTAACATGTTTCATTTATTTCAAGGTTTCTGCTGATATGAACCATCAGAGAAGTGCACAATGTGTTAAAGTCCAAAGCCAATGCCAGTCTCAATCATTTCCATCATCACCCTCAGTAAAAGGTGAGATGGCAGTCTGTACAAATGAGCTGACTCTATCAACACCACTTCACATGGTTACTTCAGGTTCTAGTGTTCCTGCTGAAGTTGATTCAGATGAACTAAACCAAATGGGGCTCTCTAGCAGTGGGCTTCGTGCATCACAGTCAGGAAGTGCACCTACAGTGTCATCTGATGATGGATATAAGTGGAGAAAATATGGACAGAAACACGTTAAAGGAAGTGAGTTCCCACGCAGCTATTACAAATGCACACATCCTAACTGTGAAGTGAAAAAGTTATTTGAGTGCTCTCATGATGGACAAATAACAGAGATTATTTACAAGGGTACACACGATCATCCTAAACCTCAACCAAGCCGGCGATATGCCTCTGGCTCTGGTTTGTTCATGCTGGAAGAAAGATTTGACAAGTTTTCTTCTCTACCTAGTCAAGATGGTATGGATGGAAACTTCTTAGGGAATTCAGTTTGCTATCTACTTTCCATATGTACTAACCAATGTTCCTTCACTCCTTTCATTTTCTCTTTCAATCACTTACATTGCAGACAAGTCACCTGGTGCATATGGACAGGTGTCTCATGCTATCGAACCAGATGGTGCCCCTGAACTATCTCCTGGCACAACAAATGATGATACTGGAGAGGGTGCTGAGGATGACAAAGATCCCTTCTCGAAAAGAAGGTATCAGTTCATAACACCATTTTACTCATAAAATACATATATTAACCATAATATGGTCTCATAAAACACCATTTGAGCAGGAGGTTGGATGCTGGAGGTTTTGATGTTACTCCCGTGATCAAACCTATTCGAGAACCACGTGTTGTCGTGCAAACTCAGAGTGAGGTTGATATACTGGATGATGGGTATAGGTGGCGCAAATATGGCCAGAAAGTGGTGAGAGGAAATCCTAATCCAAGGTATGTTTTCTGTGTTGATGATGAGTTAAATAGTTTCTGCTTTTTCACTGTTATGGTCCATTCTATCATGTTGTAACTCTTTTCTTCAGTAATTTATTGAATTTCTGGGGAATGTCCTGTGCATTAGTACCTTTGTAGCAGTCATATTTGCCTTCTCATGATGTGGATAATGGATAAAGTGATGGAATGGGCAGATATCATCTCTTGAATTGTTTAATGCCCTGTTTTTCTGACTATGGGTTTGACATGAAATCATTGTGATTCATAATTTAACTACTCTCATAAATATGAGCTTTAGTGTGAAACCGTCTTACAATATGCACATTGTCGTGGGACAATGGGTTGGATTATATTTCAACAATAGGAGATAATTCCTACTTGGATTGTTTCTTTAGCATTGCTATTGTAGCATGATAAATTTTTTATAAATTTGAAGTTGGAACAAGATAGCTGAGGTTAGGGTTCATAAGAAACATCTATAATCTGAATGAATTGATAAAATATAAAAGATTGATAGAAGTAACAAAGAACGACCATAAAATAACCTTAGCAACCTATTTATATTAGTCTAAGCCCTAGATCCCTATGGAAGAAGGGTTCGTAATCTTATTCCATCAGTAAAACTAAACTTTTAAGGAAATACTTCAAAAACTCATTAATCATATGATCCTATATAATTAACCCTAGTATCATAAATAAAATAAAATAAATTGTATAGAAAGCTCTTGCATTACTGTCCTTGGGTTGGAAGAAACCTGTTCTTGAGTTAAAACGATTCTTGCCGCAATCTTAAGGATGTCCAATTAAGAGTCTCTATCCCCCTTTTCTTTCTTTGCTTCAACTGTATAACACGAATAGATATTAGAATTAGTTCCTCCATGATAATGCTTGCAGAACAAACATCTAGATGCGAATTATATTTCTCACATTGATTTCTAGAGTAATGAATTGCAAACCTTAAAACTTGCTTCAACATGTGTTTTTGTACAGATAACCTTTGCACAATTCTTTTGCCTTTGGGATAATATCATGCATGTAATCGAAAGGATCTGCATGGCCTCACTAGATAAATTTCTTTTGTTGAGCAACCAACTATCATTACTGTTTTTGTACAACTCTCCTATTCTCTTTGCACTCAACTACTAGCTTTTCAACGAGGGCATCGTTTTTAACATCATCTCTATCATTAATGTTTTTGTTGCTGCCATAATTATTCTCATAATCATTGTTGTAATAAACATCATGGATTGGTGGAGAATCCCAATCCACATATACTCCTTTCCAATGAACGTTTCATCCATTTGTACTTGCTGCCCTTCAACTTTTTTCATGCAGAGTTTTTCCACCCTTCCAATCCACCTTGCACCAAAGATTTATGGCTCCAGCGTCATAGTCTTCATCCTTATGATTACCTTCTGGTATGTCTAAGGAGTTGTGATCGCCTTCTGGAATCTCCACTTGGGCTTCCACTAGTTCCTGTTGCTTCAAAACATCAATAGTGCACATCAAATGTTCAATTAAACCCACTTATCTCAACCAAAATTGTTTGCCAATCTTGATTTCTCCATTTACAACCTCCAACACATCCCGACATGGTTATAAGGATTGAACCCAACACAATTGCGAGGATCTTTTCACTCTGCCATTTGACTTAGTGTGGGAAGGGGAAAACATTAGAAAACAGAAATTACAGCAGAATAATGACTAGAATGAAGATGTAATTGAAATTGGAACAAGATTGAGTTTAGGGTTCATAAGAAACCAATAGAATTTGAATATAGTGATAAAATAACAAGGAGCAACTATAAAATAACCCTAGCAGCCTATTTATATTAGTTTAAGCCCTACATTCTTGTAGGAAAAAGATTCCTAGTCTTAGTCCCCAAATAAACTACCTAGCTTCTAAATAAAGACTTTAAAAAGTCACATGCTGATCACATTACCCTAGATTAATTAAGTAGCTCTAATATCAGAAATAAAATAACATAAATTGAAAGAAAGCTCCTGGATCAGATCATTCTTTAAACTTAAGTAAAAGGTTGGGAAAATGAAGATCTTTTAATATGTTTTTGCAAGTGAATCTCTGTGCCTAGAAATTGCAGACATTCAGCGAAATGCAGAAGAAGGTTGTGAAGACTTTTTAAGAAGTCCTCCTTCCCTCTCAATATCTTAAAGAAAAAAGGAGTCCCCCTTCTCCATAGAATGAAAGTATGTGAGGATGATGCGGGGAAAATATACGCTATGAAGCCAAAACCTACCGGGAAAATGCTTAATTTCTTAAAATCTGATTGGACTGGAATATTTAATCGTTAGTAATTATAACATGCAATACCCACCCCGATTCTTGGAAAACTTAGTCAGTGTAGGGATTTAATGCTGATTTTTCATTTCTTATTATTCCTTGCCAGAATCCCTTGCTTTTGATCAAAATCTTTTGTCAAGGTTGCCATCAGAGGACCTTTTCCTTGTTCCAAAAGTACTACAGGCTTTTGAATTCCTTTTATGAAGATGAAAGTAAGCTAATTTGAACCAGATATGCTGATTTCAAGTCTCTGTCAACACTGAGGGTCCTTGAAAGATCAATAGGAATTCTTATGGATGTGAAACACTATGCTTGATATTGTGTTAATCAATATTCTGGAGAAACTTGGGAGTTTGCAGTGGAGGCCTGAAGATTGCAATTATAATAACCATAAAGAACAATCTCTAGGGACTTCTACCATAGTACTAACAGAACAATAGTGATGATCAGAACACACACACACATGCAGTGATAGCTGATTTTTTGAATTTTATTTGTAATTCTTTGCTTTAACTTACCTTTGTTTTCTAGCTAATTTGTTAATTTTCATTCTTAAAACAAAATTTCATCTCTTTCCCCATTTCGTTATTTCTTATGAGATATATGATGTTTTCTTGTCATGTTTTACCGATCCTTCAGGAGTTACTACAAATGCACAAATGCTGGATGCCCAGTTAGAAAGCATGTGGAGAGGGCGTCACATGATCCAAAAGCAGTTATAACCACATATGAGGGGAAACACAACCATGATGTACCTACAGCTAGGACAAACAGTCATGACACAGCAGGACCATCAGCTGTGAATGGAACCTCAAGGACTAGACCAGATAAAAATGAGACAATTAGCCTTGATCTTGGGGTCGGGATCACTTCTACATCTGAAAACTTGTCCAGCGATCAGCAACAAGCTTTGCATGCTGAACTTGTCAGATTCGAAAACCAAGCAAGTAGTGGTTCCAGTTTCAGAATAGTTCATGCGAGCCCAATTGCGGCTTACTATGGTGTTTTAAATGGTGGCATGAATCAGTATGGATCTAGACAAATTCCGAGTGAAGGCCGTAGCATTGAAATTCCACCTTTAAACCATTCTTCGTATCCATATCCGCAGAACGTGGGAAGTTTATTAACGGGTCCATAAGTTTGTCTAATTTGTTTAAATTTGTCTCTTGCCTTATAGCTGGTAAATAACAGAAAGGTTAGAAACTGAATTTAAAAATTATGTATTGCTCTTTATATATTCTTGCTGATGGTCTTCGAGCTCATATCTGGTGTTGGGATCTTCCCTTACGTGTACTCTCCTCCCTCCTGTTTCCATTTCCATATCAACTTCGGTGACCACTAAGAGTGAGTGTAAATGCTTATGAAAAATTTTGAATTTTTTTTGTTTTAATTTTTTTTTAATGATTTTGAAGTGGTGATGTTAAATTATTTTTGTTAAATGAAATAAAAATATTATTTTAATATATTTTTAAATAAAAAGTATTTTGAAAAGCAAATCTCAAAGAGTAATATTTTATTTTCTGAAAATAGTAATGTAAATAGTGGTTTTAATTAGTGATGTAGAAATTAAAATAAGTTTCTTTTCTTGTTTGTTTTTCTTTTCTTTAGATTTTCCTCTAATATCATACTGGTTTTTTATATTGAGTTGTATTATGATAATGCTCATAGAGCGAGGATAAAAGTACATGAAAGATGACCTTACAATTTACATGTGCTAATTTCAGAAGCCAATCCTTTGAAAGCATATTTTAAAGGAATATATCAGGTTATTTTTTGTTACGAACACCATTTGAAAACAAAATTGGTCAAATATTATCAAAAGTTTTGGAGAAATAAAATAGTTTAGCACCGTGATTGTGATTAAAAAAAATATATCATCTTAAGATATTTTTAAATGAAAATATTGTATTTCAAAGAAATTGTTAAATAAACTTATATTAGTTAAAATGAGGACAGAGAAGAGAGAAAAAAATAAAGAGATTTTAAAAGTATATTGAAACTTTATTATGACATCACTACTACCATAAAAAAGATCTCGATAAAATAAATTCAATGACACTAAGAAAGGTTATCAATTTTGACAAAAGTGGATCACACTCTCTGTTCAAAGGCAAGTGAGACACATTGAAACTCCAATTACGACACTAACA
>Ga0307510_10003461_pt1 | contig 18404 bp, 10 predicted proteins | sample 12_EM_MG_FD_207224 | JGI IMG/M metagenome (GOLD analysis project Ga0307510, IMG submission 207224) | Populus trichocarpa ectomycorrhiza microbial communities from riparian zone in the Pacific Northwest, United States - 12_EM | ecosystem: Host-associated > Plants > Roots > Unclassified | place...
ACTATGACACCGAAACATGCCACACATGCTGTTAAAGCAACGATCCAAAAAGCAAACCAAACAAAATATCATGAAGTGAGTATCTCATGCTTATATTTAATCAATTAATTTAATTTAATTAAAAAAATATTTTAAAAAAACTAAATTTAACAAAGAACGACAAATTATAAAAAAACTTGAGATAACCCAAGTTATTTACAAATCCAATGAAAAATCCCATATAAAGAAAAAATAATAATAATAGAGCCCAATATCCAATTAAATAAATGTTAATAAAACTGAAAAAAACATGAGCTTAAAAAAAAAAGCAAACCTTAGCGAAACTTTTAAAGTTGGGTTAATCTCTCAAAATCACAACCCGTGAAATCTTAGACCCGGGCTCAATTAAGAAGCCCAATCCACAACTAATTTAATGTTAAATTATGAAATTGAGAAAAAAAAAAAATTAGAAACTTTACCAAAGTAAAAAAATAGCAATCAAAAGAATAATGATAAAATAAGATAGAGTAAAAATAGAAGGAGGAAGAAATCATAAAAAAAAATCAAATGTAAAAATTATCTCAAATAACAATAAAAAGAATAGAGATCAAATCTGACAAAAACAAAATTAAAAAAGAAAAAAAATAAAAAAATTAATTTTATAAATTATTTCAAATAAAACAAATATTAATAAAAAAAATACAAACTAGATTTAAAGGAAAAATAAATTGAATGACTGCTTTAAAAATTTAGAGGGTTAGACTTGAAAATTAAGAAGGAGAGAGAAAAAAAAAAGGTTGTTAACACAAAATCGAAAGTTAGCAAGTCATGTGGGCCATCTAGGAATGGAGGGGTGCCAAGACGATTCGAACGCCATCTTGAAAGCTATTGTTAGGCCTTTAAATTTCTCCTTACGAGTTGCTTGAATGGTGCAACCAAAACCTATATGCTGACACTTGTATTGTACATGTCAACCACTTTTGTAAATAATATTTATATTTATTATATTGTTAAATTTAAAAATCTGGAGAGTTGGGTGTGAAAATAAAAAATGAGAGAGAAAAAAAAATTATTAATATTAAACTGGAGGTTAGTAAGCCACCATGTTGTTTATGGATGAGAAACCGCTGAAATGATTCGAACATTGCATCCGTCGTCACCATATGGCCGCCAAACACCTCAATTTATCATCTATCAATAGAATAACTATTAGATCATTGTGAAAAGACCATATGACCCTCATTGGTTTTCTTTGAAAATATTGCAATGATAATTATACATTTTCAATCTATAGTATGAATCTTGGTCTGAGCCCTATATATATATATTTATGATCAATTATCCTTAATTAAGCTAATTTGGAAACTACCGCTGATAGCCCAATAAAAGCCCAGCCGAGCTCTAAGACCCGTTTCTCTTAAACCCTCCTGGCAGGAAAATAAATCCGCTGTTTCTTTTACCCTGTCTTTGCTGCGAAACCCTAACAATGAACACAAAACTAATCTCTAAAACCCTAATCCAAAATCAAAATGCAATCATTTCCAGATCTTACTACACCAACAAAACTAATAAAGCTACCCTGTACTCAAAGCTCAGTCCTTTAGGAAGCACCCCAAGTTTGGAGCCTGAGCTTGACAGTTGGATCCAAAGCGGAAAAAAGGTCAAGGTTGCTGAGCTTCAACGCATTATCCACGATTTTCGCATGCGAAAACGGTTCACTCACGCCCTTCAGGTTTTTCTTTTTTTGGGTTTTTCTTGTTTCTTTTGTGTTTTGTTGATTTGGGTTTTGTTTGGCTGCTGAGAAAATGTAGGAAAGGAAAAGAAAGGAAGGTTGAACATTAAACTAATTGTCGATCACTTTGCTTAATGGTCAATGCCATGTTGGAATTTTGCCTCAAAATGAGTTTTCACAGAAAAAATGCTTGGCTATGCATGGATTTGACCGTATGTGCATCTCAACCGTGTTGGTGGATGAATTGCTACCTTTTTAATCTATATATCTTTCTTTATGAAAACACATACAAATGTTTTTTTTTTCGGTTGATAAAAGATGCAATGTTTATAAATGGAGGTAAATGAGAGCATCAATTTTTTATTCATTTGAACTTTTTGTTATTAATGTTGGCTACCAAAGAATTATTTAATTTAATCCGCTACTCTTTTAGAATTTTTGTTCAGGTAATATATACTTTTATTGTATTGCCTCTAAGTTTGTGACACTTTGTGGGTGCAGGTGTCAGAATGGATGAATAAAAAGGGCATTTGCATATTCTCACCAAGTCAACATGCTGTTCAATTGGATTTGATTGGTAGAGTTCATGGGTTTGTTTCTGCTGAGAACTATTTCAATAACCTGAGGGACCAGGATAAAAATGAAAAGACATATGGTGCACTTCTGAATTGTTATGTTCAGAAGCGTGAAACTGATAAGTCCATCTCGCATTTGCAGAAAATGAAGGAGATGGGCTTTGCCAAATCATCTCTCTCTTATAATGACATTATGTGCCTCTACACGAATGTTGGCCAGCATGAGAAGGTTCCTCAGGTCCTAAATGAGATGAAGGAGAACAATGTTTCACCTGATAACTTCAGCTACAGACTTTGCATGAATTCCTATGGTGCTAGAGGTGACCTTGAGGGAATGGAAAAGATGTTGAATGAGATGGAGCACCAACCGGACATTGTTGTGGACTGGAACTCATATGCTGTTGCTGCTAGTTCTTACATCAAAGGTGGCCTTACTGATAAGGCCATTGATTCCCTGAAAAAATCAGAAACAAGGCTAGATAAGAAAGATGGAACTGGTTACAATCATCTGATTTCACTCTATGCTACACTAGGGGAGAAGACTGAGGTTTTGAGATTGTGGGATCTGGAGAAATCTACTTGTGAAAGGCCTATAAACAAGGATTATATCAACATTATGGCTTCTCTAGTGAAGCTTGATGAGTTTGAAGAAGTTGAGAAAGTGCTAAAAGAGTGGGAAGCATCTGGCAATTTTTACGATGTTCGGGTGCCAAATACCCTTATTATTGGGTACTCTGGTAAAGGCTTGTATGAGAAAGCAAAGGCACTGCTTGAGAACTTGACCGAGAAAGGAAAGGCGACTCTCCCAAACATTTGGGGCAAAGTTGCTGCAGGATTCTTTGACAAAAATGAGGTGGCAAAAGCTTTCAGCTGTATGAAGGCTGCCCTCTGCCTATATGAGGAGAATAAAGAATGGAAGCCAAATCAAAAGGTGATCAGTGGCATTTTGAGTTGGCTTGGTGATGAAGGTAGTGCTGAAGACGCAGAAGCTTTTGTGTCCTCGTTGAAGAATGTCATCCCAATGAACAGGGAAATGTATCATGCTGTATTGAAGGCACATATAAGAGCTGGGAAAGAAGTGCATGGACTTTTGGACGGCATGAAAACTTGCAAGATAAAGGAGGACGAAGAAACTAAGAAAATCTTGAGCATGATGCAGAAATAAATTCAACAACCTAAGGCCTTAATGTTATTCCATTGAGCACCACAATAACTCCCGTATTCAAATCAAGTTTGTTCCTGAGAGAATCATGCAACTGATGCAGCACTCCATTTTGGTTGTCTAGTTGCGTTGAAGCAATTGGTAGTTCACATTTATCAAGATTATTCCCTTGCTTGCTTCCAGTTGTCCATATGAAATTGTTCAAGCTAATCGTGATGGGTTTTATTTATATATGCTTGGTCCATTTAATTTATCAACAGCCTTATTCCATGCATAATGCATTGGCTGGAGTGCTGCTCGGGATTTGCTGTCTCCCCGTTCTTTCTGGTTTGAAGATAGATTTCTACCCCCACACAAATTAAAGGTGGAAGACAACCCTTCTCCCATAAAAACTACTTAAAGTGTGTCGTTAGGAGATAATCCCATCCTTGTACTTGTTCTTTCTTTCTTTGTAGCATTGATTGCTTAAAAACTTCAAAGAAGCAAACATTAGATTTTAAGCTAGCAACAAAGCCAGAATTTGACACATTCAAGAAGGTAAATGCAAAGACATAGAATACGAGGCATAATTCATGTCCAAGACTCAAAATACGAGACACGACCTAAGCCTAAAAGTAATGGGCTAGGGTGTGGATCCAAGCCCACAAAACCAGAATGTATTTTACCTCTTTTAGATATATAAACTTCCATGAACTAAGCAAGACTACAACTTCATATTTTCAGCATCCTTATCACCTTTTTCATCATTTTTCTGTAAAAATTGACACCTTGTAGCCTCTAAGACGTCGTTTCTCCTACAACTTTACAAATTCTAGCATCATATGGTCCATAAATTCAACAAATAACTTGTTTTATAGATGCTGATGGTTCTCAGTAATCACATGATTCACATCAATTCATGTTCAACATCTTAACCTATTACTAGCTTGAAAGATATTTTGATCTCTTGAGGTTTTCTTTAAATCTCCTCAAATACAAATATTATGTTCTATTGGTTTTCAATATCATCTGTGTTTTCTTGTTTGCTTTAAAATTGGATTTTTAAGCTTATTTTCTTAGGCCTTTGAATCGTATTCTTTCCATACCTCCTCTGGGTTGTCATAAAAAGTTCTAAATCTATGATAACTGCAAGGACTTCAAATGCTTCCCTTAGGGTCTACAATCCGAGTGCATCCAAGCAAGATTCCTTCGAAGAAACTGCGCAATTATTAAGCATCTGTTGCTTCTTTCTTTTTTCCCATAATGAATTTGTCAGAGTTCATGAAAAATCCTCGTGTAGATAGAAGTCCAATATGAAATAAATAGATTTTGTAATTTTCTGCTTCCTACTTGAATTTCTGAAGTTTCTAGTGCAATACATGCTCTCATCCAAGCATCTGACCTCTTCAAACAATTAATAGTCAGGAAAACTTGTCTGTGTATTTGATTTCAGTTGAACTGGCAATATGACCATGTGATGAAACCTCTATCTTTCATCTTGCAAAGGAAAGCATGTACATCCCAAGCAAGCAGTCAAGCACATGTCATGTATTGTGAGCCCAAAACCACCGTTCAGATTTTAGTCATAAGACTGCATTTAACGAGCAACTTTCGACATAACAGATCAACCCTTCACGATGATAAGAAACAGGAAAAGTCGAGCAAGTTGCAAGCACTAACAAATGACAATAGGACTCTGCGAGAGAGCTAATGACAGCATGGACCCTACAATATTACCAGCTAGATTCATCCATCGTAAAAGCAATCCAAATCATACTTGATACCACTTGAACCACGTTGCAAGAAAAACTTTCATAATATAGCTTAAATCTATGATCTATCAGAAAACCAAGCAAGGCATCAGAACATTGATAAGAAAGTATATTGTGCAATCTTCAGGCTCATCACTCATGTATAACATCAACAGACATCACTAACATGAGTAGAAAATTTAGGTTTTGGCTGGTCATTATTTGAAAGAATCGATGTCAACCCTACTCAGATAGGGTGGATTTTAGTTCTCCGTTGTCTCGCAGCTCCAGTATAATATCACAACCGCCTATTAGCTCACCTTTGTAATAAAGCTGAGGAAAGGTTGGCCAATTCGAGAAGACCTTTAGTCCCTGCCTCACTTCCTCATCTGATAAAATATCAAAGGACCCAAAACTGACACCCTTCTCCTTCAGGGCATTCACAACCTTGGAACTGAAACCACATCTGGGGGCATCTGGGGTGCCCTTCATGAAGAGCATCACTGGCGAAGAAGTGATCAGGCTCTTTAAGTGATCTTCTAGAGTCTCCTTCTGAACAATCCCTTTCTCAACCAAAATCCTTTTAAGTTCCCCGCTTTTCTGCATCTCCAGCACGATGTCTGATCCGCCAATAAGTTCACCTTTGATGTACAGTTGAGGGTAACTGGACCAATTAGAATAGACTTTAAGCCCCTGACGGACTTCTTCGTCGGTGAGAATATCAAAGCTCTCAAAGGTGACCTTTTCCTCTTGAAGGATTGCAACTACCTTCCCACTGAAACCACACTTTGGCTCGGTAGGTTTTCCCTTCATAAACAACATAACTGGGCTTGAATTAATCAGGCTTTCAAGTCTGGAGGTCAAGGTCGTGCTCAAGCCAGTGGATTGTGTAATGCCGCCCTTTCCATTTTCATTTCCACTCACTTTTGCCTCAACGGAACCAATAGCATCAATTCCATGATCTCTGAAAACTTCTTTTAATTCACCACTCTCATGCATTGCAATTGCTATGTCACATCCGCCAAGAAGCTCTCCCTTGCAGTACAGCTGAGGAAATGTGGGCCAGTTCGAGAGCAACTTCAACCCGTCACGAACCTCATTGTCAGATAAGATATCAAAAGTTCCGAATTTCACAGTTTCATCCTTCAAAATATCAATAACTTTTTGGCTAAACCCACACCTAGGAGCTTCAGGATTCCCTTTCATAAATAGCATGATAGGGTGAGAGTCAATCAGCTGTTGCAATCGATTTTTTAATGTATCACTGAGGCCAGGTTGTGCTTGGTTTGCTTGTGGGGAGGAGCCATTTTCTTTGGCAAACTCTTTGACTGTTTCAAGAACAGTAGGTCCAGCAGCCATTCCAAGGCTGGCAGGGGCTGCAGGTTCTCCAGGGTTAGCTGAGCCAGCAACTCTAGCGACTTTGGTTGCCAAACTGGAAGGATCTGCACCTTCCAATGTATCAACTGTCTTGCCATCCTGATGAAGAAAATGCATGAAATGGCTGGTTAGTATTCACAATGAGAACTATGTTTTCAGGAGACTAGAACAGCAGTAATCCATTCCTAGGTTGCTATATATACATGAATGTAGACAATCTTGCAAAAAATAGAGTATCAAATTGAAAGTTTCAGGTCATTTTCTAATTTTTAGGAATAAAAAGATGATGAAAATAGGCCCTTTACGGTGACTTGAGTGTGTGCTACATATCAAGAACTTTTCTGGTTTACATGGCTCGGAACTAGACATTGTATATCCATCTACTTGCCGGATGCACAGTTCAGCCCAACTAAATCCAAACCTAGCAATTTTAAGGATTTCATAATTCGTGTGGTTTTGAGAAGTTGTGTAATACATGATTAGGCAGGCAGGTTTCGAAAATGAATGGTTTTGGTTTTGAGAAGTTCGGTGGCCTGATTAGTCAGGTGGGTTTAAAAAATGTTCCAAAGCTAAGCCGCAAAACCCACAAACAATATCACATGAGTTGGATGCAAACTTAATCCAAAATTTATAGGAGTATAATATAACTTGCATCTTTCCACGGGATTATTAAACAGCACACAATAAAAGCATGCAAAGCATACAAAAAAGTCACTACATCTCGTTTTTGTCTCAAAACCCAGACAGCAGTACCATGTATCTCATGAATTCTAGATAGTTGTTCTTAAAAACCGATTTTACTTGGCATTACTCCTTTCATTTTACAGACTGTAATAATGTGCTTCATGGATTTAATTTTGACCCAAATAAGAAATCCTTAAACCTGCAAGCTAAATGACTACACCCTGCTCCACCAAATTATCACTTAAAACCATACGAATGACTTGCACAAGTGAATTACATAATTCAATTCATTAATCCATCTTCTACAAGAGACGATTAGAATCATGAAACCACCAAAACAGAGCAAAGTAATCAATATTAACACAGCCAAGACATGTCCTTTTCTAAGACTACCATTACAGCCTAAATTTCCAACAACAAAGCTGGATACGGATACTTCCTAACAAAACATCAATAACAACCCAAAAAAACATAAAAATCTCAAAACAACCCCTTTAAAAGAAAACGAAGATACCTTCACGAAAACAAAATAAGGCACAGAAGACACTGAAAAGGCCTCTGATATCTCTGGTTGCTCCTCTGCTTCAACCTACGAAACAAAACCCACATCACCAATTTAAACAAAAGCAAAAACCCACGAACATAAAAACAAAGAAATTCACATTACATACCGTGAGAAAGTGGGTGTTAGGAAAATCAGTGGAGAGATGAGAAAAGACTTGGTCCATTTGTTTTGAAGCATCACACCATGATGCCCAGAAGTGAATGATTACTGCTTCTCCACTTTTGGTTATGTTATCAAGCTCAGCCTTTGATTTCACGTCCTTTACCGACCCACTCATTTTTTTTTTATTCCAGCCTGCAACCACACACTCGCAGAAATTTGCAGACACAGCACAACTTCCCTTTCCTATATTTATCAATAGAAACCTGTGTCTTTGTTTTTTCATTCAAAAATATTTTTTATATATATTATTTTTATATATAAATATTAAAAAAAATATATATATATATTTCAAACTGAAAAATAATATCACAATCTCAAACACTGCATACTATTCTTTTATTTTATTTTGTTTACCAGGCTACATTTTGACCCCATACAATTCAACAAGTTTCAAAATATAGCTTTAATTGGGACCAAAATAAACTTTACCTTTTCTTCTGTCGGGGAATCATCAACTTCTGATGGCACCAACGCAAGCATACATACATCCGTATCAGTCACCGTCTATTTTCAGGGATGCCTTATGTGGGTCCTTTAATGTGGTGGTGTAGGACACGTGTACGCTTGTGATTGAACAGATGATAGGTGAGTCGGGCCCACAGATAGTTTGGTTATTATTGTGTGCAATATATAGAAATATGTTTAAGTATTTTTAATCCAAACTTAAAAATCACATGTGCTTGAAATAATTCAAAACCTTTTGATTATTTGAAGAAGTTTATCTGTGCACATTGATAGATTTAAACGACAATATTACTTTATATGTATAGCAGTTGTATAAAGCATAAATATAATTAATGCTCGATTTTATCTTCAAGAGTAATTTATCTTTATTCAAACTATTTAGATTAGTTATTAAATTAATGCCCCGTTTATTTGCTGGAAAATAAATTTTTTTTTTATGAATTTCAAGAAAGTGAATTATTTTTCAATATCTGGTAATGTAATGAAAAATAAACAATAAAAAAATAAATTGAAAAATAATAAAGTTAAAAAAAAAAACCACCAAGAAAATTAGCTTTATGGAGTTGCAAGAATTTAAACAGAGAAAATGAACTTAAATTCAAAAGTTGATTGAAGAGTAGAAACATTATTTGTGCTCATAATTATATCAAACTTAGCTTTTGATATTTTATAAACTGGAAACCTGATTCATTAAAAAAAATAATTTTTTAACACTCATTAGGATTCGGCTAACCTTTTTCTAATGCCATTGAAAGTACTAAGCATCTCAAGAAGGGAGCAAAAATCAAGAAAGCTGAAACATATTACTGGATTACAGAAGACGAGTTGAGAATACATCAAAGAATGCATCAAATTTTATTCTTCGTTGCTTCTTTATAGTTTTACACGGTCAACATTTTGATAAATAGTAACTTGTCAACAAATGATCATGACAATGATTCTCAAAAAAAAAATGGTGGCTGCTTGCCTGCCTCTCAAGAAACCCACTTGATTCCATGTTGTATGCTATTTTTTGGCGAAACTCAAGCGCTTAGGGTTGATATTATCCAATTGAATTAGTATTGTTCCAACATCCGCTCCTTCAGTCCAGTTTATCGATTCCTTCTCTAATAGCTTCATAATCTGCAAAAGTAAAGGGGGTAAGGTATAAATTCTGTTTTGGATCCTTCGGATGTGATAAGTAGAACTTGTAAAAGTGAATCATTTTTGGTTCAATCTCTCAAATAAAAGAATCAAAGCAATCTTACCAATCTTCTACGAGCCCCTTTCGTGACATCCACCTCATTTGTCTCAATGATGACTTTGAGGTCCTTGAATGCTGAAGCAAGAAAATTGACTTTGATAAGATACATGACGAGGAAATTATGAGGGCAAAAGAAGGCATGATGATAGCTTACATGGGATGCCTGAGAGTAAGAGAAAATTACTCTTCAAGGAGCGTATTGCATCTTTTGCACCATGTTCATGCAGATCAAGCAACATCTGGTCTTGAGTCTCAACATTTCTGATAATGAAAGCAACCAATAGATTAGAAAAAAAGCAAGGAGGGAAGCAAATACAGATTTATAATGCAAAGAGAATAGAAAAAATAAAGAGTGCACACCATTAGATACTAAATGAAATGGAAGAAAACACAGACAAAAATCACTAACTTGGTTCCAAAAATCTTCTGAGTAGATTCCTCATCTACCTCATAAGCCTTGTCACGAAAAAAATTTCCCTGCAAATACCAAGGACATTTATAACTAAAATTATTATATTATCCAACAACACCTTCTAATTGAAATTGACACAACTGAGATGCTGTTGAAACCCACAGCTAAAAGCATACACATGGAACTTCCATTCGTGAACATTTCATTTTGGCTATTATGCTACCCATACTCTTGTGTTGACCAGCTCTACCAACCAGTCACAACTTGGTTTTGATCTTGCGGTCAACTAATTGATAACCATCCAAGAAAATAAAAAATATATATATCTTGTTTGTATCTTGAGTGCCGATCATGTTGCCAGAGAAAAAAAAACGTGATGACTTGTAAACAGACATCTTGCTTTGTGACACAGTCAGAAACCTTACCTCGTCCATTAGTTTGTTTGCTCGCTCATCATCTCCCTTGGCAAACGCATCACCAGCCTGACAAGGAACATTCTTATTTTAGCATGAAAGGTGATTGATACAAACCACATTGCAGATTTCTTATGCAAAAGCTAGTCTGAGCTATCAAATTGCAGTAGCCTGTAGCTATTAATATTCATAGGAAATTTTTTCTCATGTTACTAAAATTATTAAAACATGTTACAGTATCATGACATATATAACCAAATTTACTCAGGAATTGCAAATTTACAAAATATAGGTATAAATGCCATTATCATAGGCAGACCAAATTTCAGGAAAAATAGAATTAGCAACTTACAGCTTTGTAAAATTCATTCATTGTGGTCCGATACTCCTTCCAAGCTTTACGAAGAAGATGGTAACTATCATCTTCATCTACATCTTCAACTGATAACACTACTTAGCATAAAGAGAAGAACATTAACAAACCAACCAAGAAAAAATTAACAAACTGAAAGGGGATATAGCATTTTAACCAAAAAAAAAAAAGTCTATACAGTTCACACAAAAAAGAAAAGAAAAGAAAAATATATATAAAGCTCAACAAGACAGGATCAGAACCATTTTTTTGCAGCAAGTGAAGAGGTCCATAAGCAATTTATTACCTTTTCTTTTACAAACACGGATTCTTACTAACCCCACATGGTAACATGTAAATGTCCATAGAGATTGTTTTTTGTTTCTTCTGATGAAAGAAGTAAAATTTATCAGTGTCTGAGACCTATTCAAAGTGCATCATATTGCTATTAAAAAATGCAATATTTCAGGGGGGAAAAACAAATAGAATTTGCAACATGAGTTTACAAGCTGCAATGATAGGCCTGGGAGAGAGCGCAGGCATGCCCATTTAAAACATTTCAGAGCAACCAGCAAAACACCTGCCCTGAACTTTATTGCCTGATGCATCCCTTAGTTATCATCAAGCCATAAAATAAGAAGGAAAGAATGGTGCATATCACTGAATCAGTGCTTTAATTCATACCAGAGAGAAACATTACAAACAGGCCATCAAACAATTCTAACTCAAGTGACAGTGAGCAAATATGAAAGAAAATTGTAAGTTCCCAGATCCATGCAAGAATATTTCAGTTTGTTTTTTTGTTTCTTTGGTGAAGGGGGTGTTAGGGACTAGCAAAAACATATCCAACGTGTTGCTCAGCTCTCCATGAATTAAAAAGCAATGTAGATGCAGCGAAAAGAAATCTAGTCCATAGAAGCCAAAAAAGGGGCTCCAGGTCCCAAATTTCTTCTGAATGAGCTACTAAAGCATCCAAGCCTTCTAACTTTCTATACAAATTACTTCGTTAATGAAGTTCATCTCAAAAGAGTTCTTACCATTGTCATAATCTTGCAGAGAGTCCATAAAATCAGTCCTGTTCTCTAAGGTAAAGTCAGTAGGAGGTTCAACCACTGGCTCTCCATATACTATTGACCTCCTCTCAGCCTTTGTTATTCTTCCAGATAACTCCCCAGATCTCTCAGCACCATTAAAAAGTGAGGCCAAAATTTCCTTCTGGAGGTTGTTTCTCTCTTTCCCCTGGCCAGGTGATCCTCCCCCATTTGCATTTGAAATTCTATTTGCACTGCTGAGCAAATACAAGCAAACAAATGTATTATGACGTAAAATAATCAAAATGATAAGCTGATCTTTCCTTAATTATGAGAAAAGTATCCTATAGCTTAATAAAAGCAAATTATTTAACTCGCTAGAAATTTTGCAAGTATCATACCCTCCATAGGAACTCATAAACTGTAAATTTTTTTGACATGAAGGTCCTCCACTATTTGACCGTGCATCTGTGAACTGTAAGACAATATTGCAAGAGGAAAAAGATATGTAAATCAAGTATATCATTATAACCCTTAAATTGGAGGAAGTTCACTTAATTTCAAAGATGATAATGTGAGCCACAAGACAAATACCAACTTGTTGAGGGAGAAAAAAAGCAGCACAATTGAACAATTGACACATCCATATATTTCAATTGAATAATTAATTGCACACTTAAAAACCATGAAGCCAGTCATCATGAGCTTCTTACCACTAAACCTCTTCTTTAATACTAGGAAGAACTGTATTCAATAGACAACTAATTATTGAATTATAATCTCATACCAACCAAGAAGAACAAGAGTAAAATTTGTATCACATTGGACAAACAGGAAAGCTTTGGCATGTAAAATACTCTCCCAGCTTTACTCAAGCCTGTTTAGGAGTGTGGTGGCTTCTTCTCGGATTTGTTTTTTCATTTTTGATATCACCACATCAAAATATTGGAAAACACTAAAAAAAACATCAATTTAATGTATTTTCAGGGCAAACAAGATTTTGAAACGCACCCAAACACAGTTGCAAACTCAATGCCAAGACTAGTAACAACTGACTTTGCCTAATTACTCAAATACTCAAGTTAACAACTAGTACAAACTAAAAGTTTCTCTGTAAGATATGCACTAAATGGTATGTACAATGATCCCTCAATAAATGAGGATTTTTCTAAACTGAGCTGGTCATGCTAACCTTTCCAGTGGATCTACCAACATAATTGTTCCTTTTGTCCAAAATCACTGCTGACAAATTAAGTAGTTTCTCCATGCTCTGAAAGGTACAAAAAGAAAGAAAGATTTAGAAATGCTTACTACCACAGATGATAAGATCACATTAATTAAGAACAAACTAAAACACGCAGTATCTTCATGAGTTACTTCATCATGCATATTAACTTAAAAGTTTCATCCATGTTCATCAACGATGTTTAAACATAGGTTCTTTGATAGGCTCATTGAGGAAGATCAGGGTGAAGTTCATCAGTTGAGGCATCCTACTAAAAAGAACTGAAGCTTTAGCACATGTACGCTGGTAATACTCAAGTAGTTGGTTTGGTCATGATGGGTGGTTCCAGTTACATTCCACCTTAAAATTCCCTCACAACAAACACCCTCAAAATTATATAAACTTTTATAAGGTAGCCATACTTGTGGGCAAAATAGCATACTGAAAGAATGGCTTATTAGTCTAAAATATAAAAAACAAGCCATGCACCAAAAAAACGTCAATAGTTGCACAAATTTTAGGGTTTCTTGAAGGCAATCATGTTGTAATCACAAATTTTAACTATTAAAGCCCAAGCCTTGTGGCTAAAAACTCTAGCCTACTTTTAAAAGGCCTTTGTTCATTGTCACCGTAAATCCGTGATGCCTTTTAATCCTCTCAGTTAACTAATTTATAAAGCTCAACCATTGGAAGCAACCAAAAGTATATAATTCTGAATCCTAGGCAAGCAACAAATGCCAACCTACAATATGTCCCACCTATAAAAGCATCAATGCTTTAACTAGCAACAAGTGTAATCAAGATTTGGTTTTGAAAATAAATGATAGAAAAGAGGGCATTTGGTAAAAAAAATCAAAATAGTCCTTGAACATTGAAGAGGACATTATACATACCTTTTGCATATCATACCCACATGTATCTGCAAAATCAACATAAAACCTGATTAGCGATCTGGTTGGATAGTTCATTTGCATATAGTAGTGCAGGCTCGATTCTTTCAAGATCTAAATCCTCCATCCCATCTCAAATTTAAATCTTTAATTGATTGAAGATTTATGTTATTTATGAAATCATACAGAGTAGGTTACACAAATCATATAGAGGAGATCTCACATTTTATTAGAGAAAATCTCATCAATTTAAAACAGATTCCACTAATTCCAGATATTTTTAAAGGTAGAAGTTACAAAACAGCCAATTACCAGGGAACAGAAGGTTTCACATCAATATATGATTGAGAAAAGAGTTAAAGCATTGTTTACCTAGAGCTTGTCGAATCATTTCCCTATCCAGCTGGAAGCCATCTCCTAGCATTTTGAATAAAAAATCTTCCATATCCTCGTGCATACGATCATGCTTTGATTGGGTTTGTTTGGGTTCTTCTCCCCAAAGTTCAGACATTGGGAACTCCTGCGCGTCCAATTTCAATGGTTTGGTTGCGGCACAAGAGCCATTGCCCACTGGCATGGATCTAATGTAACTTTTTCCGAGAACACTTGAAACGGTGCCTCCTGAAACTGGACGCCATTTTTGCTTTACATTTCTGAACTTTCCATTTGCATCACATTTCTTCAAAATATAACCATTGGATGACTCAGAAGATCCTTCACTCAGCATAGCCTCTCCATTGGATGAATGACTTGAAGAGGTAGAGGCACCTCCCTCCATATCTTGAAGAATTTGAACAGTCAAATCTGCATTTCGGCCTGCCTTGCAATAAGCAGATGCTATTTGTTCAAGAGAAAATTTAGAACCAAATGCCTCAAGCAAGACCTCCAATGCCTTCTCCTCATCATCACATTTCAATATGTTGGAAGTAGATACTTCCATTTCAATGCACTACTGAAAAAAGGAGAAAGAAAATTTTCGATAATCAATTCAGCATATTTAATTGGAATGGAGAGATCATTTCAGCATTCACATAAACCATGTCAGAAAGGAATTGAACGATAGCCCTCACCAAAACAGCAAATGCATACACTAGAAAAAAGGAAAAAAATGTCAGATTCACTAAATGCAAATCCAACCTCACATCCATACTACAGGCAAGACATGCTGTTTTCCCATCTGCATACACCCGCAAAACATCTAAGCAATAACAAACATGATTATAAAGCATTGAATTCATATGGGCCAACAGAGTAAGAACCAAAAATAAATTTTTACCGAAATCAAACAAAGCAATCAAAACAATGATACCAGTAATAGAAATGAATTTAATGAGGGTGGGGCGTCACAAAGAATTAATTTGAGAGAAAAATGCTCCATGATGCAAAAAAGAAACTATTAAAGCAACAAAAAATGAACATAAAAAGAGAAGCTAACCCCTTCCTAAATAAAAACCCATCTCCCAAATAATGCAGTCTGCATATAGTCTATATGCTTAACAAAATGTCAACGACGAAACAAATCACCATGAAGATGATGCAGAAGTAGTGAAACCAATCAAAAGATCTATAATTTATATCCACTAACTCGTCTTTCTATTGAAGCAATCAAATGTAATTTAGAAGCAATTACATTTACACTAAAACTGGATTCTGCTTCCAACAGAAACAGACACAAGCATGCAGAGAGAAAAATCCCAATTTGTTATTTATTTCTTAGAGTCCTGAAACATGTAAAGAAAATTCACGACCATTACATCCATATCAGCTAACAGAACAAGAACCAAATTAAGCCAATAATAAAAGCAATAAAAAACAGTATAAATGAAAGGCATTCCAGTAGTGCTATAGAGGCTATGCCCACGAACGAATTCGACTTTGAATGGTAGCAGACAGAAACCAAAAAAAAATGCATAACAGTTGCCAACCAACTTACTAAGCATAAAAGAATTATCTTAACCCCCCCCCCCCAAAAAAAAAAAAAAAAGAGTATGGAAGCCAGTCAAGCCACTAAAAGTAAACAAGAAGTAATAATAAACCAGATTACCAGAAATGTAGACTACTTATTTGACAAAATGTCAAAACCAAAAAAATTAGAATCAAAACGCATCAAACTTTGTAAAGGTTCATACTTTGTATCCAATTACCAATCTTTGGCTACCAAATTAATCAAATTTGATTGAAAGCTATTAAATCTACATCCATAAGTCATAAAAGATTTAAATTCCAACAGAAATAGAAGAAAAAAACTCGCTTCCCCACAAGAAACATTTTCACAAAAAAACAACTGAAACCCAAAAAAAAATTCTTTTTTTTCTAAGGAGAGTGAACTGAAGTAACTAACCAGAGAGGCTTTGGCGGTGAGAACTTGTAGGGGGAGATAAGCTATTGGCCTCAAGAGGTTCTGGTCAGGGTATGGTTTACATATATATATATATATAAAAGAAATGGAAAAAACATGAATGTTGATTGAATAGCGTTTTTATTTTTATTTATTTTGAGTATCAGTAAAAAAAGAAAAAAGAAAAAAAAAAGGAAGAAAACAAAATGATTGCCTTTTGGCGCTCAATTGAAGAGTGAGTACATGTTTTGATTCTATTGTTATTTATTTAATAGACTTCCTTTTCCTTTACAGGTTGGGTTCTCTCCTCTTCCTTCTCGTCTCATCCATACGATGACAGAACAGTTAAAAAAGTGGTTGATAGATTATTTAAAAAAAAAGTTATTTAAAAATATATTTAAAAATTATTATTTTTTTATTTTTTAAAATTTATTTTTTATGTTAATATATTAAAACGAATCAAAAATATATAAAAAATAATTTACATATTACTTGGAATTTAAAAGAAATCATGAGAAAGAAACTTCTTATAAAAGTTGCTCCATATGCATGAGTCATGACTCTTTGAAAAGGAAAAAAAAAAAAAGAGTGTTCAACACAACAATTATATGCATGTTACTTGGATTCAAAGATTACAAGTTATTCAATCATTTTAAAAAATAAAAAAACAAAAGAAAATTGTAGCGTATGATTAAGCTCCCCTCTCAAGTTAGTTTGGCATGATCATATTTTATTTCTGTGTATAATATTTTTTTAAAATAGTTTTTTTTTTAATATATTAAAATAATTTATTTATTTATTTTTATATAATTACATTAGAATCATCAAAAAACACTAAGAAAATATCAATTTAATGTTTTGTCAAGCGAAAAATATTTTTAAAAAACATCCAAAAGCATAAAGATATAAAACAGATTTATGGTTTTAAATGGTAATACTACTAATGAAATGTTGGTTTAGTGGTTAAGGCACTGCTATATTCCTATAAAGATAAAAACACAAATTTGATCCCCATAAAGCGTATTTATTGATAGGGGTAGCCACGACCCCAAATAGAACTAATCTTATTTTTTAAACGGATGTGAGATATTCGAATGAAAAAAAATAACAATACCAAAACTACTCCACAAATAAAATTTGTCAGCAATTTTCCGTGGTTTTTACAAGGGGAATTCGATCTTTCTAATCAAAGTTAGAATTTCAAGCTATCTTGAAAATCCACACGATTGAGCTTTGATCTTTGATCACCATAAAAACAAAACAACTATTAGTTTATCACTTTATTGCACATTGATAGAGCATCCATACAAATAAAATAGGCAAATAACAATCTAGGTGGTGGCCCAGTAGTAAGAGCTTAAGATCAAGAGGTTTGCTTTTTCTGTTGTCTCAGATTCGAGTCTTGTGGTTACTCATATGATAGCCACTGGAGGCTTACATGGTCGTTAACTTCAGGATCCGTGGGATTAGTCGAGGTGCGCGCAAGCTGGCCCGGACACCCACGTTAAACTAAAAAAAAAAGGCAAATGGGAAAGAAAAAAAAAGAAGGGGTACACTACAAGATTTAACAGTTTTACCGATGGAATTTTTTCGTCGGTGTAAGACACATATTCCGTCGGTAATTAATTTACCGACGGAAATGCTCCGTCGGTGAATCTTTCGTCGGTAATTTTTTTTCCGTCGGTAAATCTGTTGGTAATAAAAAAATAAATTTATCCGCTTCATTTCGTCGGTATATCCCTCGGTAATAATATTTTTTATTACCAACGGATTTACCGACGGAATTACCGATGGAAGTTCCGTCGGTAATTCCGTCGGTAATTATTTAAAAACATTTAAAAAAATTCATTTTATAAAATTATAAAATAATTAAATTAGCATAAATTAACACTGTATAATATATACTCAAAATGCTTGGAAAAAAGAATAAGAAAATCAACTCAAAAAAATTTACAACAAATAAATAAAATGAAAAAATAAATTCAACTAAAAAATTCATATGAAAAAAATAAAGTTGCAATTGCTAAAAATTTAAAAATCCTATAAATAAATCAACTAAAAATTGATCT
>Ga0307510_10003464_pt1 | contig 18397 bp, 17 predicted proteins | sample 12_EM_MG_FD_207224 | JGI IMG/M metagenome (GOLD analysis project Ga0307510, IMG submission 207224) | Populus trichocarpa ectomycorrhiza microbial communities from riparian zone in the Pacific Northwest, United States - 12_EM | ecosystem: Host-associated > Plants > Roots > Unclassified | place...
TAGCATATTTACGAGCCGCAGGCACGACCCTGTTCTCTTCAGCAACAACAGAGCGGTATCGGGATGATCCAACACACGCTTCCGTCCTGGGTGCGACGTTCAGTTGTGTGAGATGTGTACAGACGAGCGATTCAGCGCATACCGGACAGGGGACACATCCCCCGCGTAGTCGTTCAGCCTTCCCCGTTCGACCCGTGTCGTTATCGGTCTCGACAGCCATTGTGGTCCCCGCGCGCGGCTGAACGCTGGTTATCGTTGGATTTTGCGCTGACTCGCCATGATATGGATGAACAGCAGGAGGGTACTGGATGTTGGCGGTCGACATTATGTGATGTAGGAGACGTTCGAATGAAGGTGAGTGAAGCAGCATGTTGCTGAACGGGAGGCATTATATACGTCATTGGAACGAGGCTGTGGAGCTCATCTGAGCCGCGGCGCCAAGTCAAACATTTCATTGCGGTTGCGTGTATCACGCATTGCCTCCTGACCTCAGACATTCTTACTTCACCATGCACAGCCCAAGGCGCAGCAGCTCATGGCAGCTCTGCGCTCATGTGCCAAGAGAACGAGGACTCGGATTGGAGGAATTTCCCGGAAACAAATAATATGGATGAAATTTAAAGATGAGGAGCATGGCAGGCGAAAAATGTTATGATTACGTCCGAGTTCGCCGAGGTGGGATGGTCGTATAGAGGGTTGATAGTTAGCCATCTTCCCTGCCAGATCAAATCGCTTCCTCTTGCTCTTGCAACAATCGGCTCTGTTGGCAGCTTCAGAATTAATCTGAATGTGAAGCAAACGGCTAATTCCGAGCCCACCTGACACCTCATTGCAATGGATGGCGGGACTTCAAGTTGCCAAGTACTTCAAAACGGTGCTCCTTGGCGCATAGTGCAGCCACTGGCACTTCGCTTTTACTTGCCATTGGCACCGAGAAGCGCCAACCGTTTGGATAGAATGGTTCGCTGAAGACGAGTTTCATTCGATCTGCTCTCAAAATGTTCTGGCATCATTGAACTTTGCCACGTTCCAAGACAAGGCGCGGTGGCCAAGATGACTTGACACCCATGTCCCTAAATGGTTCGTACTGAGCGTCTACTAGTATCGCCCCATATCGAGTACGCCGCACACAAGGCACCTGCAACGTGTTTGTGTATCAGTGCTATCGCTATCGGTGTAGGAATCCTCGCCCCCATCCACCTCCCCCTAGACGTTTCTATCATGAGCGATATGTCCCAGACCTCCACTGCTACCGCCTCAACTTCCAATTATCAAACCATCTTCGACAATGCTATAGAAGCTTACAAGAAGAAAACCAAGAAAAATCTCCGTTCCCATCCACTACTCCCTAAACTCCAGACCTGTGATTCCCCCGATGCCGTCCTCAACGTATTTCGCGAAAAAATCCCCGGATTTGACCAATCTCAGAGTACAGATTCCAGACTTATCAAGTGGCTTAATCCCACCGTTAATGTCCTCTACAAATTCTCTGGAGTCATTGGTGGGGGAATCAGCCTGGGAAGTCTCAGAGAATTCGAGGCGAACTCCTTCAGAATCTGACAATTGATTTTATATAGATGTTCCCACCAGCGGCGGTAATATTCACCGGAATAGGCATCCTCCTCTCTGTGGGTATTTTCGTTGGAACTATTGCGAAACTTGTTTGACTCCCAACTCTTAGGCAGCTAAGGCCGTCTCCGCTGGTCAGGACGCGCTCGCCAGCATCTTCGAGCACATAGAGTTTTTTTTCAGGCGACTGGAGAACTATGTTGAAGTGCCGCCGACCACAGGGATGACGGAAGTAATAGTAAAAATCATGGTTGAGGTCCTTTCTATCCTTTCAATCGCGACAAAGGAGATTATACAGAGCAGAGCGAGTGAGCGGACCACTTGTTGAATGGATTGTTCTCCTCAACTTACAGCTGTTTAGAGAAATATGTGATGACGCTGATGGGGAGAACTGATATCAAGGATGCGTTGGGCCGACTGGATCGATTAACGCAAGAGGAAGTTCGGATGGCAGCTGCACAGGGTCTGAAGGCTACTCACGAGGTCGATAACAAAGTGCAGGCCGTCGACGATAGAGTGAGGGAGGTTGGCGATAAAGTAGATCTCATCATCGACGGTGTGCAATTCGATTTTAATCGACCACCCATACGGCGCTCACTGACAAGATTGCATCTGGCTAGGCGATGAGAAAATACGAGGAGAAATACGACAAGTCGCAGACGATCAAAAAGGTTCTTGACCACAGAATCTTTCTTCGTTGGCTGTGATTGCTCATCCGTTCGCACAGGGGATCAGATGCGACGAGACATTCGAAACTGGCTCTCCCCGCCAGATCCGTCTGTAAATTACAACACTGCAAGTGATGCTCACCACGAAGGTACCTCCTTGTGGTTCATTGAGGACAGTGCCTTCAAAACCTGGAAAGCTTCTGGGTCGTTGTTATGGCTTCACGGAAAACGTACTTCTCTCCCTTGGTGGCTTTTCTCTTACTAACGGACTTCTGCTTCCCTAGCGGGTTCTGGCAAAAGTGTCCTCAGGCTCGTCTCCGTCCCAAGCTCGTTGTGGTGCTCATTATTGACTCTAATACAGCTCATCAATCATACAAAATCTCAAAGTAATATCCGACACAGGCTCAGCTTATATGGGCTACTTTTTCTTTGATTTCAAAGACAAGGGAAAGCAGGATGCGCGCGCCTTACTTTCTTCTCTCGTCTTCCAGCTCAGCCATCAATCCACTTCTTTTTGTGGCATTCTCTCTGGCTATCATTCATCCCACCAATCTGGCTCGCAACAGCCCAGTGACCGCATGCTTACACAATGCCTTGAAGACATGCTCAATGTATCGGGATGCACCCCAGTCTATTTTATTATTGATGCACTCGATGAATGTCCCAGAATGAGTGGGATGCCGTCATCGCGTGAAAAAGTGATCGCCCTTATGAAGATGCTGGTCATGTTGAAACATCCAAATTTGCGCCTTTGCGTTACGAGCCGTCCGGAACTCGACATTCAAATGTCCCTTGAGCCTTTGACATCGAATCGGATATCTCTTCATGACCAAAGCGGACAAAAGCAAGATATTGTCGACTTTATCAGCTCTGTGGTATACTCGGACGAAAACATGCGGAGATGGAGAGAAGAGGATAAGAATATGGTGATTGAGACGCTCTCAGAGAGAGCCGATGGCATGTGAGAAAACAGATTTTAGTCAGAAATACATTACTGATACTTTCACTTAGGTTTCGTTGGGTTTATTGCCAACTGGAGACTTTACGTCACTGTCTCCCATCAAGTGTGCGGCATGTTCTTGGGGAGCTGCCAGAAACGTTGGACGAAACCTACGAGCGGATACTGCAAGAAATTCCCAAGTCGAACCGCGTGCACGCGCATCGGCTCTTGCAGTGCCTCACGGTTGCTGTCCGCCCACTCGGCGTGGAGGAGTTAGCAGAAGTCCTTGCCATTGACTTTGACGCAACGAGGGGAATTCCAGAGCTGAATGAAGATTTACGCTGGGAAGATCAAGAGCAAGCTGTGCTGTTCGCATGTTCCAGTTTGATCACCATTGTCGGGGAAGGTTATTCCCGAGTGGTCCAATTTTCACATTTCTCGGTCAAAGAATTCTTGACTTCTGACCGCCTCGCCACCTCGATGATCGACGCCTCTCGCTGTCATCATATCCGCCTCGAACCTTCACACACGATCATGGCGCAAGCTTGTCTCAGTGTCCTACTTTGTTTGTCTTCCCTCCTTCCTGGAGACGTTCACGAGAACTCTCCTCTAGCCCGGTATGCCGCTGAACACTTTGGGGATCATGCCGAATTTGAGAACGTGTTGACACACATACGGGGCGGGATCGATGATCTCCTCGATGCAGACAAACCCCATTTCGCTGCATGGTTGTGGGTGCGTAGGACAAATTTTGTGTATGGGGATCCAGAAAGACCAGAAGCATCTCCCCTGTACCATGTTGCGGGATTTGGATTCCGTGGCATGGTAGAATACCTCGTTTCAAAGCATCCAGAGGATATAAATGTCAGGGGTCTCTACGGGACTCCATTACACGCAGCATTGCATGAGGGACACGCCGATATCGCACTGTCGCTACTCGGGCACTGCTCAGACGTAAATATTCGAGGCATTGGAGACCGTACCCCTCTACACATGGCAGTGGACTTTGGACTCCTCGAGATTACTCGAGTTCTGATCGAGCGACATGCGGACATCGATGCCCGGGATTCGAGAGGCCGAACGCCACTACACCCAACAATGCCTGGTGATTCCGGGACATTTGATGACAGATACTTCGACGTGGTGCAGTACTTGCTGGAGCACGGTGCTGATGTGGACGCTCAGGCTGACACTGGCCACCCGGCTCCACTACACCTAGCATCGTACTGGGGAGGTGTCAAGATTGCGCAGCTGTTGCTCGACCACGGTGCAAATATCAATGTGCGGGATGAAAAGGGTCGAACACAATTCCACAGAACGTTAATCAACATGGGATACGAGTTTGAGGATTATGGCATTGATGACATGAAGTTCTTGCTGGATTACGGTGCTGACGTGGACGCACTGGATGTCGACCATTCTACTCCGCTGCATGTCGCATCACAATTCGGCAACGCGAAAGCTGCAAGACTACTACTTGAATATAATGCAAATATTCATGTGCGCAACGTTGACGATCAGACACCACTACATATCATATCATACGAGTCGGGAGGAATGTCGTCAAATGATTGTATTCACATGCTATCGCTCTTTCTAGAGCATGGCGCCAACATTGACGCACTGGATAGCAACCATTCAACCCCGCTCCACTTGGCGTTACACTCTGGCAATGTCGAAGCTGCAAAACTACTGCTCGAATATGGTGCAAGTATTCACGTGCGGAATAGGCAGGATCACACACCGATACAGCTTCTAATGGCAGGCCACTGGTTCAAGGAGCTGCCGGATGATTACATCGATGCTATAAGGCTCTTCCTGGAGCGTGGTGGGGACGTCGATTCTATGAGCAGTAACCACTCGACCATGCTCCACGTAGCAGTGCAAAGGGCAAACCTCGAGGTTGTGCGCCTGCTGCTCGATCATGGTGCAAATATCAATGCACGGGACGAGAACGGTCAGACACCTCTACACGGGGCAATGGACAATATCAAAGACAACATGGAAAATCATTTCTTTGCCATGTTACTCTTACTAGACAATGGAGCAGACGTTGACGCACCGGACAACTTCGACTCGACTCCGCTGATTATGGCATCATACTTTGGTAGCATAAAGGCCACACGGCTACTACTAGAGTATGGAGCAAGTGTCCATCTTCAAAATATTGAAGGCCAGACCCCACTCGAAGTGGCGTTGATGGAGGGTCACGAGGAAGTCACACGGTTGTTGTTGGAGCATTTGTAAAATGGGCGACATTTACAGGTCTTCCATGGGGTACGACCTAAATGTTACTATGTTAGACCCATCCCCGTCATTTATGTCATTGTTCGTTCTCCCATACACGAAACGCTTCTGCGCTGTAGGTTGTAACATTCGCGACAGACCAAGCCTGTTATAGGACATGTCATCATCATGATGGTCAGGTAAGAACCGACATAAGATTGAACGTCTGTGGTGTTGGGGTGAGGAGTTCAGCTCATTTGGCGCGCGTGCTTGAGGGCCACTCGGTTCCAGTCAAGAGTCCTTGTAATCTCTGTACTTCTTGGGACTACAAAGTAGCATTAATTAAGGCTACCGTGACTGGTGTGCTTCAAGTTGCTTCAGAAAAGCCTGCGTTGCAAATCGGGCCGAGCAACGATGGACAGGCTTAGTCAGGCTTAGTCACATGACACAGTGCTTGCTCATCAAACGGACTAAGGCGGAGTAACAGACCGTGACAAGGATAATTCCACCCTCATCAAAGCCTTCTTCGTGTGTTTGACTCTTTGTAGCCTGGTTGGATTGCCATTCTAGGCTCTGGTAAGATACTCGCAGTTGTTTTCCTTGTAATGTACTACATCCCGAGAAGACCTGGTTCCGTACCTCGAGGCCACCGTGCTTTCTCAACAATAGTACCGGGTCGACGAGCAATTCCACCGACTACTCCCTTTATGCGAAGAGCAAGTTATATTGCATTGCTGGGATTTACGGGATACGTCGTAGACCAAGAGTTTTATGCGAGAACTGCGGTGCGGAATCTGCGCACGTTTTGGACCGTGCGTATTGTTTCTGGAAAGCCAGGCGCACCGTCACGCTAATTAACTTTCTGCAGGGTGCACTCATTGCAATAGACTACAAGCTGAACTTCACACCGGGCAAGAGTGACCACATCTCAGCCTTGCACGAACGCGTTGGTGACCGCCTCCTGAACCTCTTTTCCTCAAATGGAGGTTTGTACATAAAGTTCGGTGTGTTCTACATCTTAGCCATTGGTCTAGACGTACCAAGACATACCTAGGTCAAGCAATCGGGGCAAATGCTGCGTTCTTACCAAAGCCTATACAGCTCAAGTTCTCCCGGTTGTTCGATGATGCGCCGCAAGTCCCATTTGCGGACATTGCCAGCGTATTCCAGGAAGAGTTCGGCCGCCCTCCAAGCGGCCCTGATGGTATATTCTCCGAGTTCGAGGAGACCGCAGTTGCCAGTGCAAGCATTGCCCAGGTACACCGGGCTCAATTGAAAGGTCGAGATGGACAGCCTGGGGACTGGGTGGCCGTTAAAGTTCAAAAACCTGCAGTAGGAAAGCAAATGGAACCAGATCTCGCTGCATTCCGTGCAGTCATGTGGATATACGAGCACTGGGTGTTTGATATACCGACTTATTTCGTTGTCGGTAAGTGCGTCCTCGGAAGGACATTCAGTGTCAGTACACTTACTTTTTGACTAGACTTCATCTGTGACCACCTTCGTCAAGAATTGGACTTTGAAAACGAATCACGGAATTCCATGCGCACCGCAGACTTCGTTGCGCAGGATTCTTCCCTAGCGGAGCGTGTTCATATACCAAAGGTCTATCCAGAATATTCGACAAAGCGCGTACTCACCGCTGAGTGGATTTCTGGTGTACGTCTCAGTGACCGGCAAGGTATCCTCAAGCTTATGGGAGATTCGAGCACAGCCCTGCCTTCGAAGTCGATGACACCTCTCGGGTCCCCCGTTCTCTCGTCTGATGCTGACCGTTTCTGCCCTCTAGAGGGAGGCACAAAATGGGTGATGCAAACGATGATCGACCTTTTCTGTGCCCAAACCTTCCGCTGGGGCTGGCTTCATTGCGATCCACATCCGGGAAACATATTCATACGTTCGCACCCACAACACCCCCATCGCCCTCAGCTCGTCCTTATAGATCATGGCCTGTACGTAAAACTGAACCCCGAATTTCGCAGACAGTACTCAGAACTATGGAAGGCGCTACTCGCAATGAACCTCAGCACCCTGTTCAGGGTTGCCGAGGAGTGGGGTATTGGCGCACCAGACCTATTCGCCAGCTCGATCCTCTTGAGGCCTGTCAGCTTGGGGAACAGTGGTAAGACAACAGAAGGCAAAGAGCCCCGGAAACTCTCGCAGTACGACGCGAGCATGCAACTCAAAGAGAAACTTCGGAACTTCTTGGTCGACACCGATAGAATGCCTAAGGAGCTTATCTTCGTCGGCAGAAATATGCGGTGAGGACTCCTCGTTCATACTACGCTGTATTGAACGACAGGCTCAATGACGATTTCAATGACGTTGATCTATATAGGATCGTGCAGGGCAACAACCAGATGCTCGGCTCTCCAGTCAATCGGGTCAAAATTATAGGCCTAGCTGCGGCCGACGCCATCCCACGATCACCGGACCTGAGCCTTGGCGACCGTGTCAAAGAGCGCTTCCATGAGGGCATATTCTACACCGTGATGGCCTCGACCGACGCTGCGTTCTGGTCAAGTCGCGCGTGGGGGTGGATGACCGGAAGCGGAGAAGACAATTTTGAAGACGAGCTAGATCGCCAGATGCGAGATATAGCCAAGACGCAGTATGGTATAGAGATCGACCAGGCAGTTTTTGACGCGTGATGATGACCATCTAGAGACGTCTGAGAAAGTAGACATTTGAGCATACATTCTTCGAATCACCTTAGAAGCTTTTGACAGCACTCCTACTCACCCTAGAACCATGTATTATCCATAACGCCAACACCGTGAAACCTGATGTACTTGCTGTTCTCCCAGTTGTCCTGTCAACTACCAGTGCAGTACTCATCGCGGGCGATGCAACTGCAACGAGATCGTCCTCTGCTGGCGATGATGCGATTGAATGCGATACCTACGGTACCGGCACAGGCGGACGTCTGCCTGCCAGGTCCACGCTCTCGCCCTTTGTCTCTGTAGCAGGTTTGGTCTCCTGACGCCATATGCGGCCTGCGGCAGGGGGCGCCTCCGGGGATTCGGCGTGAGAAGCGACGCCAAGCGGCGAATCGCCCTCCGGGGTGGCTTTTACAGTAGTCGCGTCGTCTGACTTGGACTTCGAGTCAGTGCAGTCGCGCCGCGTGGTCATCGCAGGAGCAGCAGGTACTGTGGTTGCAGTGCCGCTCCTACCGATCGGCTGTGCTTCCGCCTTCGTTCCCGGGTGTCATCAGCCTTTTGTATCGCAAGTATTGTCACGACGCAGCCAAGTGCATGATCTATGTGGTTGGTGATGCGGGCATCCGTTGGCCGGCTCGTACTCACTATCAATGCTGCCCTCCAGCGTGATCCACCGTTTTGTTCTGGCCTTGTCCGAACCTCGGATAGTTTTCTCTTTTTTCACAGAATCTGCTCCTTTATCATATGAGGAAGTGTCATATAATCAGCAGGTTGGATTTGGGTTTTTTGGGTGTTGAAATTGTGTTCTCTCTCCCATCGACGACACCGTGGCTACATTTACTTTCGTCAGCAACCTCGGCCAGTCGATGTCTTTCGTAGATTTTCACTCCGTTTCTGGCACTGTGGCACAGGCCATTTGAGACCTTCATATTGTCCGTTCACCCCCGAAACCCAGACGGTGGTCCATTGATATGCAGTCAGGGTGCTATTGTACGGGAAAATACATGGAATCCGCATCTTTATTGTAGTCGCGTTCTTCGGTTCACGCTACACCTTCCGAACTACTACTGACATCAGATTCTGCGCACGAATGCCTTCGCCGTAATCCGCGGGGTGGGAAGTACCAACGTCACCTCGTCCTCACGGAGATCTAGTGTATTTTCGCTCTACCCCGCAACCATCCGTGTAGCGCTCTTCGCGGACGATGAATCCGCATCGGCATCTGCGTGTCCTCTTAGTTCGTGGCGGCGTTCATGCAGCCTGCCCGAGCCCCGCACAGTGTGCCCGCGCTTTTGTACTCCGCCTCCGCAGGCGGCTCCGGCCCCCCCTGCGGTTCACCGCCAGCCACGGAGGACATCGGCGGTGATTCTGCACGGGTGGCGAAACGTCTTTCGCCCGAGCGTCCAAGTCGTGTCGTCGCTCTTTGAATCGATGCAGACACGTCACCTGGTCATGGCATCAGCAGCATACAGCTCGCCACCTCATCATGTGGACGTACTCACCACTTGGTTTCACCAAGGACGGGCCTTCTGGGTGAGCATCTGGATGTATCCTGATTCGGTTCCCTGTCACTCTTGGTGATGTGGCCTGGGCCGCCGCAGACTTGAAGTGGCCCAGTTGATTGTTGCGCGCGAGAAATAGCGGGACGCTACAGGGAGAGAATGCTCTCGCGTTGAGTAATGTCACTCGCGTCATTCCGGAGGGAAACGCAGAGATATTGTTTCGTGTTGACCTTGCCAGTGATCACCTGCTCGTTTGGGAGATGGGCCTCAGGCTTGCTCGGTGTTGTCCCAATTACAGTCCGCAATGGTCTGGGAGCTGCTGGAAGATTGGGGCCATGCGAATACCAGTCATGGGATAGCTCCACTAAAATCATGATCGATAATCTAATATGAAGACGCCTGGACACAGATGGGTGCCAATAGCAAGACGATGACGATGACCGATGTGCTGTATCTTAATTACTGTACGGGGCTCCGCTCCCCGAGGCGCACGTTTCCAAAAAAAAAGAATGTTAGGGTTAGGGTTTTGGCCAAGCTGTTACAAACACGTCCTAGGTCGTCGACCGTCGACACCTGTCTGTTCCATACTGTATTGGAAGCGTCCGCTGGAGAAGAAAAAGGTGGACAGTATGAATGCGACCATCGATCAAGGTATGTCGTGGTCTTTTCTCTCACCTAATCATCTGAATCAGAAGAGTACATCGCCTTTCTGCAGTTTCTGGATGCTCCTTCAACCAAGCACGAAGACCAGCGCATGGAGATGGTAGGTCCGTCCCCATCACGCGTATATTTCAGGCATCATTTTGCTCATACGATTCTAGTTGTTCTACAGGACGTCCCGCCATGCCAAATCCCTCGCCCTGATTGGGCGCCCTGAAAGCCGAGAAATCTACCCAACGAGACAAAGAGGCGATCCAAAGGCACCATCCCCATTAGAAGGATGCTGCTCAAGCATCCAAGAAGAAGGCAGCCGCCGCCGCCTCCGGTGCCACTTCTGAGGCGAAGCAACGCGGCGGTCCGACCACACCGCTTGGCAAACGAGCCAATGAGGGCTGAAGCCGCCCAGAAGGCGTCCGCTCCATGACGCAGCCGGAGACCGGAAATACATCCGCTGCTCCACCTGTGGCCAAGCCATCTCCCTCCTCCGAGCAAGGGCAAGTCCGGGCGGGACAACAAGCATCAACTTCATGCACCGTCTTCGTCACCAGGTCGTGGCACATCGACGGCGCCTTCATCTTCGAGTACCCCCACAGACTCTGGTACCTCGATTACGCCCGTACCTGCATCTCCCCTTGCGCCTGCGGGCTCTGACAGTTCTGGAAGACGGTCGCGGCCCGTACTTGGACTCGTGTCGAGGCAGTACGAGGCGGCCCGCAATGGTGCTGGCGCCACGAAAGGCGACAACAGGCGGTCACACCCAGCCGAAAAGGAGAAGGAGGAGAAAGAGAAAGAGAAGGAAATGGTGCCTCTAGCTCGAAGAGGGAGGGTGGGGGTAGGAGGACGGAACGACGCACGGCCATAGGGCGGATCTGCAGCAGCTCCGCAGCCTGGCCTCTTCTCTGCTCCTACAATCATCTAGCGCGAGGCCGAGCAGGCCCCACCACGTGCGTCGCAGCAAGCTCCGCCAACAGATGCTATATCGGGTGTCCTGACGTCTACCGACGCTAACCCGTCCACCGCGGCGAGCCGCAGACATGGTAGACGAGGCAGAGGAAGGGACAGAGGCGGAAACAGAGGAGCACCGCTGCCTATGGATTTGTGAGGCAAGTGCGCCCCTTGATCAAAGTACGATTAAAATACCCCATTCTCCGAGTGAGGATGACGCCAATAAATGTCGCAAGAGGATGTCACCCATACCCGTCCGTCTTAGACGATGTATTCTTTATCCTAGTCATTCTCTATCTGGCCTCCCCTTCAAGATTCCCGCTTGAATGGCGGTTCTGTCCGGGTGTCGCTGCCGCTGTGACACCCTGGCAGTCCTCCCAGTGGGGACAAGGCTCAGATCTTTGCGGGCTCGTCCTATTGGGGAGGAGGGTTACAAACGAGAAGTTACATATAGGGCTATAAAATACGACAGAATAGGATGGATTTGTTTAGGTACTTCATGGATGAATTATACTGATAATGTCACATCTTTTACTCGTCCCGCGAATGCTCTGACAACAACCGGGCGATCTCCTCGTGACCATTCGCTAACGCAACTCGGGCCCCCGTATGACCGTCGTTGTTCTGGAGATGGTCATTTGCGCCATGCTCGAGCAGTAGGCATGTGGCTCTGACGTTACCGTATTGTGATGCCAGATGGAGCGGAGTCGAGTGGGCGTTATCCAATGCGTCAACGTTCGCACCACGCTCAAGTAAGAGACGCATAACATCGAAGAAACGATTCCTCGAGGTATCTGTGGAACCGACCGATGCTCGGTGTAGTGGAGTCTCACCTTTCCCGTCCCGCACATTGATATTTGCATCACGTTCGAGCAGCATCTGTGCAACCTCGATGCCTCCGTAGTATGATGCCGCATGTAGCAGAGTCGAGTGGTTGCCGTCAACTGCATCAATATCTGCGCCACGCTCTAGGAGGAACCGTATGACATCGATATCATAATCCGGATATTTGTCAATCCACATAGTCAATAGCAGGTGTCGTGGTGTTTGATCGTCCTTGTTCCGCGTATCGATATTCGCGCCATGTTCGAGCAGTAGGCGTGCAACCTCGGCATTGCCACGTTGTGATGCAACGTGCAGCGGGGTTGAGTCTTTGTTATCCCGTGCATCAACGACGGCACCATGCTCGAGCAGTATGCGTGCGGCCCCACCACCGTCGTCGTGTTGTGGTATAAAATGCAGCGGGGTCGAATGGTTGTTATTGAGTGCGTGAACGTCCGCGCCATGCTCGAGTAGTAGACGTACAGCCCCAGTGTTGCCCCTTTCAGATGCAAAATGCAGCGGGGTAGAGTGGTTTCCATCCAGTGCGTGAACGTCCGCACCATGCTCGAGCAGTATGCGTGCGGCCCCACCGTCGCCAATATGTGGTATAAAATGCAGCGGGGTCGAATGGTTGTTATTGAGTGCGTGAACGTCCGCACCATGCTCGAGTAGTAGACGTACAGCCTCGGCGTCGCCACTTCCTGACGCAAAATGCAGCGGGGTCAGGCGGTTGCTATCCACTGCGTGAACGCCCGCACCATGCTTGAGTAGGAGGCGTAGAACCTCGACGTTTCCGCCTCGTGACGCAAAATGTAATGGGGTCGAGCGGTCATTATCCAGTGCGTCTACGCGGGAGCCATGCTCAAGCAGTAGCCGTGCAGCTTTAACGTTGCCATACTGCGATATCACATGTAGAGGTGTCCAATGGTTGTTATCCTCGGCGTCAACGTCTGCACCATGATCTAGTAAGAATAGCACTGTATCAACAAAGTAATCCGAGATGGAGTTGCGCAGGCCGATTAATACTTCGTGTAGTGGTGTCCGGCAATTCTCGTCCCGCACGTTGATATTTACACCACGGTTGAGCAGTAGCCGTGCAACCTTGAAGCCTCCGTAGTACGATGCCAGATGTAGGGGAGTCGAGTGATCGGTGTTGGCATGGGCGTCCACGTCCGCACCGTGCTCCAATAGATACCGTACCACGTCGAAATATATATCATCGAATGTGCCAGCACTGCCAGGTAATTCATGAAAGATTGGGTGGAGTGGAGTCCGGTCGCTCGAATCTCGTGCATTTATACTCGCACCCCGCTCAATGAGAATGCGAGAAACCTTGAGCAGTCCCCGGTCCACTGCCATGTGCAACGGAGTCCGGTCATCAATTCCCCGGATATCCACGTCTACACAGTGACCGAGTAGCAACAGTGCCACTTCGCCGTGACCATTACGCAAAGCTGCGTGTAATGGAGTGCCGTAGGAGCCCCTGACGCTTAGATCCTCTGGTCTCTTTGAAATGAGGTGATCCACCATGGCACGGAATCCAAATCCTGCGATGTGGTACAAGGGAGATGCTCCTGGTCGTTTCGGGGGCTCATCGAAATTGGCGTTGCGCAACCACAACCATGTAGCAAAAGTGGGCCTGTCTGGGTCAAGGAGGTCGTCGATCCCGTCCCGCATGTGTGCAAAAACGTTCCCAAAGTCGGCATGGTCCCCAATGTATTGAGCAGCATACCGAGCTAGAGGAAAGTCCTTCAGGCTGTCCTCGTTAATGTTGGAGTCCAAACGGAGTAGGACACAGAGACGAGCTTGCGCCATGATCATATGCGAAGGCTCGAGGAGGATATGACAATGACGAGCGGCGACAATTGTGGAAGTGGCAAGTCGATCCGAGGTCAGGAATTCTTTGACCGAGAAATGCGAAAATTGAACCACTCGGGAATCATCATCCCAGATAACAGCAATTAAACTGGAACATGCGGACAGCACAGCTTGCTCTTGATCTTCCCACCGCAAATCTTCATTCAGCTTTGGGATCCCTCCCGTTACGTCAAAGTCAACTGCGAGGACTTCTGCAAGCTCCGCTACAAGAAGTGGGCGAACGGCAACAGTGAGGCACTGGAGGAGCCGATGAGCATGTACTCGGTTCGACTTCGGAATTTCCTGCAGTATCCGCTCATATGTCCCATCCAACGTTTCTGGCAATTCTGCCAGAATGCGCCGCACACTCGGTGGGAGACATTGCCGCAAAAGTTCCAGTTGGCAAAAGACCCAACGAAACCTGAGTGAATGCATTAGAAAATGTATCCCACAAACCACTGGGTTCTTACATGCCATCAGCTCTCTCTGAGAGTGTCTCAATCACCAATTTCTTGTCATCATCCCGCCACCTCTGCATGTCTTCGTCCGAGTGAACCACGGAGGTGACAAAGTCAATGATATCTTGCTTTTGTCCCCTTTCGTCATGAAGGGATATCCGTTTAGACGTCAATGTCTCAAGGGACGTCCGAATGTCGATTTCCGGACGACTTGTAACGCATAGGCGTAACGTAGGAAGATTCAATTCGACGAGCTTCTTCACGAGTGCTAAGACCTTTTGACGCGATGAGGGAATTCCAGTCGTTTTGGGACATTCATCGATTGCATCAATGATGAGGTAGACTGGGACTCGGCCTGGTACATTGAGTATGTCTTCGAGACATTGTGTAAGTGTGCGGTCACTGGGCTGTTGCGAGCCAGATTGGTGGGATGAATGATACCGAGAGAGGATGTCGCAAAAAGATGAGGATTGATGGCTGAGCTGAACGACAAGAGAAGAAAGTAGAGCATGGGGATCTTGCTTTCCCTTATCCTTGAAATCAAAGAAAAAGTAGGCCATGTGAGCTGATCCTACGTTGCAGATGGCCTTGATATCATGGATGATTGATGAGCTGTTAGATGGTCAATTATAAAGGTCTCAACGAGTTTTGGACTGATACGACGAACCTGAGTACACTCTTCCCGGAACCAGCTATGAAAGCGGAAGTCCGTTAGCAAAGGCAAAGCCGCTGAAGGAGAGAGAAGTACGTTTTCCGTGAAGCCACAGCAATGACCCAGATACTTTCCAATCATTGAAGACATCGCCTTCGATGAACCATAAGGCGGTACCTTCGTGGTGAGCATCGCTCGCAGTGTTGAAATTTACAGACGGATCCGGGGGAGAGAGCCAACTTCGAAGTTCTTGTCGTATGTGATTCCCTACTATTGCGATTGAACAAATGTAGTCAACGAAGTGAGGAAATACGATGACGAACGCTTCTGATCGTCCATGTCGTCTGCGACTTGTTGTAATTCTTCTCTGATTTTCTCACCACCTAGTCAGATAGAATTGAGTGCCGTGCAAGTGACTGGTTGAAAACACATTACACACCGTCGATAATCAGATCTACTTTGTCACTGACATCTCTCATTTTATCGTCGACTCCTTGCACTTTGTCATCAACGCCCTGCACCTTGTCATCGATGGCCTGCGCCCTGTTGTCGACCTCATGAGTGGCCTTCAGACCCTGTGCAGCTGCCATCCCAACTTCATCTTGTGTAAGTCGATCCAATCGACCTAACGCGTCCTCGATGTCGGTCCTCCCAACGAGCTTCTTCACGTATTTCCCTAATCAACCGTAAGTCAACATGGTCAATTCATAGCGCTAGTGATCAACTCACTTGCTCTGCTCTGCTTAATTTCCTTTGTCACGATCGAAAGAATGCAAAGCACTTCAACCATAATTTTGACTATTATGTTTGTCATTCCCGCGGTTGGCGGCACTTCGATGTATGTCTCCAATCGTCCGAAGAAGTTTTCTATGCGCTCGAAGACCGTAGCAAGCACGTCCTGACTATCGGAAACGGCCTTTGCTGCCTGGGAGAGTTTGGCACCACGATAAGCCCCGGAATAGATCGAATGAAAAAAAAACTCACTGAGAGAAGGACGCCGATTCCAGCGAAGATCACTGCAGCTGGTTGGGATACCTGTATGCCAATCAAGTGTCAGATCCGGAAACGACTGTAACCCTGAGCTCTTTGTGACTTGCCAGGCCAATACCGCCTCCAATGACTCCAGAAAACGTGCAGAGGACATTGACGGTGGGATTTAGCCACTTCGTCAAATTGTTATCTGTACCACAAGATTGGTCGAACCCGGGAATTTGTTCGTAAAGTATGCTGAGGACGGCATTTGGAGAATCACAGTTCTGGAGTTTGTCGAGAAGTGGATGGGAACGGAGATCGTTCTTGGTCTTCTTCTTGTAAGCTTCGACGGCATTGTCGAAGATGGATTGATAGTTCGAGGATGAGGTGGTTGCAATGGGGGTCTGGGACATGTTGCTCGGGATTGAGGATTGATGGGAAGCGTCTTTGGGAAGGTGGATGGGGACGAGAATGGCTGTGCTGATGGGGCTGATATAGAAACACGTTGCAGGTGACCTGGTCTGTGGGTATTCCGATATGGGCGGATAGACGCTCAACATAACCTTCAGGGCGATATACTGCATGTGTCAGGTCATTTTGAGAGGATTGATTATTCCGGCGCATGTCCCGATGCGGCTGCGAAGAAGTATCTTATTAATAATAGCAGATCTGATGATTGAACTTAAATGCCAAAGGCGACGTTAGGGAGACTGGCAGTCGAATCAGTATCATGATGGTGATAGAGGAACAGCCTGAGGTTACTGTACATTGCGCGCCCCGACAAACTAAAGGTCACCGGTATATTCCTGGTCCAAAGATCGATTAAAGGAACAGAGTTATCCATCAGATCGGAAGTCATCCTTGTGTCGAATTTGACCCTTCCCTTTGATTGGGTATGGACCGTAAAGTGACGCGAGTTTTACCCTTCTTCTCGGCAAGTTGTGTTGGGAAACGCGATAAGAAAGGCCGAGACAGGCCGGATGCAAATGGGTGAGACAACTTAAGATGAGGGCGATCCGCTCTCAGACAAGGGTCTGAACCCCCAAACATACTGTTTCATCCGTGTATAGATAAACTGTCGAGTTCCACAGAGAATGACATTATTAGAGTACGAGTGGGCGTCCCCACTCCTGCGTTCACGCGTGCATAACCACCTCTGAATCACATAAAGTTGTGAACTGTGCGACTTGGGAAACCCCTACCATGTTACGTGCCAGTGCAGGTCTCGATCGTTGCAGTGCCGCCAGGAGCGGAGATTATCCAGGTTCTACACTCACAAATAATTTGCAGTGCGACATGGCGGAAGAGGGCTGATTTCAGTCAGTCTACAGTACTGCGTACCCCTGCGACGTCATGCATGAAAGCTGGTCAGGGTTCGTGTCCAGACCTGTGACATTGTCCTGCAGTTGTCCTGAAAGTTTCTGTCTTCAAGCCAAGCAATGTATCAAGGGAAAGCAGATAAACAACGTCGACTGTCGATCGTCGACCGTCGACCTTGAAGCCTGTTGTTTGTTAATTGCCGGAGAAAGAAGTTATGAATAAGCGACACATGCAAACCGCGTTGCTCTCATGGACACGCAATCTAGTATATACCGTGGTATAGGCAGCCCGAACTATGAGAAAGGCCCACACATGGCCACGCCAAAAACATTTAGGAACTATGGTACGATCGCAGTTAAATAGCATACTGTACAGATTCATAAAAAAGAATTCACCAACACTGGATTCCCCGAAAGTAACAGTCACGTTCTATCCCTACTTCCTCCCACTAGCGGCCCTCGTCCTCGGAGCTCGCGTCTTGGCCACAGCCGTGTCCTTCTCCGGTTCGCTCTGCGCCTTCAGAACCCCCGCGGCGGCCTTGCGCCCACGGGCACCCTTGGCCGCGACCGGCGGCAGCGTCACCTTGTCATCCTCCTCTTCCTTCACGTGGACCCGCTCCGGTGTGTTCTCCTTTTCTCCCGCAACCGCCCTAGCGGTGCTCTTCCCGGAATACGGAATTACGACCGCAACCGCAACCGCACGTCCTTTGCCGGCAGGGGCACGATTCGATGCGGCGGCGGCGGCCGCCGCAGTAGGCGCGCGTCTGCCCCGGGCAACACGCAGCGCACCTATACCCTCGTCCTCGGTCTCTGTGGTAGCCTTGGTCTTCCCACGCCGCGCACGGGCGGTCGTAGCAGGCGCCTCTGCAGACTCGGCACGATCAGCGGCGCTGCGCGACGGACCGTCCTCAGCGGACGCGTCGGCGGTCTTTTTGGACTTTGCGCCGACGCGCCGCTTGGTTGTGGCTGGTGCGGGCGCAGGCACAGGTGCCGCTTCTACCGATTGGCTTCGCTTCCTCCCACCTCGGCGTGGGGCCTTCATAGTCTCTGGTTCTTGATCCGGTGTCGCGTCCGGTTCCGGGCCGGCTGCAGGTGGGGCTGCGGCTTTTGTTCCTCGCGCCGTCTTGCGCGTTGACTTGCTGGGTTC
>Ga0307510_10003465_pt1 | contig 18394 bp, 17 predicted proteins | sample 12_EM_MG_FD_207224 | JGI IMG/M metagenome (GOLD analysis project Ga0307510, IMG submission 207224) | Populus trichocarpa ectomycorrhiza microbial communities from riparian zone in the Pacific Northwest, United States - 12_EM | ecosystem: Host-associated > Plants > Roots > Unclassified | place...
TTCCCCTGATCCGCCGCGGCCGCCGCGAAGGACGCCCGGTGGGCGTGTTCGCGCTGGCACTGGCATTGGCGTTTGTCATTCCCGTGGCCACGGTGGGCGTGTACATGTTGGTGGGCACGCCGCAAACACTTGATGGCGTCGCCAAGGCCGAACCGCCCCCAAGTATCGACGAGGCAATGGCGAGCCTACGCGAACGGCTGGCGCAGCATCCGGACGACCTCCAGGGCTGGCTGCTGATGGGCCAGGCCCAGACCATGCTGCGCCAGTTCGCCGAGGCACGCGATGCGTATGGGCATGCGCTGGATCTCGACGCCAACAACGACGTGGCGATGGTGGGCTGGGCCGAAGCCGATTCACAATCGCGCCCCGACCACCTGATCGATGGCCGGGCACGCGAACTGCTGGACAAGGCCGTGCAGGTCGACGCCACCAACCAGCGCGCCCTGTGGTTGCTCGGCATCAGCGACTTCCAGCAAGGCCGCTACAAGGAAGCCTCGGCTACGTGGCGGAAGCTCCAGCCCTTGCTTGATCCCAGTTCCAACGTGGCCGCCGCCGTCGAGCAGCAGATTGCCGCGGCGGATGCCAAGGCCAATGGAAAGCCTGACGAACCCGCGGCCGATGCCACGCCACCGGCCCTGGACGTGCAGGTCGCCGTCGCGCCGGCCCTGAAGGACAAGTTGTCCGCCGGCGACACGCTCTACGTCTACGCCCGTGCCGAGAACGGCCCGCCGATGCCGCTGGCGGTGGCGAAACTCGACGCCGGCAAACTGCCTGCATCGGTGATACTGACCGACGGCATGGGCATGACGCCGCAATTCAAACTTTCATCCGCCGAGCGCGTGTTCGTGGGTGCCCGGATCAGCAAGAGTGGCCAGGCGATCGCCCAGCCTGGTGACCTGGAAGGCGATGCCGGAGTAGTGTCCACCTCTACGCGGGATCCCATCCGCATCAGCATCGACAAGGTTCATTGATGGGCGACGCACGCCGCTACCACCCGCTTCGATCTCCTTTCCCGATGAAGCGCGGCGGTGAACTGCACGGCGCGCGCGTGGCCTTTGAAACCTGGGGCACGCTTGACGAGACGAAATCCAACGCCTTGTTGATCCTGACGGGCCTGTCGCCGAGTGCCCACGCCGCATCGAACGACGAAGATCCCTCCGACGGTTGGTGGGAAGCGATGATCGGCCCCGGCCGCGCCATCGACACGTCGAAGTACTACGTGATCTGTGTCAATTCGCTGGGCAGCGACAAGGGCTCCACCTGCCCGGCCTCGATCGACCCCGCCACCGGTGAGGCCTACCGCCTCACCTTCCCCGAGCTTTCGCTCGAGGACGTCGCCAACGCTGCGCACTCGGCGGTAAGCGCGCTAGGTATCACCCAGCTCAACTGTCTTGTAGGCTGCTCGATGGGCGGCATGAGCGCCCTGGCGTACATGGCGTTGCATCCTGGCAGCGCACGCCGACACATCAGCGTGGATACCGCGCCACAGGCCCAGCCCTTCGCCATCGCCATCCGCTCGCTGCAGCGTGAGGCGATCCGGCTTGATCCAAACTGGAACAACGGCCAGTACGACGACGACCATTACCCCGAACACGGCATGAGCATCGCCCGCAAGCTCGGCGTGATCACCTACCGCTCGGCGATGGAGTGGAACGGCCGCTTCGCGCGCATCCGCCTGGAGCCTGAAGACCGCGAGGGCGAGCCCTTCGGCTTCGAATTCCAGGTGGAGTCGTACCTGGAAGGCCACGCCCGCCGCTTCACCCGCACCTTCGACCCCAACAGCTACCTGTACCTGTCCCGCGCCAGCGACTGGTTCGACATCGCCGAGCACGGCCAGGGGAGCGTCGAAAAGGGCCTTGCCAGGATCAAGCTGGAAGAGGCGCTGGTGATCGGTGTCAGCACCGACATCCTGTTCCCGCTGGAACAGCAGGAGCAGATCGCTACCGGCCTGCGTAACACGGGTGTGCGTGTGGAGTTCGTGGCACTGGACTCCCCCCAGGGCCACGACGCCTTCCTGGTGGATATCGAGAACTACAGCCGGGCCATCGGCGGCTTTCTGGCCCGGTGAAATGCCGGTGATGGTATCATCGGCAACATGTTCCACCTGAGCACGGTATCGCCATGATTGCCCTAGAATTTCCCGGTGCCCACAAGCTGATCGACGCCGTCGACGCAGCGGTCGCCAAGGGCGACACCCCGGCCATCACCGATGCCCTGCGCAAAACCCTGTGCCAGTTGATCCGCAGCCAGGAAGTAAAGCTTCCCGCCTGCGTGTTCGAGGCCGCCGGCGACCACTACGCCCGCCGCGAGCTCTACCGCAGCGAAGAGTTCGGCTACAGCGTGGTCGCCATGACCTGGGGCCCCGGCCAGGGCACCGCCATCCATGACCACGACGGCATGTGGTGCGTCGAAGGGGTCTGGAACGGCGCGCTGGAAATCACCCAGTACGAGCTCCTGGAAAAACAGGACACCCGCTTCCATTTCCGCCCCGTCGGCACCATGGAAGCCGGCCCCGGCTCCGCTGGCAGCCTGATCCCGCCGCACGAATACCACACGATCCGCAATATCAGCACGGACGCCATCGCGGTGAGCCTGCATATCTATTCGGGCCGGATGACGCACTGTGCTGTGTTCAGCCCGCTGGCGGATAGTTGGTACGAGCGTGGGGAGCGGCAGTTGGGGTTGGATCGGGTGCACTGATCTAGCGGCCTTTTCGCTCCGCTTGATTCACCCCAGACCCAGCGCGGCCTTCAGTATTGGCGGTATTAATGGCGCCAGAATCGACGCCAGGCCCACGGCTACCGCGGCCGTGACGTAGATCCTCGTCACGGAAACCTGCATCGCGGACAAACCCTCATCGAGCTTTTGAAAGCGGTCGTCGATTTTTTCGAAACGCTCATCGAGCTTTTGAAAGCGATCGTCGAATTTTTGGAAACGGTCATCGAGCTTTTGAAAGCGATCGTCGATGCGATCCAGCCGCAGTTCCACGCGATCAAGGCGTGTATCGTTGCGGTCGAATCGTTCATGGATCGCTGCGAACTGCGTGTCGAGGCCGGTCATCCGACCGTCCATGTGCGCCACCTCAGCCCGCACCGTGCCCACGGCACGCATGATCTCGACGTAGATAGGCACGGCGTTGCCGCCGCTCTCGCTTGACGCATGGTCCCGAACGGGCATGTGTACCCCTGAAATCAAGGTGTCGTGGTCGATATCCATGGGAGGCCTCCTGACCGTATTGCCACCCATCGTCCCTTGGCCGAGGCCTGAAGACCATCAGGAAACGACCACGCGGCAGGCAGGCTACTGCCGTATCCAGGCTGGAATACCCGGGCAACGGCCGGGCTCGACCGATGGCGCGGTTTGCCTCATAATTCGGCGCTTGGCCGGGATGGCGGAACTGGTAGACGCGGCGGACTCAAAATCCGTTTGTGGTGACACAGTGGGGGTTCGATTCCCCCTCCCGGCACCATAGATCAAACTCAGGGCGACTCATTGAGTCCCCAAGTAGTCAAGAAGCCCGCCTAGCGCGGGCTTTTTTCTTGCCCGACGAAAACGTGAGGTAGCGGGACACCCCTGCAGGCCTTGTACGTGCGACTTCCGATGACGAGCACCATACTGCACTCGACTAGATACGAGAAAGGGGAGTGCCCATGCTCACCTTGGAACGGCGGGAATGACGGTGCGCAGAAAACTTCTGGCCGTATGCGTTTCAGTGATCGTCCTGGCGGCGATTGCTGCATTCGCCATATCACGGCCACCTCCAGTTTGGGTGACCCGCCTGCTACTTGAGCGTCGCTTCTTACACGCACCTGTAGATAAGGTCGTCGCAAGGTGGGGCAGACCATCCGAAACCAAAGTGCTCGAGAATGGCGACACTCTCCTAACTTGGACAATCACGTCGCTTAATGAGGTCCCGAATAGCACGCCAGGAGTACTTGAAGGCACGATAGGCACCAAGGCTGGTTTTGGGTTGTTGCCAACTAGCTGCGGATTTGCGGTCAAAACGGACAAGTCCTCCAAATTGGTGGAAGACGTTATAGCGACTGCAAATTCGAATCGGGACGACTGTGAGGTATTTCTGTATATGAATCAGTCAAAGCCTCGAAGTCCTGGCGAACTAAGTCACGAATTCCTGCCCCCTCCGACCTCGACAGCTCAGTAGCTGCGACTACGCGCCCTCGGGAGCAGATTTTTCTTGCCGAATCGGCCATAACATTTTCCAGACCGCTTATTGCATAGCCGGATGCCATGTATCTTTGGCGCAGACTGGTTCGGGGGAGCCCTTCATGGCGGCACGCAACGCGTTTTATCGGAACCGAAGACCAACGCTGCGACGGGTGCTCGTGGCTGCGACGGCCAGCTTGATAGTGGCATCTGCAGCCTCGGCGACGCCCGGCGCATACGTCCGGGAGTCACGAAGGGTCCTCGTCGACGGTCACCGGGAGGTCTGGCGCCTGGAATGGCGAGAGAAGCCTATCTCGGCCTGCGGGGCGGACGCCGTGTACACGGCCATAACCGTGCCGTGTCAGGATTTTGCCTACGGAGAAGCCGGGTTGTTATGGCTGATTCGCGAACGTGACGGGCACGAAATTGACCGGATGGACCTGACGCCTCTTTACCATGAATCAAGTTTATCGGGATATGACGGCGTGTTCGTCCTCCGGCATTGGCCCATGCATACACGGGACATGGACCGGACTGATCGTGGCGATCCAACGCTTCTCACTGACGTGGTCAGACGAAAGCCCTACGTGGTGATGTCCCTAGCTGACTATGACCATGATGGCCGCGCTACGGAGTTCGTGGTCGAGGTCGACGATTTTCCACGCGTGGAACGTTACGTTGCCATCGGAATTACGAAGAAGGAGCCCCGCTTGCACGCCCTCTCCGGTGCCGCCCACCCTGGCGAACCGCTGCTTCTCAGTAAGGGTGCATGGGATGCACTAAAAGCTACCGGGAAGCCCAGCAATGTCATCGACTGGCCATGCGTCTTCGATCTTTGGGGTGGAAGCTATGCCGACGGCGCATCGGGAACCCGGGTGGAAGCGAACCACGGGACGATTCGCGCCTGGTATCGAAACTACGCGTGCAACGCCAAAGGCCAATTGGGAAAAGGCGAGACCGGGGAGGAGTTATGACGTTCTCGGCTAGCGCTTTGGGGGCAAACGGCATTTCATAGTCGGATCCTTGCAAATACGTATCCTTTCGGATACAGTTGTTGCATGAATGCGGTTAATCTCTCCGACGAATTTAGGGCTTGGTTCGGCGGTCTGAAGGACCTCACGGCAAGGGTGAAAATCCTTCGCCGTATTGAGCGCCTGGAGAGTGGCAACCCGGGAGATGTGAAGCACTTCGACGGCTTATCAGAAATGCGGATCGACCACGGACCCGGCTATCGTGTTTATTACATCAAGGAAGGCATAGACATCTACCTCGTGCTGGCAGGCGGAGCTAAATCCACGCAGAGGGCAGACATAACCAAGGCAAAGGCCATGTTGGCGGATCGGAAGCGGAGCCATTAGCTCGCGGTCGCCTAAGAATCTCAAAGAATCAGCAGTAGCCAATGGAGTGCGTAATGACCACGAATTTCACCCGCTTTGACGCGGCTGAGTTTCTCGACTCCGAGGAAATGATCGCCGCATACCTCACCGAGGTACTTGCAGAAAACGACCCCACACAGGTCATCACTGCACTCGGGACGATTGCCCGCGCGCGGGGCATGACGAAGATGGCCCAGGACACCGGGCTCGGCCGCGAAAGCCTTTACAAATCACTTCGGCCAGGGGCGACGCCGGCTTTTGACACCATCTCGAGGATCGTCGCCGCCCTCGGCGTGAAGCTGACGGCAGAACCAGTGCACGTCGCGGCGAAGGCAGCCCCGGGCAAAGCGGTGCGCGCTAAGTCCACCCCAGTGAAGGCTGCGCCTATCCGCCGCAAGGCAGCGGCAGCAAAGAGAGTGCTCAAAAAACCCAAGATCGCTCGAGTAACAAAAGGCTAGGCAGCTGCCCCAGGCACATGCGCCACGCATTGTCGACGCATTCCACGCAAGTCATCTCGCCCACCTCGGGGCACCGGGTGCCGCACGACGATCCATCGCTGATCGTCAAGGTCATCGGTTCGGTCGTCGAACAGGTCCGCTCGCGCGTGCGCACCGCCAAGGCAGATGCAGCGACTTTTCACCGCCGTATGTAAACCGCAACAGTTGCTGTTTCGAATACATCCGACCGTTTCCACCGGCATATTCTTTTCGCAAGAATTAACGGTTAGCATGCGTCCCAAGCCACACTCGTCGGTCACAGGGGCCATGAAAGAAAACATTGCAGGCCTCACGCTGGTTTCCGGCGCGGGGAGTTTCACCGAGGGTGCCCGCACCCTATGGCATGGCTATTGGAATCTGTTTACGGTCGAGCCTAACGGCCTGTTGACGCTGGTGGAACGAGGTCGCACGACGGATGACTTCCTCGACCGCAAGGTGGCCGAGATGGCCGGTCGCGACGCGGGTGTTAGTGCCGCCGAACTTGCCGTAAGCCGTATCGCGGCGGCATAAGCAAAAACGGCACGCCAGGGAGAGCCGGTTAAGATAGCCACTCTATCCGGCCAACAGGACTCCCATGGCATCCAGACCGCCCTTCTTCGCCAAATGGGGCGAAGCCCGCGTCAAGACGCGCCGGCTCAATGAAGAACTGGACCTGCTGCGTTTCAACCAGGGCGTGATCCTGTCGAAGCTGGACTCGGGCAACGCATCGCCGCAGCTTGCCGACCATGAGTTCAAGGTGTTCTCGCAATGGGGCGAGGACGGCATCCTGCAATTTCTCACGCGCGTCGTGCCCATCGCCCAGCGAACGTTCATCGAGTTCGGCGTGGAGGATTTTTCCGAATCCAATTGCCGTTTCCTGATGCAGAAGGACAACTGGCGCGGGTTCGTGATCGATGGATCGGCCGATAACGTGAAGTCGATCCGCCGCGCGCCTTATTTCTGGCGGCACGAACTCACCGCGAAGCAGGCGTTCATCACCCGGGAGAATATCCAGGAACTGCTTGCCGAAAGCGGGTTCGATGCGGACCTTGGCGTGCTGTCCATCGACATCGACGGCAACGACTACCACGTGTGGCAAGCCATCGAAGCCTTCCATCCGCGCATCGTGGTGTGCGAATACAACAGCGTATTCGGGCCTGCCGATTCCATCACCGTGCCCTACCAGGCCGATTTCCAGCGCAGCGCCGCGCACCATTCGAACCTGTATTGGGGTGCGTCGATCGCGGCGCTGGCACATCTGGCGTCCACGAAGGGCTATAGCCTGGTCGGCGGCAACATCGCCGGCAACAATGCCTTCTTCGTGCGCAACGACCTGGTCAACGGCAACCTTGCCGTGTGCACGCCTGCCGAGGCCCACGAAATTTCCCGTTACCGGGAAAGCCGCGACGCCGAAGGCAAGGCGAACTGGCTTTCCGGCGACGCGCGACGCCGGGCCATCGCGGGTTTGCCGGTACTCAACGTTGTCACAGGCGAAACGCGCACGCTCGATTGAGCTTGCGCGTAAGCTACCTCAAACGATCGACCGCACCACCCCGCCATCCACGCGCACCGCTGCACCGGTGGTTGCCGACGCCTGCTCGGATGCCAGGTACACCGACATCGCAGCCACTTCTTCCACGGTGGCCAGCCGCTTGATCAGCGACGACGGGCGGTGCGTGGCGATGAAATCGCGCTCGACCTCGGCCAGCTCGATGCCCTTCTCGCTGGCGATCTTGCCGAAGAAGTCGCCCACGCCTTCCGAACGCGTGGGGCCGGGCAGCAGCGCGTTGACGGTGACGCCGGTGCCGGCCAGATCCTCGGCCAGCCCGCGCGACACTCCCAGCTGCGCCGTCTTGGTCACCCCGTAGTGGATCATTTCCGCCGGAATCTGCACGCCGGATTCGCTGGATATGAACTGGATGCGGCCCCAGCCGTGTTTCTTCATGCCCTGGGCGTAGTGTCGCGCCAGGCGCACGCCGCTCATCACGTTCACTTCGAAGAAGTGCATCCAGTCCGCATCGGTGATGTCGGCGAAGGCCTTGGGTTCGAAGATGCCCAGGTTGTTGACCAGGATGTCGGTATCCGGGAAGGCGGCAATCAGCTCCGCGGCGCCCTGGGCGGTACCCAGGTCGCCGGCGTGGCCGACGACGGAAGCCTTCGGGTGCGTGGCGCGGATCGAGGCCAGGGCCTCGTCCACGCGCGCCTGGGTGCGGCCGGTCACAACAACCCGCGCGCCGGAAGCGGCAAGGCCGGTGGCAATGGCAAGGCCGATACCGGCGGTGGATCCTGAAACGATGGCGCTGCGGCCGCTGAGGTCGATGTGCATGGGCGTAGGGGCTCCGGGTTCACGTTGAGGCGTCCTATCACTGTGGGGACGCCTTCTCCGAATGGAATGGCCGCGAACCGAACGATCGCGCCCCCGGGGTCAGAGTAGTTACTCTGACCCCCAGCACGAAGTGCATTCGCCGGGCCGAGCGGATAAAGTTCCGCGATGACCCAAGCTCAGATCCCCGGCGGCTTCGTGCTCGCCATCGAAGGCATCGACGGTGCCGGCAAGACCACCCTCGCCAGCAGCCTCGGGGCCGTCCTGCGCCATGTGGGGCTGGGTGTCACCATCGGCAAGGAACCCACCTCCGGTACCTGGGGCACCAAGCTCCGGCAGTCGGCGATCGAAGGACGCCTCGATCCCGCGGAGGAACTGCGCTACCTGCTGCTCGATCGCCGCGAGCACGTCGAATCGGTGATCACCCCGGCACTTGGGCGCGGTGAAGTCATGATCCTGGATCGCTACTACCCGTCCAACGTGGCCTACCAGGGCGCGGCGGGGCTTGATGTGCAGGAACTGTTGGCAGCGAACGACTTCGCGCCGAAGCCCGACCTGCTGCTGGTGCTCGACGTCGAACCCACCGAAGGCCTGTCGCGCATCCACGCCCGTGGCGACAAGCCCAATCATTTCGAGGACGTCGACAACCTCGCGCGGTGCCGGGCCATTTTCCTTGAGCCGGACCTGCTCGATGCAACGGTGGTCGACGCCAGCAAGGACGCCGCCACCGTGCTCGCCGTGGCCCGCGAACTTACCTACCAGGCCGTGATCGGCAAGCTGGGCGAGCGGCCGGCCTGGGTCGAAGGCATCACCTCGCGCTCTACGGAACCACCACATGCCTGACTGTAAAACCGCATCTCATGTCCCCCTCGCCTACACAACGGCTGTCCCAAAGCGCGCAAGGTGAGATGGCGCGCCGGCTGCGCGAACATAACTGGGCAGCCACGGCCTTGGGGCCGATCCACCACTGGCCGGCGTCGTTGCGTACCGCTACGGCCATGATGCTGGCCTCGCCGGCGCCCATGGTGATGGCCTGGGGCAGCGAGGCCCGGTTGATCTACAACGATGGCTATGCGCTGTTCGCCGGCGATCGTCACCCGGGGCTGTTCGGCATGAACGTGCTCGACGCCTGGCCGGAGGTCGCCGCATTCAATGCGGAGATCCTTCGCCTTACCCGCGGCGGAGAATCCATCAGCTACCGCGACTTCACCCTGCACCTGTATCGCCACGGCAGGCAGGAACCGGAGACGGTATACCTGGATCTTGATTACAGCCCTCTCTACGACGACGAAGGCGAACCCGCCGGCTTCCTGGCCATCGTGGTGGAAACCACCGCCCGCATCACCGCCGAGCGGGCGCGCGATACCGCCGAACAGCAACAGCAGCTACTGATCAACGAACTCAACCACCGGGTGAAGAACACCATGGCCGTGGTGCAGGCCATGGCCGCGCAAACCTTCCGCCGGCCGGGCGCCGACCAGGACGCCGCCAAGGTGTTCACCGCCCGGTTGATCGCGCTCTCGCGTGCCCACGACGTGCTCACCCGCGCCTCGTGGGAAAGCGCAGGGGTTGCCGAGATCGTCGCCGAAGTGGCATGGCCGGTGGACATGTCCGGGCGTATCCAGTGCCAGGGGCCCGACATACGGCTGCCGCCCCAGCGGGCCGTGGCGCTGGGCATGGCCCTGCACGAGTTGGCCACCAATGCGCTCAAGTACGGGGCCCTGAGCCGAGATGGCGGCAAGGTGCACATCCAATGGCAAGAAGTGGACGGCAAAAACTGTGAAATCACCTGGCGCGAAGCCGGAGGGCCCGTTGTACGGCTGCCCGGCCACCGAGGCTTCGGGACCCGCCTGATCGAACGCACCCTGGGCGAGCAGTTGGGGGGCGAGACGAACCTGGCTTTCGCGCCTGAGGGCGTGGTCTGCCGGATCAGCCTCCCGGTGATCTGACGCAAGTTGTCACGAATCGTCACTCCCTGACACCAGGCCGCAGGCCTTCAAATGTGAAGTGACGCGTGAATGCCGCGTGCAGGGCCTTTTGTTAAGGCCTGGATTTTGCTTTCCCTACGGTGAACCGCGAAAACGTTTTCGCGGCTTGTGGCCACGGTGGAGCGTGGTCCTTGCGATCCGATCGACGGGGCAGGTCTGGACGACCTCACCCCGGCTGGAAGTACACCCATGTCCGTGTCCGAAGCCCGTTCGCTGCACCGCACCGCCCTTACCCTGGCGGCCTTCAGTACCCTGCTGGGGCTGGCCATCATGGCGGCCTCTACATTCCACTTCCACAGCCACCTGCCCAGCGTGCTGCTGGCATGGCTGGGCGCGTCGTTCGTTACCGGCGGCATGGTGGCCATTTCCCTGGCTCACGACAACGAGGGCTCGCGCCCCTCAACCGGCCATTACTACGACGCCTGATGGTGTCTTAGGCTTTCCCGGCTTCGTCGGCGATCGCGCCGGCGGCAGCCGAAGAAAAATGCAGTTCCAGCAGGGCTTCGTGCAGGCTGTCCAGTGACGTTACCTCGCTTTCCACCGCTTCGCCGCGACTGGAGGGCGAAACATGCACGAACGTCTTCCCGTCCTGATACGCGATGCCCTCGTCGTGCACCGTTTGCATGGTCAGTACCTTGTAGGTCGCATCCTTCGAGCGGCGGATGGTGAGCTTGCGCCCTTCCCGTTCACCCTCGAATACCGTCGTCCACTCTGCTGCCATGGCTCTATCCGTTCCGCGCACGTAGCGTGCGGTGCCATTCTTGCCGCGGACAGGTCTAGCGATTGTTAAGGTCGGTCAGGCCACCTGCCCGGCCGCGTGACCCGAGGCCCAGGCCCACTGGAAGTTGTAGCCGCCCAGGTGGCCGGTGACATCGAGCACTTCGCCGATGAAATACAGGCCCGGTACCCGGCGCGACATCATGGTGGTGGAGCTGATGCCATCGGTATCCACGCCCCCCAGCGTGACCTCCGCCGTGCGATAGCCTTCGGTGCCGCTGGCCACGATCGGCCAGGCTGCCAGGCGACCGCCGATATCGCGCAATTCCGCGTCGCGGTACTGGCGCATGGGGCGCGAGCCCAGGAACGCTTCGCACAGGCGCTGGGCCAGTCGCTTGGGCAAGCCATCGCCAAGCACGGTGCGCAATTCGGCCGCGGGACGCTGCTGTTGCTGGTCGATCAACCACTCGGCGGGATCGACGCCAGGCATCAGGTCCAGCAGCAATGCCTTGCCCGGTTCCCAGTAGGAAGAAATCTGCAGGATGGCGGGCCCACTCAGGCCCCGATGGGTAAAGAGCACCGCCTCGCCGAACGATGCCGAACCGCAGCTGGCGGAAGCCGGCAGCGCCACGCCGCTGAGGTCGGCATAGTGCTCCTGGTGCTTGCCGCTCAGGGTAAGCGGCACCAGCCCCGCGCGCAGCGGCAGCACGGCGTGGCCGAACTGGCGGGCCAGGTCGTAGCCGAACGCCGTGGCGCCCATCGTGGGCACGGAAAGGCCGCCGGTGGCTACCACCAGCGAGGCACAACGTACGTGACCCTGCGGCGTGTCCACCATGAAGCCCTCGCCGTGGGCACGCACGTTGGACACGGGTACGGAGGTTTCCACGCGCGCCCCTGCCCGTGCGCACTCGGCCAGCAACATGGCCACGATCTGCTTGGCCGAGTCGTCGCAGAACAGCTGGCCCGGGGTTTTTTCATGCCAGGCGATGCGATGCCGGTCGACCATGGCGATGAAATCCCAGGGCGTATAGCGCGCCAGGGCACTCTTGCAGAAGTGCGAGTTGGCCGAGAGGTAATTGGCCGGCGTGGTTCCGGTATGGGTGAAATTGCAGCGGCCGCCGCCGGACATCAGGATCTTCTTGCCGGGCTTGTTGGCGTGGTCCAGCACCAGTACGCGGCGTCCGCGGGCGCCGGCGACGATGGCACACATCATGCCGGCCGCGCCCGCGCCGATCACCAGCACGTCATAGTCGCTCGTCGCCATCGGGCCATTATCGCCAACCTAAGGCGCGCTACCATACACGACTCGCCCCACGATGGATGACTTTCCTACCATGCCTTCCTTCGATGTCATTTCCGAAGTCGACAAGCACGAACTGACCAATGCCGTCGACCAGGCCAACCGCGAGCTGTCCACCCGCTTCGACTTCCGCAATGTCGAGGCAAGCTTCGAACTGGATGGCTTCGTGGTGAACCAGCGCGCACCGAGCGACTTCCAGCTCGAGCAGATGCTCGACATCCTGCGGGCCCGCCTGGCGGCGCGGCAGATCGATGCCCGCGCCATGGACATCGGCGAGCCGGAGGTCAACCTCGGCGGCGCCCGGCGCAAGGTCACCCTCAAGCAGGGCATCGAGCAGCCCATCGCCAAGAAGCTCATCGCGGCGATGAAAGAAGCCAAGCTCAAGGTGGAGGCGCAGATCAACGGCGACAAACTGCGCGTGAGCGGCAAGAAGCGCGACGACCTGCAGGCGGCGATGGCGATCCTGCGCAAGGTGGACATCGAGCTGCCGCTGCAGTTCGACAACTTCCGCGACTAACCCTCGTCGATCTCGGTGCGGTTGCGGCCGGCGTGCTTGGCCGCGTATAGCGCATTGTCGGCGCGGCGCAGCATGCCATGCAGCGACTCGCCGTGCCGCCACACCGCAATGCCGGCACTGGCGGTTACCGTGATGCTGCGGCCGCCATCCATCACCGTGCGCTCGGCCATGGCCTGACGGATGCGTTCGGTCAGCTGGAAGGCGCCCTCGGCATCGGTACCCGGCAGGCAGATGATCAATTCCTCTCCGCCATAGCGGCCGACCAGGTCCGAACCGCGGCATAGCCGGGCGGTCAGGTCCATCGCGGCACGGATCACCGCATCGCCCGCCAGGTGGCCGTAGGTATCGTTCACCACTTTGAAGTTGTCCAGGTCGATCAGCACCATGCTCAGCGGCTTGTCCTGCAGCTGTGCATCGGCCACGGCGCGGCCGGCCAGATCAAGGAAGCGGCGCCGATTGAAGGCGCCGGTGAGCTCATCAGTGCCGGCAAGCCGGTCGAGTTGTTCGTTGGCGGCCTGCAGGTCGCGCGTGCGCGCATCCACCTCGTGCTGCAGCACCCTCGCCCGCCGCCGCAGGAACACCGTGCGCAACGCCGAAAGCCCCAACACCACGCCCAGGAGGGCGATCACCAGCAGCAGGCGCGCCCACCACGATTCGTACCAGCGCGGCGCCACGGCCAGGGTTACGGCGGCATCGATGGTGCGCGAGGCGCCTCCGACGGTGACGGCACGAAGGTGCAAGGTGTAATGGCCGCCGGGAAGATTGGTGTACACCGCGGCGGCAGGGTTGCCGCGAGCCACGTCAACCCAACCCTTGTCGAATCCCTCCAGGCGATAGGCGTAGCGTGTCTCGCCCGCCACGCCGTAGTCGAGCAAGGCGAAATCAACGCGCAAGCTGCGTGAATCGTTGTCCACCGCGATGCTGCCGCCGTCGCCGGGCAACTTGCCGTACGGGGTTTCGTCACCGCCCTGCAGCACGCCGGTGACCGTGACAGCTTCGGCGCCCTCGCGCGCCGGTGGCGCGTCGGGCAACACCACGGTCAGGCCACCCAGGCCGCCGAACAGCAGCTCACCGTGAGGCCCCAAGGCAGCGGACCGATGCTCGTAACTGGCCACGCGCATGCCGTCGCGCGCGCCGAAGTTGGCCACTTTGAAGTCGGCAGGGTCTACCCGCGCCAGCCCATGGGCAAGGGACGCCCAGGCGCGGTCGCGGCGATCAACCAGCACGGCGTCGACCTTCGCACTGGCAAGGCCCTCGGCCAGCCCCAGGTGACCGAAATGCCACGGGCCTTTCGGCGTCCAGCGGTCGATCCAGGCGATGCCGCCGTAGGTGGCGACCCAAAGCCGGCGAGTGGAATCCAGCGCCATCGAGCCAATGTAGTTTTGCGGCAGGCTGTCCGGCCGGGCCGGATCGTGGCGCAAGGTGAAGAAGTCGGACTCGCCGTCCGGCCACACACTGATACCATTGATCGTGGACAGCCACCATTGGCCTTCCATGCGGGTGATGTCGCGCACGGTTTCGTTACTGAGGCTCTTCGCCGTATAGGGCGCATGACCTGGGCCAAGGTCGACACCGAAAAGCCCGTCGTAGGTGCCGGCAAGCAGCTGGTTGCCCTCGCGGGCCATCGACAGGATGATCTCGCCGTCGAGCAGGGGCACCTGGCCGGTCTGCACCTGCAAGGTGTCCGGATCGATGCGCGCGATGCCCTGCGAGCCTGCCAGGATGGCTCCATCCGGGGCCACCGCGAACGCCTGCACGTCGCGCTGACCCTGGTCGCCGGGCACCCGCACGTGGCGCATGGTGCCCGCTCCCAGGTCCAGCACATCGATGTGGCCGGTACCCAGGCCCAACCAGATGCGCCCGCGCGGATCCACGAAAACGGTGTGGACATCAGGATCGGACAGCCCGAACGCCTGGAATGGCGACGGCGGCACGGTGAAGATCCCCGTGGCCCGGGTGTCGTGACGCGCCACGCCAAGTTCCGTAGCCACCCAGATATTTCCCGATCGGTCACGCATCAGTGCGCGCGTGGTGTTGCCCGGGATGGTCGACGGTACCGAGGCATCGTGGCTCAACAACCGCGCACGTCCGGTAGTGGGATTCCACGCCGCCACGCCCGCGCCGTCGCTGGCGAACCAGACATCGCCGTCGGGTGTATCGACGATGTCGCGGATCGTGCGCCGTCCGGTGATCGATTCGGAACCTGAAATACCTTCGACGAAATGCCACTGTCCTTTTCGATCCAGGTAAACGGAACCGGATTCGCCGCTGCCGAACCACGTGCGCCCGGCCGCATCGCGGAATATCGACCAGATCCGGTCGCCGATCACCGCATCCACCCGTGGGTCGGTGGCATGCACGCGCTCGAAGGCCGCGTGGCCCGCGGCACGCCGGAACAGCCCGCGGTCGTTGCCGATCCACAGGTTGCCCGCTTCGTCCTGCAGCGCGGAAAAACTCCGGGCAGGGAATTCCGGGCGGCTTCCCGGTCCCTCCGGCAGCCGTTCGATGTGCCCGTCGGCGGTGAGATGGTCGGTGCCGCCGTCGGTGACGATCCACCAGCCCTGGGCGCGGTCGCTGGCCAGGGCAAAGATCTTGTCGTCCGAGGTACCGTCGATGCCTACGGGAAAGCGATGGAAGCGGTTGGTGGCGGCGTCGAATTCCACCAGGCCACCGGCATTTGTTCCCAGCAACAGGTTGCCGTTGGAAAGCGCTGCCATGCAGCGCACATAGGCGTCGGTCAGGCCGTCCGGTGCATCGGGCTGCTCACCGAATTCACGCATCTGGCTGCCGTCGTAGCGCACCAGCCCGCCAAACGTGCCGATCCACACTACGCCACGTGCATCCTGCACGAAGCTGGTGACCGTCGAATGCGGCAGGCCGTCGGTGACGCTGAGGTTGTCGAACCAGACGGCGCGGAACGGACGCCAGGCATCGGTCAGCGCATCGGGCGTGGCCAGGCATGGCAAGGCCACCAGGCCAATGACCAGCGCCAGTACCTTGCCAAATCGATCAGGCCAGCCCACAGGCCAGGCGCTCCAGGTACCCGCCCACGGCGGCCGGCGGCATCGGATGGGCAAAGTAGAAGCCCTGCCCGACGTCGCATCCGAGTTCGCGCAGCCAGTTGGCCTGGTCGGCGGTCTCCACGCCCTCGGCCACTGTCTCCAGGCGCAGCTTGCGCGCAAGGCGCACGATCGCCTCGGTGATTTGCCGGTCCGCATCGTTGTGCAGGCCGCCGCGCACGAACGATTGGTCGATCTTGATCGTCCCCACCGGCAACTCGCGCAGATGGCCTAAGTTCCAGAAGCCTGCGCCAAAGTCGTCGATCAACAACGCGAAGCCCTGCTCGCGAAGGGCGTGCATCTGCCGTACCGATTCTTCCGGCTGCCGCATCTGGCTCGATTCGGTGAGTTCGAAACGAATGCGCGAAGGATCCACCGGGCTCCTGGCAACGATCGCTGCCAGCGATTCGACGAACGACGGCCGGGTCAGTTCGTGCAGGGACAGATTGATCGCCACGTAAGCCACCGGCACGCCTTCGGTGTCCCAGGCGGCCAGCTGGGCAAGCACGCGTCGCAGCACCGTTTCCCCCAGGGCATGGATCAGTCCGGAGCGTTCGGCTACCGGTACGAATACTGTCGGGGGCACGTCGCCACGCGATACGTGATTCCAGCGCGCCAATGCTTCGAGCCCGCGCACCTCGCCCGAACGCAGGCAGCGCTTGGGCTGGTAGGCCACTTCGATGTCGTCCTGTTGCAACGCCTGGCGGAGGTCCAGGGCCAGGGCCATGCGTTCGCGGGCGAGCTCGTGCATGCCTTCGACATAGAAGCGGAAGTCGGCCTTGCCGGTTTCCTTCACCGAATACATCGCCGCATCGGCGTTGCGCAGCAGGGTCTCCGCGTCATGGCCGTCCCGCGGGGCCACGGCCACGCCGATGCTGGGCGAAACGGCCAGCAACTCGCCACCCACCTGCACCGGCCGGGACACCAGGTCCAGCACCTTGCGGCAGATCCGCGAGAGGTTTTCCTCGCCGCTGTAGCGCTTGAGCACCACCACGAATTCATCGCCGCCGAAGCGGGCCACGATGTCGCGTTCGCGCACGCTCTGGCGCAGCGACCGGCCCACGGCGCGCAGGAACATATCGCCGCCCTGGTGACCGTGGATGTCATTGATGGCCTTGAAACCGTCAAGATCGATGAACAGCACCGCCAGCGATGGACGCTCGCCGGGAGCAAACAGGCTATTCAGTTCGTGCATCACATAGGCCCGGTTGGGCAGGCCCGTGAGCGGATCGTGCCAGGCGTGGAAGGCCAATCCCCTGCCCTTGCGCTTGCGATTTGCCCGTCGCCAGGCCACCAGGGCCAGCACCAGGGCGGCCGAACACACGGCCGCCAGCGCCATGCTGACCACCACGTGGCTTGCTGCCATGGAGGGGAACGATTGCATGGCGCCTACCGAAGCACGAAACGTGCCGACGCTCGTCATCGCCCGTCCGGTGCAGCGGTCGCCCGGGTTACCCTCACTTGAGGTACTGGGTGAACCAGTCCAGCGCCCGCTGCAGCACGTCGCGGCGGTGCCCTTCGTCCCTGAATGCGTGGCCCTCACCCGGATACACCACCAGGCGCGTGGGCACGCCCTGGGCACGCAGGGCATGCCAAAACTCGAACGACTGCGGCGCCGGGCATTCGGCGTCCCTGTCGCCCACCACCACCAGGGTCGGGGTCTTGGCCTGCTTGATGTAGTTGATGGCCGAGCTCTTGGCGTAAACCGCCGGGTCGTCGTAGACGGAGGCACCGAAGAACGGCGTCATCCACTGGTCGATGGAATTCTGGCCGTAGTAGCTCTGCCAGTTGGCAATGCCCGCGCCGGCGACCGCTGCCTTGAAGCGCTGGGTCTGGGTCACGGAGAACATGGTCATGAAGCCGCCGTAGCTCCAGCCGGTGAGGCCCAGCCGGTGGTCGTCCACGGGATGGCGCTTTTCAACTTCATCCACGCCTTTAAGGATGTCGCGCAAGTCGCCGTAACCGAAGTCCTTGCGATTGGCCTGGACGAAGGCCTCGCCCTGGCCGTAGCTGCCACGGGGGTTGGGCATCAGCACGAAGTAGCCCAGGGCCGACAGCGGCGCCGGACCGAACCCGACGCCGGGCCATCGCGGCAGCACGGCACTGCTCGGACCGCCGTGCACGGAGACGATCATGGGGTAGCGCTTGTTCTTGTCGAACCCCGCCGGGAACAGCAGCCAGCCCTGCACCTTGTGGCCTTCGTTCTCCCATTCCACCGATTCGGCCTTGCCCCAGACGGGCTTAAGGCCGGCATTGATCGAGGTCACGGCAGTGGGCGCCCCGGCAAAACGCCGGTCGGCACCCAGGTGGGCGACATAGACCTCCGGCGCCTGGGCGAAGGTGGACTGCACGAAGCTGGCCGTGCGGCCGGCACTGTCGAAGGCGACGGACATTTCGCGGCGACCGTCGCCGATCGATGCCTGGGCCTGGTAAAGCGTCGTCGGCTGGCCAAGCGCACCGGCCTTCACCGGGTA
>Ga0307510_10003466_pt1 | contig 18364 bp, 19 predicted proteins | sample 12_EM_MG_FD_207224 | JGI IMG/M metagenome (GOLD analysis project Ga0307510, IMG submission 207224) | Populus trichocarpa ectomycorrhiza microbial communities from riparian zone in the Pacific Northwest, United States - 12_EM | ecosystem: Host-associated > Plants > Roots > Unclassified | place...
TGGACAGTCAATGTTCTCTGCTAAAGCACTAGGGAAGACATCCCCACTGATGGCATCAAAACGGCTATTCAATGCTTTGAGTCCGTGCATATATGATTCCGAGACAATGACGTCTAAATTTCTACATGGAACGTCACTGGGAAGATGGATAGTAAGAACCTACTGGAAGACATTAAACGGCATCGTGATGAAGAAACATGGCATGTACACATCCGAGAACGGCCGGAAATTAGTACCAGAACTTGGTGAAATGGGGTAAATGACTCCTCCATTCCTCTATCCGCAGATTCACACCATTCTAACTCTTCAATTAGTGGCTTCTGGTCAGGCTCAACTCCAACAGGAGTAATCTCCCAGCCCGATTTCTTAACTCATCTCCACGCTCCAAACTCCCTGATTACCATCCACAGGACAAGCATAACCTCCATAAAGGGTGCAACTATCCAACTAGCGAACGGGACCTCACTTTCCTCCAACGCACACATCTGGTGCACCGGCTGGATCCGGGATACTACACCCCTGGCCCGCAACAACCCGGAGTTAGCCCTGCAAGCCGGCATACCGATGCCTAAAGAAAACTCACCTAAGCACTGGGAAACCCTCGAATCCGTCGCCGAAGATAGGATAAAGTCTCTCTTCCCATTGCTGTCCACGCCACCGCCGTACATACCTATTCAGCGCAGTAATACGCCGTACAGACTTTACCGTCTCCTCGCACCGCCAGCCATGGCGGATGCGGGTGACTATACACTTGTGTTTGTGGGGATGACACATACCCCTGCGACCGGTATGATCGCGGAGTTGCAGGCGTTATGGGCGACTGCATATCTGGATGGGCGTATTCCGCTGGAGGGGAAGAAGGAGAAGATGGAGAAGGAGGTGGCCGAGGTGAATGTTTGGATGAAGAGGAGGTACTTGAATCTTGGGGAGAAGTGTGCTAATCTTACGTTTGAGTTTATGCCTGTGAGTTTCCTTCCTTCCTTCCTCCAGTTCTTCTCGAGGTTCCCTGCATGAGCCCGGGCTAACATACCGTAGTATTTGGACACGCTTGTTGGAGATTTAGGTCTCAATCGACGGAGAAAGGGCCGGGTTAGAGAGTGGTTCGGGACTTATTCCCCGAGGGACTACCGGGGAATAATATCGGAGTGGGCGCGGAGGAGTGACGAGCTAGCCTGGCAGTCGCTTAAAGGGAACTAGTGTCTTTTTGTTTTTGTCGTGATATTTTAGGGAGTTTGTTCGGGGAGTTTACTGGTATGATACTGTGCTTTTTTTCCCTTTTTTCCCTTCCTTTTTTGAAATGATACCCAGATTGTATAGGCCGGAACTAGCTGGCCGGATTGTATAATATTTTCTTACCAATACAGCAATACATTTGACCGAGCCATAATTCATGATTCGTGATCTATCCCCTATAAGGTTGAACCTGCAACTCTAATTCTAAACATTGCCCCCTAAACAAAACAAAAAAACAAGAAACAAAAACCAGGTAGAACGCCCCAAATAGCAAAACAAATCACGCCCCATCAGGTCCTCCCCCTCCCCGGCGCCCTCCAAGTCCCATCCCCTTCTACGACCCCAGCGGCGGTATAATCCCCCATTTCCCCAGTGCCCCAGTAACCCACACGAACATACACCTTTTCCCAACCACCCGTCGCGGTCCTAGTCCTGTTCCAAGTGGCAGCGCCGGAAACCCCACTAACGCGAAACCTCTCCACATCATTGATGATCACGCTAACGCCCTCTTCCCACCCACGCGTCTTCCCATCCCAGAAAAACGTGACGTTGTTGCCTGCAGGGGGGATCTCGGGCGTGACGAGGTGCGGGATGGTGGAGAAGTAGAGGCCGTCTCGACCGCGGAGGGATTCCGGGGTTTCCACGATGCCGGCAAAGCCCCACCTTGCTGTGCCGTTGATGAACAGTCCGACAAGGAGGCCTTGATACAAGAGACTCATTCTGTTGCGTAGGCGGGTACCGGGGAGGAGGAGGAGGGCGAGGATGTAGTGGTGTATGCGCAGCGCGGAGCCAGGGATCGCCGCGAGGAGGGAGAGCCCGACACCGAAGCCGGCGTAAGTCAGGAGGTACTTGGGCATTCGGCCCGTAAGGCGGAAGAAGTGTGCTTGGAAGAGGACTATTACGAGTAGAAGGAGGACTACGATTGTCAGTGCGGTTATCGCGTTGGGCTGCTGGCGGAGGTCGCGGCCTGTCAGGCGGTATATAGGAATTATGGGGTCGAGGGTGATGTTGTTCAGCGCGCCGATCCAGAGGCCCGAGAGCCAGAGGAGGGTCTTCTCGACTGTGTGGTAGCGGGAGAGGGATAAGGTGTAGGCTACCGCATATTTGTATATTACAAAGGCGCAGAAGGCGGCGGGGAGGAAGCGGGAGAGGGAGAGGGAGATTAGTTCGTAAGGGTTTGTGGAGAAGGGTGGATCCGAGGCTAGGGCTACGTGGAAGAATGTCCCTGCGAAGACTGAGGAGAAGAAGACGGGGATGGAGGTTATAAGGAGGAAGGAGAGGACTGTGAAAAGGAGGGATACGCTAAGGAGATGCCAGCGGAGGTCGTGGCAGTGAGTTGTGTTTGCCTCGGAGAGGAAGTTGAAGGAGGATGGGAATGTCGCGTCAAACATAATTGAAGAAATCCCGTGGCGCTTCGACGACGGGAAGTAACTTTGCGAGCCAGCAAGAGAAAATACCCCGCATCCGCCGTACCGATTGGATATTAGTCCGGAGTGGATGGCAGCAGAGCAGATGAATGAATCCGACCGGTAAACAGCATCCTCAAGCAGCCCATCGCTGGAGTTCCCGGAAGGCCCACCAATAACCAGCGGTCGATATGCAACAATCTGCTTGCCAACCGCGCGCGGGTTGAGCACGCTAGTGCTGAGACAGCCGGCGGGGCATCGGAACGGTGCGGTGGAGTTGACGAATGGTCGACAAAACTCGCCGTTGATCCCACATAGATTATTCTTCGACCTGGGTACCAATCATCAGATAATATATTCTCGGCGAAACGTTGAAGATCATCCGGGGAAACGAAACAAAACATCGGACGAATCAGAGGGGGTGGGGGGGAAGAAAAGAGAACATACCACAATACCGAGGAACAACTAATGAAATAGGGATTCTGTCCATTCACCTTGGATGTAAACCGAGAGTTATGAATAACAGTGATGAAAGTTGTCAACCAGGCGAACCAGAAGAGCAGTAACAGTGCCAATTGCCATTTCCTCCGCCTCAGGCGCCCGCGGTAGAGCAAGCGTAACGGCAGGTCCTGCCATTTAGCGAAGAACGGTGTGAAGGTAACGTCTTTAGGCGGGTTAGGGCCTTGCATCCATCGCCATATAACTATGTATGGCGGAACCCGAGGGGCCGCGGTAGGCGATAGTGGTGCTTCGGGAGCATCATCTTGCGGTTGAATTTGTGAAGTGGTAGGTGTTGAGGCTCGCTCAACGGTGATGGATGGCCGAGGTGATTGTGAGTGTGGAGACATGGGTGGCAAGGGAGAGATGGGGAGAAAGGAGGCGATAATGAGGGTAGAAGAACTATAAAAAAGAGCTCTATCGGTCGCGGCGGTGGTGGGAATTGTTTGAATTAGTTTCCCAGCACTCCATACAAACTCACGGTGGTAGTTGTTTGGATTGTTTGGCGGGGGAAAGTACCGCGGCAGTAACTAAGTATCCAGTCGCGAACCTACGGCAGACTCACGTGGCAGCCAGCAGACTTCGGAGAGCATCTAACTTACTGTAGTGGTCAGATCACTTGGGACGGTCAGCTGTCAAAATGGAGTGTCCTGTCCCACCAAATTACTGTTTCATCAGTGTCAGCAGAGCTGTGTCCCAAAGTTCTGAACAGGTCAGCTTTTTACTACCTATCCTATGACCTGCTATGTAGAGTAGAACAATAATTTATTTCCGGAATCTGTCCAAGTGAGTTAAGAAAACAAGGAAGATTATCTATGTTGTCCAGAAAGCGTTTTATTTCAGCATGCTGTGTCCCAGCCCATGGTACATGTTTTTTTGTGTCAGCAATTTGAAGTGTCCCAAGTCATCCGACTCCCACCATACTCGAGTATATCCGTCTCAGGCACCGTTTCACTTTAACCCTAACCCACGCCACGACATCCTCTTATAAGAGTATGATACCAAGACTGGACAACAGTCACATCTGCTAGAGTTGTTCATTCGAGTGCAAGGAAAAGGGATGAAAGGGAAAAAATGGTGCTCTGGGGGAGCGTATTTGTGGGGGGTGGGGGATTAGCTTGAATACAACTGATGGGCAAGCCGCCGCCTTCATTTTGAGAAGAGGGCTGGAAGTATCGTGCTCTGGTGTGTTAGTAGAAATCAGGGAACTATTTCTATCATACTGACCACATACAAGTCTCTATTGAAGCAAGGGTTATGTTCCGTGATTTTGTGGCCACACCCAAGTGCGAGTGATTGGTTGTGTGCGGCTTACTCCAATACGGCGGGGTCTTACTCCACCTAAGTGTACTCTAGATCCTTCTCCAAGAAGGAAGGGAATAAAACGAAAATAGCAGTAATACAATACAGCCTTGCCGTAGGTGGGTTGGCCTGTGGTGGGGGTTTTCAGAGATCTTCCCTCTGGGGGAAGATGTTGTGGTTTTTGTAGGTTTTTGGGAAGAAATATTTTGCTTCACATTACTGGTTTCAAAAAACTTGATCTATGGCAACGAACTGTTTGAGCGTAGATTAGTTCATTGACGACGCAACTGTGCTGTTTAAAGGCCTGAAGCTTAAACCCAAGTAGTAAGTGTAGTGGCATAGGAGGAAGGGGAGACCAAGCATGGGGTTTCGGGCGAATAATCAAGAAATGAAGGTATAAATATTAGAAATATTGGAAAACTAAACCTATTTAGGACCTATGTTATTGGTTACGTCGGGGAGGCTGATGGAGATACCGGAGAACGGTAATGTTTGTATGTAGAAGTGGCGGAGTAGACCAACGAGGGACTTTGGGAACAGAACGCATCTATCTCTAGATGAAGAACAAGAACTTTCGAATACAAGATAACTAGACGCATTCACCGGCCAAGCTGTGCTGGAAGGAAAGGGAAAGTCTGATGTGCTCATTTCCTTCCCTATGGCTGAAATAGTACTTTTGATATTATGTACTTTCTACTTTGAGAGCGACAGAGCTGGTATGTATTCTCTAGTCTTTTTTTAAAGCTATCCGGGCTTATCTTACCTTGTGCTTTCTGTTCCATGCCATTGCTCGCCCAGTTGAGGACAAAATATGAAATTCTGTTCTCATTCATTTCCCCTTGTCTTTGGTGTTGCTTGCCTCAATCTCTTCCCTGCTATATACCGTTTGTTGCCGTTTCACTACATAATAGTGGGTCGCTCTAACCCTCTCTGATAGAATTAAGTTTTCAATCTCTTTCTCGAAGTGATTGCACATTGTTCAATTGTTCCACCCACTGCGACGCCTACATACACGATATCCGAGTGCTGCGGCGTACGTGCATACCCCAAAGTGTAAAGTGGAAGTTTGGGCTAGCATACGGGAAAGTAGCTCTTCCCTCAAGACTATCCATCGTAGCGAGTAATAGAGCCTTTGAAGGGCCCAACTGGGTTAGGTTTGTGGAGGTCAAACATGGGGTATGATACCATGGCCTAGTTATTCTGATGGCCCTAGGGCTACAGAAAGGTAGCTAGTGTTGCCTTGGCGGTAGGAGGCCGTATAAAATGTGAATGCCCGCACCAACCTTCACCCCCCCCACCAACCAGCTTCCTGGGAGCAACACTCTGGTTGTTTGTTTCTTTCTCGCGCTCCTCCTCCTCTCACCTTTCTTTACCAATTGCTACTACGACTAACGTCGGTACGCACTCCGTGTCTCCTGTGTCAATCTTCTCCCTCTTTTTTTAAGAGCCTTCGACGGTCCCCTCAATACCTGCCCGCCAGCCACCGTCGTTACATTCTCCTCTTTTCAATTGTGAGAAGTTTCTTATCAAAATGCTGCCATACAATCCCTATATAAATTCAAAGGGTCTCTATAACCCCAGCGTGATGATGCAAGCTCCATCTCTTCTAGCCCAGGAGGTGAGCGCATCGCAAGCGAGTGTCCCTCAGATGAGCGCACCGCAAGCAAGTGTCCCTCAAATGAGCGCACCGCAGGCAAGTTTCCCTCAGGTGAGCGCACCGCAAGCAAGTGTCCCTCAAATGAGCGCACTGCAGGCAAGTTTCCCTCAGGTGACCGCACCGCAAGCAAGTTTCCCTCAGGTGACCGCACCGCAAGCAAGTGCCCCTCAGATGAGCGCACCGCAGGCAAGTGTCCCTCAGATGAACCCCCCAAAACGTTCCGGGCCTCCTCTAGGACCGAGCGGCGAAGGGCATCATGTTGGGATGACACCTGGTGATACCTCTGTACCTGGCCCCCCCGCGCGCAAGAAAAGCCGTCTAGGAGAATTTGATACGGCAAATAAAGAAGTTGGCGCCGCCGGGCCCACCAATATTCTCAAACGCAGGATGGATATCCAAAATGTGTCATCTGCGGTCCTCCTGCTGGTTTTTGAGTGGCAAGTGAAGGGTGAGAACACCGCCGTCACTGTTAGAGAGCTCGCCAGGCTCGTTCTCGTGAACAAGGAATTCCGCACCCTTTTTCACCCTGAGCTCATTCGTGAGGGTATCCGCCATGCTGCCCGCACCAAGAACCACGACTTGCTCAAAGATCTATGCCCGAAGGCTCAGACCCTGAACTTCCCTGCTTGGGATTTCGCTAAAGGTAGCACATCTTGCAAAGCTCGCAACGCGTCGCTTCCGCCTATCGGTGCGCCCCTCCACGAGGCCGCAGGTGTGAACGACGCACTCGCAGTCGCTTACCTCCTAGCCGCCGGCGCGGACCCTAACTTCCTTGACTGCCGCCACGAGACTGCGCTCCACCGGGCTGCCAAGTCCGCTGGTTCCTTTGTCCTTGTGCAATTGGCGAAGGCCGGCGGCAACTTGGAGCTCCGTAACTTGCACCTCTGGACCCCCTTCGATATCGCTATCGCCAGCAAGAACCTCGACGTCATTTACTCCCTCTGGCGTCTCGGCCAGCGCGTCGATAGCCGTAAGGACCCCACCGGAAGCTCTCCCGTGCATAAAGCTATAGACACCAACTGCTTGTCAACGCTGGAGATGGTTCTAAAGCTTAAACCTAAGCTAAACGTGAAGGATTGGGCAGGGGCCACTCCTTTGATCTACGCCATTCGTGAGAAGAAGAGCCCTGATGCAGTAGAAATGATTATGAAATTTGGTCCCAACGCGTTGGTCAAGGATCGCGCGGGCAAGACGGCCCTTTTCTATACTCAGGTTCATAGGGATGTGGCGGTTAGGGATTTGTTCGCTCGTTACTACTGTGGCCCTGCATTTAACAAGGGGTTGATGGACGCCCAAAAAAAGTGTTATAGGCGTTACGAGACTACTCCCAGGGAGTTTAGTTTCATTTATCACTATTAAAACATTCTTGGTTCAGTCCATCAGGCGGAGGTACGGGTAGGTGGTGGGAAATGGTGGTGATATTGTGGAAGCAGAGATGGTTGGGAATATCTGGGCGTGGGCACTTTACGTTACCTATTTTTCCTGTACTAGACATTTATTTTTTCTTTCCTTCCAATAAACGATTATCTCCACATGCCACTGCCGGCCTCATTCTATTGGTTAAGGGTTGAACGGTTTCTGCAGTGAAATGACTGACCCGAGTCTTCCTCAAACCAACCATTCTTTGTCCAGTTTTCCCTAAGCACAGTAAGTAGGCTCCTCCCTCACCGTATTACATCTAAAATCCTGAATGGTAAACCGTGCCCAATACCGCAAATTGTCACAAATTGTCACTTCCCCAAAGAATTTATACCGGGAACCCCCCGACCCTAGCAAGATACCGGCATATTCCCTGCGATACAGTGCTGTACACGCGAGAGCGCGCCTCAATCTAAACCTCCCCTTAACCAGAACGACCTCACCCCTCACTCACTCACTCATTTTATCATAAGCCGGCCCCCAGCTCCCCCTCTGATCCGGACAGAACAACGAGAGTCCCCCCCCTCAATCCTGCAGGTACCCACCTCCACGGTCCCGGAACCAACCGGCCAACCAGACAATTCCTCCAATTCAGGAAGCGAACGCGGATACAGACTACGATCGAGGAACACTCAGATATACACCCCATCCAGATACACAGTTCCCCATTTATTCGGCTCGTAGGCTAGGATTACTGAGGTCCGACCAATCGGCAGCGAATTGTGTATCTGAACGGGGTGTACTCGTACAGTACAAGTACATTTGAGTGTTTTGTGGTTGTATGGTTACTTTTGAGCCGAAATTTCCGCATTGGTGATTACTCGGTGCTTTTGTCGAGTGGTGGTTGTGCGGTCATGGCAGGATTAAGCTTTTGGGTTGGCGGGCTTACTTTCGGATAAGTTGGTGTTGGCCGGCTGCGGTTGTCTGAATTTCTCGGATTAACTTGACGGGGGAAGGGTTGGGATTAGGAATTGCGCGAGGTCAGCCACTGCTGGTAGACTTGAGATTTGAGGATGTTTTAGTAAGGTATTAGGTGGGTGGGCTTGCTCTTTGGACAAGGAGGAAGCTGGAGGAAATGGAAGTTGGACTTGGTCGACGGGTGAACTATAATATGAATTGGGAACTCGAGATTGGACAGAGAGGCATTCGGCCAGGGTGGGTGTCGAAACAACCTTTTTCGAGTGGCAAGTTTCGAGCGGATTGCCGGATTTGTATGCGGAAGAAAGCGTCACACACACACACACACGCCAAAGTTCTTTGATTGGGAAGCTCGCATGGGCGTTTTCCTACCCGGGACTGAATGCCTCTACAGTAATGCGATGTTTGGAGTTCCTCGTCTGGAAAGCTGTTGCTTTTAACCTCAGGCTAAACGGCTAGCTATCGTATCATAGGTAGGACTTTTGGCACTAGAGTTATATCATACCGGATGGGCACATCTTGCGAGAGCAAACAACGCCTGTCGCGTTTGCTGGGGATACCGTATTCGCAATTGTTAACCCACTCTGGTGGCTTGATGTGTCATGATATCGCGATCTTACTACTTGCACGTGCCTTGCAAGTGGACAATTAATACTGTAGGGGTCGTCAAGGTAGGACGGCAACGGCCGTTCCTCAATCTAACGGGGCTTTAATCCGGCCAATTATGTCTAAAATCCCTGGTCGGACTTTGAGTAACACCCTCCTTCAGCATTGACTAACCCTTTAAGCTTCTTTTAGTGCCATGGAACCGACTTGAGGAGTGGAAACCATTCTTTCAAGCTACCTCACACCATTTTGGCTCATTTTAGCCAATCGTCTCCCAGCCCAAGTTGAAATACCACCGTTGCGATCCTACCTTGAGGACCCCTAACGGCGGGCTCCTAACCGGAGCACCTCCAGCACATTCCACTCACAAAGGACTTTCGGAAGTCGGAAAACGGCCCTGCATGCGTGTGGCATCGATGGGTGTTTGTGACGTTTGAGCTCTGACGCCCTACCGGCGCTGCGCTGTACGGAACGGTTATCGCTGGATATGGCGTGATGTGAGCGTGCGCGGGGTGACAGGGTTTTCGATAGCGCTGTTTGGGTATATCTGAGGGGAGAATGCGGGAAAAAGGGTGCAATAGTAGTTTTAGGATGTTCAAGTCTTGAAAAATGGAGATGGAGGTTGGCTTAGATTGGCTAGTCTATACTCGGGGTCCGGATCCTTAGTCGGAATTACAAGATTACAAATTGAAGAACTGGGCTGGTTGAACAGCAAGACATTAGAGATACAAGTACTGCTGTCCGAGTAGAAGGTGCAGTATGGTCTGGTAGCATGTCCTGTTTCTAGCGTGACGCTCGCCAACTTAAATTTTGAAAGGAATCCATCCATTTCTTTATCGTAATCCAAACACATTTCTACCTGTCAGACATTCCAAGCATTTGTCATCCGCAATAGGGTTCTTTTACCTCAAACGTAAAAGTTGAGGAACAAAGAGACCTTTACCTTTAGTTTGTGCGACCCGCGATAACCGAAAGAACCTTCCGGCACCCTTCCAGCCTATCACGCTTTGCGCCGTCCATCCATGGCCAAGGAAGGAGCTGACAAAATCCCAATTATTAACCTTCTGACCCTCCAGCATCCCATCTGGACCGATCGGCAATTGACAATCTCCGAATTCCTGTCCCTCGTATTGTCGCTCGATCCCCAGTACCGACCTCATGATTTCGGCCCAATGGCACAGGCGTCTTTTTTACTCTGCTTCAGGATTTGTGAGTTCGGATGTGATTACTGTTTAGTAGCGCGCAGGACGGAGGATCCAAAGGCGCGTTTCCGAAGGAGTTGCTTTTTTCTCTCTCTCTCTCTGCTCCACTTGGAAGTAGATGCATGACGTCGTGGGTGGTTTGTGAGTGAGTCGGAGTGATGTCTGAGTGGTGGGCTGTATCCGGCGATAGATAGGTTGACAGTCTAACTTATGCCTTGATACTAGTAGAAAGTATGGAGGAAGAAAGCGAATATAAAGACATCGATTTCTGGCACAGCCCCCCATTCACTTTCTCGGCCATCCACGCAAACAAGGTAGCGGATAACGGATAGCGGACGACAGAACTCTAGCTTCTCTCAGTTCTTGCGAGTTTTTCTTTTATCCCAAAGACCCCTTTTTTCCAGATCGCTCCCCGCAAAGTAGACTTGTCAAGATGGTCGCAACTGGAGTAGCAAAAACCACCATTTGGGCGATCCGGTTCTTCCAGCTCCTGTTCGCTGTCATCCTCGTCGGCGCATTGAGTTATATGGTGGACCAGTTCCGCGACTTTGGTTTCGGCGGGGTTCCGAGGGAGGTCGTCACTCCGGAAGTCTTTGTATGTCCTCCTCCTCCGAGATCCAGCACGCACAAAGCCCCGAATACTAACCCACTGTAGTCCGTTCTCGCCATTCCCTTCACCACCTTCGCCATCCTCGCAGTCCTCTTCCTCGATGGCACCGCACAAATAATTGCCACCTTCTTCGACTTTGTTCTCTTCGTCGGGTATCTGACCTCGGCTGGTCTGCTTAGACATAACTTCCACAGACACTCTGGCGACAACCCACTTCGCGCCGCTTTGATCAGCATCCGCACCGCCCGTGGAATCGACGGTCGTGATGCTCGTAATGGTGGATTGGTTAGACTTGTTGCTGGGTTGGTCTTGATTCAACTGTAGGTCATCCCCTGTATCGAACACCAAGTCGGCACAGTACATCTTTATAACATTTGGACAGCATGCTCTTCTTCATCACCACCCTTCTCTCCCTCTTTGTTGTTACCAGGGGTGAGACTGCTTCTGGCCACTCACCAGCTAGTGAGAAGCACTCCCGCTTCTCGTTCTCTAGGAGCTCTCGTGGCTCGGGCGAGGGCCGGGCAGTTCCTTCTAGTGCTGTTTAAGCATCCTCCCTCATCACAGCCAGTAGCCGCATTAGAGCTCGGCGTATAGTTCACCGGCTGCTGTGGAGAATACCCCGCTCCGTCCAACTTGTTATTTTCCTTTGTATTTTAAATTCTGAGTAATATCCTTTTTTTAATTCTTCTGGAGGAATTTTATTATTGATTGGGTAGCTGGGGCTTGGGAGATGGATGATTTACGGGAAATGAAGTTATGTTTTTTTCTCCCGAGGCAATGGCTGAGGACTTTCCTTTTAAGTGTTTTGCTGTGGGTTCGAGAGGTGCTTGAACTTCTGGAAAATACTCTGGAGGAAGGAAAGGAGGTGGATCGTTCAATAAAGTGTTGAAGGATCTGCGGATAATGTGTCATAAAAAAAGGAGAAAATGAAGCACATGAATTATTTATATACAACGTCATTATGTTCTCGTTGGTTTGGCCGCTATTGGTGTTAAATACCTGTACTAATAAACCTCATGGCCCTGTAGCATCGTACCGTAGCGCTATCGGCTACAGTGTTCGTGTCTGTTCATACAAAATCACTCGGGGACGGTTGCAATCGGCGAGATGCCTATAATAATAAAAAGCAATGTGGTAAAAACTCGCTAATAAACTGGCCTGGACGAGGACAATTTACAATAGGCCAGGTTTCTGAAATTATTGATAAGCCAAATATCTCCGCTTTCCCCAAATTCTCAAAAGCTTAGTTTTCTTAATATCGGAGATTTCGAAAAGAACCTACCCGTAGTCCGGGCTAGTTCGAACAATTCATCCCCACCCCGCACTTGTACCTTGTAGTTGTTACCCCCCCCCCCCCAACACCACCACCGCCGCCGCCGAGTTGATCCTAAAAATTGGTTATTATCTCACAGTTACAAGGGCAGTGACTTCCTCGTAAAAATATGCCAGAACTACACTTCACTCCGGTTCTCCATCCTCCTTTGGGGGCATCAAGCACTCGTTCCCGGAATTCTCCCATCAGGTTCTATGCATTGATGCAGATAGACGCGAGCGAGGATGCCGAAATAATTAACCCTGCAGAGAGATTCACGGTGCTTCTTTGGTACTCTACCAACGGTCGTGGAATATGGACGCCAGCACCGTTCAAGGAGACTTCGTTGCGGAATGGATGGGTCTGCATCCCGCGCTTACCGTAAAGGTCAAATAATTGTCGTGGAAACTTCAACTGATGCTGGGGTGTGACAGGAGAAAATGCAACGTCGGGGGAGGAGGGATCTCTTTCTGCTTGATCTCGATTACGATTCTGAGTTGGGGCCTCTGCAATTCTGTCTAAAGTACAGGTTCGGTGATGGCCCTTGGTAAGGACGGCCCTGGATCAGGGTTTCTACCAATTTAACGGCGAATTAGGCTCTGGTCGGGCTCCCGTATCGGGGGTGTGGATGGTAGAGTTGTCTTCCAGGGGCCCTGGGAGTCTATGATTCCTAAGGATATAGTAGAGATTGTGCCTGGTAATGGATGGGAGTCGCATGTGATAACATTAAAGGATGAGTACCAGGTCATTGAGTACGGCTGTTCGGCAAGGGGGGAGGGAATTCTTGAGTTGCCGTTTGGTAAGCCGGTGGGATTGGTTGAGCGATGGATGGCGTTAGTCAAGATCGCTAGTATGGTTTAAGCTCTCCTAAGCCTCTGTTGGGCCATCGCTAAGCTCGGTTATAGCGCCGTGGATGGGTCCGCTTCATGGAACGAGGAGCATTTCTATCCAAAAGGATGCCCTTCTTGCTATGTTTCAGCGTGCGAATGATGGGATTCATGTTGTCTTGCTGCCGGTATCCGGCCTCGAGGGAGGGAGTACTTATCTGACGTCTGACGCGGAGGAGGACGGCCGGCTCATTGTCAGGTCGATGGGTGATCATGAAAAAAGCTATGATGGCGAAAGGCATGTCGGGTTGCTCGTTGGATTTGGACCTGATCCCCACGAAACTGTTGCGCGTGTGTGCAACCATCTCAAAGGGAAAATAAAGGAGAAACGGGGAGGAGATCCAGATTCTTGTCTGTATATCTTTTACTAAAACAGTGCGAAAGGTTGGAGCTGCGACAGTTAGTACTAATACTTCGAGTATAGATACTGCTTCAAAGGATTCCTCCACCTGCGCCGAAGATTCCCAGGAAAGGTCACCTTGGAAGGATGGCATTAGCTATTGTACATGGAATGGCCTTGGCTGGAATCTGAGTGAGGATAAAATATTAGATGCTCTGGAGGACCTTGAGAAATCCGGCGTGGAGGGTAAAAGACACATTCTTGTTTTGCTGGCTGGGTTAACAAAGGTTGTCATGCAGTCTCCAACCTTGTTATCGATGATAACTGGCAAACTCTGGTATGTCATTCTAGTCAACTACTATGACTCGGCAACTTATGGGGAAATACAGGCTGGATGCAATTATGGATCTAGTGGGACATGGTCATCTTTCGAAGCCAATGAGATGTTTCCTGGTGGCCTGAAAGGAATTGTCAGCAAAATACGGGAAAGGTTTCCGAAGATCAAACATATTGGAGTTTGGCATGCACTGGTACGTACTCTTGATGGCGTTTCTATTTCGGGATATTGAATGAAACAAGCACGGCTATTGGGACGGCATTACCCCGAATAGTGTTCTTGCAGAGAACTACAAGACCATCGATGTTGCCTGGAGGGACAACGTCAATTCGGTAACTAGGAACTTGACGATGGTTGATCCGGAAGATGTGGGGAGATTCTATGATGACTTTTATAAGCAAGTATACCTGCAGAGATTTTCTGGGAACTGGGTTGTTTATTGGTAGCTTTAGGTTCCTTTCGGAGAGTGGCATCGATTGTGTGAAAACAGATGTTCAGTGTCGGATCGAGGAGCTCACTTCAGGTGCCGACAAGGCCAAGCTGGCTGGCCCTTATCAGGAAGCCTATAGAAAAAGCGGTAATAATCTCCTTTGCCAAGTCCTGCTTCTTGTGCTAAACTAGAGTCTAATAGCAATAAAGTACTTTGACCAAAGGGTCATATATTGCATGTCTCATGTGCCACAAATATTGTACACCGCCTTGCTGCGGGACGACGGATTGAAGGTATTCTTAAGGTACGCCATGCTGCATCCTGGTACAATGTTGATGCGTTCGAAGGTTGATATTGGTTTAGGGCCTCGGATGGTATACTAACCCCTTCCCGAGTATCAGTAGTGCTCAAATGCTAAGATATGTTCCGAAGACTTCTATCCTAATGTCCCTCAGAGTCATTCATGGCACATATTTGCCAATGCAATGAATATGGTACTTTTTAGCCAACTCCACATCTTACCCGGTTAGTTCCAATTGGTTCTCTAACCCTGCCGGTACTAAGTATGATAGATTGGGATATGTTTCAAACATCTCTTCCGCAATATGCTTCTATTCATGCCGCCGCCCGCTGTCTCTCCGGTGGGCCCATTTTTATAACAGACTCCCCAGGATCACACAATCTAAACCTAGTGTCTTCGATGGTCTCCCCGAGACCTTCTGCCGGGACCCCTCCTCGTGCCCTTCGTCCTAGCGAAATGGCATATGCGGTGGATCCCTATCTCGGATATCGTTCGAGCAGACTTCTCTGTGTCAAAAACAGTTACTCAAGCGCGAGTAGCAAGGTGCACTTGTTGGGCGTTTTCAATGTTTCAACTACCTACCTAGTGGAACTCGTTGGAGTATTTTGGCCGAGGGTAGGGGAATGGGTAGTTAGGGGGCACAATAGCCAGAGCATTAAGAAACTCGAAGGGGAGCTGATGGTGGTGGCATTGGAAGCAGACGATTGGGAAATTTTCACAGCGGCGCCGGTTAGGGAGAAAGTCGCAGTTTTGGGACTAAAGGAGAATATGACAGGAGCCGCCGCGATTTCCAGCTGGAGCGTGAAAACAGGCAAAGAGGGTAAGGAGATTGAAGTTGAATTAAGAGCTTTGGGGACTCTGGGTAAGTAGACACTCTATTCAGAAGCTGCTTTTTTGAATCGAGCTGACAATTTGATTGGCTAAGTGATATATATCGAGGGCCTCGAACCTGGAGCGATTCCGCCAATCAAAGAAGAATCCTCTTCTGAAGGATTACAGTTGGAGGCATTCTCCGTGGTTTCCGAGAACTGTTTAGAGGTTGATCTACTAAAGGGATGGGAGGGTAGACTGGAGGGCCCCCCCGGCCCCAAGATAGAGAAGGAGACTCTTACCTGCACAATCAACATAGATCTGGCCGCCAGACTCTCAGCGATACAGATCTCTTAAGGGCTGGTTCCGGCATCAGCCCGTAAGGCTCTAATGCTGGTAAGCCCCGGCAATATATAGAAAATTTATATCACAATAGTGTTTGTTTCCCCTGTCTCAAGCTAGCGGGGGCCTTCGTCGGCTCTATATATTATAGTTTTCCGGCCTTGTTGTTCCTTATCCTCTGACGACGATATGGGTGGTGGTGACCCTATCAGAACCTGGTTTCTGCGATACATAGGATCTATTGAAGATCTGATCTCGAAGGCCAAGCATGCAATGGGAGAACAAACAAGCAAGGGTTGATTTGAAAAAGTAACGATGGCCAAAATGGATACTGAGGCCAATGATATTGTCCCCGCAGCATTGATGAAGGCATGGTATTTCTGAGTCCGCTCTGTCAAGTTTTGCAGACTTGACAAGTCCGGTATTGATTCGAATCTGACAATGGACAAAACTACCAGCTTGCTACCCCCGTGAACCAGCGGGACAATTTACAAGCCTCAGTATCCATGATCAAAACACTCAGAGCGCCAAGACTTGCCTCAGATCCCGAAGGCAAAGAAGTCATCCCAGCAGTCGCCGAGCAGTAGTCGGGTTCGCATGATGTGGGACTCAGCGAGAACGTCCTTGCAGCAGATACCCTTTTGGAAGTAGCTACAGAGCAAGAGGAAGACCAATAGAACAAGAAGGTTGAGCTATCGACCGGAAAAATAGCCAAAATCACAGCAATGGGATATCTGAACGAACAAAGTGTACGCAGCATAGACTCCAAATTGGAACCGGTAGATATACAAAACCGTGTCTACAAAGCAGTCAAAGCAATTGGGAAGACCTCTATTAACAGTGAAAGCGCTGTACAGATCAGCCTAGAGAAATACCCGGGTGGCTCACTAGCCAGCAATAAGAGCGCCAGCTGTCGCGAGCTCTGGAAACGCTCCTTTTCCCGGGCTGTAAAGGGGAAGGTGATGGGTGTGGAGGAATTTGCAGACCTGTTTACACCAGAGCTGCTGTCTCCTTGCCATTGACTACTGAAATCTCCTTAGAAACTGCAACAACCCTTGGAAAAGTTGCCGAGTATGAGGGTATTCATCACGGGAAGACCTAAGATTCAGGCTGAGATCGGAAAGCTTCTTGCCGGACAAGTGAAAAGTGTATCTCTAAGCACCAGCAAGGATGATATCATCGAATACCTTCGTGTTAGGATGGATGAGAATGAAACAGCGGACGCAATGGACCAGAGCTTAGAGGCAAATATTGTGATTCGGGAAAATAAGTCGGAAATGTAGGTATGGGCAATGCTATTTGGAAATGCATGACAATCCACTAATAGCTATCCATCTAAGATTCTATAGGCTATCTTAGGTATCGATGCAATTTTACACAAACTAACAATATCCCGGGGAAGGGAGGGACCGGGAAAGATACTAGCTCGTTGATTGGGAGATCGATATAAAGCCAGATGATTGCGGCTGAACGCCCCTCTTGAATGTAGCTAGGGACGCACATGAGGGAGTAGTGTAAATTCAATTCAGACTGAGAGCGGTTGACCCTGACAAGCCAGATAATCGTGGTCGGGTTCCCTGTTGCATGCCGCTAGACATGCGTATCAGGAAGTGGTGAAATTATTGCTTGGACTGGAAGAGATCACACCTGTATTTCACACATATGGTAGCCCACGAAGTTTGCTTCTCGCAAGTATTAGAGATGAATATAATAGTCGAGATCAAATTTGCTACCTTTTCTAACAGCGCCTTCATCACCTATTATACTTTCAACATTGACTCCAAGCTTGACCGGTCGGTCAAGGGGGCTGCTAGTAGCTCAGTATTGTAAGGGGCCATGATCTATGGCATACTATAACTAGGGAACACGATCCACGTAGCCGGCCACACAAGCAAGAATTCTCTCGTTGGTCATTTGACCAGGTAACGGAATTTTTCGTACGTAGCACCTGGGACTTCACTCTCCTTACCAATTATTTATTATACTGTACTGTACTGGTGCGTGGTGCGAGAGCGGAAGGCGCGCCTAATGGAATTTGTTATGTTTTAGGCGCTTACAGGTACAGACTTGTAAGCACAGATTACATTTAGTATGCAGCTGGGGATGTCTGTGATGTGAGGCCATAACTCAAATATCCACACACACACACACACACACACACACACACACACACACACACACTCTCTCTCTCTCTCTTTAGCCTTATAGTATCGAACTGCTAACTACCGCTCATGTAGCATTGCTTGTGTGCTGCGGAATCCCGAAGCTGGACTAGCCACTCACAGAGAACTGAGCCCGGGGATCCGAGCTCCACTTATCCCGCAATCAAATCGGATACGTTTTGGAGACTGTCACAGTGTATCAGTCATGGGGGCTGTTTTAAGGTCCCAAGGATAGAGGCTGTGTGTGGATTCTCAAGGACAATTGCTTGTTTTGGAGCTCTTTGGCGACCATCCCCCGGTTTGAGAATTGGGCGGCTGACAGTAACAAGTTCAAGTAGTCTTAATGGAATCCGTAAGATATGTGTGGAGAGCGGGTCTAGAAAGGGCCTGTCTAGTAATCGACAGTTTGGGGGAAACCTTATAGGGAATGCTTTCTCCTATCCTATATGTGCTATGATGAGAATTCTTATATAAATACGTGTTTCTTAGAGAGTTTGTTCTCTTTCGCTTCCCCTTCACTGCGCCCCGCACTCCTCGCTCTTCAAGCGGTCAACAAGCTCAGAAATGCTCTCTCAGCTAGTATCATGAAGGC
>Ga0307510_10003468_pt1 | contig 18356 bp, 19 predicted proteins | sample 12_EM_MG_FD_207224 | JGI IMG/M metagenome (GOLD analysis project Ga0307510, IMG submission 207224) | Populus trichocarpa ectomycorrhiza microbial communities from riparian zone in the Pacific Northwest, United States - 12_EM | ecosystem: Host-associated > Plants > Roots > Unclassified | place...
GAGGTGTATGAGGCTGGTGAGGATGATGAAGACGATGACGACGATGACGACGAAGATGGTGGGAGCGGCGAGCAACAGATCGAAGTGCGTCGGAGACAGTTGACGTGGGCCGTGCAAGATGTCGACGGCGACGAAGAGGACGAGGACGAGGACGATGATGAGCCGCCACCACTTACCGAGAGTGACGATCCTGGGGGCGCTGGTGGCTAACACAAGGTGTGATCGTCGCCGTGGCACGAATCTATGGTCCTATTTTCCTTTCCTTTCTCCTTGTCGTTTGAACATTTCTTTTTCCCCTTTTCTTACTTCCATACTTTCCCACCTTCCTCACTGTTCTGTTTGTTCTACCACGATTTGTTCTACCACCACTCTTGCCATGCTGCCGTTGCTACCACCACCATCAGTACCACTACCGCTACGTACTCACATTTGAGAGAAGGAAGGAGGGGTAACCGTCATCCTTCCCTCCCTTTTTTTTTCTGTTTCGTCCCTCCTGCACATATTTTCTTTCTTTTTCTTTTTTCTTTTTGCAGCTGATAAGGCATATGTATGTAACCCCTCCATGGATGATTCCGATAGATTTTTTTTAGAAATTTACGTTGATGCATGCACACTGGTGTTGATGAACTGCCTCTGTCATGTACTCTGCTACAACACCACATTAAAACGACGAGTCCTACTGACAGATCGCGACGGTGAGTCAGTCCTTCAGTTTGACTGGCCTATCCCTACTCACTGCGTTGTATTGACAGATCGCGTCCACATAACACCCATTGGAATACGTATTGTACGTGTTACGCGATGCCAGAGTTCGAAAATCTCAAGCATTCTGGGTTCATTCCGTGCCTAGGTACAGTCTACTGGAGTCCCACAATATGGAACGAAGTAACCTAGAAAATAAAATTCTTTCAACAGTGTACCCCCCGCGGTAGCCAAGCCAAAACGGGAAGCCATTTGCACGTGGACGACGGAACAGGGGGGGCAACAAATGAACGTTAATGAACGGTATTATCATCAGGGCCCGCGCCCTGCGAGCGCTTCGTGGTTCATCGAAGTAGGTTATGAATAGCCATGTGCATATCTCCACGGTTGCGTGTCTGGATGTCTCACCCGTACAGTCATACTCATGCTCCTTTCTTTTGCGATTGGCTCCCTGGTCAAATGAAAGCGTATCTGACACAGGCAACACAATTGGCCATAGTTCGATATGAGAGATGCCTGCATCGCGGCTATAAGACCCTTCATTGATGAGTTGGTAAGACCTGTGAAGTGATCGATCCACTAGCACGGGCGACATTCAAGGCCGTGTGAAAACCAGGTTATGTTTTCTTTCGCACTTTCGCAACTGCATGATCACGTGCTCAGTCTCAACCTTTTTTTCCTCCAGACCCCGAGACCCGAGATGTCTCTGCCCTCGCCCGAGGGACAGATAGTCCTCGGACTTGACGGTATGTTTTTTTTTCATCCCTCTGTTTGTGATAATTCATCGACCATTTGAAAAAAAATGAAGGACAAGAGTTACCACGCATTTCCATCCACCATCTCCCCGGTGAAATACTCCTCGAAATATTCGATTGCCTTCGCCTGGGTGATAAATATGGATGGAATCATAAACGTCGATGGTGCCGGCTCATTCGTGTTTGCAGAAAATGGCGATATCTTATACTCGAATCGGCGTCCCGCTTGAAACTATGTCTCCTCTGCGACCCCACAACTCCAACAGCAGAGTTGCTCCAGCATTCTCTACCTCTGCCTCTCATCGTCCACATCAAAAGCATATTCCACAATATCACTCAATCCAACAATATAGCTCATGCACTTCAATACCTTGACCGTGTGGTCTCTATTTCCATCGACACCATGGACATTGATTCGCAGCTGTTCACGGCACTGGATAACACCTTTCCCGCACTGGAGACCTTCTCTGTCCTGATCGGCCTATTCAACACCCCAGATCATCCGCTTTCTTTCCCTGAGAATTTTGTAGCCCCTCATCTCCGTACCCTCTACCTTAACAATGTCAACACTTTTGACGTACCCTCATTACTCACCAGTGCCGCCACAACCCTCGTCTCTCTCCACATCGAACAAATCGAAGAATACAGCTACTTATCCCCTAACGAATTGGTAGAACGTATCTCAAGCATACCTCGGCTGGAGAAGCTATCCATCCGCTTTCAAGCCGAATTCCGTCTCCCTGACACAGAGAGGGAATTTGGGGATACCCAGACCACCCGCACCGTACTCAGCCTCAGGGAGCTCACATTCGGAGGCGATAGTGCCTATCTCGAGAATATGTTAGCCCTCATCAGCACCCCTCTTCTCCAATGTCTCGACGTTGCGTTTTTCTCTCAGCCCACCCTGGCCGTTCAACATATATCCAAGTTCCTCTCTACCATCCAAAACCTCGATATCCGGGCGGTAGCAGTGTCGTTCTCAGACAGAGTCACTATCACCTACCGCCCCACGCAGACCTCAGATTCCCTGTCCTGTATCATGTTTGGGATTGACGATGAGCCAAATCGACTCAACCAGCAAGTAACCACCATGATGCAGGTTTGTACTGCCGTTGGACCTGCTCTCAACGCCGTGGAGGACGTCGCACTCAAATTCGATCGTTGCTACGTTCCAGATGACGTTACTGTTCGCAGTGAGCTCTGGCGTACATTCCTTCGATCGTTTGATGCTCTTAGGACACTTCAGACAGATATTGCCCTCGTCCCGGAGCTTTCGAAAGTTCTGAATCCGGATAATGGGATGGCAGCAGAAGAGTTGCTCCCTAGACTATCCGAGCTAGCTGTCGTGTCCAGGATCGATCTGCTTCATAATCCGTTTGCGTCACTTATTCATGCGCGCTCTCTTGCGGGCCGCGCGATAAATTTCCAAGTCATTAAACGACGCAGCCATCCCCCTCGAACCTTTACTCCCGGGCCTTTCGATGCTATATATGAACGATATGATAGCGCTATGAGCTATATCGGTGAATTTGATTTCTCATTTCTCGATGAAATGTCCTGAAATTAAGATCACACTACTGAGAATACTGCCAAAATAGACCTTCCAGACACCTCTTCCAACGTCCTGCCCTGATTTAATACTATTCCACTTTTTGTTACTGTACAGCTTTTAGGATCTCATACTATCAGGACGATAGATTATATCTGATCAAAACCTGCCGATTGCACCTACTGTGATCTAGCGATGCAGCATTGGAACCATAATTCTAGTCACCTCGTTTGGGATGGGCAAACTTTCTGATGACGACTCGATCGAGGCGACGAGGACTAGGACGATGTTCATGTATATGGAGGGTGTGTCCTACATACGATGTTGAGCATGACGATGAGGGCGATGAGGAGAACGATGAAAGCCCACCATCACTTAGCGTGAGCGACGACTCTGGGTGCGGCGAGGGCGGCAGCAGTGACAGGTGAAGCGCGATTGCCACCGTGACGTAAACCTACAGTAGAGATTGGTGATCAGCCAGCTGAGAGATGTCCTAAGCTTTCGCCAACAAGTGGCACGACACCTACCTTCTTGGTCTCGCCACTGACGAATCGAACGACAAGCGCACGACAGCCCCGTACCCCACAACACATCTGGTAAACAGTGCCAGTGAGGGAAATAGAAGCACGTCAGATAGAGGAGTCAGCCAGCCTTTTTCGGGCACAAATGCCCGTCTGCAGGCCATCATGCATCATGCATCATGCACCATGCCCCACGTGATACAGCATGGGCGCCTTTCACGGCAGCAGCCCCTGCAGCAGTAAGGACGAAAATGGCGGCTAGGGACACGGCGGACACTGCATTGTGCGCGGGCCGGTATGCACAAGATATTGGCATATTCAGAGGGGACGCGGCCATGAGAACGAACGATGATGGGAGCAGCAACAGGTAATCGACTAACTTGAAAGTGTGGTTGTCGTAGGTCCACACGTGCGCCGAGAGCGCTACGTGGATGGTTCGAATGTTAGGGCGTTCTCACTTTAGGATACTTGTGCATACTACTGCAACGTAAACGCCTTGCAGGCCAAATACCACCCTTTCCCACTTGAATGGTGGTTATGTCAACTCCCTTCCTGCGGCAGTTAAAATGGAGGACCATTCGCACGTGGACAAACAAGGGGGATGGAAGTCAACAATGAACGGTAATATGATCAGGGCATGGGCCCTACGAGCACTTCGTGGCTCATCGAGTAGGTTGTGAATAGCACTGTGCATATCTCCGCGATTGCGTGTCTGGAAGTCTCACTCACTTATACTCATGTCCCTTTCTTTCGCGACGGATCGGCTCCCTGGTCAAACGAAGTGTATCTGACGAAGGCAACGCAAGTGGCCTCGCGGCGATGTGTTCACCGCACGCGCCTCTCCAGTATATGCACTAGATATCCTGGCTTTTATGGGTTCCATGCCGACACAGCAGCAAAGGTCCAGGTTAACTCGGCGCCAGGCATGAAACGGGGGGGAGGGCTGTGTCTGATATTTCCCTGAGATTGCGACATCCACGGTTGCATGGCATCCGGAGAACGAGTCCGAGTAAGACAAGAGACGGGAATAGGAGGAAAACACACGTCGAAAAGGTTGAGCGCGGCCCTGCGATCGATCAGTAGATGGTCCCGAGCTGGGAGTCTGGATGGTCTGGATGGGCCCTGGCACGTCATGCGCGAGCTGCAATGCTATACTCTGAACGAATGAGAATATTTTGAGATGGAGATGCCCGAATCGCTTGTGTGAACCCTTCATCGATGCGTTGGTACGATGTCAAAGATCTGTGTGGTTACCATGGGGATCCGAGTCCGTGGGCGACATTCCAAAGGCCGTGCGACGGCCGTGCAATGACAACCACCCGAGTGATCACGTGCTCAATCTCAACTTTTTTTCCTCCAGCCTCCAAGTCGAGATGCCTTCGCCCGACCAACAGATGGTCCTCAGGCTTGACGGTGTGTTCTATCATCCTCTGTTGTGATAATTCATTGAGAATTTGGAAAAAAAGGACAAAATTTACCACACATCTCCATCCGCCATCTCCCCGATGAAATGCTCCTGGAAATATTCGATTGCCTTCGACTGAGTAATGAATATGGATGGAATCACGGACGTCGATGGTACAAGCCACTTCATGTTTGCAGGAAATGGCGATATCTTATGCTCGCATCGGCGTCCCGCTTGAAACTATGTCTCCTCTGCGACCTCAACACTCCAACAGCAAAGATGCTCAAGCATTCTCCATCTCTACCTCTCATCGTCCACATCGATTCCATGTACCTCGACGATACTACTGAATCCTCCGACAATGTAATTCGTGCACTTCAGTACCCCGACCGTGTGGTTTCTATTTCCATTGACACCTGGAGGATGGACCATTGGGAGCTGCTCATTGCACTGGATAAACCCTTTCCCGCACTGGAGACCTTCACTCTCCTGGTGGCCCTGTCAGGGTCCCCAGATACGAGTTTCCACACTATTTTTTTCCCTGGGAGCTTTGTATCCCCTCGTCTCCATACCCTCTACCTTGAAAATGTCGACATTTTTGAGGTACCCTCATTACTCACCAGTGCCGCCACAACCCTCGTCTCTCTCCGCATTGAACAAATCGAAGCCTGCAGCTACTTCCCCCCTGATGAATTGGTAGAATGCATTTCAAGCATGCCTCAGCTGGAGAAGCTATCCATCGGCTTCCTATCCTGTTACCTTCTCCCTGACACAGAGAGGGAATTTTGGGATACGCAGATCACCCGCACCGTGCTCTCCAGCCTCAGGGAGCTCACATTCGGAGGCGATAGTGCCTATCTCGAGAAAGTGTTGGCCCTCATCAGCGCCCCTCGTCTCCAATGTTTCGACATTGCTTTTTACTCTCGGCCCACCCTGGCCGTTCAACATGTATCCGAATTTCTCACTACCATCCAGGACCTCGATTTCCGGGCGGTAGCAGTGTCGTTCTCGAACAGAGTCACTATCACCTACCGCCCCACGCAGACCTCAGATTCCCTGTCCTATATCATGTTTGGGATTGACGATGAGACCGATCGATTCAACCAGCAAGCAGCCACCGTGACACAGATTTGTGCTGCCGTTGGACCCGCTCTCAACGCCGTGGAGGACGTTACACTCAAATTCGATCGTTGCTACATTCCAGATGACTTTGCTGTTCGCAGTGAGCTCTGGCGTACATTCCTTGGATCGTTTGAGGCTCTTAGGACGCTTCGGACAGACGTTGCCCTCATCCCGGAGCTTTCGAAAGTCCTGAATCCAGATAATGGGATAGCAGCAGAAGAGCTGCTGCCTCTGCTATCTGAGCTGGTTGTCGTGTCCGGGATCGATCTGATTCATAATCCGTTTACGTCGCTTATTCATGCGCGCTCTCTCGCAGGCCGCGCCATAAATTTCCAAGTCACTAAACTACGCAGATCTCCGCCTCGAACTTCTACCGGGCTTTTCGATGCTTTATATGAACGATATGATAGCACTATGGAATTTGATTACGCCAATCTAGTTATCGATTAGTCTTCAAGTTAAGATCACACTACTGATAATACTGCCAAAATGAACCTTCCGGACACCTCTTCCAGCGTCCTGCCTGACTTATGCTATTCCACTTTTTGTTACTGTACAGCTTCTAGGACCTCATACCGTCAGGATGATAGGTTATATCCAATCAAAGCATGCTGATTGCACCCACTGTCGTCTAGCGGTGCAGGGTTGGAACCATGATTCTAGTCACCCCGTTTGAGACCGGCAAAATTTCTGATGACGACTCGATCGAGGCGACGAGGACCAGGATGATGTTCACGTATACGGAGGGCGTGCCCTACATAGCGAGGTTGGGCATGATGACGAGGACGATGAAGAGAATAGGAAGGCATCACCACTTAGCGTGAGCGACGACCCCGAGGGCGGCGAGGGCGGTGGCGGTGACAGGGACGGATGGTGGACAGTGGATCGTGCCCGGACCGGTATGCACAGGATATGGGCATATTCAGACTTTTTTTCAGAGGACGCGACCATGAGAACGACAACGATGGGAATCGACTAAAGTGCTGTTATCGTAAGTCGTGTTATACCCATTATAATGAGTGTATAATGCAGACGACAAAACCGAAGATGAAGATGAGTAGAGTAGCCGCCGGGCGACATTTGTGGTGACGGCCGGCCGGCCGGCCCGGGAGTGAGTGCGATCCCTGCCTTGAAACACTGGCACTGGCACGTCCCATTTTTTGTCGTCGTTTTTCATATATTCTTTTCATATTCATTTTCTTTTCTTTTTTTCAGCACACTGCATTAATGCCGTTGCTACCATTACCACCATCACCGCGCTCACACCCGAAGTCGCACCATTTTACCGGTTTTTATGGTCCGTTTTGCACGTAGCTTTCCTTGATTTTGATGGTCGATGAAATGCATGTAATCCTGTTGATGAAACATGATAGGGTCCACTCCAGAAATCCCAAGATAGCCGGTACTGTATGGCGCTAGAACCGTGAGAGGTCTATTCATAGATACGGTATTCGTATTCCGCTGAGCCACTTTCAGTTGCCTTCCGCCACTCGTTCTGGGTCACTCATCAACAGGCTCCGCTGACCCGCTCCACTGCCGCGCTATAGCCGCGCATTACGCCGATGGATTGCATCCACCTGTCACCCACATGGCTTGTCACATGTACTGCACGAGGCTGGGGCCTAGGTACAGGCTTTATCACCCTCGGTCTAAAAATATGGGACCAACTTGAACGCGCCTGAATGATGGAAAGCTGACACACTTTCTCCCCTGACTTCCCCCATGACTATGTCGTTCCGAGTTGAAGAATTCTATTTCTGTTACTGTAAGTACTCCCAGTTTCAATAGTGCGTTACGCGCTAAGGACCGTCGTTACAGGTACATGACAAAATAAGCCGATTCTACTGTAAGCCGTACCCGTAGCACCCTTCATCACTAGTGGAACCCTCAGTCCACTTCTTATTCAGCGTAGCGCCGGACCAGGTCTTGGTCGATGAAGAATGGAATTATTATTAAACAGTGTCATTTAGGCTACCAAGGAAAAGAACGAAATTACGAAAGAACAATATGAGGGTTGGGGCACCAAATGAGAAGCGACTGTTGAATCAGCCTGCAGGGGATAGTGCGGATAGTGCGGCCTTTCTATCTCCAGACGGCATGAAATACCTGATTCTGATCCTTTATTTGCCTCTCGTCGTTCCCAACATTAAGGGGCCTTGTCCCTCCCCGTTCATGTCCCCTCCTTGCGGCCCATCACTACCCTCCTTCTGACTACCCAGGAGTAACTGATAAAACGTTCGATCATATTGGGTTGATAATGGTCTCCGCATTCGTTGATTTCGTTCTGCACACTGCACAGGACTGGCACACACTTTTCCTTAAGTGCCTCTCATTTGGAGTCGAATACCTTCCTTAGGTTGATGGGTTTCTTGGGTTGACAGAATCCATCCATCAATACAAGAAACACATCAACTTATTGCGTCGGTCTACGATATAGTAATATACTCGAATTCCTTAGCTGATATTCAACCTCCCTGGACCAGTGCTGTATCTATTCTGCCCGGGCCCGAACCATGCGTCGACCCAGGGAGCTTATATGCTGCTCTCGTTTGTGAAATGGAGTTCCTCCGTTAACTATGCCTCGAACCAACAGTCGTTCGTGATATCTGCCCCTTTCGGTGTGAAAGATGCTTGGAGCTTGTGGATTGGGGCCGTGGACCTTCTTCCGTTGTCATCATCTGCTCAGGAAGGAAGCGTGGGCAATGGCTACGCTCGCCGCCTGTCACCGACAACCAGCAGCAACGCGGGCGTGCACAAGCTGTCCCGAGGCCTGATCTACTAGTAAAACCACTACACAAACTGGCGGAGCTCTCATGCTACTTAGCCCAATAGCCTCGTCTTTGGCACCCCATCTCGCGCGGGTCCCACGGCTATCTTCTTGGCGCACGGGAATAAAGGGGGGAGAGCACGTACCACAGAGAGTACGGACCACACATTCTCCACGCAATGCCAACACCGCGTTCCCCAGTGGTTCTCAATACATCGTTCTTCTAGTCGACTTGCACCTAGCCGATGCCATGGTCTGCGCGAATCAAGTTGCGTATGATGCGGAGCTTGGAAGATGATGCACAAGCGATCACGCGTGTACAGAGCATTAGACGCGGATGGTTTGATGATTAGAAGGTTCCGAGGATACACGCACATAGTACTTCGCACAGTACAAGGCGTCGCACAGCTTTGCCTACTTGGATGATGGCCATCCCAACGTCTACGGTGGCAGCCAAGACGAGGAGCCGCTGGCCCATATAGGAGCAGGAGCATACAACAAATAAACGGGAAATTATACATGCAAGCACGCACCGTCTTGAAGTTTCGCATGTTCCATGAGTCTTAACTCGTCGAGTAGGTTACATGAACAGTGCTGCGCAGATATTCTCGGTCGAGCGTCTGCAAAGCCCATGCTTACACTTTCTTGGCGATTTACCTGGCCATTTTTCAAGCAAAAGTATGTCTGGCAGGGCACATCGACTGGCTTCGTGAGAAGAGGCGCTCGCCATATGCATCATCAACCCCCAAAACTTGCACGCGTGCTCGCGCTGACAATCTCTTGCCGCCTTACCTTTCTTTTGCTAGCACGTCAGCATCATTCGTTACCCTTACCCGATCAACAGGTCCTGATGATATCTTTTTACGTCCTTCTGCCTACAATAAGTTATTGACTATTTTCGAAAAAGGGACAAAAAAACCTCATATCTCCATCAGCAGGCCCCGACTCGGATGGAGCACTCCTGGAAATGTTTGATTGGCGCCGACTGGGTGACGAGTCGCCGTCAGTAGTACAAGCCACTCCATATTTGCATAAAATGGCATTATCTTGTGCTGGAATCCGAATCTCGCTTGCAATGAAATTGCGTCTTCCTTTGCAACTCTTTACTCAAAAAACAAAAAGGATTGGCTCATACATTCTCCACCTCTCCCTCCCATCGTCGCCATCACATTCTGTTTTCAAGACAGACGAATCCCGGATAAATATACTTCTTGCAGTCCAGCAACCCGACCGCGTGTTTTCCATTTCCCTCGATCCCTGGTGCTAGGACGAAGAGCTGATCGAGGCACTAGATAGTGACAAGCATTCTGCGTCAGTGCTGGAAAGAAATTTTGGGATGTCATCTTTTATATTACAATATGCTGAACCAAGCTGTCACAGGCAGCATGAGATCTATTATACCCGCTCACGCTAAAGCTTCGCCCTCACAGCTGGCTGCCGTACACGTACCACCACCTTACCCCACGTCTTCCTATCCTCGAGGTCCTGCAGGCCTCGGGTGAGCGTATCTAGGGTGTAGTGACCATCATACACCACCGGTTTCAGTCGACCAGACGCGAAGAGGGCGAGAAGCTCCGCCCAGACCTCGCCCACACGTTTAGGGTTCTTACCTGCAAGATTTTTAAGCCATGCGATGAGAAAAAAGAGCGAGAGAAAGGGGATGTGTCGCACCGCGATAAGAACCCCAGAAGATGCCTATGACCGAGACGTGCTTCAGAAGCACTAGGTTGAGCGGTAGCTGTCCGAAAATATCGATGAACGCCGGGCTAAGGATGATCCCAAGTCTTCGTATGAGGGCGTGATGACAGTCACCTTCTCAATCTCGCCACCGGCGAATCCAACGACGAGCGCACGACCACCCCACACAACACATTTCAGGGCATCTGATGTCGGGGCGGAAAGTGTTGCAAAACGATCAATCGAAGGGATGGCCTCTAACGCATACGCAACCGTGGAGGAGCGATCGCACCTTTAATACGACCGACTGGGTCATATGCAACGTCGACCCCGCGTCCACCAGTAATCTTCAGAACCTCCTTCTGCCAGCCGTCTTTCGTGTAGTCGACGGCGTAGTCTGCGCCACCCATCGTGCGTGTGACATCGAGCTTGGAAGGCGATGCACAAGCGATCACACGTGCACCAAGCGCTATGTGCGGATGGTTCGACGGTCAGGACGTTCTAAGAATACATGTACGAGGAAGTTGCAGGGCACCACACACCTTTACCAACTTGGATAGCAGCCATCCCAACACCTCCTGCGGCAGCCAAGACGAGAAGCCATTCGCCTACGAACAAACAGAAAGCACGTCGGGTGTTCTCAGCACATGAACGGTAGCATATGTCGTGCGCGTACCGGCTTGCAGTTTCGCGCGCCCCACGAGCGCCTCGTAGCTTGTCGGGTAGGTTATGAACAGCCCTGCGAATATTTTCTCAATTGAGTATCTACAAATCGCTCACTTGCACCTTTTTTTTCGCGACATACCGGCTCCTTGGTCGAACGAAAGCCTATCTGGCAGAGGCAGCACATCGACTGGATTCGCGATGACGCGTTCGCCGTACGCGCCTTGCGCACTCCCAAATACGCGGTCGCCGGGCTTGTATGGGCTCCCTGGTGGCGCAGCAGCGACAGTTCCGGCAAATTCCGCGCCGAGCACGAAAGGACGCGGGGGTTGTGTTTGATACTTTCCCTGGGATTGTAGTAACTACAGTTGTATGGAATCGGACCGTGATTGTGCGATAATTAAACATGCGGGTAGAGAAGACGGGGAGAAGAAGAAAACTCACATCGAAAAAGTTGAGCCCGGCACTGTGCACGTCAATCAGCAAGTCGTCTGAACCGGGAGTCCGGATGGGTTCTGGTGCGTCGTGCGTGAGCTGTATTTTGGATGGATGTGCATATTCTGAGATGAGAAAAGCTTTCATTGTGGCTGTAAGATCCTTCGATGATGCGTCGGTACGAGACTGAGGTGCTATGAGGTGGCCATGCTATCAGGGAAAACCGAGGCCTCGGACGTTCCTGACCGGGTGACAAGGTTTCCGATAATCACGTGCCCATTTCAACTTTTCCTTTGAATCGTCCGCCCAAACAGACGGACAAGTAATTTTCAGGGCTGATGGTATGCCTTTATACCCGCGTTACCAACTACTTTCAGAGGTGACCATGTGTCTCCATCGGCCAATTTCCCGATGAAATGCTTCTGGAAATATTCGATCGCTATCGGCTGGTTGTCGCGTTTTGCTTTGGAATCCCAGACGTCAATGGTATACACCGAAGTCTGCAGAAGATGGCGATATATCGTGCCATGTATTTCCATCAGCCATCCACCCGACGAAGTGCTCCTGGAAATATTTGATCGCTGTCGACAGGGTGCCCGTGGTACGTTGAGTTGGAATCACAAACTTCGACGGTACACTCTGCTTCATGTCTGTAGAAGATGGCGATACGTCGTTCTCGAATCGGCATTCCGGGGAAATGTACTTCTCGCACTTCAGCAGTCCGACCGTGTGTTTTCTACGGCCCTCGATCCCAGATAACGGCACTATCCCCTGATCCTTCTGGATAACTTCGAAGGGCCCCGTCTCCGTACCCCACCTTGAAAATATACAACCCTCTCTCCTGAAAATTCGGCACAGCTTATCTCAAGCATGCCTCAGCCGATATAGATATACGTCGCAGAAGAGTCAAGTGTCACGTACTAGTTGTTTTTTACTTGAGGTCTTTCCCCTGATCTACCCGGAGTCCAACGAGTTGCTGGTGCCAATGTCTTGGATTCCTCCACGCATATCAAGGTACAGACGACAAGATGTGAAAGGTCAAAGTAAGCGTCGGGGACTCTCACGATGTACTGACTAGAATACTTTGTAGAATGAGAATGTGCGAAGTAAGGAGTGCAAAAAAAGCAGGCTAAATGTGAAGTTAAAATTAAGAAATTACAAAGAAACCGATGTCTCGCTTGGCACATTGCTGAAATCAGAGTAAAAAATCGCAATGTTTTACTTCGATTTCAGCAACATGCCAAGCCTGATCTAGTCTTGATCGAGTCTAGAAAAGAGAAAAAGGGGAGGAATTAAACTGAAAAACACTGCGATGTAAGATGCCTGACGTGAAAATGGAACAGCCGAGACAGCTCAGACAAGCCGCTCGATTCGAATAAGATATAATGGATACATACTGATAGTCTTTGATAATCATGGGACCATATCCCAGACCAGAAGTGTTCGTTGGTTGTATGGAGGACCGCAGCGAAACTAGAAAAAAGTGTCGAGTCCCTTTCGAGTTCTGCCCACAGGGCGGCGACCGTATCGATAGCAAGCGCCGATTACGTTTCCAACAGGCAGTGTCGGCCTCCTTCATCCACAGGCGGAGGCAAGGGCAACAACTCCCACAGCCACTGCTGGTGAGACCTCTACCTTTGCACTATGACGCACCAACACACCTTTCCTCATTGTGCTCACTTAAGCAGTCCCCCCGCGCTCCGTAATCCCAGTCTTCTACTTGGGTGGTAGCCATCTCAATGCCCCCACAGGATCCAAAACGAGGGGGGATTTGCCTATGCACGAATAGGGAGCGCGGAACAATTTCAACAGGGTATATGCGCACCAGTAATAAAACACTCGCTTTTTCTTTTTCTTTTTCTCGACATAACTCCGTGCCTGCGAGAAGTCACACGTCGACTGGCCTCGAGACGACGCACTCACCGTATGCTCCCTGCACACCCCTATATATGGGGCAGCCAGGCTTGTATGGCCCTTGGTGGCGCGGTAGCAATGGTCCCGGCCAACTCGGTGTCGAGGACAGACTCGGACGGGCACGGGGCCGTCTGATACACCCCCTGGGATTGCAACGTCTACCATTGTATGGCATCAGACAGTGAGTACTAGTGAGTCCTTGATAGGGCAACTCTCAGGGGAGGATATGGAAGGTGGTCATGGAAGGTAGAGAAATGCATGTCGAGAAAAAAAACTGCGCATTGCACGGCACGTGTTGGATATCGATCAGCGGGCCGTCTGGGCCGCGACCAGGATCTCTGGGTTCCAACTCATAACTTAACATATATTGACTGACTCAAAGCTTTCCCACGTTCTGGAGCAGTAACGGAAGTGATGCCATCCAAGTCGTCGTGTCCAGGTCCAATCTGGGCCATAATCTCATGGCTGAGTCCACGTAGGTTTCCCGCGGAAGTAGGGAGAACTTGAAGGAACGCAGGTGGCATGTTAAAATGATACAGACGGCGCGCACAAATCTCCGAGATCTGCGATACGATGGCCGGGTTCCCAGTGAAACGCCAGACATCACTTGCTTTAGTACAACTTTATGTAAATTTTTGACGATGGTTTTATCTCAATATGACACCCTAGATTCTAGGCATTTGGTTATAACCTGTACCATAGGCAATTGTCCGAGCGCCTTCAAGTTGTGATCGATTTCATGCTTAACCTGCTGACGGCTAACTAGCCTCTCAAATCGCAAGTCCTGTATTGTAGAAGAAATAAAACGCGGCACACTGTAGGGTTCAAAGTCAAATGAAGTGCAGACAGTACAAAAGTGTGAGGCCATGGAAACCCTGGGTAGCGTCCAAGAAAGCCGCGTTGCGGAGTCTTTCGCACGACTGCGGCTGCGGGTGAGCCCTTTCTTACATAATTCTCCCAGTACGTCACTTCAAATTGCTCACCTCTTGTTCTTGTACCACGAAGTCATCCGGCCGACTGCCACCTCTGTACCTTGGTTTCCATAGAATAGCAAACTTCTCAGCTGGGTTTTCACATTCACGAACAAGCCCGATTTAGCTCTTGGACTTATCCTTGTAATCATGGAGATGCTCTTGAAATCAGCAACCCTACCGTGAATAACGGAGTCTATTAGATAGAGCCCGATCCCGCGGTCTACACCAGAAGCCTTCATTTATATCCCCCTCATCCGCGGTGTGCTAGGAAACAAGCAAACTAGTCGCTGCTAACGTTACGGTCCATAATCCAGATGCCTAACTTTCCGCGGGGCAGACCCAAGAACTTAAGGGTGGTTTCACACAAATTAATGCTTTGGGAAGCAACTGTCTTTGTTTATCAGAAGAAATGGGTGAAAAAAGAGCCTAAGGTGAGAACTAACTCTGCTGTTTCTTCAATACTTCTCATAACAACCTCGATTTTCTACAAAGAAGAGACCCGTGCGGGGGTACTATTTACACTAAAAGGCCCGCGACCCTCTCATTTATATTCCTCCCTAGTATGATATCATAAGTGAAGTCTTGTGGCCTTGGTCCCCACGACTCCATCATTTCCATGATGGCTTCAGGAAACTGTACCCCAGAACGCCTAGCCCTAGAAGAGAAAAATGACGACGGAGTTGGATCTCACATTTCACGGCCTTCGCCCATTCACCCATTGAGTCACGACAAGCCGATTGTGACCCGGTGGGAGCTATGGAGTTACTATTTTAAGCGTCTTTAAGATTTCTGTCGCCCCCACAATGGTTTGATGGTTCATGCTCAGTGTATTTTAACGGCGGCGCGGTACGTGTCCTGTGTTCATCTCCTTCGAAGGAGGTCATTGAGAAAGGCAATCTAGGGAGTTCCCGTGTGTAAGTTCATCATGTTTCTTGAGTTGTGTCGATGAATTGATCTCAGGGTCCCAAAGACGCCGTTTTGCTTCTATTCCAGCAGCTTGCTACTGCTACAGGATATGATCCTGTCCATGGACCAGGTTCATCTTGTTTAGGCACTGGTGCATCTGGGAAGTGTGTTCTGCCTTGGGGAAGCCGAACAATATCTGTCAATTCTATTGCCCTACTTGCCAATGGGATAAGGTTTGCAGTAAGTCGCATTCTCTACACGTAGCCGCACCCCCTGATTGTGAGCACCATCTTTAGGTGGTAACACTCATCCTCACAGCGATCGGACCAGCTGCCGATTATGGGTCGTTTGGCAGGTGGCCGCTACTCGCGGCTACCCTAATATACTGGGGTTCCATGACTTCGACAATGAGCCTGACGTGTAAGTAGTAATGCCTAACCGTACGCATTCTCCGAACGCTGAATGTACCAAAATAGCTCCGAGCCGTTGGGGTGTTGCAATGGGAATTTATATATGTGTTTATGTTTCTTACAGCATCACGCTCGCATTCTATGCGGCTAGCTTCCCGCGACTGGCACACAACACACTGCGCATACGTGAACTCAGGGGAATGTACGAGCAAGGCAAGGTACTTGTAGACGTATATGAGCAGGAAGAGGGTCTCGAGAGGAGTAAGATCAGTAGTCTTAGTATGGCGCGTATCTCACCTTGTTCACACTCCGCCAGTGTAGCGATAACATTTTGTTTCAGGCATCTGGCTCGGTCAGCATCATCATGATTCCGTTGCTAGCCCTGAGTCTCCTAATCCCCCTTCGAAACAATGCAAGGGTCAACAACTACTCAATCTTGATGTGAGTTTTACAACAGTGCATGTCGTTTCCGGCGTCCGCCGATTCACCATTTTCAATTGAAGCGCGACGGCATATGGGGTTCTGACCGGTATCTGGTGGTGTGCGTCATAACTCCCTCGCTCCACCCTGGTTGAAACACCCAGAGACCTCACAACCAAATCTAACAGTCATTTTCCAACAACCACGTCCCGGCCCAAAATTACCTAAGAGAGAACACTACCTCACAATTGGCTGGAAACAGGTCCGCGCCCGTGCAACTTGCCTTGTAGTGTCCCTTTCACTCTCAAATAGATCTGGATAGCCTTGAAGCAATACAAGAAATTGCCAAACACGTTTACGTACCTGTTCGCCTACTTCCTTCTTGCCGATGTGTGGTCCATTTCTCTTTTCACCACAATACATAGAGCTAATATACTCGAGGACTCTTACCAGGGCTTTAACACAACTGTGACCCTTGTACAAATTTGTCAGAATCTCCGATTTTTGTTCTCTTTCAAGCAGAATGCGTATCTCGGCCTCGTGCAAGGAGGCGCCTCGACCATTGGCATATTCGTGTATTGGTACGTACAGCGCTGCTGGAAGATAGACCCGAAGAAGGTGGTAAGACTGCTTGCTGTCATTCTCTTATATGCGCTTTGCCGCTGATATGTGGACTCAGCTCATGGCGACAAACGTCATGGCAGTTGTGCTCCCTCTTTGGGGAATGGTTGGTATCTGGACGGACAAGTTTGGGTGGGTCGTGCATCTGCTCGCCTCTAGCTAAGTCAGGACTGACTGATGTTGGCACCCGAAGGTATCACAATAAATGGGAGTTCTGGGCGCACAACCTCCTGTTCGGATTCTTCCAAGTGCCATACTATTCATTTTCGCAAACGGTGATGGCCGAGCTGACCCCACCTGGGTTCGACTTTATGGTGCGTGCGGCCCTCCAATCACGATCCCCCATACCTTCTCTGACCTGTTGCGGCTTTGCAGTTTTTTGGCTTGTTTGGGTTGACGAATCGCGCCTCATCAATTGTCAGACCGAACGTGATCCAGGCGGTCATTGACAAGACGGGAAATACCTGGCACGGCTTTCCGTTCCTGTTTGCCATATGTCTCGCGTCCAGTCTGATCATCTGGTTGGCCGTGGACGTACCCAGAGGCCAACGCGATGCGGAGTGATGGGCAGCAGAGCAGCGTGGTACAATGTATGGTATTTATTCTGGCCCAAAGGACAATGTGTGTGTAGTACGCTCGGCGTAGGTGGTGCCACTTTTATTAATGCGGTGTATAGGACCATTCACCTTCGTAAACAAAAATGGATTTGGTGGTTGTGGGGGTACTGAGTACAGCACTATAGTACGTACAGAACGCTCGACTCCTACATTTTTCACGTAACGCGTCCCTGTGTGAAGTCTTTTGAAAACAAAAAAAAGCTCGGGGTTTGAGAATCCCGAGATCCTGAATCTTTGAGACCTCACCGGCCTCACCATTTGCCCTTTGGTCAAGCATAATCTTATTCTGCAACTTACGGTGAGTTATTTGGTATAATTTATTTTTGGAATTCCGGACCTTTGTTGAAAAGAGATATGATCGGTTGTATTTTTTCCCAAATTTTGCACGTGGACAAGTCGGGTAAAAAAGGCTGTAACATGTTCAGATTAGATGAGTTTAACCAGCACCCGTATAATTATCACCCATCGCAAGGTGGCGCGGCCGCGACATTTTGCCGCTTCCGCACCTTGCACTCAGTACCAGCCATCTCCTGCTCCCTCCCTCGCCTCCCTCACACGCGGGAGCCTTGGGAGCTCAGTGATTGTACAACTATGGTGACATCTTGGGTGACATGTCAGTTTTGTCTCCCCAGGTTGGAGGTCAGAATACATCGCGGCGGTGTCAGGGTGCCCGCAAATCGGGTAACGGGGTAGAGTCCGTTTGGCGGACTGGAATTTTTTTCTGCATGAGAGAGAGCAAAAGAAAAAAGAGTCCAGCGATTGGTCTACCGATAATCTCTGCATTGGTTCGGTGAATAACCGCAACCTGACAAACACGTGCCGTAATGATCACCAAATCGATGAATCAACGTTAATCAACCTCAACCTCAACCATCCATGTTCCATGTTCTTCCGTCAC
>Ga0307510_10003469_pt1 | contig 18351 bp, 20 predicted proteins | sample 12_EM_MG_FD_207224 | JGI IMG/M metagenome (GOLD analysis project Ga0307510, IMG submission 207224) | Populus trichocarpa ectomycorrhiza microbial communities from riparian zone in the Pacific Northwest, United States - 12_EM | ecosystem: Host-associated > Plants > Roots > Unclassified | place...
TTGCAATCGTCGATCAGACGCATCTTCCTAATGTGATCAAGGACCACGTCACAGGCGCGGTTCTTGGGCGTTGCCTCGACGTTCGGATGTCCTCCAACACTGGCCCTGCGGATTCTGCGGCAAAGGGTTACGTCGTCGCGCTGTTGTATGTCCTCGCTCGTTCTCTCCTGTTTTGTTCTTGAAGAGTCTGTGCTGATGACACGGGACGGATCTTGTTCAGTTTGGACATTCCGGCAAACAACTGCGCGATTTTGCAATCTGGGAACGATCTTGAGCTGCTTCCTGCAGGACAGCACTGTATCACGCATCCAAATGTTACACTACGTGGACTCTACACACTTGGCGAAAATCAATTCGAGATGCCGACGAAGGATATGTACGCGGACTACATCCTCTTAACTCTTCCTTGCGTCTGACAACTATGGATCGCAGATTCACACGTGATCAGGTTCCAGTGAGCTTGACGTTATACCTCAAGTGGCAGCTCGAGGAACCACTCAAGCTTGCGACTCATGGATATGAGACGCCATACGATGCCCTTCGGGACAAAACCCAATCCATCTTGACACAGATTGTCGCTCACCGTATGAAGCCTCTCCTACACGGGCCATTGCGGTAATCTAATCACTTTCTTTAGTTGACTATAGCTCGATGGTCAAGCAGCGCTCTATCGGCGGTGACGGCCTTGAAGAAGCAGAGTCCTCATCTCAATTCCTTGACGCGCTTAGGACCCACGCCATGGACGATTTACATACTGCCGCCCTCGAATACGGTATAATTCTGAAGGACCTTGCCGTTATCGATAGGCAGTTCAAGGGTGAGACGCTCTCGACACGATTTTATGATCGGTTCTTGACAAGTCTTAGGCGAGATCGCCAGCACAATGGACAAGCTTACCAAGCGCGCTTTGCAAGCCCAGGTGGAGGCCGCTGTACGTCTTCTCCGTTTGGATCCCAAATGAGGGGACTTTATCTGAACAACCCCACAGAATGTCGATCGGGAAAACAGCAACAAGGTCAAGCAGGAGGAGGGTGTCCTCTCTGTCGCCCGCATTAAGGCCAAATCCCGCAACGTACGTGCCCGCCCTAGGTACAACCTCACCTGACTGAACTAACCTTACCGCATCTTTTCTTCGCAGGCGGAGGCTGACGCAGAAGCGTACTCCATTATCGCAGCGGCCAAGGCCGTTGCGGAGCGTACCCGCATCGAAGCCGAGGCACAGGCGCATGCGACGCGTCTCGCTGCAGAAGCCGAGTCCGAGGCAATCCGGATTAGGGCGGGCGCAGATGCGAATGTCGGGAACTCGTTCGCTCAGGAGATGGGTCGCCGGCGGCAGGAGGTCGCGCGCGTTGCGGCGTTCGGGGATAAGGCCGTGTTTGTCCCGACAGAGGCTATGGGCGTTGCGGTACCCGCCCTTGCTGGGATGGCTGCTGGTATAGGCGCGGATTTGAGGAAGTAAACGCTATTCACTTGTGGGCTTTTTTGGAAGGAAGTTTCGTTTGAAGTGGCGCTCAGTATATCACCCTCTCACTGATTTTTTTCTCTCTTCTTCGAATCCTCGTTCGATGGTCGCTCCTTCGATTGATTTGATACTCGATAATGTGTAGCTTTTTTGTACTACTGTAGCCTGAGTATTCTAGCATGTCAGAATTATTACCACTCTCGTTCCATTTATTTGCATAGTCACCATCCCAGAGGGGATATTAGAATGGGGGGAAACACGGACTTAGTGAGAACCATACGGACAATAAACAGCATCGTGGCCTTAGCGCAGGGAAGGAAAAGAAGCTGTTATCATTGCTTAGTCAGCTGCATGTCAGTAATTTACGTGGCCCCTGTCGTTTCGGAGCTGAGGTTGGTATTATGCGCGCTGTCGTTGGCAGCATTCTTCGTAACTTACTAGCGAGTGGGCGCCCCATGAAGAGCATGCCATGCACTTGCAACGAGGCTAGTGGTTTCTTCTCCCTTTGTATCTTCCAGCCCACTTCTTGTGGTCGTGATGTCCAGGACTACAAATCAGCCCGATCTGAGTGCTCTCGAACAAGGACTCCGTAGTATGTCTTGGGATCTTCCATTTGTTTTAATATTTCGAGCTCCTAATGGCTTTCTATCAGTTGAGTCAGAAAGGACCGCAGTGCCCAAGGAATCAGCCGAGGCACGACCTCAAGAACACTCTGAACCTGGTGCGTTTCTCGTCTCTGTGGCGAGTTCGATGATCTAATGGACGTGTAGGGATGAACGATCCGTCAGGAAATGATGACCCAAGCCGTTCCCAAGACCGTCACAAGGATTTTGACAATGGCGCCAATTCTCTTTGGTCTCTGTATACGAAAAAAGTCAAGAGTTTTGATGAGGTCCGAGTACAAAGTATAAAGGACGACATGGATGCAGTCCTTTTATTCGTATGTGCACATTTTCCACCCTTGATGTGACCGGCATTGACGTCGTTCTCACGCTAGGCCGGTTTATTATCCTCTGTTCTCTCTGCGTTCGTCGTCCCGAAGATTCAGGATTTGAAAGGAAACCCCACAGACCGATCACTCTACTACCAGCAGCAATCCATTGAAATTCTTTCTCAAATATCGCAGCAAATCACATCGATTGGCTCCCAGGCCTCGATCATTCCTATATCCCTCTCGCCTTACCCTACCTTTCATCCATCAGCCTCTGACGCCCGAGTGAATATTTGCTGGCTTATCAGCCTCATATGCAGTCTATCTGCTGCGCTCCTTGCAATGCTCGTCCAGCAGTGGATTAGGGCTTATATGCGCGTCTACCAGCTGTCTAGCAATCCGTTGAAGACTGCACGGATTCAAGTATATTTGTACGAAAGTGTCGAACAATTACCGGTAGTGGCAGGGGCCGTACCAGTGCTTATTCACATCTCCCTTGTCCTTTTCTTCCTCGGCCTCGCCGACACCGTCATGAATATCAACACAGGTGTCGGGGCTGCTACCGTTGTTCCCATCATTATCTGCGGATCTCTCTACCTTTACTGCACGGTCGCACCAATATTGGATCCACAATCGCGCTACCAAAACCCCTTCTCAAACATCATTTGGCGTTTTATCCGGGGTCAACATTCCGAGTCATACAATTATCACTCTGGTGTCAGAGTGGAGAGGCCCTTGAATATCGACACAGTTCAGGAGCGACTCGCGATGAAACAAACGGAGGACCGCAAGGCTCGGGATGTGCGCGCAATTCAATGGCTGGTTGACAACATTAACGGGAGCAATGACATGGATGCTTTTGTACTGGCAATCCCCGGCTCCTTTAACCAAGACTTGGGCCGAGAAGTTTGGAAAGAGGTCACCATCCAAGGTATCTCTCAGCCTGACGTAGAAGGGGCTGAGCCGACGCTACCTGTTGATGTTCAAGTTCATCCCCGTTATGGCCCCCGAGAAGGAACGCCCATCTATGATATTTGCCGATGTGTGCGATCCGTGTTCGAGACCTATAGTCACGGCGGAGATTCGATGAACAAGGAGGCACGACGTAGGCGTATGCACGGGTGCATCGAAACTGCAGCGGCCCTTGTATGCTGCACCGATGTTCAACTGGGCTGGTTTGGAGACGTCGGAGAAGCGCTTAGCGAACTGGGCCACACCGAAGGGACCAACGAACTGTCAACAATCAGAACCTACCCATCATTCGCAGTACGCTGGACATGCCTTTCCCTCGTGTCCGTTCGGCAGATGGTAAAGGTCGAGGGTAACAGGGTGCGAGAGCTTGCGGGGTTCGCGGTAAGCGGAATTGCACGTTTTCCGTCGGATTACGGCGAACCAGATGCATTGGCACTGAAGGGCGCTCAGAGGATCGATGACTATTTGAAGAAGGCGTGGGAACATGTCGAGGATTTACATCGAGTATTCGAACCCTGGAGTCTGAACAGGACAGAAGAAGAAATCGAGGATATTATACGCGACCGCGTAGTATCGGTTTCGGACCTGGAGCGTACAGAAGGCGAAGCTGATGGGATCGGGGATGTCGACTGGCGGATGTCCCTTCTCCAGGATGCTATAGAAAAGGCCACTCACAAGTTGATACGACAGCTCCCAGGCTTAGCATTTCATGAGTTGAAGGCGGCCGGTCCGATTACGATGAGCGAGGCATTTGGTTTCCCCCTTGCCGGCGCCACCCCCGTCACACCACAATTGATATTCCCTGGACAACAGTTGCAAGCTCTTTGCACACTGGGTCGAAGATTGCGCGATATCGTCGAAGGACGGAACCCCGAGAAACACAAGGAGATCCTCGAAGGGTTAAAGTCCATTGATAAAATCCCTGTCCTCCTGCGCCGGCTCAATCACCTGATGAAACGGCAACTGCGGCGTCTACAGGATCTACGTGATGGTGGTGGTTTCGGTTTTACGGTGGAGCTTTTCTTCCTCGCACTCCGCCAACTTTCATCCGCGTCGTTATCAGACGAGTCGAAGAAGGGATTTTATATTGGCACTTTCAAAACTATCACAACTCACTGGACGGATAGCAAGCACTCGTTTGGGACGCAGGGAATTCTACTCGACCTCATTTGCGATATCATTATCCGAAGTCGTGGCATCTTTTCTGACTTTGCCTATCCAGAGTATATCGTGGACGAGTTGCTGGAACTTGTGAAAAAGACGGTCGATGGACAAGGCGGCTCATACAGGCATATCGACGAGGCAGTGCAGGAACTACGGGAGGTCAAACCCAGGGACTGCATGGATGAGGGTCTCCGCGAGATGGCGTTAATGGCCATCAGTTTGTCCTGAACTGCTCTCAGGCTATCGCCCATCCCATGGCGTCTCTCCACCCCGGTGGCCCAATGGCCCTTGTTCGCCCTGCTCAAAACCTCGCACTGACGTCACCGTAGCACCGTGCGATTCGCTATGTATCTTTTCTTTGGGCTTACGTTTCCTCTTTTCCTTTGACCAATACCCTTGCTCGCCATCACTTCTAAAGGACCACTTACTAATACTTGTTCGCTACTTCCAGTTTCGGACGCCCTCTTGTAAGCCATACTGTGTCGCTATCCATTAGAGACCTGCGTAGATCTAATGCAAAGGTCTTTCTCTTACTGTTCTCGAAAACGCCTACACACCCTTCTGGGGTTCACATCCTCCTCTCCCAATCTCTCTATCCTCCGAAGTTCGCCTAAGCTGCCACATTGCTTGCGATTTTTTGGTTCTGCTTCTTGGGACATCCCTTCCAGCCTCTATCCCTCGCGTTACGTTAAGAGCTCGAACCGCAACACACCCACCAGCGTGCCCTACCCACTGGGATGCCCTCGATAACCAGGCATCATTGGAGACCTTATTTCATTTATCTGGGATTGCCTTCGATCACACTTCTTGACAAACCCAGGCGAGGTTGTGAGCATAATAGTCTAGGTCACTGAGGCGCTCTTCAAATCCAGGTGAAGGCCGCTGGAAAACCAACAAGTTTCAGGCCCAAGCCCGCTCCGCGCCAGGCACAACCTCGCGCAACTAACCTCATCGTCTCTTTTCAAGTTCTTTGCAGGCAGAGTCAGATGCCGAAGCATACTGCACCAACGCGGTGTCCGAGCCAAGGTGCATGCGCATGTGACGGGTCTCTCCGCAGAGGCGATCCGGGATCAACGTACTAGTAGACAGACATCGGGGGACCGTTCCACCAGGAGGTGGGCTGCCGGTCGGGGGAGGTAGCGCGTGTCGTGCGTGACGCCTGCCCTTGCTATGATGACCGCTTGGGCGAGCGTGGATTTGAGAAAGTAAACCTTGCAGGCTCTTTTCGGACGTTCCTCGTTCAGTAGCAGTTAAGGAACGCCATGTTGCAGTACTCCTCTCTTCAATGCCCTTTGGTACTGGTCATTATTCCCGTTCGATGGCCGCTCCTTTGGTTGATCTAATACTCGAGTACGTGTAACTTTTTTGGACCAGTATTCCAGTATCTTAGGGATCTTGCCACTCTCATTTGATGTCTGGTTTCCATCCCAGTGATATGATGTAGGTCGCCCCAAATTATATTGCCCTCCGCGTTGATCATACTCATGAATCTCATGCTTCAGGAATTACAGTAAAACGCTGTCAGAACTGACCTTCACGTTGGGAAACCCGACAAGTGCGAAGGTAGGGCCAAGGGTCGCGAGACAGAGATGTAGGCAAAGATAGTGCAAATGGGCAGATTCATCATGCCCTAAAATGGTACGGTACCATGCTGTGCATCTTACTAAAGGGCCTGTGAAGCCAATAACCTTGTCTAGGTGATCAATAGGGCCAGCGTAATGAAAACCACACAGACGAACAGCTGCAAAGCTACTCTGGTGCCAGTGGATGTGCCATGGCAACAGAAGATGTTGGAAGCTGTGAGGTGAGGCGAACATTCGGCTAGTCATGGTGCCGACGGCAGCATCATCATGACAATTGGTGAATTACCACTTTGGGCATACATTACTGTAACACATATTCGCATGAACTCACACCTGGAGGAAAGTAAGGAAAATAAAGCGGGGGATATTGCCACGGCTTAGTTAGGACCCATTCACGTGGATAACATAAGTGATCATATTCTGCGGATGATGCTTAATGGAGCTTAATGGAAGAGCGCGATAATCTGTAATCTAATCCGCCATCGTCCACTCATAAGTCGCGTGACTCGCATCGACGTGTCCGAGTCGGCAAACTTTACGCCGTCTGTCACGGTTCATGGTTCGAGTCCGCTCCTGAGGCCTAGATATGCGCTCGTTGACAACACTTCCCGTTCTAGCGAGCGCTCCGCAAAGAGCACGCCATGCATATACAACGAGGCTTGCGATTTCTCCTGCCTCGTGTCTTTGCACTCACTCATTGTGATCGTGATGTCCATGACCGCAAATGAGCCCGATCTTGAACGAGGGCTTGATGGTGTGTCTTTAGGTCTTCCCTTCTAATTTATTATTATTATTTCTAACTATTGATGGCGTAATTAGGAAGAATCGCATCGCCCGAAGGACCAGCTCAGGCACGACACGAAGAACATGTAGAATCTAGTGCGTGTCTCGTATCAGCAGGGTCTTAATGAGCTAATGGAAGGTATAGGAATGAACAGCCCGTTGCCGAACGACGAGCCAAGTCGTCTCCCAGAGGAGCTCCACGGCGAGCGCACAGATACCGATAATAGTGGCAATCCTCTATGGTCTCGGTACGAGCAAGAAGTTAAAGGTTGTGATAAGGCCCGGATCCAAGACTTGAAAGATGACATGAAAGGAGTTCTTATATTCGTGCGCGTCTATTGTCTATCTATTAATGATCAGCTGTGGCTGATAACGTTCTCATCTTAGGCCGGTTTATTTTCCAATGTCATCACTGCCTTCGTCGTCCCCAAGATTCCAGATCTGAGAGTGGACCCCGCGGACCAATCAGTCTACTACCAGCAACAATCCGTTCAGATTCTTGCACAAATATCACAGCAAATCGCGTCGGTGGGCACTCAGATCTCGGCCAATCTCACTCACCCATCACCTTTCCCTACCTTTCGTTCATCTTCCTCCGACCGTGCGGTGACTGTTTGCTGGCTCATGAGCCTCGTATTCAGTCTGTGTGCCGCACTCATTGCGACGCTCGTTCAACAATGCGCTAGGACTTATTTGCGTCCCCCCCAGCGGCATGACAGCCTTTTGAAGACGCTGTGGGCCCAAATAGTATTGTCCGCAGGTGTCGACCGCTTACAAGTGGTAGCGGGGGCTGTTCCCTGGTTCATCCACCTCTCCCTTGTACTTTTCTTCCTGGGGCTAGGCAATTCCATTCTGCGTATCGGCACAATCGTTGGTGTTGCCACTGTTGTCCCCATTTCTATCTGCGGATTCTACTACATTTACAGCGCGATTACACCAATGACAAATCCCCAATGGCCCTACCAGAATCCGCTCCCAAACGAGATGCGACTTCTTGTCGAAAAATTGCGTCTTTCCTTATACAATAGTCTCTGTCGTGGGGTTGTCATGCCAAGGAGAATAGGAACAGGTCAGGGGTATCTTGCCGCGGAACCGGATATAGTCCAGGAAGTGCGTGCAGTTCAGTGGCTGCTGGACAAAATCAATGGAAGTAACAAGGTGGAGACCTTCGTATTGGCAATCCCCGGTACTTTTGACCGGAAGTGGAGCCGAGACGTTTGGAAAGAGGCAGTGAAAGAAGTCCAATGGGATCCCCCTGCAGATAGTCGAGTCAATCCCAGCCCCGGCCCCCCACGAGAAGGAAATGCTGTCTTTGATCTCTGCATACGCGTGCGCCAAATGTTCGAGGCCTACAATAACAAAACGGACCCTATGGACGAGATAGGACGTCTGCATATGCAGGGCTGCGTCGAAACTGTGGCGTGCCTTGTATTCTATGCCGATGTCCCACTCGGTTGGTTCGAACGAGTGGAAGAGGTGCTCAGCGAGTTGGGCAACAACGACCAGATCAAGAAACCATCGACGATCAGAACTAACCCGTCATTCGCCGTCCGCTGGACATGCCTCACGCTCGTATCCATTCAGCAGATGGTGATGGTTGAAGGCAACAGGGTGCGGGAGCTTGCGGGATTTGCTGTGAGCGGAATTGCACGCTTCCAGTCGGATTATGGCTCCCCAGACCCAGCTGCATCGAATGGCGCCCACAGGATCGACGAGTATCTGAGGACGGCATGGGAGCATGTCGAGACTCTATATCAAGCATTCGAGCCCTGGGACCAGAGCAAGTCTAGCGAGGAAATCAGGAATATCCTAGGCGACTTTGAACCACAGATCTCGGAGCTGGAACGAATTCGAAAGGATGCCGATGGCATGGACGACGTCGACTGGCGGATCTCCCTTCTCCAGGATGCGATGGGCGAAGCCACTCACATGTTGATTCAACGCCTCCCCGGCGTGACATTTGACGAGTTAAAGCAGTCCGGACCCATTCCGATCAGAGAGGCCTTTGATTTCCCCCTCATTGGGAACACCCCCATTACGCCACCATTCATATTCCCCGGACAACAGCTTCAAGGCCTATTTGCACTGGGTCGGGGGTTACGTCATATCGTCGAAGGACGGAATCTCGAGAAACACAAGGAAACCCTCGAAAGCTTGGAGTCCATTGGTAAAATCCCCATCCCTCTGCGTAGACTCAACCACCTGATGAAACGGCAACTTTCGCGTCTGCAAGACTTACGCGATGGTGGCGGTTTCGGTTTTACAATGGAACTTTTTTTCCTCGCACTTAGACAACTTTCATCCTCATCATCACCCGAATTGAAGCGGGTAGTTTATATTGGTACTTTCAAGGCTATTACATCCAGCTGGGCGAACATCAAAGACCCATCTGGGACGCAGCGAGTTTTACTCAATCTCATTTGTGATCTCGTTATCCCTCACCGTGGTGTCTTTTCTGACTTTTCCTACCCCGACTATATCGTGGACGAGCTGCTGGAATTTGTAGGAACGATGGTCGCTGGACAAAGAGACTCACAGACGCATATCAACGAGGCAGTGCAGGAACTTCGCGACGGGGACTGCATAGATGAGGATCTCCGGGACAGTGTGTTGGATGCCATCACTCCGCCCCCAAATCCCGCATCAAATGCGCCGTGACACCTCTCCTTAAACCCACGCGTCAGCAAGCCATTATTGCCTTGCTCGCATCGGGCTTTCTCCAGTACCGTACGATTCGCCATACATGTGCAACTAACTGCGATATGAAATCCTACTTGATTGGCGCTAATCCTACTGCCAGTAGAGCCGTTGCTCAATCAATGCAGCGCTTGACCGCCCTCATGCGTGCAAGTGGAAAAGTACCGTCAGGCGGTCATGGTCGGGGCCCATTTTGACCGAACTCCTGAATATAGGACTGAAATACCGTCCTTCATCAGTGTCTTTCCCACAGGGATATGGGATATGAAGATCCGTCCCACAGGGGTGTAACTGTAACACATCACAACTACAACGACGCAGATTCTCGGGCATTTGTCCAAAAACCCAATGGACTATATACATTGGATCATACAGAATGTACAAAACCCTAAATACAAGCTTATAAACACAATCCGCATAGCCTTAACCTGGAACACAATATTGCCAGATCAAATCAATAATCTTCTCCAACACCAGATCTTTCTGCTGCAACGTGAATCTGATCGGAAACGTCCCGGTAACAAAGCTGTGGATGTCCTGGTGTACACTATCCCTGCGGCCAGAGTTGACATGCCTATCCATGGCCGACTGAACGTCATTGGATGATACATTGCCAGGAGTAGTCCTAAATATATCATCCAGGATAACGGTGAGGTCTATGATGTAGCCCATCACACATCGGACATTCCTCTGGCTGACGTGCGCGAGACTTGAGACAGACTAACAACACTTTTCTGTGTCCACTCACCTGCCTCGGTATACATCGTAGACCCATTCAGCGAAGTCACTATGGGGAATATGATTCCTCTTTTATGATTCGCTTAGAGAACACGCACCTTGACGGCACGCTGGCAGCGGTCTCAGCCAAGTCCTTGACGATATGAGACATCTTTATCTTGAATCCGGGGTCAGAAAGATGCTGATCTCTGTGAGTAAATTAAACCAGTGAAAATATAGGAAGAGCTAACTCTGTTCCTGTCTATCAGGTTCCATATGTCGACGATATCGGTGTGAATGACGTATACACAGTCCTTGAAGGGTTGACCAGCGAAGTCGAGACTAGACCACAGACCACGCCAGTATCCTAAGGAAGTATGTAGGTGTCAGTAGTGGCTTGAATCAGTGAGGTCGTATACTCGCGGCTTCGCCCGATTCTGTAAACCAGATATATAAACGAGACGAGATTCGGCAGAAAATCCACATACTCGATGGAGGCTTGAATGAAAATGCCTCGATGAACTCTCAACGCGGCAGACCATAAGAGAGGCACGGGGGCAATCCGTGGCTTCGATACTTGTGAACTCGACCGCGCAGGGGCAGAGGCAGTACGTGTACGGGAGCCTGTCATAAACCTGTCCGTGGTCACAACAAGATTTTCGACCAAATGCCTAAATTGTAGATTGACTACGAATAAATCAAGTGGTTAGAGCATAATTCCACAATAATAAAGAGGGCAAATACCTGAGACAATTTCTGCTGGCACATCCCTGAGTTCCCTACGGAACAGGGAACGGCATGACTGGTCGACCCGTGCGCGGGCGCTGGACATCGCAGAGCTCCCGCCTTCAATTAGGACTACCTGGTCGAATTTAGTAAATGCGACAATTACAGGCGCTACGCCTGCTATTAGCTGAATGTGTGAGCCCCGAATTAGCACAATTACCTCGTCTCATGCCCAGAATCTCGTCAACTCCTTCTCCGATGCTTCCGCTGATAATGTCGGATGTTGGGACACATATCCTGAATCAAGCGTTTCAATCAAACCGAAATCAGGGACATTTGAGCATGGATTCTCTACCACACTGCGTGAAGTCTTTCATCATTGGCACGGCCCGGATCGGTCCGATATGAAATAAAATCTCGGATAGCGTGCAGGTTGTCGCCAGGTCCAAATCCAGGGCTCTCGTGGATGATAAGATAACGATTATCATCCGGTTGAATCTCGTAGTTAATATCTGGTCTTCCTGGTGCCGACTGATTTCCAGAATGTGAACAAGATAAGAACGAAGTAGGACAGAACACAGACCGGCATGTTCACTTTGAAGACTGTATTGATGAGCGAGGATTTGCCCGAGCCTTTCTGTGATCAATAACGGTATCGATTTGACCTGAATTTGGCTGAAAGTTGCATGAATGTACCTTTCCCACCACGAGAAGCCTAAATCTACGGGGTATGAGTGCCAGTGGGACGTTGTTTAGATGCCAGAGTGGAGCCACATACGTGCGATGATTGGAGAGCACTTGCCGCATCGTTGAAGCGAGTGATCGGGTACCCGCCTTCGGGTGCGCTTTTAAGGCGGTTATTGAGGTTTCAAAGTCCAGCCAAGCATCACTCTCTCACCTGGGTTCGGCATTCTGGGAACGGAATCGTTACGCCCACCGGGTGTTAACGTCCGGGCCCTTCTACGGTCCTGGGAAGATGACCTTTCCAGAGTCTGGGGCATAGATCGCGTTCTAGAGCGGGAAATTGAACTTGAACTTTCTGTATGTGTTGGCTGGCGTAAAGGTGGTGTTCGGCTGCGAGGTCGGGACAACGCGGGCATGGAGGGCACAGAGGCACTTGGGGGTGGTGTCGGTAACGCGGTGGAACTCTGAGCCCTCTGGGTCATCGGTGCGCTGGGAGGCGCTGGCGGTTTATGCACGTCAGGTTTACTGGCGAAGCAACCCATGGGGCAATTGAGGGGTCCCGTCAGGCAATGGGAGTCAGTTTATGAGAGGGTCGCGGGTACACACGGGGTCCCAGCACGCTGCAACCTAAATGTCGGTTAAGGAGTCTGACATGCCTTTGCCGTGCAGCCAGCGTCGAGGAAATGATGGTTCATTGGGTGACGTCACGGTAGCGGTTGAACCGTTTTGGGTTTGGGTAGTAACATGTTGAGATTATTCTAACACCCTTGGTCCTAAATCTTTAAAATCTGATTGGCCAGCTGAGACTGCCTGAATTAGGATACAATTTTGACGGCCTCGAACCAGTTAGTGTGCCTGAGTTTTCTTGCTACGTTACGTACAGTGGACAAGCTCTCGGGACGACATTCCTCGTATTATTAAATCACAAGAACTTTTTCTAAAATTACAGCAGCCAAACTTTTGAAGACGTCGGCATGCACGCTCACGCAATAGCTTTTGTACAAGCCGGGGCGCGGCACCGGGATGTAGGAGACGAAGTAGGCAAGTCGCCACGGTTGGACCGGGATGGACGGCGCAATCGTCTTGATGCGTGATGCACGTTGCGTCCTTGACCCGTTTCTCCACTAGCTTGGGCGCTCTCAGGCCTCAGGAATTGATTCCATCCCGACGAAGCGGCGATCTCGATCCTGCGGATGGAACCTTCCTTTAAGCCGCCAATCTAGCGGCAAGCGCCAAGAGAGAAAGCCCCTATATCGAAGATTACGGCCAGGAAGCTGCACTGCACTGTGGTTAACCAAAACCATGACCGGTCATGACCACTCACCTGCATGTGAAGACGAGACACTCTGAGGGTGAACAAACATTCAAGTCCTGGGTCAGACTCGCATATACAGTATGTGCACCACTACGCCCTCTTGTATGTCGGTGGGACATGTGACCTCTGTGGCGGCATCGAAAAGCGCGTTGTCCGAGTCGCATGCTTGTGGCGCGCATCACGCATCCGTGAATGGTTTGGCGCAGACCCATTTCCAGCCGAAAACGGACAAGAGAATCATTTTCAATATGGACAGGTTAATATACGCTCAGTACAGTAACCAGACGGAGAATCCACAACCATGTAGTTTAAAAAAAACCTACCAAAAGGTCGCATGGCCACCGACTTTGGAATCGAAAGGTACACGTGCTGGAGTGGGGTGAGTAAGTAGGTGACAGGCGTTCCCTCTCATTGGCGGCACGTGTAGGTCAAGTGATAAGAGTGTGAATAAGATCGGAGCGCAGTAAGCGCGAGGGAGAAGCGGCACACACAGTACAGGAGTGGGGACACCCACTCGCTCGTGTATTGATATTCTGCGGGGCGACGGTAATATATGAGAACGGGACGCGGATAGTACTGATAAGGGATCCCGGACTTTGTCATACGGGCCCGTGCGCGTTGTATATTTGTCCTACCGTACATACTCTCAACAGTAGGTGCCTCATTCCCACGCACTGTAGACTGCGGGAAGATGACAACCTTACTGGAGCGCCCACTTGTGAACGCGGCAACGAGGAAACCAACTCCTGTGGTTGCGATCTTGTCGGCTATGCGGAGTGTCGGACGTGAGCGCCGGTGAGCCCGGGACGGAACAGTCGGGTGCTCCGGACCTTGGTTAGATAAGGACTATCCACATACGCCTCCGAGTCATATGCCCATGCCCATACCAACGCGGTTTTACTAACGCGACCGTGAAGAGTTAGAGTAGTACATATGCATTGTCTCCCAAAGACAACAACCAAGGGCACTTGCTCGAACTCACCAATCTATCATCCTAAGATTGTTACACGGAGTGCCACGTGTTGGCTGTCTCCAATATTTGAAAATCATGAAGGTGATAACTGCTGCATAGCACTTGGATGTCACGAAATTGCCATTGCATTATATGAAAGAATTGGTAGAAACAAAAGAACCTTCAGATCCGCTACCATTAACAGCGCAAAGAGACCTTGACTCGCTAATGCTGGCCTTGCAGCATCGCGCATGCGCCGCTAGAGTATATTGACACGTTCACTCTACACACACCCGATCGAATAGTGGCGATACGAAGAGCAGGGCTGTATGAATAGTGACATCACTTTTCAAATTATGCACGAGTCACTTCTATGCCCCTTTTCAGGTCAATTAACGTGCGCCTTGAGTACTGCACCAACATTCTATACATCGTAGCCCTGGTGCGGGGAAGGAGTGAAGGAAAAGGCTGATAACTGATAAGCGCGATAAACTGTTATCGTTGCTTAGTCATGTGCATATCCGAGTCGGTTACGTCCGACCGTCGTTTCGTTTCGGAGGTTTGTTTACGCGCTGTCGTTGACAGAACTTTTCGTACTAGCGAGTGAGTGCCCTACGAAGAGCATGCCACGCACTTGGAACGGGGGTAGTGGTTTCTTCTCCCTTTATATCTTCCGGCCCACTCCTCGTGGTCGTGCCAATGATGACCAGAGCTACAAATCAACCCGATCTGAGTGCTCTCGAACAGGGACTTCATGGTAGGTCCTGGGACCTTCCCTTGTCCGTTTGTCTTGTTATTTCGAACTGCTAATGGCTTTCTATACGTTGAATCAGAAAGAGTCCCAGTGCCCGAGGAATCAGTCGAGGCACGACCTGAAGAACACTCTGAACCTGGTGCGTTTCTCGTCCCCGTTGCCACTGTTGCTCCCATTTATATCTGTTGATTCTACAACATTTCCAGCGCGACTACATTAATAACAAATCCCCAATGGCCCTACCAGAACCCGCTCTCAAACGAGGTGCGACCTCTCGTCCAAAATTTGCGTCTCTCGTTATACATTAGTCTCCGTCGTGGAGTTGTCGGGCCAAGGAGAATAGAAGCAGGCCCAGTTCAGGAAGTGCGTGCAGTTCAGTGGCTGCTTGAAAACCCCAATGGGAGCTACAAGATGGAGACCTTCGTACTGGCAATCCCCAGCACTTTTGACCGGGAGTGTAGCCAAGACGTTGAAAAGAGATCGTGAATGAAGTCCAGTGGACCCCCCCCCCCCCTGCAGATACTGGGACCAGAGCAAGACTAGAGAAGAAATCAGGAATATCCAAGGCGACTTTGAATTACAGAACTCGGAGCTGGAACAACTTCCAAAGGATGCTGACGGCATGGACAACGTCGACTTGCAGATCGCCCTTCTCCAGGAAGCGATGGACGAAGCCACTCACGTGTTGATTCAACGACTCCCCGGCGTGCCATCCAAGTTTACCGAGTTAAAGCAGTCTGGACCCAGTCCGATAAGGGAGGTTTTTGATTTCCCCCTCGTTGAGAATACACCCATCACGCCACAATTCATATTCCCCAGACAGCAGCTTCAAGGCCTATTTGCACTGGGTCGAGGGTTGCGCCATGTCGTCGAAGGACGAAATTCCGAGAAACATAAAGCAGCCCTTGAAAGCTTGGAGTCCATTGGTAAAATCCCCATCCCTCTGCGGCCGACTCAGCCACCTGATGAAACGACACCTTTGGCGTCTGAAAACCTTACGCGGTAGCGGCGGTTTCGGTTTTACAATGGAGCTTTTTCCCCTTGCGCTTAGACAACTCTCATCCCCATCACCACCTGAATTGAAACGGGTTATCTATATCGGTACCTTCAGGGCTATCACATCCGGCTGGGAGAACAACAAAGACCCTTCTGTGACACAGCGAGTTTCGCTCAATCCCATTTGTGATCTCGCTATCCCTCACCGTGGTGTCTTCTCTGACAATTCATACTGTACCCCGAAGACATCGTGAACGAGCTGCTGTAATTTGTAGGAACGATGGTCGTCGGACAAGGAGACTCGCAGACGCACATCAATGAGGCAGTGCAGGACCTTCGAGATGGGGACTGCATAGATAAGATGCCATCACTCCACCCCCGAATCCTGCATCGAATGTGCCATGACACCTCTCCTCGACCCACACGCGTCAGCAAGCCATTATTTGCCTTGCTCGCACCAGGCTCCCTCCAGTACCATACGATTCGCCATACATGCGCTCAGGCTCAAGTTTCCTCCTTTTTCCTTCGAGTATCCTCCTATACCATAAATGGTCTAGCCGTCACCAAGTACGCGAAACTCGTACCTGCAGCCTATGATTTCTTATTATGAAGCATAATTCCTTGAGGAATGCGCTAGATCAGAAGAGAGAGGTGTCACTTATGTTGTTACTACTGTATGGGGCATGAAATTCAGATACTCGGTGATATTTGCTCCCCACTTTTAGTTTAGGACGTCCATTTGAGGATACAGTATACTCCGATAGATTAAAACCTCATTAGGTCTCCCTCAAATGCAACGGTCCTCCCCTTGTTCTCAATAATACCTACATACCCTTTCTGAGATCACCTTATACCCCTGACGTGCTTCTGTCACCCGAAGCTCGCCTGAGCTACCAAATGGTTTGTATTTGTTGGCTCTGCGTCTTGAATCTTCGTACTCTGGTCTTCGCCTATCTTGTTAACAACCTTAGAGACTCGCGAACCGCAGCACACTCACTAACATGTCATCAATAAAATTACCAGACTCTTTTGATTTATTTCGCTCCAGAATCACTTTCGAGTCGTCGCCGGGGTCATCTCTTAGGCGGAAGTCGGAAGTCGGAAGATCGCATATGGCATCCTTGCGTGCGCTGTGGCAGCACGTATCTTGTATTCAGAAAACATTGGCATTGGGCAGCATTTGTAGACACGTGAAAGTCCCGGGGCATCCGTGAAGCTTCAGTGAGTGCGGGAGTAGCAAGGGAACTGAGGGCCCACTGCGGCGCTGTGAGAACACCCGCGCAGACGAGCAGGAAGGCCAAGAGGGTGTCGTCGTTAAAGAGATATCAGCTGGAGCTGCACCCGGGGGCGGGGAGCCCAGTGAAATGTAGCTTGTTGTTATGGTGTGTCGGAAAGCGGTGATGGAGGTGATGAAGGACATGGTATTGATTTTGATTGAGGGGCGAAGTTAGGATGAAGGGTGAAAGAGAGGGGTGATATTACTGACGCGACAGCGGGGTAGTTGTCGAAACGTGGTAGCTACGAACTGCTCCATGGCGGCTTCGTGCTCATCGAGCGTAGCGTGGGTAGGGCCCACATTTGTGGGGATTTTTGAAGCGTTGGCAATGGCGTTGGAGGATAAGGTAAGAGATAAGACACAGGAGAGGAGAAAGGGGCGGACAGAGAAATTAAGACTTCAATCGAAATCCTCTTCGTCATATCATAGGCTTTGATGAGAGACATTTTGGTAACGGATGAAACGGACGGTGGAGGGGTATGATCTTCAAGACAAGAGAAGATGTAGAGGGTCTTTTAGTAACGAGGAAAGGGAGAGGAGAGGGGCGTGTAGACGCAAGGGAGTATTGTCAAAAGGTGAAGAGTTGATGTGGACAGTGGACAGAACAAGGACTAGGGGTGGAAGACATACAGGTGACGAGTGAGGAGCTTGAGGTGATAGTTGATCGTCATCAGGTCCAACCCCCGATAGATATGGGGACACAATATCGTCGGATCAACACAATAATCTTCTCCAAGACCAGATCTCCCTGAGCCTTAAATCTGATCGCGAATGTCTCCTGAACAAAGTTGCGGATATCCCGGTGAATCCTATCCCTGAGGCCAGAGCCAACGTGCCTATCCATGGCCGACTGAACATCGTTCGTTGACACATTGCCGGAGGTCGTCCTAAATATGTCATCCAGGATAACAGTGAGGTCGACGATGTAGCCCATTACACATCGAACATTCTCCTGGCTGATATGCGAGAAAGAGACTGAGACAGATCAACGACACTTCTCTGTTCACTCACCTGCCCCGATATGCACCGTGAACCCATTCAGCGAAGTCACTATCCAGAATTTGATGCCTCTTCTGTGATAATTTGTGTGTAACACACGTACCTCGAAGGCACGCTGTCAGACAATTCAGCCAAGTCTTTGACGATGTGAGACATCTTTCCCTTGAATCCGGCTTCAGAAAGATGCTGATCTCTGTGAGCAGCCTAAACAAACAGAGCGATAATGAGTACTAACTTTCTTCCGGTCTTTCAAGTTCCATATTTCGACGATATCGGTGTGAATGACGTTTACGCAGTCCCCGAGGGGTTGATCAACGAAGTCGAGACTAGACCACAGGCC
>Ga0307510_10003470_pt1 | contig 18348 bp, 16 predicted proteins | sample 12_EM_MG_FD_207224 | JGI IMG/M metagenome (GOLD analysis project Ga0307510, IMG submission 207224) | Populus trichocarpa ectomycorrhiza microbial communities from riparian zone in the Pacific Northwest, United States - 12_EM | ecosystem: Host-associated > Plants > Roots > Unclassified | place...
CCGCCCGTAGCGAGCGTCTCATCAAGAAGGCACAGGAACGGCTGCACGCGATAGAGCAGGGTACTTCGCGGTTCACCGACGACGAGCCGTTCGTAGTCCCCGGTATGAGCAGTCATCCTGCCGGCGCACGTCTGTATCAGCCTGATGTATCGATCGTCGCCCATACAAAAAAGCCGCATACGCTGCTCAAGAGCGATGGCAGTGTCGCCGAGGGGGTCGTGCCATCCGTTCGTCCACCCACGGGAACCGAATTCACCAAAGAGTTGAACACGCTGAATGTGATGAGTGAAAACATCACTGTGCGCAAATTTCTCGCCAACGATGCCATCCGCACCCGGCCGGAGTATGGATTCACTGCTGATGACATCGTGGGCGTCGAGTGGAGCTCATCGATGAATTCAACACCGGGAGATGCCACGGGTGTCACCGTCCCGGCCCTGGTCATGGTTATGACGTGTCACTATCTCGTCGTGCCCGGTGAAATCATCTACGAGCACCTGGGCTCGAAGGACAAAAAGCTGGTCGGCGTCGAGGGCGCCTTGCACGGATTCGATGCGTGCAAGCCGGAGTATGGCGATACCGTCAAACGGACATTCGACTACGTGGATGGCTGGCTGTCGCAGCCCGGTCGGTTCTAGGTTCGCCCGAGCAGTTTGACCGCATCCCGGGCGAGCGACATGTCGCTTACCCGGACACTGGGCAGCAGCGTCTTCTGCACGCCCAGTGAGAGATTGAGATCCTGCATGTAACGCAGGCGCTCATCCGCCAGGACGAGGTCTACCGCGAAGGAGGCATGCTTCTGGAAGAACTCCCACTGCGCCAGGGCTTCCTCCTGCTCGTTCTTTTTCCCGAGTGCCGTGGCGCGTGCAGCCAGGTACTCATCGCGGGACTGCGGACTGGATATGAAGCGGTACAGCTTCCCATAGGCCGCCAGTGTTCTCACCAAGACAGCGCGCTTGTCCCGAACCGCGCGACCGGATGCATAGGAAGCCTGATTCGTATATTCAGCGAGGCCGTCCCAGAAATTTCCGCCCGCCAGTCCGTGTACGGCGTACCGGTCCGCCTGGCCCAGGTAATCCAACTCCGACGGTCCGGCATCCACGACCTTGGCAACGACCGCCCGAAACACATCCGCGCTGCTGCCAACATTGACGAACCGGATCTTGTCAGGGTCCACGTTGTTCTTGCGCAGCAGCGCCACCGTGATCGTATGCAGCAGGGCTCCCAGTGACCCCACGCCGACCGTGCGTCCCTCGAGATCCTTCAAGGTCCTGATCTCGGGACGGCAGGAATAGATCAGGTGCAGCAACAGTACCTCGGAACCCGCCAGGACCTTCAGATCGCCGCCGCGCTCAATGGCGGGCAACACCTGGCCGAACCCTGAAGCCGTGCAGATGTCAGCCTGGCCGCTCAACAGCGCGCCGATGATCTTCGATCCGTCGCCCACACTGAGGTAGCTCGGGGCCAGCCCCATCTGCTCGAGATAGCGCTTATCCTTCATCAGTTGCTGCAGGGTGGCGGCGAAATTGCCCGAGGTATTGACGATGGTCACCGGATCGGCCGACCCTGTGGCGCCCTTGCGGCTGCACGCGGCGGTTGCCAGCGTCGCCGCCGCCAGAGCGATTGCCTGGCGGCGCCCGATTGGTTGCAAACCCATTTCGCCTCCAGCAAAAGGCTTCAGGACAGAAGTTTCAGGGCATCCTGCGCGAGCGACATGTCGGCAACGCGCTCGAAGGGCAGCATCACCTTCTGCACCTTGAAGTCGAGGTTGGTCTGTTGCATGTAACGGACGCGCTCGGGCGACAGGATGAGGTCGGTGGCAAAGGGTTTCGTGCTCTGCAGCCAGTTCCATTCATTCATGTGCTCGCGTTCGGGTGCGTTCGGGAACACTGTCTTGCGAGCCTTGACGAAGGCGTCCCGGGCGTCAGGTTGTTGGACGAAGCGGAACAGCTTGGCGTACGCCGCCAGGACCTTGACGAGTTGCTCGCGTTTCGCCTGGATGACGCGATTGGAAGTCCATCCGGCCTGGTACGTAAATTCCGGCAGCTCGATCGACATGTTGCCGTTCGGCAGCGCGTGCACGTTGTAGGAGGCGGCGTCGTGGTAGTAGGACGCGGGACCCACACCGGCATCGACCGTTCCTGCGATCACACCCTTGAACACGTCCGTGTTGGAACCGATGTTCACGAAGCGGATCGTGCTCACGTCAACGGAATACTTGCGCAGCAGAGTTACCGTCAACTGGTGGTCCAGTGCCCCCAGCGACCCGACACCGATCACTTTACCTTCCAGGTCCTTCAGTGCCTGGACATTGTCCTTGCCGCTGTAGAGGGCCAACATGGGGACCAGCGTCGCGGCATTGATGATCTTGATATCCGCTCCGCGCTCTACCGCGGGGAAAATCTGCGAAAAGCCGGACATGGGCGATATGTCGACCGATCCACTGTAGATGCCGCCCAGGATCTTCGAGCCATCCGCCATCGCGACCACGTCGGCATCCACGCCGAATGCCTCGAGAAACTTCTGCTGCCGCAGCAGCTCCCACATCGTGAGATTCACACCGGCCGTGGTGGCGATGTGCACCTGGCGACTGGAGCCCTGCCTGCCGCAGCCCGCCACCGCCAGGAGCGCGGTTCCGGACACGAGCACGTGGCGGCGTGAAAAGCGACCGGTCGGCTTGCTAATGGACATCACCGGAAATCCCCCTCAATTGGCTCGACTTTCCCGAGCGTAGCGGATCAGCGCCGCCGTGCGGTACAGGCCGTGTACAAACTTTCCATAGGGCAATGTGAGAAACAGCGTCAGCACGAGCGCCAGATGTAGCAGCAGCAGCGGTCCCATTGCCACGCTGTCGCGCAGCGCCAGCAACGCGAGCCCGGTCAGGCTCGTCAGAACCAACAGCAATATGAACGCGCGATCGAGACCCTTCTGGTCCGTGTCGACGGTGGCGGGATTGCGTCGTTCACGCAAGGTCCACAGCCCGATCGGGCCCACCACCAGGCCGATCCCACCCACGAGGCCGAGCAGTACCGGCAGGCTCCACAGCGCATACGGTGCCTCGCGGTGCAGCGCGATGTGGTACAGGGAAGCAACACACGTGGACGCAAAACACAACACGAAGCCGTAGAACGTGAAATGGTGAAACCACCTTCGCCAGGGTGTTCGCACGCTTTCATCGAGAGTGCAGCTCTCACCGGAACCGTGCAGATACTTCAGCGTGAACGCATCCCGCAAGCCGTTCAGGATCGAGCCCCCCGGGCCCGGGTCCGGCCCATCCCCGAGATCCCGTACGTAACGTGTGATGGAAATCGTCATCGCCGCGACCACCAGTATGAACACGCTGCCGAAGGCGGTCACCATAACTTCATGTGGGATGACGCTGTAGAAGCTTCCGGGATGCCCTGTACGGCCCGCAGATGCGGTCGCAACCCACATCAGGACAAACAGCACCGTCGCGATGCTCAGCGCCGTCTCAACTGCGCGCAGCCTGAACGCCGCACCGAGCACCGGCGGCCAACAGTATTTCTCGTAGGAGCGCAGCCGGATCTTCGCCAGTGTCAACGGCACGTTGACCGCAAAGATATGCGGCGGAGAATACTGACAGGCGTGAATGCATTCAGTGCAGTTGTGACACAGGTTCGCGAGCAGATTCATGTCCGCTTCCGCAAAGCTCATCCGCCGTTCCATCGCGGGGAAGACTGCGCAGAAGCCTTCGCAGTAGCGGCATGCGTTGCAGATGGTCATCACCCGCTCGCCTTCGCGGATCAGTTCGTCCGAGAGCATTGATTCGCGGCCCCCTTGCCCGCGATGCATCCAAATGCAGTTCCAATCATCATCCCGACTCCGGCGACATATCCTTCACCGAGAATGTTGCCGGCCATGATTTCGCCCGCGGCGAATATGTTGTTTGCAGGACTGCCGTCCTCCATGAGGACACGCGCCTCCCCGTCCACTTTCAGTCCCAGGTAGGTGAAGGTGATGCCGGGCCGCAGGGGATAACCGCTGAACGGCGGCGTATCTATGGGCAGCGCCCAGTGACTCTTGGGCGGAGTCAGTCCCACCGTACTACAGTCATCGAGCGCTGTGTGATCGAAGGTGCCCGGGCGCACGGCGGCATTGTACTGTCGCACGGTTGATTCCAACGTGTCGGCGGGCACTCCGAGCCGGCTCGCGAGCTCGGCCAGCGTGTTGGCCTGCAACGCCGGAAATACCGATGGCATGAACCGGCCCACCGACTTGGAGTCGATGATGACATAGGCAATCTGGTCGGGTTGGCTCGCCACCAGGCGTCCCCAGATGGCGTAGCGTTTCGGCCAGAAGTCCTCCCCCTCATCGTAGAAGCGCGTGCCGAATTTGTTGACCACGATGCCGAGCGACACGCAGTCCAGGCGTGTGACGATGCCGCCATCGAACTTGGGTGCCCGGGCATCGATGGCCACGGCGTGGCACTGCTTCGCATCTCCAACCTGCTGCGCTCCCTGCGCAAGCATCATTTTGAGCACACCGCCTTTGTTGTAGGAGGTGCCTCTGATAATGAAGTTGTCCGCTGCGGCGCCCCAGATTTCCTTCAGCCATTCGAGGTTTGATTCGAAGCCGCCGGCGGCGAGGACCACGGTCCTGGCGCGGACCGTGATGGAGGTAGCGCCAATACGGGCCTTGGCGGACCGGAATACTGCGTCAATCATCTCGATGTCGATGACTTCGGCGTCATAGATGACTTCGACACCCAGACGCCTGGCTGCGGCATATTCGCTGTTGATCAGCGCCTTGCCGCCGCCGAGGAAGAAAGCATTGGTCCGGCCGAGTTGCAGCGTGCCCCGCAATGAGGGCTGAAAGCGCACGCCCAGGCTCATCAGCCATTGTGGCAACGTCGCCGAATCCCTCACGGCCTGATGGGCCAGTTGCTGATCGATGCGACCTTTCGTCACACGAACGAGGTCCGCGATGTATTCCGCCTCGGTGTATGCCTCGGTGAGGACGGCGGTCGGGGCATCGTGCATGCACCGCATGTTTCGCGTGTGCCGGCTGTTGCCGCCGCGAAGCTCGCGCGGCGAGCTTTCGAGAACGAGCACGCGCGCGCCTGCCTGACGCGCACAGATCGCAGCACACAGACCGGCATTTCCCCCGCCGATAACGAGCACATCAGTGTCGATAGACAGGGTGGATTCCTCAGTTGGAGGGCGTGCCTGGCAACGAATCGTCCCGCAGCGCGCGCAAGGACTTGTCGGACAGTCCCGAGGCGGCATGCTGGAGCATGCTGATACGGATCTGCCGTGCGCGGCTCATGTGCTCGCGGGCAATCCGCTCGGCCTTGTCAGGGTCGCGCTGGCGGATGGCTTCGATCAGCGCCTCGTGCTCACCGACTGCTTCCAGTCCGCGACCGGGCACGGACATGGTGGTGTCTTCAAACCGGCGCACCCATTCGTGTATGCGGCGCATGAACTCCTGCAGCAGCGAGTTGCGGCCGGCCTGGCAGATGGCCTCGTGGAATTCGATGTTGAGTTGGATCATGGCTTTGCGCTCGCCCGCGGCGGCGGCGGCGCGGATGCGGTCGTTCAGCCAGACGAGCCGATCCAGCTCCTGCGGGAGGATTCCCTGCGCGGCGAGGCGGGCGGACAAGCCGTCCAACATTTCGCGCACCGCGTAGACTTCCAGGATCTCTTCGCGCGTGATCTCAGCGACAACGAGGCCGCCCCGAGGGACGCGGGTGGCCAGGCGTTCCGACTCCAGCTTCAGAATCGCTTCGCGAATGGGCGTCCGGCTGCGACTGAAGATCTCGGCGAGTTGGATCTCGCCAAGGGGCTGCCCGGCCCGCAGGACCCCGTGCAGGATCGCTTCGCGCAGGGTCATGTGCACCGCCTCGGCGGCGTTATGGTGGTCGCGGTACTGCTTCCACAGATCCGACAAGGCGGTATTTGCGCTCTTTGCGCGGGGACGAGTCGTGGTTTTCCTGCTGGCCATTGCCGGTCCTTTAGTGTTCGGGTCTCAATACAGACTCCAGGTGATGAGCCGCTCTTCGGTCATCTCCTGAATGGCGTATTTTGGACCCTCGCGCCCGAATCCGCTGTCTTTCACGCCGCCGTACGGCATCACATCCACGCGGCTGCTGGATGTTTCATTGACGTGCAGCGTCCCGACCTGGAGCTGGCGGGCGGCCTTCATTGCCGTATTGATGTTGGTCGTGAATATTCCGGCGGCGAGCCCGTAGGGAGTTGCGTTGATTTCCGTCAGCGCGGCGTCCAGGGAATCGTAGGCAAGAATCGAGATGACGGGTGCGAAAATTTCATTGCACATCACGCGCATGGTTGGAGTGACGTCAACCAGAATGGTCGGATAAAACAGCGCACCCTCGCGCCGTCCGCCACAGAGCTGCCGAGCGCCTTGCTGGACCGCTTCCTTCACCCAGTCAGCCGCGCGCTCGGCTTCCAGGGCACTGATCATGGGACCGACGAGCGTCTCAGGGTCCCGAGGGTCACCGACGCGGGCTTTGCCAGTCGCCTCAACGAGAGCCTGGGTGAAGCGATCGACGATCGTCCGGTGCACATAAAGACGCTGAACGGATGTGCAAACCTGTCCCGCCTTGCGAAAACTGGCATTCACACAGCGCGGGACCGCTCTGTCGAGGTCGGCGTCTTCACAGACCAGGGTGGCTGAGATGCTTCCCAGCTCGAGCTGCGAGCGCCGCAGACCTATGGCCCGCTGGATGATGGCGCCGACGCGCGTGCTTCCCGTGAAGGTGTAGAAGCCAATCTGCGGTTCCTGGAGCAGCCACTCGCCCACATCGGAGCCTTCGCCCTGCACGAGATTCAGAAAGCCCGCTGGAACTCCCGCCTCAGCGAGCACCTCGCACAAGATGGCTGCCGTGAGGGGTGTCTGGGTTGCCGGCTTCAGGACGACCGCGTTACCCGCCGCCAGCGCCGGCCCGACCTTGTGGGCTACCGTGTTCAGCGGCGAGTTGAATGGTGTGATGGCGCAAACGACCCCGATAGGCATCCGCAGTGTGAAAGCGAGCCGATGTTCCTGGCCCGGAGCGCCGTCGAGAGGCACCATCTCGCCCGCGATACGCTTCGACTCTTCGGCGCACAACAGGAGAGTCTGAATGGTGCGCGCGATCTCGCCGTCGGCGTCGCTGAGCGTGAAGCCGCTTTCGGCCACGATAGTGGCTTTGATTTCGTCGCGACGGGTTTCAATGAGGGTCGCGGCCCGATGGAGAAACTGGTAGCGCGCGGCCGGTGTGAGGCGCGTTCGCGCGAACGCAGCGGCGGCGACCGAAACCGCTTTCCTGACCTGCTCGCGCGATGCTGCCGCGACGGTGGCAATGGGCTCACCGGAAAACTTGTCGCGCACCTCGAACTGCGAGGCGCCGTCGATCCACTCACCACCCATGAACAGGCGACTGGATTTCATGTTTCGCCAAATCCAATGAATCCAATGGTCGGGGCAGTCATATCAAAGTCGCCACATCGGCAAGGGACGATACATTCCACGACGCAGCCAACAGGCTGCGTGCCTTTGCATCTCCCAGGGCCGGAATCACCAGCTCCAGGAATTTGTCGCTGAGCTCTGCATCCGTCAGTGGATTGTCGGGATCGCCGCGACGCGTCGGTGCATAGGCGCTGAGACTTCGCCCGTCCTTCGTCGTGATCCAGACAGTTGCGGCCCGCTGCTTCGGGTAAACAGCGTCTGCCTGCGGATCGACAGACAATGTCGTGCGACTCATCAAGGACCGCACGGCTGCGTCCTCAATACGCTCCGGCGTAAAGGCTTCCAACCGTGCAGAGCCCGTTGATACGGCCACGCCGACACAATAGGGCAGGCTGAATTGCGCTTCGAACACCGTGCGGGGATTGGGATTGCCGGCCACTTCGAGTGCCTTTGCGTAGGTGGCAATCCGGATGGTCTCGATGTCCCCGGCGGTGAGCTGGTGTTGCGCCCGCAGCTCACGCGCCGCATCGATCGCCGCGAAGGTATGACCGCAGGCCGAATAATTCTTGAACGTCATGGCGCGGATGTTGAATGCATTCACATCTCCGAGCACGCGTGAGAAGTCCGGGTTGTTGCTCATCGCGGCGCCGAAGCCGCGCGGCCCTTCGAGAATATCCAATGTGCCGGTAACACCCTGCTCGGCGGCGAGAGCCGCCATCAGTCCCGTTTCCGCGGCGTGGCCCGAATGCAGCGGTTTACTCATGCTGTCGGATCTGAAGGCCTGTTGCAGACCCGCAGCCAGTGTTCCAGAGGTACCGAGAGCATTCGCGCACCGTTGCGAATCCAACTTCAGGAGGATAGCGGCCGCGGCGGCGGCACCGAACGTGCCGACCGTGCCGGTGGTATGCCAGAAGTTGTAGTGTGTCGGTTGAACCGTCACTCCGATCCGTGTCGACAACTCGTAGCCGGCGACGATCGAGCGCAGGAATGACTCGCCGTTCACATGCCGCTCCTGGCCGATGGCCAGTGCCGCGGCAATGGTCGGCGCGCCGGGATGGTACAGGGCATCCCGATAGATATCGTCGAATTCAATCGTGTGCGCGGCGGAGCCGTTGATCAGTGCCGCGGCGCGTGCAAAGGCCTTGCGCCCGGACGGAATGAGCGTTGCCGATCCAGCGCCCACTTCAGCCCCGAGAGCGGCCGCCAACAGCGTTGCGGGAGGCTGCGCGCCACCTGGGATGGTCGCGGCCATCCAGTCGACCAGGCAACGCGCGGCCGCATGCATGACATCCGCGGGAAGCTCGCGCGTCCTCAGGTCGCAGACGTAGTCCGAAAGCCGCCGCAGAATCATGGCTTCAGTATTGGGTGACATACTGGGACGGATCGATGCGGGCTTCGATGACGAGCGGGCGTGTGAGGTTCGTGCCGCGGGCGACGATGGCCTCGAGTGCCTGTTTCGACTCGACGCGCTCGCCATCACAACCCATCGCTTCCGCCAGTTTCACGATGTCACTGGGCTCGAAGCGCGTACCACTGCTCGGGTAGTTCTTGACCATCTGTTTGAGGTCGATGCGATGCAGACTGTTGTCGCAGAAAACAACAACCAGCACGCCGAGTCCCAGCGATGAGGCGACGCGCAACTCCGACTGGACCATGGCGAACCCACCGTCACCGGTGAAGCACACCACCGGCCGGTCGCGATGTATCAGTTTGGCGGCGATGGCGCTCGGCAATGAAAATCCCATCGAGGACAGGCCGTTCGTCATGAGCAGGGACAGCGGCTGCTGCGCACGCCAACCCTGTCCGACCAACAGTTTGTGAGAGCCGACGTCGGTAGTGGCGATAGTGGTGTCGGGCATCGCTGCGCGTACGGTGTCGACGACGTCGCTCGGGTTCAGCTTGCCGCTGACGCGGCCGGAGTAATATTCGTTGAACAGCTCGGTGCGGTATTTTCCGACTTCCTGCTCGCTCCAGCGCGGCTGGCCGCGGCCGGCGGCGCGGAAGGCTTCCAGTACCGGCGCGATCGCCCCGACGAATTCAACATCGGCGGCGTACACCTGATCGGTGTTGGGGACCGAGTCGATGTGGACTACGGGGACGGTGAGCTGCCAGGGCTTGATCAGCTCGACCGCATCGAAGCCGACCGCGAGAATCAGGTCGGATGAGGCGAGGAAGGACCAGACCTTCTTGTTGCAGGCCATGTCGATCGTGCCTGCGAAGTAGGGGTGATCCTCGGGGAAGATTCCTTTCGCCTTCGGCGACACAACCACGGGCAACCCGAGCTCTTCCGACAGGCGGCGCAAGGCAGCCCCACAGCGGCCGCGCACGGCAGCCATTCCAACCAGGAGCACCGGGCGGCGCGCGCGATCCAACAGGGCAGCCGGACGGGAGGTATCGCCGAACACGGTAAATGCTTCACTGACTTGCGCCGTTGGGGCAAACGGCGGCAGACGCAGATCGCGGTCGGTTGCCTCGGCTGAAAGCACGTTGGCTGCCGTTGTTATGTGGACGGGGCCCGGTCGCTCGGCGGTCGCCAGGCGGAAAGCCTTGCGCATGATCGAGCCGGCTGCCTCCGGCACGATGTGCGTGGCCCACTTGGAAACGGGCGAGAACAGCCGGACATGGTCCACATACTGGTGAGTGAATATCGGCTCGAGCTTCGTGCTCATCTGTCCCGACACGGCGATCATCGGAGTGCGGTCGAGGAAGGCTGTCGCCACACCGTTGACGAGATTGGTCGATCCCGGACCCAGGGTGGATACGCATACGCCGGGCAGGCCGGTGAGCTGGCCGAAGGTGTCCGCCATGAAGGCCGCCGTACCCTCGCGGCAGGCGAGGACGAACTGCAGTCCCTCGCGCCGGCACTGTTCCATCAGCTCGATGTTGGGATCGCCGGGATAGCCGAATATGTAGGGAATCCGGGCCCCCGCGAAGTATTTCGCCATCAGGCTCGCGGTATTGAACGCATCAGACACGGCCAGTCCTCGACATGGGAACGTCTGCACTGTATTGACGCCCCTCCGGGCTGTCAACATACTGCTGTATACAGGCGTACGCAAAGATATGTAATGATTGACAGATGGGTGCACGCGGCATAGCGTCGATGCGGTAGCGCAAAGGGGAAATCGATTGGCCAGATGGTTCATGGGGGCAGCCCTTCTGCTGCTCAGCGCCCTGACGCCTGCAGCCCCCGAGACGGCAACAACGAGCGCCGATCGCTTCTTCGATGCGGCGGGCGTGAAGGTCCATTACCTCGATACCGGCTCCGGTGACCCCGTCATCCTCCTGCACGGCAACGGGGGCTCGGCGCAGGAATGGGTCAAGAACGGCGTATTACAGAATCTGGCGCGCAACTTCCGTGTCATTGCCATGGATGCCCGCGGTCACGGCGAGAGTGACAAGCCCCACGATCCAAAGGCCTACGGCCGGGAGATGAGTCTCGATGTCCTACGACTGCTCGATCATCTGAAGATCAGACAGGCGCACATCGTGGGTTACTCGATGGGCGCGCAAACCGTGGCCCATCTCATCGTGATCGCGCCCGAACGCTTCGAGTCCGCCGTTCTCGGCGGCGCGCCTGGCCGCTTCTATTGGACCGATGAGGATACCCGGCAGGCGGATCGGAACGCGGTCGAGCGCGAGCGGGACTGCATCAGCCGCGGAATGATCGAGGCGCGTGCGCCGGTGGGTGAGCCCCCGATGTCTGATGACGAATTCAAGCGGCGTCAGGCGGCGTGCTTTGCCAATAAAAGCTTCGATCGCTTCGCGCTTGCGGCGGTGGGACGCGGGCAGGTTTCGCAGACAATTACCCGGGAGCAGGCGGCTGCAGCTAACGTTCCTACGCTCGGCATAGTGGGCTCGCTCGATGGGTACGTTCCGAAATTCCAGGAGCTGAAGGGACTGCGCCCCGACCTGCAGCTCGTCATCATCCCGGGCGCCTCTCACGGGACGGCCGCGGCCACCCCGGAGTTCCTGGCCAGCACGCGCGCGTTTCTTATGGCCCATCGGCGGCGCAATTGACGCCCCGCCGCCGGAAGCGGTATATGAAACTGGCGCGTTGAGGGGGTTCGATGACAGACGTTACGGCTCAATCACGGGAATGGCCCGCCAGCATCCGGCACCTGAAGGTTTTTGACAGCGTCGCGCAGCTTCATGGAGTGCAGCGCGCCTCCGAAGAGTGCCACGTTTCCCAACCGGCGGTGACCCAGGCCATTGCCAAGCTCGAAGATCAGATTGGCGTCGCGCTCCTGCAGCGCTGTGCGCGGGGCACGTATCTCAACGAATTCGGTCAGATCTTTCACCGGCGCACCCAACGTTTCTTCGCGCAACTCGAGGAAGCGCTGGTCGAGCTGGGCGTGTCCGGCTCTCCCGTGCCGTTGTCGCGCATTGCCAGCCGCATTTCCAGATCGCAACTGTTGTGTTTGATCTGCGTCGTGGAAACCGGCTCGATGCTGCAGTCGGCGCAGTCGCTGCGCGTGTCGCAGGCCTCCCTGCAACGCTCCGCGCGCGACCTCGAGCGGACTTTGCAGCGCCCTCTGTTCACCCAGACTGCTTCCGGAATCGTGGCTACGCCGGCTGCCGCGGAGTTTGCCCGCCGTGTGAAGCTGGCGCAGCGCGAAATCGAGCTCGGCATCGATGAGGTGGAGACCGCGCAAGGCAACACCGGCGGTGAGATTGTCATCGGTACGATGCGAGTCGCCGGCAGTGTCATGCTGGCTTCGGTGGTCAACGAATTCGCCACTTCCTATCCAACAGCCAACATCCGGATCGTGACCGGCACGCCGAAGGAGATGCTGCGCTCACTGCGCTGCGGCGATGTCGATGCCGTCATCGGCCTGTTGAAAGACCCTGGCGCGACCGACCTGGTACAGGAACCGCTCGGCGAAACGCCGTATGCCGTCGTCGCCCGGCACGGGCATCCGCTCGTGCAGCGCAAGTCTGTGACACTCGAGGATCTGAGCAACTACGAGTGGGTGATCGGCTCAGCGGAAGGCGGCCGTCGCGCCCGCTTCGACTCGATGTTCAGCAATCATCGCAAGCCCATTGTCAGGATCGAGGCCAGCTCGTTGCCCACCATCCGGGTACTGCTGGCGCAGAGTGACCGGCTCACACTGCTGACGTCGTACGAGCTGATGTGCGAGGAAGATACGCTGACGTCCGTGCCGTACTTCGGCCCCATCGAGCCGGTACCCACGTTTGGGCTCACGATGCGGGAAAACTGGCTCCCCACGCAGCGCCAGGCGAGCTTCATCGAGCTCATCGAAAAGCGCATCGTGCGCTCGCTGATGCCCACCCCCGAACCGCAGCGAAACGGCGCAAATCGCTTCACCCGCCCGGTGCCGCAGGTACTCGCGACTCGCTGATACTGAAGTGATGCGTTGGGCCGCGTTTCTTATAGCTCGCGGCGCTGAATCACTGCTCTAATTCCCGGGACCCACCCCCAACGCGGTGACCGTCCCTTGAGCAAATCAACCCCGGTACTGACTCTCACGACAGCCCTGCGCACCCACGGGCACACAGCCGCGCTCAAGAGCGGTGTGGTGCCTGTGGCCGGTGCGAAGTTGGAATTCATCGAGGTCGAACCGCAGATCCTGGCTTTCCGCCGCATGGTGCGCGAAGTCGCCTACGATGTCTGCGAGTTGGCGCCGACGACCTACATTATCGCGAAAGCGTATGGTGCGCCGTTTACCGCCATACCGATCTTCTTCGAACGCCGCTTTCATCACGCGGGCCTGCTGGTCCGCGACGATGCCGGCATTCAGGGTCCCAGGGATCTCGAAGGCAAAAAGGTCGGTGTCCGGGCCTACTCCGTCACAACCGGTGTCTGGACCCGCGGAGTTCTCGTAAACGAGTACGGGTTGGATTCGTCCAAGGTGACCTGGGTCGTGGATGATGAAGAGCACGTCGAAGAGTTGAAACTGCCAGCCAACGTCGTGCACGTGGGTGAGGGGAAGTCATTGGCTTCGATGATGGCGAGCGGCGAAATCCAGGCGGGGTTCGCTGCGAATGCCGGTATCGGTCGCGAAGGGCCGCCCAAGGCGGGCTGGCAGGCCAGGGAGCGCAAGGAAACGGAAAACTATCGCGAGCTGTTTGCCAACGCCGATGAGTTGGGTGCGCAATGGTATCGGCGCACAGGCATCTATCCGATGCACAGCACGCTCGTCATCAAGGACGAGATTCTCAAAGCCCACCCATGGCTCGGGCAGTCGCTGTTTTCGGCCTTCCAGATGTCCAAGCAGCCCTATCTCGAGCGGCTGCGCCGCGGCGAGACGAGTGGAAAAAACGACGCACGCTACATCGAGCAGATGAAGGTTGTCGGTGACGATCCGCTTCCCTACGGGCTGGAGGTCAACCGGCGCGGCATCGAAGCGCTCGAGCTGTATGCATACCAACAGGGCCTGATTCCACGCAAGCTCAGTGTCGATGATCTGTTCCTGAATCTGAACTGAGCCGCGATCGAAGTTTTCGAGGTTATTTCGCATGGCATCGCAGTACGTTGATATTCATCCGCACATTGTCTCGAAGGACACGGTGCGCTATCCCGTGACGCCCATCGGCGGCAAGCGCTCGGACTGGTCGAAGGAGCGGTCGGTGACACTGGAGGAACTGGTGGCCGCCATGGACGAGGTTGGGGTCGAGAAGGCGGCCATTGTCCATTCCTCCACGACCTACGGATTCAACAACGACTACGTTGCAGATGCGGTCGCCGCCCATCCCAAGCGCTTCACCGGCGTGTTCTCCGTCAATGTAACGGAAGCCGACGCGCCCGAGCGCATGCGCTACTGGTATGGCAAGGGACTCACCGGCATGCGCATCTACGCACGCGGCAGCACAATGAAGGAGGCCTGGCTCGCGCTCGACGATCCGAGCACCTTTCCCGCCTGGGAGTGCGCCGCGGAGCTCGGAATTCCCGTGGCGACCAACATGCACGGTACCGGTCCCGGCCTGGAACAGATCAAGAGCACACTGAAGCGATTTCCGCAGGTGCGACTGGTGATCGATCACCTGGGTCGGCCGCCGGTCGAAGACGGTCCACCCTACGAGGCGGCCAAGGACTACTACGCGCTGGCCGACTTCCCCAACTGTTATTTGAAATTCACCCCATCTGCCCTCAAGAGCATCATCAAGGGCAAGGCGGACACGGACACCCTGATGCCGAAGCTCGTCAGTGTCTTCGGTGCCAACCGGATTGCGTGGGGATCCAACTACCCGTCCAGCCCGGGTACAATGAGCGATATCGTCGCGGCTTCGCGGCAAGCGCTGCGCACCGTGTCAGCAGCCGACCAGGAGTGGATTTTCGCCAGGACCGCGCAATCGCTCTATCCGGTGCTGCGGGACCAGCCAGGCGGGTAAGCTCATGATCATCGACTGTCACGGCCATTACACGACCGCGCCGCAGGCACTGCCGTTGTTCCGCAAGGCGCAGGTGGCTGCGCTCGGCAAGGCTGGCCCCGGCACGATAACGCATCCAACATTCCGCGACGATGAAGTGCGCGACACTCTCGAGCCGGCCCAGTTGAAATTGCAGCGTGAGCGCGGTACCGATGTTGCCATCTTCTCACCGGGCGCCGGCAAGATGGAGCACCATGTCGGTACATTCGAGACCAGCAGCGAATGGTCACGAGTCTGCAATGATCTGATTGCCCAGGTGTGCCGCATCTATCCGCGAAATTTCGTCGGTGTCTGCCAGCTCCCGCAGTCGCCGGGAGTGGAACCGAAGAGGTGCATTCCCGAGCTCGAGCGTTGTGTGAACGAGCTCGGTTTCATCGGATGCAATCTCAACCCCGATCCCACTGGCGGGTATTGGAAGGATCCGCCACTGACTGACCGCTGGTGGTATCCGCTGTATGAAAAGATGGTTGAGCTCGACGTACCGGCGATGGTACACGTCGCCTCATCGTGCAATCCCAACTTTCATGGCACGGGCGCTCACTACATGAACGGCGATACGGCGGCCTTCATGCAGTTTTTGACTTCCGACCTGTTCAAGGATTTTCCAACGCTCAAGTTCATCATTCCACACGGGGGTGGCGCGGTGCCGTACCACTGGGGTCGTTATCGTGGGCTGGCCCAGGATCTGAAACGTCCCCCGTTGCCCGAGCTGCTCAACAACGTATTCTTCGACACCTGCGTCTATCATCAGAAGGGCGTCGATCTTCTGACGAGCGTCGTGCCGGTGGAGAATGTGTTATTTGCTTCGGAGATGATCGGCGCGGTCAAGAGTATCGATCCGGAGACCGGGCACCGGTTTGACGACACCCGGCGTTACATCGAGGGCGCCGGGCACCTGACACCGGCGCAGCGCGACCAGATTTTCGAGCACAACGCCCGCCGTGTGTACGGTCGTCTCAACAAGGTGCTCGCCGCGCGCGGCCTCACCTGAAGCGGAGTACAGCAGATGTCGATTGGCCGCCTCAATGGAGTCATCCGCACCTGGGAAAGTGGCAAGCCGGCGTTCGCCTCGTTTGCAAGTCCTGACCGCACTACTGCCATTGCCTTCAGCACCTCGCCATACGACGGGCTCGTGTTTGAGATGGAGCACAACGCCTGGGATCCCAACGGCCTGCAGGATGCCTTGCAGTATCTTCTGAATCGCTCCCAGATCGCGAAGTCGGGATCGGTCGCTCCCGCGGTGACGCCTTTTGTGCGAATTCCGCCCAATGGCGAAGAGCGCAATCAGTGGCTGGCGAAGCAGGCGCTCGATCGGGGAGTCTATGGTGTCGTGTGGCCGCACATTGCCACGGTTGAGCAGGCGATGAATGCCGTGGCGTCATGCCGTTACCCGCGGCCCAGGAATGCGGAGCGCTACGAGCCGGCAGGGGTACGCGGCGACGGCCCCACAACTGCATGCCGCTATTGGGGCCTGAGCCAGAAGGAATACTACACCAAGGCGGATGTCTGGCCGCTGGATCCCAATGGCGAGGTGCTGGTCATTCTCATGATCGAAGACACATTGGGAATTCAGAACCTGCGCTCCATCCTGAAGGAGGTCCCCGGCGTCGGTGCTATCCTCATCGGCGAGGGTGACTTGAGCCAGGAGCTGGGCGTACCACGTCAGTACGAGCATCCGGAAGTGCGCTCGGCCATGGCGGAGGTCGTTGCCGCCTGTCGCGAGTTCAACGTGCCCGTGGGGCATCCGCACGTGGGTGCCGACAACGTCGAGCGGATTTTGCAGGAAGGTTACCGGCTGCTGCTCGCTTCGCCGGTGCGAAGTCTGGCGCCTTTGGAAAAAGGACGTAAGCTGGCCGGAGTCTGAATTCACCGGGCACCCGACAATGGCAGGCAACTCCATCAAACTGAGCGTACAGAACGTCTGCAAGGTGTTTAATGTGCGCGGCGCCTCCGGCACGAAAGGGGAGCCCGTGCAGGTGCTGCGCAATGTCAGCTTCGATGTGCACCAGGGAGAGATCTGCTCCCTGATCGGCGAGAGCGGCTGCGGCAAAACGACGCTGCTGCGGACCATCCAGGGACTGCAGACACTGGACTCGGGTTCGATTCTCGTTGACGGCAAGTCCGTTGTCGCACCGGGGCGCGATCGCGGCTTTGTGTTCCAGCAGGCGAGCCTCCTTCCCTGGCGCTCAGCACGACGCAACGTAGAGTTCGGGCTGGAGCTGCAGGGCGTGCCGAAGGAGCAGCGGGCGAGCGCGGTCACCCGGCTGCTCGAGCTCGTCGGTCTCGGTCACGCCGCCGAACAGTTCCCGCACCAGTTGTCCGGCGGGATGCAACAGCGAATCGGATTGGCGCGCGCGCTGGCCATCGATCCGGCGATCCTGTTGATGGATGAGCCGTTCAGCGCGCTCGATGCGCAGACGCGTGAAGTGTTGCAGGCGGAATTGCTGAGAATCCATGCCGAGACCGGCAAGACGACCCTGTTCGTGACGCACGACCTGGACGAGGCGCTGTATCTCAGCGATCGGATCGTGGTGTTGGCTGCAAAACCGGGTCGCGTCAAGAAGATTATCGAAGTCCCCTTTGGCCATCCGCGCGCCAGTCTCGTCGAGCTGCGAGGCAACCCTCTTTTTCAGCAAATCCGCGCCGAAATGTGGTCGCTCATCCGCGCCTCGACCCCGGCGGCCGCATGAGAGCCTCCACTATCAGCGAGCCACAGGACGAAACGTCTCCCCAGACGACGAGTGCGCCTGTCCGTGCGCGCAACAAAGCCTGGATCATCCGGCTGGTTTCCATCATCGTCGTGTTGATTGCCTGGGAGGTGGGCGGACGCCGGATCAACCCGCTGTTCATGTCCTATCCCAGTGCGATCCTTCACGCGGCCGGCGGCATGATCGGCAGCGGTGAGCTCATCGTCGCGCTCGGCAGCAGCCTGCGCACCCTGTTGGTGGGATTTACCACTGCCTCGCTCATCGGCATCGTGGCGGGTCTGCTGATCGGGCGTTACCGCGCTGTCGATGCGGCCACCGACTGGTTGATCAACGCCCTGTATGCCACGCCGCTGATTGCCATCATTCCGCTCGTGATTCTCTGGTTCGGCCTGGGCGATGCGGCGAAGCTGTTCATTGTCACCATTCTCGCGGTGTTCCCGGTGCTCATCAACACTGCCTCCGGTGTCAGAAACATCCCCCAGTCCCTGATCGATGTCGGCACCGCGTTCGCCGCCAACGAACGCCAGGTGTTCATGAAGATCATCATTCCCGCCGTCGTCCCTTTCATCATGACCGGCCTGCGCTTAGGCATCGGGCGTGCCATCATCGGCATGGTCGCGGCCGAATTCTTTACCGCCATCACGGGGCTCGGCGCATTGATTGTCAAATACGGCAATCAATACGACACGGCCTCCATGTTTGTGCCCATCCTGATTCTCATGTTGTTGGGCGTCACGCTCACATCCATCGTCCGCAAGATCGAAGAAATGTTCGCTCCCTGGCGGGCGAACGACTAATAATGTATCGACAAAGACGATAGATA